>Ga0256839_1002238_pt1 | contig 21996 bp, 23 predicted proteins | sample 354166metaG_FD_185968 | JGI IMG/M metagenome (GOLD analysis project Ga0256839, IMG submission 185968) | Hydrothermal vent microbial communities from Mid Atlantic Ridge, Atlantic Ocean - 354-166 | ecosystem: Environmental > Aquatic > Marine > Hydrothermal vents | place: Atlantic Ocean: Mid... | reverse complement strand
CAAATGTACCTTGTGATATCTCTGCGGTATTTACCTCTAACACTTTTCAAGCAGCCCCTATCAAACATTTTAAGCAGTACCCAAAAGATTTTCAAACAGATTTTGTACTCATAAACGCTAAAAATGCAAACGCCATGACAGGACAAAAAGGCATAGAAGACATAGATGTCATTATGGCTTCACTCTCAAAAAAAATAGAGGTTCTAAACCCTGTAATGTCCTCTACAGGTGTCATAGGATACCGTTTACCACAAGACAAAATTATTTCTGCTTTTGACAGCTTAGATTTTAATGCCAAAGACTCTCATGGGACTGCACATGCCATCATGACCACGGACTCCTTTAAAAAAGAACTTGCCTACAAAGTAGAACTTGAAGATGGTAGCTCTTTTAACATCGCAGCCATCTGTAAAGGAGCAGGCATGATAAACCCTGCTATGGCTACGATGCTCTGTTTTGTTGTGACCGATGCAGCTATACCTAAATCTGATATGGATGCTTTACTCAGTGCTTCAACAGAACAATCTTTCAACCGCATTTCCGTAGATGGGGACACCTCTACCAATGACACCGTAATGCTTTTAACAAACAAACAAAGTGGACAGTACAACAAAAAAGCTTTTGCACAAGCTCTAAACAAAATCATGTTTGAACTTGCCATGATGATATTACGTGATGGAGAAGGGGCTAACAAACTTGTAGCCTTTGAAGTCAAAGGTGCTAAAAGTCTTGACGAGGCAAAGAGAGCTTCTATGGCACTAAGTAACTCTCTACTAGTCAAGACTGCACTCTTTGGTGAAGACCCAAATTGGGGACGCATAGCCTCTACAATAGGAGCTTCAGGTATAGCATGTAATGAGGAAACCTTAACTATACATTATGATGACCTGCTCATCTACTCTTCTGAGCATAGAGAACTAGATAAAATATGTGAAAACAAAGCGTATGCCATAATGAAACAAGATTCTTTTAAAGTTACGTGCAATATTGGTGTGGGCAATGCCTTCTACACTTCATATGGATGTGATCTCTCTTATGAATATGTCAAAATCAATGCTGAGTATCGTACTTAATTAACTTTAGTCAATTTTTTGTTATGATTAACACGTTATACTATAACTATCTAAACACAAAGGATATATATGTTACATGAATATAGAGATGAAATCCATGAACTCAAACAACAAAATGCACATTTTTCAAAAATTTTTGAAAAACATAATGAACTTGACAATAAAATAGATCATGCTGAAAAAGGTGATATACCTATGACAGATATAGAGCTTGAGACGCTTAAAAAAGAGAAACTTCTTTTAAAAGATGAAGCTTATAAAATGATTTTAGACTATAAAAAATCTAAAGCATAAACGGGGTGTGGGCAAAGCCCATATACTTACCCTCACAAAATCATGTACCTTTTACCTCACATAAAAAGAAACCTATGAAATCCTTTAACACTATTAACGATATATCAGACGAGTTACTCAATGCACTAAAAACAAATAACTTTACAGAGTTAACAGAAATACAAGAAAAAGCCATCAACCCCATACTAGAAGGGGCAGATGTGCTTGCACAGTCTAAAACAGGCTCAGGAAAAACCCTAGCCTTTGGACTGCCTTGTGTGATGCGTACAAGCACAGGGAACTACAAACCCCAAACCATCATCATCACCCCCACACGTGAACTCGCAGACCAAATAGCTACTGAACTTCGCAAAATTGCATCCTATAAACAAAACCTAAAGATACTCACACTCTACGGAGGTGTACCCTTGCGTACTCAAGCTGAGTCCTTAGCAAAAGGGGCTCACATACTCATAGGTACACCAGGACGCATACAAGACCACTTAGCCAAAGAGACTCTGAGCCTTGAGAGCATCAAAACCCTTGTACTTGATGAGGCTGACCGTATGCTAGACATGGGCTTTTATGATGAGATAGTTAAAATAGGTTCCAACATGCCTCGTTCCAAACAAACGCTACTTTTTTCTGCTACCTTCCCTGCCAACATAGAGAAACTAGCAAAAGCACTACTGAACCAACCTCTTACTATAAAAGTAGACACCGTCATAGAAGAAAACAAGATAGATGAACTCGTTTACGAGACTACTGACAAATTTAAAACACTTAGCATACTCATACAGTCTTACAAGCCCCAAACACTACTCATTTTTTGCAACACAAAAGTAGAAGTCATGGCACTCACCGACAAACTACTCAAACTAGGTCATGCGACCATAGACATACATGGAGACCTAGACCAACGTGATAGAAACGAGTCTGTCATAGCTTTTTCCAACGGAAGCAAACGCATCATGGTAGCCACCGATGTCGCTTCTCGTGGGCTAGATATCAAAGACATAGAACTCGTCATCAACTACGACCTACCCTTTGATGCAGAAGTCTACACCCACCGCATAGGACGTACAGGACGTGCAGATGCCACAGGCACAGCAATCTCTCTCTTTAGCCCTAAAGACAGCCAAAAGTGTGCCTATGTACTCCAAAAGGCAAAGAAAAAAGAACCCAAAGAGTTACGTGTAGATGCGAAGTTTAAAATGACATCAAACTACGATACCCTCTGCCTAAATGGTGGCAAAAAGACCAAACTACGTGCAGGTGATATCATCGGTACTTTCTGTAAAGAGATAGGCATCGACAATAGAAAGATAGGGAAAATAAACATTACCGACACCAAAAGCTATATCGCCTTACATCATACAGTAGTCGATGAAGTTTTTAAAGCGTTAAAAAATGTAAAAATAAAAAAGAAAAGGTATGTGGCATGGATACTAAATTAGGCAGTTTATGATGCATAAAATATTAATAGGGGTATTATGTGCCTTCTTACTTTCATCATGTACAAATACATACAATCTATCAAAACCAGACTACATTAAACACCTTATTCAAACTGAATATATAAAAGATATAAGCGACTCTTTTGATCACAACGAATCTATCCCTTCACTGATGCAAAAACTAGATGCACACTCCATCTATCTTTCACCATTAGAGTTCAAAAGATTTTTAATTTCTACTAACGGAAAAATGGGCGGGATAGGGATAGCTCTCCACATGCATGATACTCTGCTTACTGTAATTACTCCTATTCAAAATACTCCTGCACAACTAGCTGGTATTCAAAGTGGTGATATTATTCTTCGTATTAACAATACACCTACTCTTGGATTAACACTTCAGGAGTGTATTAGCCTTACAAAGGGAAAAGTAGGCACATACCTTAATCTTACTGTATTGCGTAAAGAAACAGCACTCCCACTTTATTTTCATATAAAAAGACAATATATCAATACTAATCCGATTTATTCTAGGCTTATTGATAACTCTTTGTTGTATATACATATTACTTCATTTAATGCACAAACAAACAAAGAACTTAATAGTATATTTAAAAAATATCCACATAAAAAAGGGATCATTTTAGATTTGAGATATAATCCTGGAGGGAGACTAGATGAAGCCGTATCTCTTGTTAATAGATTTATAGACAAAGGGATTATTGTATCTAAAAAAGGGCGTTCAGACAAATATACGGACACATATTATGCTACTTTCCAAAATACAGATACAGATACACCCATTGCAATACTAATTAACAAAGGATCTGCCTCTGCTTCGGAAATTGTTGCAGGGTCACTAAAGTCTTATAAGCGTGCAACTATCATCGGTGAAAAAAGCTTTGGGAAAGGAACAGTTCAAACATTATTTCCACTAAGTGACCTCTCTGCTCTTAAACTAACTATTGCCAAATACTACTTACCTAATGGAAAATCAATTGATAAAGTAGGAGTAAAACCTGATTTTACGGTTCATAATAAAATATATACTAGACATAAAGAAAAACAAATCACTTTAAAAAAGGCTAAAGAAATACTTAAAAAAATACAAAATCGTTCTACTATACCTAAAGTAATAACCCAAAAAAATAATCGCCTACCTATAAATACTAATCATTTAAGTCCCACTGAAATTAAAAAAGACAAACAGTTGCAAAAGGCTATTCGATTACTTAAAAATAGTAATTAAAAATTATTCTATAGCTATTATTTACACTTTCTTGAAAGTCACTTTTTCTATATAAGTATTCAAATTTAAGTTGGGTATTTGAGGTCATAGAATAACTCTGCGCAACATTTATTAAAGATTGTTCAAAACCATTTGTATACCATCTTTTTTGTAATTCAACATTTGTCTTAAAATATCTACTCTTATCTATAATAAAACCTGCGGATACCCCAAATGCACCTACCACATTTTCTTCTATATATCCATAAACATCCCCTAGAAGATAAGTATATCCAAACTCATTACCCCAGCTTGTTCCTACACCAATATCAATATTAAAGTTTAACTGATTATTTATATAATTCCTATCCCATTGAAAATGAGTTCGCCAAGAAAAAGGTTTTATAAATTCAGAAATTTGAGAAATTGAACTTATTGATAAGAGTGTAAATTTCTCTATATTAATACTTTTATTATCAATGCGTAGTAGCGTATTTAAAAACTCTATTTGGGTACCTCGCAATAGACCTTTTGCATTATCATATAAATCATGATAAACAGGTCTAATCCCTATTAGCAGCTTACTTTTAGAATTTTCTGAATTAAAACCTAATGTCACACGTGCTTGCCTATGTGCATTTAGTGGACTTTCAGGTCTCACATTACTTAAACTATCCCCTCTTCCAAGCTTTGCACGTGCGGTTGTAAGTTGATGAAAAAGACTAAGGTACTCCTTTTTCGTAATCTTAGCTTGCATATAATAGTACTCTAATAAATCTATAGCTGCTTCAAAAAGGTACCTTTTTTGCTGTATAGGTATGTGCTTATCATAAAGTACTTTTTCAGAATTTAGATTTTTAGATAATATTTTTTTTACATATGTTATATATCTATCATCTATGACCTCTTCATATTTCAACAATATACTTCTTTTAGAATCTCTATAGTGTTCCTTTATCAATAATACTTCATCTTTCATAGCATGTATTGTCTCTAAAGGAGAGACATGATAGGTAAAATATGATCTTAAATCTACACCTTTTCTTGCAATTTCCAATAACCATAACAAATTATAAGAACAATTCTCTGTAAAAAAATAATAATCAGAATATATGCCATTAAGCTCCCAAATATGTTGAAACATTCTTATTACTTCTATTTGTGTTAAATTTAAGTCATATTCCCATATATCTCTTTGTTCAGAATCACGATACTCTTTTAATTTTTCATAATATGGTAACATTGAGTACACGCCCCTATATCCTCCTGTTAAACCATGTATGGCAAACAAAAATCCATTTGTTTTACTTTCATCTACATTAGCCGCATAATTTATCGCATACGATAATAGTTTAGAGTGATAAGAGGAGTTAATACGTAAAAAAGTATGTCCAAACATTGATGCAGGAGAATTAATATGTGCCGAGGGAAATACTATTGTGGCCGATGTTGGATCGAGTTTAGTAAGGGTCTCTTGATATTTTGAACATCTTACATGCGGAAGATGTTTTATTTTTAATTCTTTTACAAGCCATGATGTTCTAGCAGGAAACCTACAAGCTGTAGCATTATCATCAAAAACATTCTCATGCAAAAGTGCATTTAAAGTTGCATCCATTTCTAATTTTGCATTGATATTTCCATCTTTTGCTAAAAAAAACCGTTTATCATCTATTTCACTTTTTCCATTCTTCATATGTAAAAGTAATTTCCAATAGTGTTTATTTGATAATTTTAAATCATGTGATTTTTGAATATAATCTAATGCATTACTTGATAAAGATAATAATACAAATAAAAAAATAAGTTTCAAGAAGTTAAAGATTGTAGACCCTAAAAATAAGCTAAAAAAGGGAAAACCCCTCTTTTAATAAGTTTTGTTAGATAGTTGAAGATACACCATCTAGTACATCTGCCATCTCAACTTGTGAATTAGCATAAATACTATTGTAGTTCGACTGTAGCGCAGCAAAGAAAGCTGACTTATCTTGAACTTTTAAAAGTTCTGCTAAAGTTGTCAGTGATTCACCTTCCCCTTTAGAGATATCTTTTGCCAAGGCATCCATATTTGAAGCTACAAATTCTTGTGCTCTATCATTCATAACAAATTTTACTTTTTTACACCCAAGTGAACCAAAAGTTATCCCAAAAGTTTGGTTACCAGATGTTCCATTTGTTGTTGCTTGCAAAGCGTACATTACTGCTGAGTTTGGATTTTTAATTACTTGAGTCCCAAGACCACAACCTGTTTGCATGTTTGCTGCTGATATATTTATTGCTCCAATTGTTGCAAGTGCCATAGCACTTAATAGTATTTTTTTCATACTTATCCTTTTATGTTAATCTTACAAATAATATACTACACTAAGAATCATTAAATACAATAATAAAAAACGAAAAAAGTATTTTTATCTCAAACGAATAAGTAAAATCTAGAGGAAAAAATTTTGAAAAGTGTGGAGATTAAAAAATATATCTTAGATACTATAGAGAAGCTTCTCTATAGTATCTATATTAAAACTTGTAGTGTACGCCAAGCCCTAATCCTAATGCTCCAAAACTACCATAATAATCAAAACTTGCCACTTGCAATCCAAGTTCTGCACTGATAAAGAGTGGTATAAAGCTTTTATCAAGACCTCTAATATCATACTCTGCGCCTGCGCCTGCACCAAATCCAAAGACTGACTCACTATATAAGCTATTGCTCCATGACCAATGTGAGAGACTTCCATATGCATAAAAGTTTGTATAGTTTTTTTCGATAAACTTATAATTTATTCTACCAGTGACACTGGTTAGTCCGGAGTAACCCCATAGCCCAACAATGGCTTGTGCTGTTAATTTATCTGTAAAATCATATTTACCACTCAATCCATACCACTGAAGTCCTGCATATAAATCACCCTCTTTTGCAGACACATTTGTTGTCAATAGTGCTGTAGCGACTAGTAAACTTGAAATAATTTTCATTTTTTTCCTTTAATTTTAATTTAAAAAGTATATCCAAAGTGAAATAAATAGATGATAATAAAATACTATTAATCTAGTATTTCTTTGCGTCTCTTATCTCTTACAATATAAAAAATGATAATCAAAACAACGCAAACTAAAGCGATAAGTGTTGCTGATTTTAGGTATTGAGAAATAAGCTCTTCATTTGAACCTACTAAGTAGCCAACTGCCACAAGTACTACTACCCATATACCTGCCCCTAAAGCGGTAAAAAATGAAAATTTTACCATGTTCATTCGAGCTAACCCTGCAGGTAGAGAAATGAGTTGTCTTATTCCAGGGATAAGCCTACCTGTAAAGGTAGATATTTCTCCATGTTTAGCAAAAAATGTCTCTAGTTTGTCAAGCGTTTCTTCTTTAATAAAAAAATATTTACCATACTTCAAAATAAATGTTCTGCCAAATGCCATTGCCAAATAATAATTAAGTAACGCACCACCTACAGAACCCAATATCCCTGCGAGGATGATAAGATACAGATTCATCTCACCCTTAAAGGCAAGATAGCCTGCTGGAATCATAATAATTTCACTAGGAAAAGGAAAAAAAGTACTCTCAAGAAACATTAGTAAAAAAATGCCCCAATAACCCATGTCGCCTATATATGAGACGATAGTGCTTGCTATATCATGTATCATTATTCTGTATATGCACCGACAGCAGTCAGTCGATCATAACGCTGATTTAGCATTTCATCTACAGAGAGTTCTCTCAATGCTTTTACATTATCCAAAAAGTAGCTTTTCAGTACCTCGGCTGCTGTTTGCTTATCTCTATGTGCTCCAATCATTGGCTCATCAAGTACGTCATCTATAAGCTTATGTTCTAGTAAATCAGAAGGTGTAATTTTAAGTGCTTTTGTAGCAGCTTCAACCTTAGATGGGTCATTCCATAAAATAGCTGAACATCCTTCTGGTGAGATAACTGCAAAGACAGAGTAACGCATCATGGCAAATTTATCTGCCACACCTATAGCTAAAGCACCACCACTTCCACCCTCTCCAATGACAACAGAAATCAATGGCACTTTCATAGAAACAAATTCAAAAAGATTTTTTGCAATGGCTTCACTCTGCCCACGCTCTTCTGCACCAAGTCCTGGGTATGCACCTGGTGTGTCTATAAGCATCAATACTGGTATGTCAAATTTCTCAGCCATACGCACTGCACGTAACGCTTTTCTGTACCCCTCAGGGTTAGGCATCCCAAAATTACGTTTAATTTTATTTTTAACCCCACGCCCTTTTTGCTCACCAATAAGCATGGTTTTTTGGCCATCTATCCAACCTATGTAACAAAGAATGGCTGGGTCATCACGAAATGCTCTGTCTCCATGTATCTCATAAGCATCTTCCATTAATATCTTAATATAATCTAATGCATAAGGTCTATCTGGATGACGTGCAAGTTGTAGTTTTTGAAAATCAGAAAGAGCACCAAATGTTTTATTTACCTCTTTCTCTAAATCTTGCTGAAGTTTTGTCACCGCATCCATATTTGCAATGGCATGAGCAGACACAATCTCTTCTTGTATCTTCTCGATCTTGTTTTCAAAATCTAAATAAGTTGCCATACGTTTAAACCTTTATATTTTCTTGAAGATAACAACACCGTTTGTACCACCAAAACCAAACGAGTTAGACATCGTCACATTGATGTCTACTTTTCTAGCTCCTGTATTTACGTAGTCTAAATCACAATTCTCATCTAACACATGAGCATTAATTGTAGGAGGTAAAACTCCATCCCTCATAGCCATAAGACATACCACTGCTTCAATAGAACCTGCAGCTCCAAGACAATGTCCGATTTGACCTTTTATAGAAGAGACAGGAGGACAGTTTTCTTTACCCCCGAAAAGCTCTTTGATGGCTGCTGTCTCATTCTTATCATTAACAGGCGTAGAAGTCCCATGTGCATTCACATAGTCTACTTTTGGTTCACCCGCCATCTTGTAGGCTCCCTTCATAGCACGCAAGGGACCATCTTGTGTTGGTGTTGTGATGTGATTGGCATCTCCACTTTCACCAAAGCCTATAAGTTCACCATAAATTCTAGCTCCACGTGCTACTGCATCATCATAAGATTCTAATACCAATGCTCCTGCACCTTCACCCATAACAAAACCATTACGCTCTGCATCAAAAGGACGTGAAGCAGTTTGAGGGTCATCATTACGAGTCGAGAGTGCTTTCATCGCAGCAAAACCACCAATGCCTACTGGGCAGATAGCTGACTCTGCCCCCACAACTAACATCTTGTCCGCTGTACCTACCATAATGGATTTAGCAGCCTCTCCTATGGCATGTGTCCCTGCTGCACAGGCAGTCACGGAAGCCAAGTTCGGTCCTTTCATTCCTTCATAGATAGAGACAAATCCACCGAGCATGTTTACAAGAGAAGAAGGTATGAAGAAAGGAGAAATTCTTCTAGGACCTCTGTTTCCACATACTAGTGAATTCTTTTCAATATTTGGAAGTCCCCCAATACCAGAAGCAGATGCCACACCAAATCTTTCCATATCAACATCGTCTGGAAGTTTTGCATCAGCTATAGCTTCTTTGGCAGCTTTGAGTCCAAGCTGTATAAATCTATCGGCTTTTTTTGCCTCTTTTCCATCAAGTACATCTGAGACATCAAAATTAGGTATTTCTCCAGCAATAGTAACAGAATGACCTTCTGTATCAAAACTTTCTATAGTTCTAATACCACATTTACCCTCTACAATGGCCGAAAATGCACTTTCTTTGTCTAGCCCTAGAGCATTTATCATCCCTAAACCTGTTACTACTACTCTTTTCACTGAAAGCTCCTATGTACTTTGAAATAAGATATATATTAATTTTTATACAAATACTAAAATATATGTTATACATTCCCCGAAGGGAATCTAGATTTATACGTTTTCTATAAACTTGATTGCATCACCAACTGTAGCAATAGCTTCTGCTTGATCATCAGGAATTTCGATATCAAATTTTTCTTCAAGTGCCATAACTAACTCAACAACATCAAGACTGTCAGCTCCAAGATCCTCTACGAATTTTGATTCTTCTTTTACCTCATCTGGGTTCACATTTAGTTGTTCAACAACTACTTCTTTTACATCGTCAAATAATGCCATTGACTACTCCTTTTTTTTGTTAAAATGCATATAAGTATAACAAAAAAATGATAAAAAGCTTATAGTTTAATGCAAATGTCTAATTGTCTTGGAATAAGTTAAGTAGCATTGTGTAGAAACTGCTGAGAGTATTGAGAAAGAAAAAAGTACTTTCATATTTTTTTCTCGTAATGATTTTAAAATTTATACTTTACGTTGGCATACAGATATCTACCCGGTTCATTCATAAGCATTACCTCATTATTAGGAAGTGTAAGTAAAATCAAATCTTTATAGGTATTTGAGACGGCATACGTCGTGTCAAACAGATTGTCTACACCCAAAACAAGCTCAAAACTTTTGCCAAATCCTTTTGTGGCTCTTACATTCACTACAGTATAGGCATCTAACACTTGTTCTCCATTTTCATAATCAATGTTATCCCATGAATCCGAAGCGATGAGTTCTGCTCTTAGGGCAAGGTCATCCCACATATCATAATTTACAGCCGCATTGAACTTAAAAGGTGCAATCTCTGGCATATCTGTACCTACTTGATTTGAAAGTGGATTATCTTTTTCTCCTCTTTGGTATGCCATGCCATACTCAAAATAAAGTGACTCTGTTGCCACATATGTACCACTCACATCAAAACCGTAGAGTGTTGCATCTACATTTTCATAGGCATTGAGGCTTACCATTTTATCCATCATCATTTTTGTGTTACTGGCATTAAATGCAATGTAGTCTTGCAATCTTGAGTAGAACACTTTTGCTTTAATCGTAGCATTTTCATACTGTTTTTCTACACCTAAGTCAACTTCATAGTTGATGGTATTTTGTAAATCAGGTGTACCTATAAGATTTCCCATTGAACCTACCCAGTATAACTCTTTTGCATCTGGTACTCTTGAAGATTTTCCCACACCTGCAAAATATTTTGTTGTACGATTGGTATGATAAGTTGCTAGAACATACCCATTTAGCTCATCATAATTATTGGACAGTTGCCCAGGATTTGCAGAGTCGATATCGGTCATATCATAACGTAGTCCAAAATCAAGAGTAAGCTTGTCTAATTTAACACTATCTTTTATAAAAAATGCCATATTTTCTGTATCTACATCCCAAATACTGTGAAACATCGCAAGAGGAAAAGGATTGTCATTTTTATAATACCCTCCATCCCAGTTGCGTAGACTATAGTCAAGTCCAAATGTTATAGTATGATTATCCATATCAAAACTGTTTTTGATTTTTGCACCTTGTGTTTTTGTAGTAAGTGCATGGGTCATATAATCTACTGCACCCATTACACGATACTTCGTAGACATTGGATGATCTACTTCAGATTGATACGCTTGCAGATATAACTCTTTAGAGTATCTACCTAAATCTTTTGCGATATATTCTACATTATATATATCAGAGTCATCATAAAGGGCATCCATTTTAGATGAGGGGTACAAAATATCATCTGAACGGTTAGCCGTATAGGAGAGTCTTAGCTCTTGGTTATCACTAATGTTCCAAAACATTTTTGCCATGAGTGTTTGTTTTCTAAAGGCATCTAAATCTTTGTATCTGTCTTGGTACTGTGCTGTAGGTGACACCAGACCTTCTTTAATGTTACGGTCTATCTGCCCTACAAAGTCATCACCATTGCCATCTTCATATTGACCCCCACTCTCTGTAGATGCTGAGAGTAAAAAGCGTATATCTTTTGTTCCCCCACTTACATTTAGAGCAGCTTTTTGGTAGCCAAAACTCCCTGCTCCTAAATTTAACTCACCCTCAAATCCCTCTTGAGGTTTTATGGTATGTATCTTTACATCGGCAGAAAGTACACCAAAATCCTCTACATTAAATGGCCCTTCATTTATCTCAATATAGTCTACGTTATTTGTCAGTACATGAGAAATAGGTGGGTCCATTCTGTTTGGACAAGCACCATTCACTTTGGTACCATCTATCGTGACAACAATGTTATCTTTTTTTTGTCCCCTAATACGAATATCATTTGCAATACCCGAACGTCTTACAAGTGATACAGAAGACGACTGCTTAAAAAGTGCTTCACCAAGGTCTGCAGACTTAATCTCTTCTCCACTTACGTCTTTTATCAATTCCGAACCTACTTTTGCTTCAACTGTAATAGGTTCTAATTCAACTTGTGCTGATAGTCCTAAAGAACATGCCAGTGAAAGTGTTATAACCTTTTTTACCATTCTAGTCTCCAAAATTAATCTAAAAATATTATAAAAAATTAGTGTTAAATTTATCGTATTTGGTACCGTAATATTATACTGACAGTCTCAGGAAGAGCAATAGGTGCATTTTTTACATTTATAGGAAATGCTTTTTTTACTGCAGACTTTGCAGACTTATGAAATACCTTTTTACCACTTACTAAAATATTTCCTACCTTCCCATTTTTCAAAATAGTAAAACGTACTTTTACTGCCCCTTGCATCCCTCTACGTTGGGCTATACGCGGGTAAGCTTTATTATGGTTTATTTTAGCTCTAAGTTGATTGAGAAATCTATTTTTCTTAGCAGGGGATGCACGCTTTTTTTCTTGTGCTTTTTTTCGCTTTTTTTGTACTTTTTTAGATGCTGGGTTAACTCTTTTTTTTATCTTCTTTTGTGCCTTTTTTTTCACTATTTTTTTCTTTTTGACAATAGGCTTTTTTTTCACAACCTTTTTTATCATTTTTTTAACAATAGGTTTGGGTACTATATTCTCCATAATGGGTTCTTTTTTTAGCACCTCTAAAGATTCAGATTCTATAGGTTTTGGCTCAACAACTTCTTCAGGGATAGGTTCTTCTACAGGAGGTATTATTTCTGGTTCATATTCGGAAAGTGAAAATGAAATGGTTTTTTCTTTAGGTTTTTGTTCTGCACCTATAGCTTGAATCAACAGGTAAAAAAAGGGTAGCCCCAAAAATGCATACAAAACAACCGTGCTTAAAAAGGATTTCCACAAACGATGTCTTAACACAGGCTACCACTCTTTGTCTTATTTCGACGAGACAAGAGATTATGGCAAAGAAGTGTTAATTTAGTGTTAAACATATTTTTGTACCTACATTTTTTTCAGATTGAATATCTATGCGTATATTTTCACTATCACAATACGTCTTAACCAATGACAGCCCTATTCCTTCACCTTCACTCCCTTCATCCCCCTTAAAATAACGCTCATAGATACGTAAAAGTTCTGTTGCAGTCATACCAATACCTCTATCTTTTATACATAGTTTACCTTCATTTAATGAAATAAAAATGAGAGACTCTTTACTTGAATATTTCATTGCATTACTAAGTAAGTTATCTAACATTTGTTCAAAACCTATTTTATCTACTTCTATTTCATATGATGTTACCTCTACTTTAAAAGGATTACGATTTTGTTCTTTAAAGAATGCCACCCGTTCTTCGACTATGTCTTTTACATCAAAACGCTCTTTTTCTATCTGGTGCATCTCTTTTTTTATACTATAAATCAGTTCATTATAAAGTTTTTTTAGTCTAAGAGAAGCATCATCTATACGCCTTAGTCGTTTAAGTGACTTATCATCTTTTAGCGTTTTTTGTAACATCTTACTGTTTGCTTCTATGGTAGAAATCGGTATATTCAGTTCATGTATTATATTTTTTGTAAGCATCGTTAGCGTGTCTTCCATCTGCTTGGTTGGTGCGAATATAACTGCTGTTAATACATATCCCAAACCTACAGCCACAAACAATACCAAGACCCCAGCAATAAAAAAATTAAACTCACTCATATGCCAGTTCACTAAAAACTTATATACAGCCATGAGTAACACTATCATCGTTATCACATAGATAAAGAGTGCCAATAATAATTCTTTTCTTATGTACCTCATGAAAAACTCATTTTGTAACCTATGCCTCTTACATTTTCTATTTGTTTAGGAAAATACTTTTTTAGTTGTGTCACATAAACCCTTAAAGCACCATCACTTGCCTCTTCCGAAGTAGCCCAAAGATGTTCCTTTATCTGCTCCAAAGGTACAACTTTTCCTTGCCCTTCCAAAAGTACAAAAAGAAGTTCCATCCCTTTAACACTTAACTCTACTTTTATACCGTTTCTGCTCAGTGTTTTTCCTAAGATATCAAAGCTATACTCTCCCAATTGTACTAGTTGTGTACGTATCTGCCTACGTAATATCGCATTCACACGTAAGAGAAGTTCGTCCACATCTACAGGCTTGGTTATATAATCATCTGCTCCTATCATAAATCCTTCTGTAAGTGACACCTTATCATTACGAGATGTGATAAATATAGTCGGAGTATCGTCACCTGATACACGTAACTTTTCCAACAAGTCAAACCCACTTTCATAAGGAAGATTTACATCAAAGAGGTAAAGGTTATAGTTCTTTTCATATGTAAGATCAAGTGCCGAATAAGGGTCAAGCACACAGTCTACCGCAAAACCTTCTTCTTCAAAAAAATCTTGCAGTGTTTCATTAAAAAGTTTGTCATCTTCCAAGAGGAGTATTTTTGTAGGCATTATTTTTATATGTAATTTTGCAAAGCAAAATTACATATACATCCCACCATTAACTTTAAGTGTCTCTCCCGTAATATAGGAAGCGTGATCAGAAAGTAAAAAAGCTACTGCATCAGCCACTTCACCAGAGCTACCAAAACGCCCCATAGGTATTTTTGATGTAAAAGCATCTTTTACCTCATCTTTAAGTACAGAAGTCATCTCTGTGGCTATAAACCCAGGTGTTATCGTGTTGTAACGTATGCCTGAAGTTGCAGCCTCTATTGCAAAAGACTTGGTCATCGATATCGTCCCACCTTTTGAAGCTGCATAGTTTGTCTGCCCTGCATTTCCAGTCTCACCAACAATTGACGCGATGTTTACCACAGAACCAAAACGTTTTTTACGCATCACTTTGAGTGCCTCTCTACATCCTATAAATGTAGAAGTTAGGTTGGCATTGATTACATCCATAAAAGCTTCTGTTTTCATACGCATGGCTAGACCGTCTTTGGTAATACCTGCATTGTTTACAAGGTAAGAGAGTTCTCCATCTTCTGCGATAATCGTTTTAATCCCTGCCACAAAAGCCTCTTCACTGCTCACATCAAAACCTATGATTTCTGCCTTACCACCCACTGCTTCAATCTCTGATTTTACCGCCTTAGCCTCTGCCTCCCCAGAACGAAAATTCACCCAAACCTTCAATCCTTGTGTCGCCAAACCTTTGGCTATCTCTGCTCCTATACCTCTACTTGCACCTGTCACGAGTACGTTTGTTCCTGTAAACTTCATATAAAACCTTTAAAAAATTTAAAATATTGTAGCATGCGAGAGGTTAAGAGCTAACACGTAAACAACTTATTTTTAATATCTTCAAAAATTTTATAATCTTCAGGGCTGATGGTATCCGAGTAAATCATATGGTTAAGTTGTTCTAAAATATGGAATTTAGAAATTTTATCATCACATAAAGCCTGATTTATAATGTCAATATGCTCATCTAAATTATACTCTCTATTCATAATATCATTTAAAAATGCTTTTGCTTCTTCTGGTTCACATTCAAAGTCTTGCCCCATAATATCACAAAAAAGTGGTGTCTCTTTTTCTAAGTCACGCTTATCTACTTTAATAATATGTGCAAGCAGTATTCCTACAGATTCTTTTATCTTTTGTTGCATGATAGACTTATCCTTTCAGTTTATATGACAATATAACAAAGAAAATACTATTAAGTCAAATTCCTAGATTCATATTATCCACAATTCATAAAAATAAAATGATAATGTCGCTAAAATATCTGTTCTTACTTACCAACAAGGGGAGAGACATCATCTTAAATAAAAAAAATCACATGACCATTATTATTCCTGTCTATAATGAAATAGAGAGCCTTGAAAGATTAATAAAGGTATTAAAAGAGTATCTTCAGCAATCCAAAAATAAAAGTAAGGTACTTTTTATAGATGATGGTTCATCTGATGGCAGTATCACAAAAATAAAAACTGTTTGTAGTCAAGATCCTCTTTTTACGTATATAAAATTTAAAAAAAATCAAGGATTAAGCAGTGCAATAAAAGCTGGCATTGACCATTGTGATACACCTTTACTTGGATATATGGATGCAGATTTACAGACGACTCCTTTTGATTTTGACACACTGCTTGAAGATATAGCGTTGTACGATGCTGTCATTGGCTACCGTGCAAAACGAAAAGATACATTAAGTAAAAAAATACAATCAAAATTTGCAAACAAAATTAGACGATCTCTTATCGATGATGGAATTATAGATACCGGTTGTCCCCTAAAGGTGATGAAAACTGATATAGCAAAACGTCTACCTTTTTTTGATGGTATGCATAGATTTATACCTGCACTCATCCTGCTTGAAAATGGAACAATAAAACAGATTGAAGTACAACATTTTGAGAGAGAAGAGGGAGAATCAAAATTTAATATATTCAATCGTTCCATTCGTCCTTTGCAAGATCTATTTGCTTACAGATGGATGAAAAACAGATATATACATTATGAAATAGAAGAACATAATCTTCATGAGAACAGATGAACCATTACAATAGTTTAATTTATTTTGTAGGATTTCTGGCACAAATACTATTTTCTGCACGCTTGCTTGTGCAATGGGTCTCTTCTGAAAAAGTCAAAAAAGTATTAACCCCTCAACTTTTTTGGGAATTAAGCATTGTGGCGTCTGTACTCATGTTTATCTACGGATGGCTCAGAGATGATTTTGCCATTATGTTAGGTCAAACAATCACTTATTTTATCTACATAAGAAATATGCAACTCCAAAACCAATGGGGTAAACTTCCTGTTTTGATACGGTATATTTTGATTTTCCTCCCCTTTGCTTTCATATATTATGGGTTCAACAATGGAGAAACAGATATCCTTCATCTCTTTGCCAATAAAGATATTCCTCTTGCTTTACTGCTTTGGGGAAGTTTTGCACAGGTCATTTTTACCTTTCGATTTATCTATCAATGGATATATTCAGAGAAGATAAAGCATTCACATTTACCTAGAGGATTTTGGATTTTAAGTCTTGTAGGGTCATCCATGATATTAGTGTATGCCATCATGAGAGAGGATCCCGTTTTGTTTGTAGGTCAACTCTTTGGTTTTATGATATATATACGCAATCTTATATTAGGAAAACGTTCAAAAAAGGATACCCCATGAGAGAACATAGAGATATTTTTATCCTCCTGCTTCTTAGCACTTTTGCCTTACTTATCACAGTAGGTAGTTATGGTGTTATCGAGACAAGTGATGCCCGCTATGCTGAGATTGCCAGAGAGATGTTTGTCTCACAAGATTGGCTTCATCCAAACCTATTGGATGTGCACCATTACCACAAGCCACCTATCACCTACCAAATCACTGCATTGGGTTATAAACTTTTTGGCATAAACACTTTTGGTGCACGATTTTTTTTGCAAATCGCCATACTACTTCAAATCGCATTGGTCTATCTTTTAACACTTCAGTTTACACAAACAAAGAGAACGGCTCTATGGAGTGCTACAATCTATTTCACTTTTCCTCTTGTACTTGTTGCCTCTCGTAACCTCACTACCGATGCTTTTTTGACACTTTTTTCTCTTCTATCTATCTATGCATGGGTACGATATAGAAAAAAAGGGTCTTTTAGGTGGTTGTACCTATTTACTATCTCTTTAGCAATAGGGTTTCTTACTAAAGGACCTGTAGTTTTTTTAGCTCCTATTATCTTTGCTCTACTCTATAATCGTCATGAACCATCTAAAATGAAGTGGAGTCTTCACCACTTTTTAGCATGGACACTATTTTCCCTCATCGCCTCATCATGGTTTATATATCTTGCCTTAGACAATCCAGCTTTTTTAGACTATTTCATAGGTAAACAGACGGTAGATAGGTTTTCAAACAATGTTTTTAATCGCAGTGAACCATTTTGGTATTTCATCGTTCTAGCACCACTTCTTGGTATGCCTTGGCTTTTGGCACTACCTTGGATGGTAAAAAAAAGTATCATGCCAAATATCAAAACGATTTTAACGACCAAAGATATAAAGGTCACTCTCTTACTCTCTGTACTCATACCTCTACTTTTTTTCTCAGCTTCAACCTCAAAAAGAGTACTTTACATCCTACCACTCTACCCACTGCTTGCAGTAAGTATCGCCTTGATTTTAGAAAAACTACCAAAGCAAAACATCAAAAGCCTACTCAATGGTATGACTATTTATGCTCTTTTTATATTTGTATCTTTAGGCGTTGTACCTTGGATAGATATAAAAATAGATTTTCCTACATATCTCACGCCACTATCACTGATTTTAATAGCTATTACACTTTGGTTGACATTCAAAAGTACTATGGAGGATAAAGACAAGACTGTTCTTATCACCTTTATTACAGCTGTCTATTTTCTTTTGTCTGCAACTGCACTTTTTTCATACAGTATTAAGAGCTTCAAAATAGCAACGCCTGTTGTCAATTGGCTAAAAAAAGAGAACCTAGACAAGAAAGAGATACTTGCATACAACAAGAGACTTCCCTCTCTGGCTTTTGAACTGAACAAATCGATTATTTCACTCTATGATGGTGATCGATCACTCAATAGAGAGGTACAATTTGAAAAAGAGAGTACCTATAAACGATTTCTCTATAATATACAAGAAAGCAAAGAGATAGAAAGACTAAAAAGTTACCTTAAAAATAGAGATTCTGTACTTATACTCTATAAGAAGAGTATCCCCAAAAAACAACTTTGGCTTATAGATAACTATAAACACACAAAAGAGATATCAAAATGGAAAATATATTACTAAAAAATAAAACCCAAACTATATGAGTGCCTCACCCATCTCATCAGGTACATCTAGCCCCATGAGTTCTAGTACTGTAGCTGCTACATTATTGAGTCCGCAGCCCTCTTTCACTTCACTAACCCCTTCAGCCAAAACAAAACACCACACATCGCCAACAGTATGATTGGTAAGTGTGTGTCCTTCGTTGTCTTTCATTTCTTCACAGTTTCCATGGTCAGAAGTAAGTACAATGTTGTATCCATCTTCTTTTGCTTTTTCTATGATTTTTCCTAGTTCAGTATCTACTGCATTGACGGCTTCACAGGCTGCTTCATAGTTGCCTGTGTGTCCTACCATGTCACCATTTACAAAATCCATAGCTTTAAAATAATATATTCTGAGTTTACCATATTTGCCAATCTAGAGGAGATAGGAGAATTATTGTTAAAAATAAATAGGTTATTAACTCAAAACCAAGGTGCAGTTTATATCTCGATAGCACATAATAAATCTATAGCTTCGTTGCGATTTACAAAGAAAATGTTTATTCTATACCTGAAACAAGTTTATTTACAAAAACAACTACAAGTACAGCACCCACAATAAACAATCCCATACCTAATACCATTTCACTCTGCATCTCTCATCTCCTTGTTTAGCATTTGCATTTTATTCCATAGTTTTAATTCATAGATGCCTATAAGCACTATAACAACAAGTCCAATTCCACCCACAACTATCATGTAAGAAGGTATCTTATGTATCAAGATATTATAAGCTATACTTGCGATACCTGTCAATATACCTAGCATCAAATAGAGTAATGCTTTAAATACTTCTTTGATATCAGACTTAATCTCTTTTAGTTCATCTATTTTACTCATACACACATTATACCCAAGCAATATCAAGATGTCAAAATTTGTATGCGTTCAAAATATTTATTGCTCAATGTTTTTCAAAAAATCTCTTAGGGCTTCATGGCTTTTGAGCGTATTACATCCTCTATAAGCTTTGAACTTTTTGGCAACTGCATAAACGATACATCTTTAGCTGTCTCTCCTTTAGGTGGGAAGATAGCCAAGATTTTACCAGGGTGCATCAAATCATCTCTTTGATAAAACATCTCTTTAAATTTGGAGAGTTTTACCTTTGTGTTTCCAAAGGAGGGGTCTGCTAGATAGGCATACTTTTCATCCATTCCTTTAAGTACACTAAAGTGTTCACTGTTTCTTATTTTTACATACAAAATAACGGGTATTTTAAGTTTTTTAAGCGACTCCATGTCAAGAGCAAGTCCTATTGCTCTAAACCCTTTACTAAAGGCAAAAATACTCAAATCCAAAAAGGAAAGTCCATTGGCTTTTTTGTACTCCTCCAAAGAACTGTTTTTTGTTAGCCCTTTCATGCCCATTACTGCATCAAGTATCTCTTTTTCTGTCACCTCTTGCTTGTAATAATGTGTCAAAATGGTTGAAAGCGATGCACTGCCACATGAGTAGTCATGCTTTTGTCTGGTAAGATGTTGGTTTTTTATCTCTATCCAAGACTTAACATCAACAGCCATATTTATATCATCTGTCAACATATGCACTTTTGCTTCCAGTGCATAGGTAAGCGTAAGTATTAAAAGTAAAGTTTTCATCAGAACTTATATGAAACTGTGGTTGAAAATGTATTTTGTGACATCTCGTTAGTGTTAAGATACTCTACATTGATATTTATAAACATTTTAGAAGAGAGTTCGTAGCTTAGTCCAGTAACCAGTGCCAAGTTTGAACCACTGTTTCCTATGATTATATCATCGATTTTGGTTTTTCCAAAATAGTTGTACTTTACACCCCAGTTTAAACTGGTGTAGGGATTGACCGCAAAATAGACTTGGGGTGATAATGTAAAAATATCCGCATCCTTGCGTGTGTACTCTGCAACAGACTTTTCTTTATTGAAACTGTAAGAAGCAGAGACTAAAAATACTACAGGGTCAACAAAGTAAAAAGAGGTAGCAAAAAACCTAAAGCTCTTAAAGTTGTTACTGTAAGTCTTGTCGTCTATCTTTGTTTTTTCTATCACTTGAGCAGATATCCCAAGTAGAAGCGAGGGTGTTTCATCTTCAGCTTTGAGCTGATACGTCACACCAAGTGACAATGCATTAAAACCATTATCACTTTGGCTTTTAAACTCTCCTAATTGCGTATATTTGGTATCTGTTTGATATCCATTGAGTGATGCGAACAACTCTAACTCTTTACTCACGCCGTAACGCAGTGTCACATCCATGTTAAGGTAGTCTTGATTGCTTTTGGTTGAGCCAAGATACACAGGGATATTCACAAAATCACCGTTTTGGGTCTGAAAGGTCTGTGAAGCACTCAAAGAGCCGATGCTTTGTATGTTGCTATAGGAGAGTGTCGTATCGAGTATAAAGCTATTTTGATTAGTGAGTATCTCGTCTATTCTTACAGGTTTTTGGGCAAAAAGCAAGCCTCCTGCTACAGTCAAAAGTAATACATATCGCAAAAGTAATCCTTTTATTATTCATTTCAAATAATTTTATCCAAAATGAATAATAGTAGGCTGAATTGTTTTACTATTACTTTGTGATATTGTACTCTCTTAGAAGCGAATCTAATACCTCATCATAATTAACTTCACCTAGATGCAAAGCATCTACGCTTTTGTGCATCTTTTCGATGGCGTGTTTGACCATGAGACCATAAAATTGGTCTTGCACAAACACGTTCCATGCTTTTATATTAACGTCTTTTGTTTTTATCATATATTCAATGATTGGCTTTTCCTTATATTTTGACAATGCTCTTACACTGTAAATAGGATAACCTTCTCTTACCCAGTAAGGGGTTTTTAAAGCTGTATAAAACAGTCCATATTTTTCATGTTGCATAGCATGTGTGGCTTCATGGACTAAAATGGCGTCAAGGTTTTCTGCTGTGTCATTAGATGCATATGATTTATTTTGAGCAATATCTGCATCTCTTA
>Ga0256839_1002237_pt1 | contig 22002 bp, 22 predicted proteins | sample 354166metaG_FD_185968 | JGI IMG/M metagenome (GOLD analysis project Ga0256839, IMG submission 185968) | Hydrothermal vent microbial communities from Mid Atlantic Ridge, Atlantic Ocean - 354-166 | ecosystem: Environmental > Aquatic > Marine > Hydrothermal vents | place: Atlantic Ocean: Mid... | reverse complement strand
CAGGGTGGCCCGCGCGATCCACAAACAGGCATTCATGATACGAACCCTCCCTGGAGCCGGTAACAATGGACATATTAACCCGGCAACCATATATATCGTATTCAGCCATTGTGTGCCGGTTCGCTGCAAGGCGGCGAAAGGCCGCTGTCGTCATTCTACAGCAAATTTCGCCAACGCAGTCAGCGGGCCGGCACGCAATGGCCTGTCTTTTAATATCAATCTGTTAGGGACTTCAGGCCTGCGCCGGCACCGCGTTGCGGCGCTTGCCAATGGAATGACCATTGCCTGCGCACCGCGCCTTGTTCCAGCACAGGCCTGAAGTCCTGAATACGATATATATTGTTGCCGGGTTAATAACTGCGGCATATGGCAACCCTATGATACCCCAATGGGTCCCGCCTTTATAGTTCGCGGCGCCCCTGGATGGCGTGGGAAAGGGTGCCGGAATCCAGGTACTCCAGTTCTCCGCCAAAAGGCACGCCAAAGGCGATGCGTGAGGGCTTGATGGCGTATTCCTTCGCCATCTCGGCGATATAGTGGGCCGTGGCCTCCCCCTCCACCGTGGGATTGGTGGCGATGATCACTTCCCGCACCTCGCCCGTGGCGAAACGCTGCGCCAGGAGGTCCAGCCCGATGTCCTCGGGAGTGATGCCGTCAAGGGGTGACAGGCGGCCCATGAGAACGAAGTATACCCCCCTGTAAGAAGTGGACTGCTCCACCGCCAGCACGTCCGCGGGCGTTTCCAGGATGCACAGCTGGGTCCTGTCACGACCGGGATTGGCGCAGATAGCGCATACCTCCGCTTCGTTGAGAGTGCGGCAATGGCTGCAGTGGCCCACTTTTTCAACAGCCTCCAACAGGGCCTGCGCGATGCGCCGCCCGCCTTCCCGGTCGCGCTCCAGCAAGTGATAGCTCATGCGCTGGGCGGACTTCGGCCCGACGCCGGGCAGACACTGGAAGGCCTCCATAAGACGCCGGATGAGGGGGCTTTCGTTGCTATTCACGGCAGGGGGTTAAAACGGCAGTTTCATCCCCGGTGGCAGCGGCATGCCGCTGGTCACATTCGACATGCGCTCACGGGTCTCCGTTTCGATCTTGCGCACTGCGTCGTTGACGGCCGCGGCCACCAGATCCTCCAGCATTTCCTTGTCGTCCTGCAGCAGGCTGTCATCGATCTGCACGCGCTTCAGGTCATGGCGCCCCGTCATCACCACGCTCACCAGGCCACCACCGGCCTGCCCGGTGACTTCCATGTTGGCGATCTCCTCCTGCGCCTTCTGCATGTCCTCCTGCATTTTCTGCGCCTGCTTCATGATATTGCCCAGTCCACCTTTCATATGCTTTCCTCTCCTTCAAAAAATCCAAACGATGGAATCTGTCACTCTTCGCGGCCCGCATACTCGTCCGCGGGCCGGATCGTATCAGGGACGATCCGCGCATTGAATGTCTCCTGCAGAATACGAATGCCCGCATCCTGCTCGATGGCTTCGATGGCGCAACGCTCGCGCGCCTCCTTGACCTTGACCTTGCGCCTCGCCGGGGTATCGCCCTGCGCCGCCCCCGTGACCACCTCCAGCTTTATAGCAGTGGAAAAATAATCCATCAACGCCTTTTCCAGTTGCTGTTCACGCTGCTCGTGCAGCAGGTAGGCATGGGCATCGTCCAGCACCAGGCGCACCCTGTCCCCTTCGTGAGAGGCCAGGATGCAATGGCTGGCAAATTCGCGCATCATGCCGCCCAGCCCCAGGCTGTCCACGACGCGACCCCATTCCTCACCGGACACTGTTTTACCCTTTCCCCGCGCCGCCTTGACAGGCGTATTCCCGGTGGCGGCGGGAAGCGGGGACGGACGTGCGGCTGGCCGCGAGGCCACGCCCCGCCCATGGCTATCCTTGCCATCCCCGGGCGGCGCCAGGGGCCGGAAGGCCAGCATACGCAACAGGATCATCTCGAAACCGCTACGCACGTCGGGAGCCAGGGGCAGATCGCGACGGCCCATGAGGGCAATCTGATAGAAAAGCTGCACGTCCTCCCTGCTGAATGACTGGGCCAACGCAGTGATGCGCGCCTGCTCGTCATCGGCTTCGTCCTCGCCCATGGCCGGCACCACCTGCATGACAGCAGTACGATGCAATACCGAAATGAGGTCGTCCAGCAATTCCGGGAATTCACAGGCCTGCTCCGTGGCCCGCTGACTGCACGCCAGCAGGGCGCCCCCGTCCCGCCGCGCCAGGGCATCCAGAAGGTCGAAGACAAAACCCGTATCGATGCTCCCCAGCATGGCGGCCACCTCGCCTTCTTTCAAGGCGCCGCCGCCATAGGCAATGGCCTGATCCATCAGGCTCAGGGCATCGCGCATGCTGCCATCCGCCGCCTTGGCGAGGCGGGCCAGGGCCGCAGCCTCATGATCCATACCCTCCTGCATCAGGATATGGGCGAGATGATCCCTGATGAGGGGCTGGGGCAGGCGCTTGAGATTGAACTGCAGGCAGCGTGACAGGATAGTGACCGGCAGGCGCTGGGGGTCCGTGGTGGCCAGGAGGAACTTGATATGGGGCGGCGGCTCCTCCAGGGTCTTCAACAGGGCGTTGAAACTGTGCTTGGAGAGCATGTGAACCTCATCGATGAGATATACCTTGTAACGCCCACGGGTGGGCGCATACTGCACGTTCTCCAGCAACTCTCGGGTATCCTCCACCTTGGTCCGGGAGGCCGCGTCCACTTCGATGAGATCCACGAAACGGCCTTCGTCGATCTCCCGGCAGGCGGAACAGGTGCCGCAGGGTCGGGAGCTGACGCCTTCCTCGCAATTGAGGGACTTGGCCAGGATGCGCGCAATGGTGGTCTTGCCCACTCCGCGGGTGCCCGTGAACAAGAAGGCGTGGTGCAAGCGGTCGTGGTCCAGGGCATTGACCAGGGCGCGCAGCACGTGCTCCTGCCCCACCATCTCGGTAAAGGTGCGGGGCCGCCACTTGCGGGCAAGAACTTGATAACTCATGAATATAATTTGTTTTCTGGCCGTTGGCAGCGCACCGCGGCTCTTGGGGCCGGGCCGGTCGCGACAAAACCGAAAAATTGGCGGCAGCCTGCACCCACCACACCCCGGCACACGAGTTCGTCGCTACCGCTGCTCCCTTCCAGGCCTGACGGGGTTTACAACTAGCCGTTGCGAGGGGGCCGGCACAGGCCACCAATGAACTGGTTACCGTATAGAAATATGGCCGATTTGTCCATATGCAAGGCAAAAGAAAACCCTTCGTTTATGCATTTTTGAACAAAAGGCTCAAGTCCGGGCGACCCGGGGCCGATACCCCATATGAAGAGGAAGAATGCAAAGCACATGTACCCGAAAAAGGAGGTACAGCCATGAATATACCCATAGAGTCTCGCCCAGGCAATCCCGTCACCAGCGCCGCTGTTCTCAGGCCCGTCATTACAAACCAGCGCCCCCGCAAGCAAGCCCCCCTGCCATCAGAGAGCCTGGAAAGGCGGGTGAACGGACTGCGTCTCGCAAAGATGCTGGACAAGCTCGGAGTCCCCCGCGAAGGCTATTTCAGGATCATGACAAGGGAGATCATCGAGCGGCATATCAGAAACTGCCAGCGTTGCACCCGCTCCCGCTGTGTGCATATCTGCGATGCCTATCTGGACGAAGGAAGGCCGGTGAAGAACATGCGTTTCTGCCCCAACTACCCATCCCTGATCGCCAACAGTCCGGCCTTCTACAGAGGTCACGGACGTCATCAGGGCACGTTCTTGTAGGGAACGCGGAGTTCGAGCTTCCGCTTATACGCGCTTACGACCGCCTGCTCGCGTTGCACGTATTGGCGTATGGGCTCCAGCAGGGGGGTATCCTGCAGCCAGTGGCTGGAGCGCGTCAGCACTGGCACGAAACCCCGTGCAATCTTGTGCTCGCCCTGGGCGCCCGGCTCGAATACACGCAGGCCCTGTTCGATGCAGTAATCGATACCCTGGTAGTAGCAGGTCTCGAAATGCAGGCTGTCCATTGTTTCGCTGCAGCCCCAGTAACGCCCATACAGGGCTTCCGCATCGCGCCACATCAAGGACCCGGCGATGGTCTTTCCCCCGCGCCGCGCCAGCACCAGCAGAACCTGATCCGGCATGTCTTGCGCCACTGCCATGAAAAAGGCTTCATTGAGCGGGGGGGTGTTTCCCTTGCTTAAGAAGGTGTCGCGGTAGAAGTGGGCAAACGCATGCCAGTCGGCCTCAGTCGCCGCATGGCCGTCGAGCAGACGGAAACGGATGCCGGCCTCCGCCACGACGCGCCGCTCGCGGCGAATGTTCTTGCGCTTCTTCGCACTCAGGGTGGAGAGGAAAACCTCAAAATCGCTATAGCCCCGGTTGCGCCAATGATACTGGCAATCGTGACGCACCAGGAACTGGCGCTGCTCCAGCCAGTCCTGGTCTTCATCACCGGGAAACAGGCAATGAAAACTGCTGGCACCCATGGCATCCGCCAGTTGGCGCACCGCTTCGAGCAAGACCGGGCAGACACGCCGCCTGTCCTCATCGCGCACCAGCAGGCGCGGCCCGCAGACAGGCGTGTAAGGCACGGCGCTCACCAGTTTGGGATAGTAGCGCATGCCCAACTGGTGGTAGGCATTAGCCCAGGCATGATCGAACACGAACTCACCGAAGGAATTGCGCTTCTCATAGAGGGGCAGCGCGCCCACCAGCCGGTCTCCCTCCGTGACGGCGATATGGCGGGGCAGCCAGCCGAAAATCTCCCCCACGCAGCCATGAACTTCAAGGGCGTTCAGAAATTCGTGGCGCACGAAGGGTTGCGCCCGGGAAAGCAGTCCGTTCCACTGCGCAGCCGGAATCTCGTCAATGCGCTCGCAGAAGGTGACCTTCATGGCAGGCTGCGCTCCCCGGCGGCCGCCACCATGCCCCGTTTCTCATTTACGCCCAGCAGGATTACCAGCCCGGCAATGAAGAACACCAGCACGGAGAGAATGGCCAGGCGGTGATCTCCACCGCTCAAATAACTGATGAGACCATAACTCAGAGGGCCGGCAATGGCTGCTATGCGATTGATCATACCCCACAAGCCAAAGAATTCCGCAGAGCGCGCCTGCGGTGTGAACTTACCGATGAGGGCGCGCCCCCCCGCCTGGCTGGCGCCCATGGCGAGTCCGATGAGATTGCCGGCCAGCCAGATATCGGCCGGCGCTTCGGCTCCATAGGCCAGGAAGATAGCCACGCACCAGATCACCAGAGTAGAGGCAAGCGAGGGCACCGACCCGAAACGGTCCTGCAGGGGCCCAAAGATCAGGGCGCCCACCGCCGCCGTGACATTGACCACCATGACCAGCATCACCAGGGACTGGCTGTCGAAGCCCACCACTTCGCGGGCATAGATGGCCGTCAGCACGATCACCGTGCTGATGCCAGACTGGTAGACCACCAGGGCAATGAGAAAATGAAACAGATCGCGGTGACGGGCCGCCTCGGCCAGGGTGCGGCGCAGCCGCCCATAGGCCTGGCGCAAATAGGACGCCTGCCCCCGTGGTGACGCCGTGGCCCGCTCGCGCAGCCACAGGAACACGGGCGTTGCGGCCAGGGCAAAGATAACGGCGGTGATCAGCAGAGTGACAGGAACGAACTGGGACTCCGTCTGCCCTTGTCCCTTGGCCCAGGTGATATATCCCAGGCAGATGGCCAGAGTCAGCAGTCCGCCGGCATAACCCAGCCCCCAGCCATAGCCGGACATGCGCCCCATGCGCCCCGAGGAAACGATCTCCGGCAGAAAGGCCGCCACCAGGTTTTCCCCCGTATAGAAAAATACCGCCGAGAGTACGAGCAGCGCCGCGCCTAACCACACGTCGCCCGGCCCCACTACCGCCAGCAGGGCGGTGGCTGCCACGCAGCCCAGGGTGGACAACAGCAGAAAGCGTTTCTTCATGGCGCGGTGGTCCGCCATGGCGCCGACGAGGGGAGCGCTCAACAACACGATAAGGTTGGCGAGACTCACCGCCAGGGTCCAGATGAAAGTGCCCTCGCCCCCTTCCAGGCCCGGCAGGCCGCCCGCCACCACCGCCACGAAGTAGGCGCTATAGATGGTGGTGAGCACCACCGTGGTATAGCCCGAGTTGGCGAAGTCGTACAAGGCCCAGGATAACAGCTCGCGGCGGCTGGCCGGGGGCAATGTCCCGCCGTTATTGTTCGCCATGCGGGTCACGGTGGAATTCGAGATCACGGATATAGCTCACGGCCTGCTGCCCTGTCTGATCCGTGTCATTGAGAATACCGATGAATATCAGGCGCCGCGGCTCTTCCTGATAAAGGGCCTTGAAATCGGCATAGAGATTTCTTTCGTAGGACACCCATTGTCCCAGACGCTGCGCCCCGCCCTCCACTACCATCAACTTCTGCCACGGCTTGCCGGGATCGTCTATCACCGTGCCGGCCTCGAGATGGCTGCTCCACAGATACTCGATGAAGCGCCCGCCGAAGGGGTGGCCGTGGCGCAGATCCAGATAGAGGAAGCGCTTGAGCCGGAACCACCATGACTGTTTCTCTTCATCGGGCGCGAAGACAAAGAACAGGCGGATGGGATGGTCATCACCTGCGACAGTGCGCTCATCAACCCCTTCCAGAATATTCTCCACCCGCCACTGCCAGCGCAGCAGGGGATAATCGCGCAGATCGATACCCACATTCTTCTCCAGGAAGGTCAGGGCCCCGTCGGAATGCAACCTCACTGCCGCCTCGCCGTCGACCCGCACCCAGCGCGCATCGCCACCCCAGGCACTGGGGGACCACTTGCGCAGGGACCAGCCACGCGGCACCTCACCTGCGGCAAAACTGTCCTTGGAAAGTCCCATGTCAAGCACGTCCTGCGCCTGCGCCACCCCAGTCAGATTGAATAGCGCCAGAGTGAACAATCCAAACGCGCGAATTGCCACAGCCAAACTGGTGTCGGCAAATACATTGCCATGCCTCTTGGAGAAAATCGCATTAACAGGCAACATCAACGGTCCACATAGAATACGCAAGCGTCATTCTCGCATATTTCAACTGCGAGTTCCGCCCATAGGAAGCAGGAGGGTGTCGCAAAAACCGGTTTTCTGACTTTTACAACACTCTCCTCAGGGAGAAGAGACAGAGATGCGGGGCGATCAACCCGCCTGACCGCTCCGTTCACCCCCATTGCGGGTCAATACGCCCACAGTGCAGCGCTTATCCTCAGGCCGATAGACATCGGCCTTCCTGAACCATCTCGCCTGGTTGCTGGTCTGGATCAGCACAACCCTGCTCTTGACCTCGACAATAAACCCGCAGTGGGTATCATCACCTTCCTGCAGATGCTCCCGGAAAGTGATGGTCGAATAGGCAGCCTCCGCACCGATATCTTTGGCAATCGCCTTCCAGCTTGCGTAGACCGCCCGGGCATTTTTCAAATAGCCGGCGGCCTGCTTATCGCCTTGGGCCGCAGCCTTCCGGTACCATTCAATGGCGCGCTCATAATCACGATGTTCATGATCGGTGAGATAGTACTGGCCAAGCTGCTTCTGGGATTGCACATCCCCTTCATCCGCCAGCTTGCGCCATATCAGCAGGGCTTTTTCAGTTTCACCTTTGAGATAGGACTTCAGCCCATCCTTGAAAGCAGGGTGGGCTGAAAAAGTCACACTGGAGACAAGCATCAGCATGGTGAATGCAATGATCCTGAGCATGGGCGTTTCCTCCATTTGATTTGTTAAGGAAGGTCTGATTAATTCGTCATCCCGGCGAAGGCCGGGATCCAGTTATTTGATTTTCCTGGATTCCCGCCTGCGCGGGAATGACGATTGTCGGATTAATCAGGCCTTCCTTAAATGCGGCGGCAGGGGGGCCCGCAGCTTCCGACTCAATGTCCGGGATTTCTGGTATTTATAATCCCCACAACTTAATTCAGCCTTAAGGAAGGTCCATTTGGATCGAATCACGCTTGATCTATCATTGAATTTTCTGCAAATAGAAAGACTTACGGAGCTATTAACCCGGCAACAATCCGATGCTGAAAAACTGAGCCCCCCTCACGAAACACACCCTAATTTATGGGAATATTTTCCCAATTGCTGTATAATGGCGCAATATACATTTTTCAATCCGTACAGCCCTCACTTTGACTTGAAGGAGAAAACTCATGCCGAACTCAGTGTTTCGTCAATCGATCATAGGTCTCGCCGTCATCAGCGCCCTCGGCCTGAGCGCCTGCGGCGGCGGTGGTGGCAACAATGCGATGACCAGTGGCAGCATCACTTCCGGTGTAATCACAGGCTTTGGAAGCGTATTCGTCAACGGTGTCGAATATGACACCAGCAGCAGTAATATCGTGGTGGATGGTATCCCCGCAGACGAGAGCGCCCTGGAGGTTGGCATGGTGGTGACGCTCCGCGGCACGGTGGACGCCAACAGCACCACGGGCAGCGCGCTGAGCATCGAATACAGCGATGAATTGGAAGGGATAGTCCAACTGAACAACTACAGCGTCGACGGCACCCTGAAGATCATGGGGCTCACCATCCGCATCGACGGTACAACCGTACTCGAAAGCAAGGTGGCCGCCGTTAGCAGTTTCGATACCATCCAGGCGGGCAATATCGTGGAAGTCAGCGGCTATCGCCTCGACGACAACACCATCCAGGCGACCAGGGTGGAAGTCAAGAAGGCCTCTCACAGCGGTGAAGAAATCGAGGTCAAGGGCGCCATCAGCAATCTGACCGCCACCACTTTTCAAATTGGCACGCTCACTATCGACTACAGCGCGGTTTCCAGCCTCCCGGCAGGCGGCCTGAGCGATGGCCTGTTCGTAGAGGTCAAAAGCATCCGGGGTATTGACACGGGCAACGGTAAGCTCATCGCCAGCGAAATAGAGCTGGAAAGCAAAGGGAAATACGGCATCGATGGTGATGAAGGTGAAGAGGTAGAGTTGTCCGGCCCCATTGTCATCGACACCGCCACCAGCGATTTCAGCATCAATGGCACCAAAATCGTCGTCACCGCCGACACTGAGTATGAACATGGCACGGCAAGTTCCATTGCCAACGGCGTGCAGGCCAAAGTGGAAGGCACCCTCAACAGCAACGGCGAACTGGTCGCAGAGGAAATCAGCTTCAAGGAGGCCACCGAAATTGAACTCAAGGCCACCATCAGCGCCATAGGCAATGGCACGATTACCGTGATGGGCATAACCGTGAAGGTCGATGCCAGCACCCTGCTCAAGGACGACAGCAGCAACGCCGTGCGCTATTTCGGGATAGACGACCTGGCCGTCGGCGACCGGGTGGAAATCAACCTCTATCAGGACGATGCGACGGGCGACTATATGGCTGTCAAGCTGAAACGCAAGAACAGCGGCAATGACCAACTCGAAGGCAAAGTCGACGGCGTGGGCAGTGGCCTCATTTCCATCGGCGGCATCAGCGTGGATGTCTCCTCAATCAACACCCTCCCATCCGTGGGCGACAAGGTGGAAATCTCAGGCGCCTTCGACACCGGCACCGGAAAATTCAATGCCAGCAGCCTGAGCATCGACGATTGACCAGGCACCTCTCCCCTGTGGAGGGTGTAGTAAAAGGCATTTGCCCCTCTCCCGAGGAGTGGAGAGGGGCTTCTATCTACATGGCCCTATTTTATCCCCTGTAGATGCAAAGCAAAATCACATCCCGATCAGAGATGACCGCACCTTCTACACCCGATGCGGCTCCAGTTGCACATCCAGCACCTGCGTACCCAATAAAACTATCCGGCCATTGAAACGATCAACGCCCGTCGACGTAAATTCAAAATTGTACGCCCGCCAGGCCCGCAGCCTCCCCTCGGCATTCCGTTTGAACCAGTAGCCACGCAGCACTACGCTGTCATCCAGCAACTGCACATCCATCTCTTTGCAGTGGCGCTTGATCACTTCTGTCGCGATTTCCTTCACGCCTTTGGCGCGCCACCAATACCACAAACCGAGAACCAGTGCGCCGAACCAAATCAAGTCACCCAACTGAAACACCTACCTGGCAGCTTCCGTATCTTCATGTGCATGATATCCACGCAGGCTGGCGTTTTGCAAAATCAAGAGCTTACCTGGCAGTCCCATGAGATTCGTGTCGTTTTTCCGGGGTTGCAGCAAAGGATTTCGTGGAATTGTGTAAATGGCGGAGAGGGAGGGATTCGAACCCTCGGTACGCTTGTGACGTACACACACTTTCCAGGCGTGCTCCTTCGACCACTCGGACACCTCTCCGGGGAACCTGGGGAAACTCTGGTATGGCTGTTGCTCAGAGCGTCCTTTTAAGTTTGGCAGGCGCAAGGGTATACCATGAGGGTATTTTGCGCAATCGCTGTGGCGTGGATTTTCAGCCTACGCGGCGCCAGCGGTTCTGGCGGCGGGTGGGGGTGTAGCCGATGTAGATACCCACGGCCAGGCTGATGAGGGCGGCGCCGATGCCGATGGTGTAGACCTTGGCGCTGAGGGCGTCGTATTTGTCCTCCACCTCCTGCAGGCGCTTGTTTTGGCGTTCCCTTTCCTGTCGCAGGGCGCGATTCTGCTCCAGCGTCTTCACGGCATTGCTGCTTATCGCCCTGATTTCATTAAGCTCTCTTTCCAGGCGCTTGTTTTCCTTCTGCAGGCCGGCCAATTCCTCGATGCTGCGGTCCCGTTCCTGCCGGGCGCGGTTGGCCGCCGCTTGCAGCTCGCGGGCAGTGTCTTCGAGTTGAGTTATTTTGCTGTGTGCGGCATCGAGCAGGTCCCGGGCGATGGGAACCCCCTTGACGAAGCGGTTGAGCACCCAGCCTTCTTCGCCTGTATCCAGCTCGACCCGTGAAACCCCGCGCTCCTCGTCACGCTCAAGGAGTTTCATGCGGGTGCCGCTCTTGATGACTTTGAGTGTGGGTGACTGGGTCTCGGGGCCACTGCGCAGGTTGATGTAAATGACGTCGTCTACGTAGAGATAGTCCCCTGCCGGCGCAGCGGTGGCCGTCTCCGCCAGGACCGTGGCGGGAATCAGCCCCAGCACCAGCAACAGCACCCACAGGCGCGACCGTGCACGAGGGCTGGTTCCGGCGCCCTGCCCCCATACTGCCTTGTCCTGCATCTGCCTGATTTTCATCACATCATACGGTTTCTGCAATGTCGTCCCTCGGCACGGATTATAGTACAAATTTCAGCCAAACTTTTCTGCGTATTGTGTACCGATTTGGTAATATATCGGCTGGTTTGTTCTTAATGTGACGTTTGCGACTGAAAAATGGATACCGCCAGCATTACCACTCCCCTGGCCTTTTTTGCCGGGCTCCTGTCTTTCATCTCACCCTGTGTCCTGCCCTTGGTGCCGGTCTATCTCGGCTACCTGTCGGGCAGCAGCGTCACAGACGAGGAGCAGGCCAACCGCTGGCATATCTTCAGTCACGCCCTGTTCTTCGTCGGCGGCTTCACCCTCATTTTCACGCTGGTGTTTGGGCTGCCGGCAACGTTCATCGGTGAATCCCTGAACGCCTATTCCGGTATCATCGCCAATGTAGGCGGAGTGCTGGTCATCCTGTTCGGCCTGCACACCATCGGGGTACTCAACATCCCCTTTCTCAACATGACCAAGCAGGTCAATATCGACCACGGCAGCACCCCTGGTTATGTCCGCTCCAGCCTCATCGGCATGGCCTTCGCGGCGGGCTGGACGCCCTGTATCGGTCCACTCCTTGGCGCCGTCATGACCATGGCCATGTCCAACCCGTCTCAGGGCGTCTACTTCACCCTTACCTATGCCCTGGGGCTGGCAGTACCCTTTTTGATCGCCGCGGCGCTGCTGACCCAGGCGACGGATTTTCTGCGCCGCCTCAACAAGCACGCCCATATAGTGCAGTGGGTCAGCGGCTTGTTTCTGATTGCCATCGGGCTGCTGCTCATCACCGGCAAGTTCACCGCCCTCAACGCCTTCTTCATCCAGTTCACGCCGGACTGGCTGGTGGAGCACCTGTGAACGATCACCGGCCAAGGCCGGACAAGGTTCACGGTGCGCCAATGCCGGCCCGCCGCTGCTGACGGCGCACATAGGCAATGATGTGCCCTACCTCGCTGGCGGTGACGCCAGGGACAGGCGGCATGTCGCCGAAATTCCAATGGTGATGTCGCACGCCTTTCCTGGCCGCCATGTAGAAGGCCATGTCCCCATGGTGGTTGGGCTCATAAATGATATGCACCAGCGGTGGCCCCTGGTCGGTTCCCATAGCCCCCGCGCCGTGGCAACGGCTGCAGAACTTGTCGAACAATTGCCGACCCTTGGCGGCATCGGCCACGAACCCCGCCGGCGGCAAAAACAACTCGCTGTCTCCATTTTCCTCAGACCCGGATTTACCACAGGCAACCAGCGCCGCTGACACTAAGAAAACCGCCACGCCCGTCTTGAACTTTTGATGCATCTCTAAGGCCCTTCATTTCAAAATGGAGACGGGAGTTTATAGTATTTTCCCTTCTCATGGGAGGTGTAATTGCGCCTGGATAACCAGGATTAAAGAGGATCACTCAACATCCGATAACTCTCATGAAGATGCTGCCGATACACGGGAGCGCTATGTAATCAACATCCTGTTTGCTGCAGTGAACAATATACGAAGCACGCCAGAAAAAAGGATATATATGCCCCAAACTCATGCCGCCAGGCTCAATCAGCAAGACAACCAGCTTCTTTATGCCCGGCTCAAGCGTTGTACCAATCTTCCCAGCCCGCCGCCGGTGGGCTTGCGTATCGTAGAGCTGGGCCAGGATCCAGAAACCACTTTTCACCAGGTCGCCGAGGTCGTTGGACTGGACCCTGCCCTGACGGCCAAGATCCTGCGCATGGCCAACTCGCCCCTCTATGCGCGCCAGCGGAAAACGGAGAATCTGCGCCAGGCTATCACCCTCTTCGGCCTCAATGGCACGTTGACCCTGGCCCTGAGTTTCAGCATCATCGGCTCGTCGCCTGGCGCGCGGAAAAGCAGCCTGAACCATGACCTGTTCTGGCGCCGCTCCCTCGCGGCCGCCAGTTGCTGCCAGGTACTGGGGAAACACCTGGATATCGCGGCCAAGGAGGAATTGTTCCTGATTGGCCTGCTGCAGGACATTGGCATGCTGGCCCTGGACGCTGCCGTGCCCGATCTGTACCAGGATACGGCCGAGCTGCAAACCAACCACAGCCGCCTGCAGGAGATGGAACGGGAAAAATTGGGCACCGACCATGCTGAAATCGGCGCCTGGCTGCTGCAGCAATGGAATTTTCCCGAACATCTGCGGACGCTGATCAAGGCCAGTCACAACCCTGGCATCACTGACCTCCCCGAGGATAGAAAGGCAATGGCACAGATCGTCGCCGCCGCCAGCGAATTGGCGGATTTCTGCCTGGACGGCGACTTTGCCGAAAGAATCCCTGAAGCCGCCGCCCGTATCCGCGAATACCTGGACCTGGACAACGAGACCCTCGCCGCCATTCTGGAAAAACTGTTCAACGAGGTGATGGAAATGGCCCAGCTCTTCGACATGGATTTCGAGGACCCCATGCTGCTGGAGTCCATCGTCGACCAGGCGCGGGAAATCCTCATGCTGCGCAATCTGCAATCCATGCAGAAGGCAACGGAGCTGGAGCAGACCACCAAATCCCTGGAGTCGCGCACCCGGGAACTGGAAGAGGAAAATCGCCGCGACAATCTTACCGGGCTCTATAACCGCGCCTATCTCGATTTCATGCTGGAACAGGAATTCATCAGCGCCAAGACACATGCCTGGCCCCTGGCCCTGGCCTTCATCGACCTTGACCATTTCAAGACCATCAATGATAACTACGGCCATCAGACCGGTGACGAAGTGCTGAAACGCGCGGCACGCATACTCATGGATAATGCCCGCTCAAGCGACATCGTCACCCGCTATGGCGGTGAAGAGTTTGTCATTCTACTGCCCGGCACTGGAACGGACGGCGCCCGGCTGCTCTGCAATCGTATCCTGCTGGCATTTCGTGAGGCCCGCCACGCGGTTGAGGGAGACAATGACATCCAGGTTACCGCCTCCCTGGGTATCGCCATCCATGGGGAAGACAAGCATTTCGGCTCGCCTGCCGACCTGGTGCGCGCCGCTGATCGCGCGGTCTATGCCGCCAAGCTGGCGGGGCGCAATCAATGCATATTCTACAACGCCGACATCTGCAACGATTGATTGTCAAACAAATCGCGGAAGGGCATCCCACGCCATTGACGTCATGGCCGCCTCCCTGAACTCATGGGCTATTATTAACCCGGCAACAAAAATATCGTATTCAGGGCTTCAGGCATGCGCTGGAACATTGAAATCCGCGACAATGGCAAGGGACGCGCCGGGAAGGACATGGCTTGAGAAATATGCTGCGGCGCCCCCCGGAAATAAACGCGACACTCCACATCGATTCATGTCCAACAGGCACTACTGCGACTCTGGGGCCGCCTCTCCCGGAAAATCCAGAAGCCCCCTGACCCGCATCACGACCAACTGTCTGATCCATTGGACAATGCCGGGCAGTGCCGTCTGCAGCGCTGGCGTCAGTTCCGCGGTGTACAAGCCGGGCGCGGCGATGGCGATGCCGACAATGTCGATGCGCCCCGCGACGCCTGCCGGATTCAGGGTCCGCGCCAGGGCGATGGCCTGGCTGACACTGGCGCCGTGGCTGGACAGGGCGATGCCCGGCTGTTCCGCCAGCGCCTCCGGCGTGAGGTGGTGGATGGTGCCGGGCGGGTCCTGCGTCAGCACCGCGTCCACGATGATGGCATGGCAGTCGCCGTCCAGCAGGTCCACCAGCCGTGACGGGTCGCTGATCTCGTAGAGTTCGAAGCAATAACTCAGCGGCTCCGCGCGCAGGCGCTTGACGATCTCCAGGCCGACGCTGTCGTCGCCCGCGGCGGGATGGCCCACGCCGATGACGCGTATCATGGTTCACGCACGATCTTCAATGTCAGGAAATGGGTGGAACAGGAGATGCACGGGTCGTAGTTGCGCACGGCCTGCTCGGCCAGCCAGGTGGCCTCCTCGTGGGGCAGGCTTGCCAGGCGGCGCCCCAGGGCGCGGAGATCGTCCTCGATGCTCTTCTGGTTCTGCGAGGTGGGCGGGACGATCCTGGCGTCGGCAATGAGCCCCTCGCCGTCCAGCCGGTAGTGGTGAAAGAGAATGCCGCGCGGCGCCTCGGTGCAGCCAAAACCCGAGCCGGCGCCGCGCTTGACGGGAAGCGCCGCCTCTGCGCCTCCTTCCCAATGCTCCACGATCTCGATGGCCTCGTCGCAGGCCTGCACCACCTCGACGGCGCGCGCCAGGATGCTCTTGAAGGGATTGGCGCAGGGCGCGTCGAGACCGGCGCGCCGCGCCGCCTCCAGGGCCAGGGGGCGCAGGCGGTCGTGGTTGAGATTGATGCGCGCCAGGGGGCCGCAGAAATAGGCCCCGCGCCCCTTGACGGCGGCATGCAGGGCGGTGCTGTGAGGCACCTGCCTCTCCTCGAAGACCTGGTCGAATTCCCGCACCTCGATATCGACGCCCTTGCTGGAGACGAGGCGCCCCTCGCAAAAGGGATATTCCGATTCGTGGCGCAGGGCGACGAATTCATAGTCGCGCCGGAAATCGGGGAAGTCCAGCCGGGCGAAGGTCTCTACGCTCTCCAGCGCGGCCTCCCGCGCCCACTTCAGCTCCGGCAACAGGGCGCGCAGGGTGCCGGCGTCGGGCAGGCGGTAGAAACCGCCCACGCGCACGTTCACCGGGTGGATCTCGCGCCCCCCCACCGCGCTGACAATGGCGTTGCCGGCCTTTTTCATGCGCAGTCCGCGCCGCACCAGTCCGCCGTGATCCTTGGCCATGGTGACGGCGTCCTCGTAGCCGAGAAAATCGGGGGCGTGGAGCAGGAACATGTGCAGGCAGTGACTCTCGATCCACTCGCCGCAATAGAGCAGGCGCCGCAGGCGGCGCAGTTCGCCTCCGACGGTGACGCCCGCCGCGTCTTCGAGGGCGTGGCAGGCGCTCATCTGGTAGGCCACGGGACAGATGCCGCAGATGCGCGCGGTGATATCCGGCACCTCGTCGCGGTCACGGCCGCGCAGGAAACTCTCGAACAGGCGCGGCGGCTCGAATATCCTCAGCCTGACGTCGCTGACGGCATCCCCCTTGAAGCGGATCTCCAGGGCGCCCTCGCCTTCGACGCGCGCCAGGTAGTCAACCTTGATGGTTCGGGTCATGGCGTTTTCCTGTGCTGGCGAAGGGCTCGGCGCCGCAGTTGAAGGTATGGAAGACGCGCGCCACCTCGGCGCCGCTCTTGCCCGCCCGCAGCCACGCCTGCGCCAGGGATTCCGTGTTGGGGGTGTCCTGGGGGCCGAAGCAACCGTAGCAGCCGCGCGTGAAGCCGGGGCAGATGGCGCCGCAGCCCGCCTGTGTCACCGGCCCCAGGCAAGGCGTGCCGTGCGCCACCATGACGCATACGGCAGCGCGGCGCTTGCATTCCAGGCACACGCTGTAGTTGGGAATGGCCGGCGGGCGGCCATTGAGAAAGGCATTGACCACCTCCAGCAACTGCTGCTTGTTCACGGGGCAGCCGCGCAACTCGAAGTCCACGGGAACATGATCCGCGATGGGCGTGGCGCGGGCGAGCACATCGATGTATTCGGGATGGGCGTAGACAATGGACATGTATTCCTTGATGTCGGCATAGTTGCGCAGGGCCTGGATGCCGCCCGCCGTGGCGCAGGCGCCGATGGTGACCAGGGTGCGGGAGATCCCGCGGATCTCGCGGATGCGCTCCAGGTCGCGGGGGGTGGTGATGGAGCCTTCCACCAGGGACAGGTCGTAGGGTCCCTCGACGCTGCGCCGCGAGGCCTCCGGGAAGTGGGCGATCTCGATGGCGTCCGCCACGGCCAGCAGCTCGTCCTCGCAGTCCAGCAGGCTCAACTGGCAACCGTCGCAGGAGGCGAACTTCCACACCGCGAGGCGGGGGCGTCTGTCTAGTGTCATGTCAAGGCTCTGTTGTCGTATTCAGTTGGTCTGTCTGCGTTCCTGGCAAGGCGCAGCTCGCAGCGAATGGCCTGAGTCCTTTGCAAGCGCTGCAACGCGGCCAGGGACGCAGACAGGCCAACCCTTCGGGCGCTCCCGTGGCGTCCCGCCGCGGCGTTCACAGTTCACGAATCCCGAAGAAGGGCGCGATGCGCGGCCAGGGAAACACCGGCCCGTCCTTGCAGACGAACAGGGGGCCGAACTGGCAATGGCCGCAGAAACCCACGGCGCAGTGCATGTTGCGTTCCATGGAGACATGGATGGCCTCGCCGGCGATGCCGAGTTCCCGCAGCTTGCGCACCGTGAAGCGCATCATGATCTCGGGTCCGCAAGTGAATGCCAGGGTGTTGGCGGGGTCGCAGCGGACGCGGTCCAGCAGTTCGGTCACCACGCCCACCTGTCCCCGCCAGCCGGGATCGCCGTGGTCGACAGTCACCATCACCTGCATATCGCCCTCCTCTCGCCATCGTTGCAGTTCCCCCGTGTACAGGATATCACCGGGCGAGCGGGCGCCGCAGCAGATATTGATATGGCCATAGTCTTCCCGCCGCCGCAGCAGGTGATAGATGACGGGCCGCAGGGGCGCGAGACCGATGCCGCCGGCCACGATCACCACGTCGCGGCCCCGCGCCGCCGCCACGGGCCAGGCGCTGCCATAGGGACCGCGCACGCCCAGCACATCGCCCGGCCGCAGATTCCGCAGGGCGCGGGTGACGCCGCCCACGGCGCGGATGGTGTGCGCCAGGGTCCGGGAGTCGCGGGCATCGCCACTGATGGAGATGGGCGCCTCCCCCACCCCGAAGACATAGAGCATCATGAACTGGCCGGGCGCGAAAGCGGCCCCGCCGGGAATGGCGGAGACATCGAGGATCAGGGTGAAGACATCCGCCGTTTCGTGATGCACCGCCCGGACCGGCGCCGGCCGGGGGCAGAGGGGGTCACTGGCGTCCATAGACATCCAGCATCTGCATGCGCGTCGCCTGGAGATTGGCCAGCATGAGGGGCACGAAGCGCCGGTACATCTCGTAGCCGAAGGCCTTGTCCGCCTCCCACTTGCCGCGCAGGCAGACAGCGTCGAAGCCCAGGGCGCGCACCTCCCCCAAGGCGCGCGCGTCACAGAACCAGCGGTAGGGCGCAACGATCCACGACCACCCCACCACGTCGCCGGCGCCGCGGCGCGCGATGCGGATGGCGCCCTTGTGGGGACTGTGGATCTCCAGGGCCACCTCCCCCGCGCGCAGGCAATAGAAGGTATTGGCCGCCTCGCCCTCGCGGAAGAGAAACTCGCCACCCCGGAAACGCATGTTCCTGGCGCAGCCGGCCACCAGCGCCAGGTGCTCTTCTTCCATGCCCTCGAAAAAAGGATGTTCTGTGACTATACGTTTCAGGTCTTCCATCAGGCGTCCTCCCCTGCTCCATTCTGATCCTGCGCGCGGATGACGGCAAGTTCCTCGGTGATGTCGATGCCCTCCGGGCACCAGCTAATGCAGCGCCCGCAGCCCACGCAGCCCAATGTGCCGAACTGGTCCTGCCACGACGCCAGCTTGTGGGTGAGCCACTGGCGGTAGCGGGACGCGATGCCGGCGCGGACGACGCCGCCATGGATGTGGGAGAACTGGCTGGTAAAACAGGAATCCCAATGCCTCACCCGCCGCGCCTCGCTGCCTTCCAGGTCGGTATGGTCCTCGATGGCGGTGCAGAAGCAAGTGGGGCAGACCATGGTGCAGTTGGCGCAGGCCAGGCAGCGCTGCGCCGTCTCCTCCCAGCGGGGGTGTTCGGCATTGCCGTAGAGCAATGTCTTGATATTCCGGGTGTCCACGTGGCGGCCCATCTGGGCCCGGGCGTTCTCCGTCGCCTGCAGGGCCGCGGCCCAGTCGGCCTCGCCGGCCACCTGGTGGGGCACCCGTGAGAGCAGGCGGCCGCCTGCTTCCGAACCCACCTCCAGCAGGAAACGGTGTTCAGGATGGAGCAGCTCCGTCAGCGCCAGGTCGAAACCCTGGGTGGCGCGCGGCCCGCTGTCCATGGAGGCGCAGAAACAGGTGTTGCCCGCCTGGGCGCACTGCGCGGCGAGGATGAAGACATCGCGGCGGCGCGCGGCATAATGGGGATCGCGGAAGCGGTCTTCCATGAGCACGCGGTCCTGGATGGCGATGGCGCGCAAGTCACAGGCGCGCACGCCGATGAAGGCATGGAGAGGCGGAGCCTGCGCCTCGCTCTCGATGCGGAAGCCGTCATCCCGGCGGCGGGCCTTCCACAGGGTCAGGGCGGGTGGATGGAGAAAGCGCTTCCACGCCATGGGACTGCTGTTGTAGGCGAACAGCGCCCCGTCATCGCGTTTTTCCAGGCGGTAGCGTCCCGCCTCTTGCACATCGCCCCACCCCGCCGGCAGGTCGCGCAGGCCAGTGATCTCGTCGTAGACGATGGCTCCGTCACGCACCACGGGGCCGATCAGGGTGCGGCCCATGCCTTTCAGTTCGGCGAGCAATGCGCCGAGGCCTTCCAGGGTGATGAGGAAACGGTTTTCCATGAGACGCTACAAGTCGAAAACCTCGTGCAATTCCGGCATGATCACCTCCGTTCCCTTCAGACGGCGCGCGAAGGCCTGCATGGCGGGCGGCTCGCCATGCACCAGGAAGGTCCGCCCGGGATTGTCCGTATGGCGGTGCCAGCGGTACAACTCCTCGCAATCGGCATGGGCCGAGAAGCCGCCGATGGTGTAAACGCTGGCGCGCACGGGGATCTCCTCGCCGAATATGCTCACCTTTTTTGCGCCGTCCACGATGCGCCGCGCCAGGGTGCCGCGGGCGGCGTAACCCACGAAGATGACGCTGCTGTTGCGGCGCCACAGGTTGTGCTTGAGGTGATGGCGCACCCGCCCGCCCGTGCACATGCCCGAACCGGCGATGATGACGGCGCCGCCGCTGATCTGGTTGAGGGCCATGGACTGGGCGGTCTCGCGGGTGAAGTGCAGGCCGCGGAAGTTGAGGGGGTCGCGCCCCTCGCAAAACAGGTCGCAGGAATCGGGATCGAAGCATTCCATGTGGCGGCGGAAAATCTCCGTGGCGGAGATGGCCATGGGGGAATCGAGAAAGACCTGGATGCTGCCGGGCAGCACGCCGTCGTGGATGCCCTCACGCAGGTAATAAAGGATCTCCTGGGTGCGCTCCAGGGCGAAGCTGGGGATGATGACGTTGCCGCCGCGGCGGAAGGTATCGTTGATGGCCTGGTACAGCTCTTCGATGGAGGGCTGCAGCTGCTTGTGGCGCCGGTCGCCATAGGTGGTCTCCATCACCACCACGTCGGCGTGGGGCGGCGGCGTGGGATCGCGCAGGATCACCCGCCCGCCGTAGCCCAGGTCGCCGGAGAACAACAGGCGCCTGCGGCGTCCGTTCTCTTCCAGTTCCAGCAGGACGCTGGCCGAACCGAGGATGTGACCGGCATCGATAAAAGTGGCGCGCATGCCCTTGTGCAGTTCGAGGGGCTCGTCGTAGACCGCCGTCCTGCCGAAGTTGTCCAGGCTGGTGAGGGCGTCCAGGGTGGTGTACAGGGGCTCCACCGCTTTCCCTGCGTTGTTCCCATGGGCGCGCCGCGCCGCCTTGCGCGTGCGCCATTCCGCCTCCTCTTCCTGCAGGTGGGCGGCATCCAGCATGACCAGCTTGGCCAGATCGCGGCTCGCGGCGGTGGTGATGATCTCCCCCTTGAAGCCGCGCTTCACCAGCAGGGGGATGCGCCCGCAATGATCCAGGTGGGCATGGGTCAGCAGCAGATAGTTGACCGTGGCCGGATCGAAGCCGAAGGGTTGGTGATTCTCCTCCTCCAGCTCGCGCCCGCCCTGGTAGAGGCCGCAGTCGATGAGGATGCGCCGGCCTCCGCAACTCACCAGGTGACAGGATCCGGTCACGCCCAGGTCGGCGCCATGGAAGGCGATTTTCATGAAGGTTTGTCTCCGCTTTGGCAACTGTTGTTGTTCAGCAGGGGCTTGCCGCAGGCGCAATGCCACTGCTGGATGCTATCCCAAATCTCGTCGGCCGTTTCGGCGTACCAGAACAAGGCGCGGTCCTCCGGGTCGATGACGCCCTCTTCCACCAGAAAGTCCACATCGACCGCGCGCTGCCAGAACCGCCGCCCCACCAGCACCACGGGCAGCGGCTGTATGGTGCGCGTCTGGATGAGGGTGAGGGTTTCGAACAGCTCGTCCATGGTGCCGTAGCCGCCGGGAAAGGCCACCAGGGCCTTGGCCCGTTTCAAAAAGTGCAGCTTGCGGATGGCGAAGTAGTGAAAGCGGAAGCACAGGTCGGGGGTGACATAGGGGTTGGGATACTGTTCCCGCGGCAGGGTGATATTGAGGCCGATGGACTTGGCGCCCACATCGAAGGCGCCGCGGTTGGCGGCCTCCATCATGCCCGGCCCGCCGCCGGTGATGAGGGTCACGCGGGCATCCTCCGGTCCCTGCCCGAATTCACCCACCAGGCGGCCGAACTCGCGCGCCACGTCGTAATAGCGGCTCTTTTCCAGAATGCGCTGCGCCACCTTGAGGCGCTGCCGCAGATCCGCGTCGTTGGGCGTATCCTCCAGGTGACTGCGCAGGGTGTCCACCTGGCGCCGCGCCGCCAGCGGCTCCGAAATGCGCGTACCGCCGAACACCACGATGGTATGTTCGATGCCGTGCTGTTTGAGCAGCGTCTCGGCCTTGAGGTAATCGATCTGCAGGCGCACGCCGCGGGTGTCGTCGCTGTTGAGGAAGTCCACGTCGTGGTCCGCCTGACGGTAGCTGGGACTCTTCATGATGGCCTCCACCCGCGCCAGGGCATGGGGCTCGTCCTCCAGAGGCTTGGGGGTCTCCCAGGGCAGTGGCTCGCTGCGCTTGTGGGGATGCGCGGGCTCGGGCACCTCCGGGTCGTGATCCTGACTGGATTCCATTACACCTTCCCTCCTTCGTGTTGCAGGCCGCTTGTGATGCTTATCCTTTTATATCC
>Ga0256839_1002236_pt1 | contig 22008 bp, 17 predicted proteins | sample 354166metaG_FD_185968 | JGI IMG/M metagenome (GOLD analysis project Ga0256839, IMG submission 185968) | Hydrothermal vent microbial communities from Mid Atlantic Ridge, Atlantic Ocean - 354-166 | ecosystem: Environmental > Aquatic > Marine > Hydrothermal vents | place: Atlantic Ocean: Mid... | reverse complement strand
CCTGCAACAAGTCGCGGGCCAGATAGACGAGCTCGCGCTGCCGGAATTCGTCGGGATCACGCAGCATGCAGAGGCGGTACATGTACGCCACACGTTCTTCGATCGACTCTCCGGCCTCCCGCAGGGTACGCTCCGCCAACCCCCTGGCCGCCTCCACATACTGGGGATCATTCCACAGCGCCAGGGCCTGCAACGGTGTGTTCGTCCGCTCTCGCCGCATGCAGGTCGCTTCCCGAGAGGGGGCATCGAAGATACTCAACTGTGGGGGCGGCGCCGTCCGCTTGATGAACGTATAGACCGTGCGGCGATGGACCTTGTCATGGCCCACGTCCTTTACGAAACGCACCGTATTCGAGCCGGTATAGCCCACCGCGAACCAGAGGCCATCCGGCTGGGGAGGCTTCACACTCGGCCCACCCATCTTCAAGCAGAGGAGCCCGCTGACGGCCAGCGCCTGATCCCGCAGCATCTCCGCATCCAGCCGGTACCTCGGCCCCCGTCCAAGCAACCGGTTCTCGGGATCGCGCTTGTACAGGTCCGGCGACACCCTGGACGACTGCCGATAGGTCGCGGACGTAACCAGGAGCCGCATCAGCCGCTTCACATCCCAGCCATGGTCCTGGAAGTCCACCGCCAACCAGTCGAGCAGCTTCGGATGGCTCGGGGGTTCCCCTTGCACACCAAAGTCCTCGGCAGTCTTGACGATGCCGATGCCAAATACCTGCTGCCAGAACCGGTTGACCGCGACCCGGGCAGTCAGCGGGTGGTCGCGATCCACCAACCATTTGGCAAAGCCGAGTCGGTTCTTGGGTAGATCCGGATCCATCGGCGGCAGAATCGCAGGCGTCGCACGCTCAACCCGTTCGCGCGGCTTGTCGTATTCCCCCCGGTACAGAATGTACGCCGGCTTGGGCTGCTTCCGCTCGCGGAAGATCAGCGTCGTGGGGATCTGGCGGTCCAAGTCGGCACGAGCTTTCCGCACCGCAGCTAGTTGCTTCCTCAGGCGCACGACATCCTCATGGTCCGCCACCTTCTTCCGGTAGTAGTCGCGCAGCTTCGCTCGCGCCTGCTCATCCCGCTTCTCCGCCGGCGTCCTCAGCATCTGGACGATCTCCTCGGGCAACTCCGCCACAACGTTCGCGTCCTTCACTGCGAAGTAGAACCCCGTGGCCCCTCCGTAATTCATAATTTTGATCAGCAGGTGGTTCTCCCCCTTACGTAGCTTCAGCTCGATCACGTCCTGATCGGGAGCCACGACCCGCCTGACGTCCTTCTGAAAGACAAGCTGGCTGTTGAGGTAGACCTTGATCCCATCGTCGCTCCCCAGGCCGACTTTGATCGTCCTCTCTTCTTTGCTCGTGATCGTCCGGTACAGGAAATTGGCCGCTTCATCACCAGGTAGGTCGGTGTGTGGCTTGCCATCAACCCAGTCCGGACGATGTTGCCACTTCAATTCACCATCTGCCGTCTTAAACGTAGCGTTCAAATCGATGGGCTTCCCTTCGGGCCCATGCTTTCTCGAGACGAGGTAACGGCGTACATCGGGAAATGGGCCAACCCAGTACCAGTCGCCCAACTTGAGCTCCGACCGATCGGCCGCTTCGATCTCGGCCAGGATCGCCTTCTCCCACTCCGCCTGAGCCTTATCCACTTCGGGCCACGGAGCGGCGAGCTTCGCCTCCAGTTGGCCAATCTGCTCGTCCAGGCGCGCCAACTCACGCTTCTGCAGGGGAGTCGGCACCTTAATCACGGGCGGTGGGTCCTTGCGATTGCCGTCCATCGGACTGCCGTCCAGGCTGTTGAAGAACCCAAACATCGAGTAGAAGTCCTTCATGGTGAAGGGATCGTACTTGTGGTCGTGACAACGAGCACACTCGAAGGTCAGCCCCATGAACACCGTCGCCGTCGTGACCACGCGGTCCACCACATTGCGCACGTAGACCTCCTCAACAATCGAACCACCTTCGTTCGTGGTCACGTGACAACGGTTGAACCCGGTCGCCACCAACTGATCCAGAGTCGGATTGGGCAGGAGATCCCCCGCAAGCTGCCAGATGATGAACTGGTCGTAAGTCAGATTCTCGTTGAAAGCCTTGATCACCCAGTCGCGGTACGGCCACATCTCGCGGTAGTTGTCCAGGTGGAGGCCGTGGGTGTCGCCATAGCGCGCCGCGTCCAGCCAGAACCTGGCCATGTGTTCGCCATAGCGCGGGGAGTTCAACAGCCGATCCACCCACCGTTCGTAGGCATCGGGCCGCTTATCGGCCAGGAAAATCTGCACCTCCTCTGGCGAAGGGGGAAGACCGGTGAGATCAAACGTAACCCGGCGGAGCAAGGTGAGCTTATCGGCAGGCGGGGATGGGTGTAGGCCCTCGCGATCCAAACGCGCCAGGATGAACCGGTCCACAGGAGTTCGGCACCAACGAGGGTTCGAGACGTCGGGAACCGGCGGCTTAACCGGCGTCCGATAGGCCCAGTGTTCCTCCCAAGTGGCACCCTGTTCGATCCAGCGGCGGATCGTGTCGACCTGTTCCTTCGTCAGCACGCGCTTGGCTTCCGGAGGGGGCATACGGTAGCTGGGATCCGGGCTCGAAATCCTCCGAAAGAGTTCGCTTTCCTCAGGTTGGCCCGGCACAATCACGACCTTGCCCGAAGCCGCCTTTCCAAACGCCCCGTCCGGCACGTCCAGCCGAACCCCGCCCTTTCTGCTCGCCGCGTCAGGACCGTGGCACTGGAAACAGTTCGTCGCCAGAATGGGACGCACGTCGCGGATAAAGTCGAGCCTCTGATCGTCGGCCGCGTAGCCAAGGGCCACGATGGCAGAAAAGACGGCAGCGCAAACCGCTGTCCGCGCCGCAATCCGGCTCAGAGAAGTCATGCCCACTCCTCTTTGGCGTGCACCTCGTTCACCGTGTGGATCCGGCCGGTCGTTTGGTGGGATCTTTTCCAATTCTCGGCCAGCCCAGGGCGGAATCCCACCCTGAGATGCCTCTTCTACATATTAACCGCGATTGATGCGACTTGGAAGCCCACACCGGGTTTCGGCAATCGTCAACGACCCCGAGCCATCGTATCTGAGCGAGCCGCACGAGTCTAAGGCGAGACGTCCAGCGCGAAGGCGACGCGAGCCACCGCTCGACACCGGCAGGAGCACGGCCGGCAAGGCACCGGATCGGGTGCGATGTGCGGGGCCCCCCTTCCGACCGGGGCACAGCAAGGGCGCGCGAAAAAAGGCCCGCGGCGCTTCTGGCAGCCGCCGCGGTCGCCAGGGGCTGAGGGTGGCAGGCGGCTGCCCCGGCGTCGGGCGGGGAGGCGGCGGTGCGGACCGGTTCCACCTGGCGGTGCGGGTGGCGTTCCACCGCCAGGGGGCCGCCGCACTCCCTTGCTGCCAGAGCGCCCCGCTGGGCCAGTTCAGCACTCGCTTACACCCGCTCACACGATGGCCAGCTCGAACAGGTCATCGAGCTGCTCGGCAAAAGGATCCAAATCGGCCGAATCCTTGCCGTCGTCGCGGTCGCCGGAAAAGACGCTGCTGTCAAGCAGCGTTGCCACGCTCGGATCGAGCACCGGAACGTCTGCGACCTGCTCAATTGCCGCATCAGCGGCGCTGACCTGGTCCCGCAGCTCGACGTTGTCCTGCCCAAGCTCTTCTCGCTCCAGAACAAGCGTCTCTTCCTCGGAATCGGCACGGTGCTGGGTGCTGTCGTCCAGATCCACCGCATCCCCGAACCGCGCCTCGATCAGATCCAGGTCGGCGCCGGGAGCAAGTAGCGGGTCGTAGACGCCACGCGGCGCGTTCGGATCCACCGGGGTAGCCGTGTCCGGAACCGAGACGGGAAGGGGCTGAGCGTTCGAAATGCGAAACATCAGAGCATACGCGCCAACGGCGAACTCATCGAACCCCTTGCCGGTCGCGTTGATGTAGTAGACCTGACCCGGCTGAACCTTCTGCCATAGCGTGATCGTCTGACCATAATCACCGTTCACGGCCTTGATCATGTTGCCCTGCCCGTCGTACAGGACCAGCCGTGGGGCGAGCAAGCTCAGCTTCGTGGTATGCATCCGAACCATCAACTTCGAGCCGGCGCCAGCCGGAATGCGGATCTTGTACCAGTCGCGATCGGTCGGGGTGGTGATATCGACCCCGTTGAACGTGTAGCGGAACTGGCTGTCGAGCTTGTTCGTCACGTTGATCGGGGAGCTCCGCGAGACGCCCCGGCCACCCTTGTCGTAGATGTCGTGCTCGCGTGCTCCATACAGACTGCGCAGGTCGTCGATGTCTTCCTGGTCAGGGGTGAGCGAATAGGGCAATCCACTCCAACGCATCACGGGGCTGCCAGCGTTATGATCCAGCCCCAGAGCGTGCCCGCCTTCGTGAGCCATGATGTAGGCGAGAGAGCCCGTGGGTGACCACAGATCGATGTAATAGCTGTTCAGGTCAATGTCACCGGCCTCGGTGTCCTGCCGCGGCGGAGGAGGAGCTGCCAGCCCGTACACCCCCTCGCCCAAATCGAACATCCCAATCCGAATGTCGCCAAAGTCGACATCGCCCTGCACGTTGTAGTCCGGCGTCGAGCCCGCCCTACCGAGCTGGGAGCCGTCGTCGCTCACCAGAACGAAGTTGATGTTCGCGTACTGGGCCCACATCTGCAGACCGCGGAGGGCCTCCTTCTTCCATTGAGCGACGTCGTAGCCCGCCGCATTGACCATTGCCCACGTGTTCGACGGCGGAACATTCACCGTGCGGCTCTCCGTGCCATCCGGCAGAAAGCTCACCGTGATTCGCTCGGGGTGAGGCCATGCCGCGTTCGGGATCAGAGCCAGCAGAGTACGCTCTTCGAGCCGCTCAACCGCGAACCGCGACGCCGAATTCGTCCGAGTTCGTTTGCGGGCCTGCATCGCTTCACCTCCACCGAGTCATCTGTCCCCGGATTCGCGTCCACTTCACTGATCGAAATCCGCTTCCGAAACCGGACACACCGATTTCGACTTTTTCGGAACCACCCTCCGCCGCTCAACGACGCCGCCTTAGGGCGGCTGGCAGCCACCCACACCGAGCCGCATCGGTATCCGTGGTGAACGCACATGGCCTGGCGGCGCCGGAACCCCTTCGTTGCCCTTGACTTCCACCCCACGCTGGCGCTCCCCGTGTCGCGGCAAGGAACCAGCACCCCCACGAGGTGCCTCCCACGGTGAATTGCCCCCCCCACGACCAATCGGATGCCCCCTCTGGCGGACAAAGTGAAGTCGAGCTTCGACTAGCTCGTTTGACGCCGTGGAACGATGAGCTAGTTTTCTGTAGAAACCCACACGTCAGCTTTCTCGGGGGAACAACGATGGGTACACTTCACCGATCGCCAAGGGGACAGCGTCTCAGGCTGGAACTGGAACCGCTCGAAAAACGGTGTGTCCTTTCGTTTGCTGGGCTCGATCTTTCCCTGCCCAGCATGGTATCTAGCCTCGCTTACAGCGGTGCTGGCCTGGCAGCAGCGGACGTCGAAGAGGGGGGGCAGTTGGTGCCGGCGTGGATCGTTGGCGAGGGGGCGGATACGCTTGCCGACGCACCGGTCGTGAGCGTCGCACCTGACTCGTCGGTTGTTCTGCTCGGATACATCGGCAACTCCCTGCTGCTCGATGCTGCCGCCCAGCAGAACGACATCGACGTGTTCCGACTGGACGTCACGGGCACAGATGAACTTGTCGTACAGTTCGACCTGCTCGCCAGATCGGCGGGTAGTAGCCTGGATCCTGCGTTGACGATTGTCGGCAGCGACGGTCAGGTCCTGGCGAGCTGGGATGGTACGACCGCGTACGAGGACGCCTCTCAGCAACTGGATGTCTACCGCTCGATCGGACTCCGCCCCGGAACCTACTACGTCCTTATAGGCTCCTACCGGGTGGCTCCTGCGGGCAACTCGGTGGGGCTTTACACTCCACTGTCCACACCGGGTGGAACCGGGCGGTCCACGGGGGCTTACGCCTTGCGCGTCCGGGCAACACCATATGCTGGCCCCGTGAGCGTGCAATCGGTGCTCGCCTCCGGGGGGGATCTCCACACACCGGTGACGGTCTCCGTGACGTTCTCAGGACAGGTCGATCCCAACACGCTCGATGGAGCCGTTCTGCTCAGAGGAGCTGGAGGCGAAACCTACGAACTCATCTGGACCGGGTACGACGCCAGTACGAACACGGCCACCTATACACCAGCCGACCGTTTGCCCACCGGCAATTACACGCTGGAGTTCGATTCCGACCGGCTACGTGACGTTGCAGGGCACGAACTGGCCGGTCTCCAGCCCGTTGAGATCAACATTGAAAGCCAGGGCCTCGGCGCGGGCGAGGGGGCAGAGGATGCAGCCCTCCCGATGGACGTTGGGTACCTGTACCCGAACGAGGTAAGTGCAGGGATCCAGCTAACAGGGTTCGCGCACAGCAGCGGCGACAGCGACACGTTCGTTCTCACTCTGCCCGGCAGGTCGCGGTACGAGCTTCGGGTCACCGGAGATGTTGCCGTCACGGTCACCGTCCGCGACAGCGACGGGAATGTGCTCGTCACGCTGGATGGTACGGTTCGAAACACCGTGGCGGCCGACGGTCAAACGATCTGGATCGAGGTGGTATCGCAGGGGGTTGGCCAGTACGCTATCAGCATCGCAGCAAACAGAATGCCCGAGGTTCCGATCTCGCTCAACCTCCCCCTACCCGATCTTAAGGTATCCATGGTTGCGCCCGGCACGGCACTGCCGGCCGTGGCCGCCGCTTCTGCAGATCCAGCGGTCCGCTTCGCCGACGACCCCACCGTCAGCCGGGTGCTGGAAACGATGCAGCGCTCCGCCGAAAGAACTGCGGAGCTCACCCAACTGGCCTGCCAGGAGCTTCCGCGACAGCAGAGCACATCCCAGCACTTCGGCCCCCTGACGCCGCCACTGGCGAACAACGCGTTGTTCCCCGCCCGCATGGACGGAGAGGCGATGGACAATCTGCTGAGCAAGGATGCACTTCGCCTCGAGCAGCATGCGAACCGTTCGCTTCGTACCCCGGTCGACCTGTCCTCAGCCGAGGCGATTGCGTACGCGATCAGGGCGTTATGGACTCCCTCACCGGTCGAGGACCAAACGGACGCCGAGATCGACTGGGCCGAGATCGTCAGGGGACTACAGCAGGTGGACAGTCGGGAGGAGCGACTTGCCCAATTGGGAACCCCAGCAGACAGAGGCACCGGGCAACAGGTGTTCAACACTCCTGACCTGCCTGGCCAGACTGCACCGTCCCGTGTCGAGCAGCCCGATATCGGCGATCAGGCGAATCTGGTAGCCGCGGCAGCTCTTGGAACCGGGGTGGCCACGACGCCGCCGGTGCGGCGCTCGCTAGCAGCCCTGCTCTATCGGCTCGCAAACTGGCTAGCGTCGTAGGCGGTGCGGGGCAATAGGGGGCATACAGCAAGCTCCCTCTTTAGCCCCCTTCTTCGGACGAAGATCAACACCGTCACGGCGCAGGCACGTGCCGCTGGCGGGCGCCTGGCGGCGCTGCTCCCTGCAGTGCAGCCAGTGGCTGGGCGCGCTTCCCGGCTGGGCTCCGCCGAACGCGTTCACGCTGCTGCGCGCTGAGTTCGCGTCCACTGACCGCCCGTTTTCGGATCCAACAGGTGAGGGAGCAAGTCGAGAAAAGCGGCAGTGTAGGAGGGATAGACGTACCGGCGCGACTGGTCATCCCCGTAGACGAGGGGAAACATATGCCGCACCTTGTCCTGGGGAAGCGCGGCGAAGCGATGGTGCACCCCGTGCAGGGGGATATTGAACCAGGTGAAATCAATGAGCCGGCCGAACCAACCACGGTGGTACACCGTCCGAGTGGCACTCGTCGGTCCATTGGCAAACATTCCCACATGCTCGATGTACTTGCGGAGCGACTGGATATTGCCCGCCAGCCAGGAGGGCACCAGATAGCAGGTCAGGAAGTAGGTCCAGACCCCGAGGTAGTGGACCGCCACCAAAGCCACGGTCCAAAACAGCGCCACTAAGACCAACTCGGCCGCGATTCGGCGGCGGACACGCTGAGCCGTAATCAACGAGCCACGACGCAGATAGCTACGCAGGAAAAGCACCGGCGTGTAGAAGAGCCCCATGGTTAGCTCCACCGCTGCAATCGCGCAGCGAAACCACCGCGGTGTCCCCGGGATGGTGAACGGCCAGAGCTCATCGTCCTTCTCGGTCGCGAGGTAGGCATGGTGCAGATGATGAGCAGCCCGGTATAGAGAGATCGACATGAAGCTTAAAGTACCGATCAGTTGCCCGATCAGGTCGTTCAACCACGCAACGGGGGCCAACGTTCGATGGGCGCATTCATGGAACGCGATTAGATGGCCATGCATGACGTGTGCCAACGCGAGCCATACCGGGATCAACAACCAGTACTGTCCCCGGTAGGTGAACCATCCGGCCAACCCCGTTAGGACCAGGAACACGCCGGCCATGGCCAACCAGTGCAATACCGCCGGCCAGCTCGGGCGGTGTAGCTCCAACAGATAGCGGCGCCATTCGGCCTTCGAGAAGAACGCGCTCTTGCTCACGCCGACAATCCTCTCCGCACGCTCGCTCATGCTCGTTGTCTCCCCTACTCCGGCAACCCACACACTGCGCACCAAGAGTGGGGTGACGGGAGCCGGTCCAGCCCGAAGCCTCAGATTTGCATCCCTGGCAGGTAAAGCAGAGAATCCTCACTCGGGGGGGACTGAGCCGGGGCAACCCAGAACAGCCCAGGCAGTTCATTATTCGGCAATTCGGTAAGGTAAGTCCAACAGAATCGCCCGAGACGCCAGATGCGGTAGTTCCGGTGCCTACCGCCGAACCGGTTTGGAGGGTGCAGCCGTCGCCATGAGAACCGCGCGAACGCGCCCCGCTATACACTACCTGTGGACCGGCACGATCGCTGGCAAACGGAACATCGAAACGCAAAGGTGAGTCAAGAGCGGAAAGGCCGCACGGGTTCGTCCCATGGCAGAGATCGGCCGCATCCTGGTTCTGGTGGGCTTGCTGTTGGTGGCGCTCGGGGTCCTGCTGCTCTTAGGCGCCCGCCTCGGCTTGGGCCGCCTGCCCGGTGATATCCTCGTGCAACGCGACAACTTCACCTTTTACTTTCCCCTGGCCACCTCACTGCTGCTCTCCCTGTTCCTGACCGCGCTGTTCTGGGTCATCGGCCTGCTCTTCAGCCGCCACTAGCGCCTTGCTACTCGAGACGTCCCCCTAAAAAAGCCCCCGTCTAGCCCCTCACCGCCCTTAACGCCGCACAAGCGACTCTTCCCCCGCGCAGGTCGAGGGGACACAGCGTGGGAGCACACGTCCTCCGTGGGTGAGCCCATCCCCGAGTCCCGACGTAACGAGCCCCCCCGGGCTCGCCAGGTCACGCTGCACGGCCGCCCTCCCCGGGAGCAGGTTGGCAATGGACGTCGCAAGGCCGACAAACTGTCGCGACGCGACACTTTGCCGCACTTGGCCGACGGCCTAAGCCGACGGCGGCGCTTAGAAGAACAGGACCAACCACAAGATTTTGCTGCACAAAGCATTACGCCACATGCTTCCGTTGCCTTCTCTCGTGGCAAGGATGCTCATTGGCACGAACGTTGCAAGCACTCCGGATGGGTGGCGTGCTGGTGCTCAGGGTTGGGTGGTTGACGGCCACGAAAGGAGCAACGAAAGGAGGTGAGCCATGTACCTGACGCGTTGGGAACCTTTTGCCACGACGGTTCCGGATGTGTGGGAGGAGATGAACCGGTTGCAGCGTGAGGTGAACCGGCTGTTCCGCGATCTCGGATTCGACCTGCTTGAGTCGCCCTGGCGTCTGACGGCGCTCTATCCGCCCCTGAACATTTGGGAGGACGAGGGTGCGGTGTACGTTGAGGCGGAGCTGCCCGGTATGTCGCTTGACGATCTGGAGATCTTCGTCACCGGACACAACCAACTAACGATCCGCGGCGAGCGGAAGGCGCCGGAGATCGAAGGGGCGACCTGGCATCGGCGTGAGCGTGCTTTTGGCACCTTCAGCCGGGTCATCACGCTGCCGGTGGATGTTGATGCAGACAAGGTCGAGGCGACGTTCCACAACGGTGTGCTCCGCATCGTGCTTCCCAAGACTGCAGCGTCGCGGACCCGCAAGATCGCCGTTAAGGCCGAGTAAGGCGTGTCCTCGACGTGCAAGTTCGTCCCCGGGGGATGCCCTCCGGGGCAAAGGAAGGGAGTCAGTGAAGGAGCCCACCTTGGCGTGGGGGGAGGTCAAAGATGGCACGGGAATTCCCGATTAAGGTGCCGGTGAGGGGCGCGGTTTTGCCTGAACGGCTTCGCGGTGGCCGTACGTTCATGCCACCCGTTGACATTGCCGAAACCGACAGTGAACTGCTGGTTTACGCGGACATGCCTGGCGTGGAGGCCGACGCGATCGACATCCGTTTCGATAACGGCGAGCTGGTGATCCACGGCAAGGTCACCGCCCCAGAGGACCGCGACTATTTGCTCCAGGAGTATGGCCTCGGGGATTACTACCGGACATTCGCCGTCTATGAGTCGATTGACCCTGATCACATCGAGGCGACCTACAAAGACGGCGTGCTGACGGTCCGGTTGCCGAAGGCACCCGAGGCACGGCCGAAGAAGATCGCGGTCAAGGCGGAATAACCCGAGTGATCCGGCCCGATGCGGGTCGTCCGTCCAGGCGGACGGCCCGCTCGCACGGATTGCGACAGGCGAATGCCTGGGGAGGTGCATCATGTTGGGTCTGTTGCCATGGCGAAGGGAGAGGACAAGGGGACGAGAGCTTGTTCCGTCGTCGGAAGCAGAACCGCTGGCTCGGCTCCGCGACGAGATCCAGGGACTTTTCGATGAGTTCGCAGCCCGGTTTCGTTGGCCGGCCGAGTTTGGCTTGGACTGGCGCTGGGGCATGGAGGTCCGAGACGAGCGGGACCGTGTGGTGGTGGAGCTGGAAGCACCGGGTTTTGAGCCCGAAGACTTCGATGTGCGGGTCTCGGGCAACTTGCTCACGGTGCGGGCACGGCACGCCGAAGAGGAGACCCGCCGGGGTAGTTACTACCGTCGCTACGGTAGCGTGCACCGGGCGATTACGCTTCCGCCAGGTGTGGATGCGGCCAAGGCGGAGGCGCGTTACCACCGCGGTATCCTGGAGATTACGATTCCCAAGCTGCCGGAGGAAAGCAGGGGCAGGAAGGTGTTGGTGAAATCCGGTGCTTGATCGGCTTGCGGATGTGGCTTGGCGTCGGGGGTGCGAGGCGGTTCTCGCACCCCCGACGCGTTTTTGCGAGCTCGGTAGAACCGGACATGATGCGATCAGCACGCGTGCTTGTCATCGGATCTTCGTTGCCCAATCGGACGGTTCACCACTACGGCCATGGGGATCAGATTGAGTTCGTCGCGCTGGAGGACTGGCTGCGCGAGCCGCGGAACGCCGAAAGGGCCGAAATGGTTGTCGTAGAGGTGGCGGAAATACCGCCGGTGAAGGAATGCCGTGTGCTACTCAGCCTGGCGGAGATGCTACCCACGGCGCGACGGGTTGCCGTAATCCGCGCCAATTACACGTCGGTCCTCTATGAGCTCTTCGTAAGTGGCGCGACACACTTCGTCTTCGGAGAGGTTGACGAGTTCCTCTGTCGCATGCTGAAGGAGACTGCCCGCAACCTCGAAATGGACTGACGCTCGCCCGTGGGCACTTGTGCGTCGGAGCCAACCACCGCGGCCCCCACAAGATCTTGGGGCCTTCCGGTTGAGCTGCCCGGCGGCTAGATCCTCAGGTCGTATTCCTTGATCTTGCGCTGGAGGGTGCGCACGCTGATTCCCAGCAGTTTCGCCGCTTCACTCCGTTTCCCTCCCGTGTGCTCCAGCGTCCTTCGAATCGCTTCCTTCTCCATCTCTTCGATAGTCATTCCTGGCTGAAAGAGGGACGCATTCGAGGGCTGGCTGGATCGAATGTGGGGGGGGAGGTCTTGAACGTCGATGACTTCCTTGTTGCAGAAGACGATCACGCCCTCCAGAGTGTTACGGAGCTCGCGTACGTTTCCGGGCCAAGGGTAGCGTTTGAGCACCTCCATAGCCTCGGGGCTGATGTCGCGCACGGGTCGATTCGCATCCTTGGCAATCTCTTGGAGAAAGTGGTACGCGAGCAGGGGGATATCTTCGACCCGTTCTCGCAGTGGGGGCAAGAAGATCTCGGCGACTTTCAGCCGGTAGTAGAGATCTTCGCGGAACTTCCCTTCAGCGACCCGTTCCTGAAGGTTGCGGTTGGTTGCGGCTACCAGGCGGACGTCGACCGGAATCTCGCGAGTGCTGCCCACGGGCATGATCCTGCGGGTTTCGATGGCTCGGAGCAATTTCGCCTGGGCGCCGAGGGGCAGTTCGCTGACCTCGTCGACGAACAAGGTGCCCCCCTCAGCCGCCTGGAACAGTCCTTGCTTACGCGAGACCGCACCGGTGAAAGCACCCTTCTCATGGCCGAACAGTTCGCTTTCCAGCAGCGTTTCCGGAATCGCCGGACAGTTGACCGGGATGAACGGTCGCGTCGCACGGTCGCTGTTGGCATGAATTGCTCTGGCCACCAGCTCCTTGCCCGTGCCGCTCTCGCCGGTGATCAAAACGGTGGCGCGGGTCGGCGCCACCAGCTTGATCTGCTCGAAGACACGGCGCATTGCCGGCGATCGCCCCACGAGCATCCCGAAGCGATGCTCTTCGGCCACCTGCTGGCGGAGCGCAGCAATTTCTAAAGCGGTTGCGCGGTCGCGAAACGCACGCTTCACCCGGTGGATCAGCTCGTCCGGGTTGACCGGTTTTGTGAGGTAGTCGATAGCCCCCTGTTTGAGGGCTGCGACCGCGGTGTCCACAGAGCCATGGGCGGTAATTAGGACGACCCCGATGTGCGGCGCTTGCTCGTTACAGTAGCGGAGCAGATCCAGTCCACTGCCGTCAGGCAACACAAGGTCGGTGACGATAACTCCGATGCGGTCCGGCAACAGGGAGCGCGCCTCCTTGACACTCCCGGCCGTAACGATATCGAACCCCTCCTCCTGGAGGATTTCGCCAAACACTTCCCGGCCGGCAACATCATCCTCGACAAGGAGTACCTTCCAGCCTTCGCCGGCCCTGTCGTTCGCGGCGGCGTTCATGATCTCCTAGGCCCTCTCCGCTTCCCGCCTCGCCGCACCAGTCGGCCCATCACGGAGGCCCCTGCTACGGACGTGCCGGACCGCTGGCAACGTGATCCGAAACACGGTTCCACGACCCAGCTCAGACTCCACCTCGACCTTCCCACCCAGCTCTTCAATTGTTCGGCGGACGATCGCCAGCCCCAGGCCCGAGCCACCAGGCTTTGTGGTGAAGAACGGCTTAAAGATCTCCTCCCGTTGATCGGGCGCAATGCCTGGTCCCGTGTCTTCCACCTCAATAACCACTTTCCGTCCCTGCCCACGGATGCGCACTGTCAACGTTCCGCCTGCCCCCATCGCCTGCCGAGCATTCACGACCAAGTTGAGAATCGCACGCCGTAGCCGCCCCGCGTCTGCACGAACTGCTGGGACAGACTGGGCATAATCGCGGACGACCGTGATGTTGGCCTGAGCGAGATCGAGCCCCACGTAGTCGAGCACCTCGTCTACGATGCGCACCGGATCAAGGACCTGTGGATCGTTGTCAAGGGGACGGGCGAACGTGAGAAAGGCCTCGAAGAGCCCATTGAGTTCGTTAATCTCCCGGTCAATTGCATCCAGGTGGCTCTTTGCCTTGTTGACATCGCGATCAATCCGCCGCCGGACCAGAGCCAGGTGGCCACGCATGGCGTTGAGCATGTTTCTAGCTTCGTGAACCAGGTTGCTCGCAAGGACGGCCACTTCTGCTTCGTGCCGCTCCGCCGCCCGCTGTCGTACACGGTGCACCACCCAGCGGCCCAGCAACAGCCCAACAACAAGCAGCAGGGCAAACAGGGCCAGGTTACCCAGGACGAAGACGAGAACCGTCGATCGTGAAATCTCCATCTGCCGCACCCTACGAAGCTCAAAGGAGCAGTGACGCCCCGCCTCCCCCTTGCTACCGCCCTTCCACCTGCCCGGGCGCCATAGCCACGATCACTTGCCCAGCCGCCATGTACGAAATCGGCCTGGCCAATCCCGCGTACCGCACCACACCCCAGCGCTACGGAGCAAGCACACAACCCATCGCGAATCCTGGGCCGGATCGCCGCCTGAGGTAGCCGACAACAAACTGTACGACGGTCCGAACTCGCGACCAAGGTCTGCGCCATCCGCTTCCGCCATCCCCCGCGGGTTCGCCGCCAACCAGCCGTTAACCGGAACGCTCCTGCCCGAACGACCGGCTATCGTGAGTTTCCCGATGGCGAAGCCGGCACACCACGGCGTGGCGTGGGGAGGTACTCGACCGAAGGCTGTTGCCGTACCGGCTGGGGGTACAGGGCCATGAGCTGAAGGATCGACTCCGGCATCTCCTGACGGACGGGAAGGCCTAGCCGCGAAGCCTCCTCAGCCGTGATTGGGTAATCGTGCGTCCAGGTGCCTGTGGCCAACAGCTTGGCGAGCTCCTCGGCCCGATCGGTCGGCATCTTGTCCTCCAATAGCTCCCGGACAGCCGCCTGCACCTGCTGGATTGCTTTCTCCGCCTGATCCGCGAGGATCAACGTCTGGTCGTCCACCTTCTCGACCGGCTTGCGCTGCACGGCCGCCAAAACGCTCGCAGCCGGCATCTGGCCAAGCTGCGGGTCAACCGGGCCAAGCACCGCATGAGGAGTCATCACGATCTCGTCCGCTGCCAGGGCGATCAACGTGCCCCCCGACATGGCGTAGTGGGGTACGAACACGGTCACTTTGCCCCTGTGCTTCTTGATTGCCCTTGCGATCTGCAGCGACGCGAGCACAAGGCCACCGGGCGTGTGCAGGATCAGGTCGATCGGCACGGAAGGATCGGTGAGATGGATCGCGCGAATGACTTCTTCGGAATCATGGACGTCGATGAACCGGAAGACCGGGAACCCCAGCAGGCTCATCGTCTCCTGCCGGTGAACGAGCAGGATCACGCGGGACTGCCGCTCCTTCTCGATCCGCGCGATCAGACGTTGTCGAGCGGCTTCCAGCATCCGCTGGCGGAACACTGGCTGTAACATCGCCAACGCGAAAAACAGCCAGATCAAGTCAGCACCTGTCATAGCAGCCTCTACTCCTTCTTTCCTCTAAGGCCACACCGTAGCCGGCATCGTGCACCCAGCCCTTTTCGGTCGCCGACCCTTGGCCCGTTCTTTGCCAGGGCATTCCCGTAGAACCGATCGGGCGGTCACCAGCGCCGTCCCCATGCCATCTCGAATACCCCCTCGTCCCGCGCTAACGGACGATGATGCTGCTGCCGTTGCGTCAAAGGGGCCAATACCAGTCCGGCGGCGAAACCACCGATGTGAGCCCACCAGGCGACCCCCCCCACGGTCTGGCCGGTACCGAGGGACGCCAACCCACCCACCATTTGGGTGGCGAACCAAACCATCATGAAGAAGATCGCGGGAATTTCGACGATGTAGGGGAAAATCCAGATCGGAATCACGGTCAGAATACGCGCGGTAGGGAAGAAAAGGAGGTACGCACCCATGACGCCACTGATCGCGCCAGACGCCCCCACCACAGGAACCTCCGATAGCGGATCGCTCCAGACGTGAACCGCCGTCGCCACGATTCCACACGTCAGGTAAAAGATGATGAAGCGAAGCGTACCCATCTTATCTTCCACATTGTCGCCGAAGATCCACAACGCCCACATGTTCGCCAGGAAGTGCATCCAGCCCCCGTGCAGGAACATACAGGTGACGAAGGTCAGGAGCACGGGCAGCATAAAGCGAACGTCCGGTGCAAAGTAAAACGTGGTGGTAACACGTGCGGGCACGACGCCAGCATGGTAAAAGAGCAGCTCAAGCTGCGCGGGGGATAAGCCCAACTCAAAGAAGAAAATGAGCGCGTTCAGAGCGATGATGCCCCACATCCCGACGGGAGGTCGCCTGTGCGGGATGGTATCCTGTATGGGAAACATCGAGTCCGCTTCCTATCCTCAGTCCTGTTCGCGTTCCCACCATGCGATCTGCCCCTACAGGGGCTGATTAGGCCGGGCACGCGCGAAACCTGCGAACCGAAGCCCCGGTCCTGGAGGGCGGCCGCTCCCGCCCCGGGTTGGCTCCATACGTCCACCAACCAAAGACGTCGGCCCCAGCGCTGAAGAACTTGACCACCGACGGTACAGCTTGTCCGAGGCGCTGGTCGCGCCGTTCGCGCAGTTGGTATAACCGACCCCACGGTCACGAGAAGCATATCCCCCGAGCACAGCCAGCACCGAGAGGCGACGAACCGGTCGCCCCACCGGCCTGCCCGCTTCCCGGCCCAGTAGCTCTATGGGGCTGCAGCTACGGCGCGGCTGGCCAGGCCCGGCAACGCACGTTCCAGCACCGACCGAACGTCCTGGACAAACACAAACTCCAACGATTCCCGCACCTCCTTGGGAACCTCCTCGAGATCCTTCCTGTTCTCTTCCGGCAGGATGACGCAGTGCATGCCGGTGCGATGGGCCGCCAGCACCTTCTCCTTGATTCCCCCAACCGGCAGGACCAGTCCGGACAGAGTAATCTCACCGGTCATGGCCGTTCTCGCGTCGGCGGGTACCTGAGCAAACACGGACGCGATGGCAGCGGCGATCGCCACCCCCGCCGACGGTCCGTCCTTGGGCACGGCCCCGGAAGGCACGTGGACGTGCACCCCGTTTTCGCGAAATTCGGCCGGGTCGAGGCCAAGCTCCTTAGCATGCGACCAAACGTAGCTAAACGCGGCGTAAGCAGACTCCTTCATCACGCTCCCCAGCGAGCCTGTCAACCGTACCCCCTTGCCCCTGGGCAACTTAACCGCCTCCACGTACAGGACCTCGCCCCCCCATTCGGTCCATGCTAGACCGGCCGCAACACCAGGGGGTAGCTTCGGCCGCGGTAGATCCGCCGGGAACCGCTCCGGGCCAAGGAACTCGTGGACATTCTCCGGAGTCACCACGGTGCGGTCGCGCTTGCCTTCTGCCACCTGAACCGCAACGCGCCGTACCACGCGCCCGATCATGCGTTCGAGTTCTCGAACGCCGGCCTCGCGCGTGTACCGCGAAATGATGTAGCGAATCGTGTCGTCCGGGAGCTCGATCAACGATCCCTCAAGGCCGACCTCTTTGAGCTGCCGGGGCAGCAGGTAGCGGCGGGCAATTGCCAGCTTCTCCTCGGACGTGTATCCCGCCAAACGCAGCACTTCCATGCGGTCCAACAGAGGCCGGGGGATCGTATCCAGGGTATTTGCGGTACAGATGAAAAAGACCCGAGACAGGTCGAAGGGCAAGTCGAGGTAGTTGTCGCGGAACTCGTGGTTCTGGGCGGGATCGAGGATCTCCAGGAGAGCTGCTGCAGGATCGCCCCGAAAATCCCGGCCGATCTTATCCACTTCATCCAGCATCAAAACCGGGTTGTTCACCCCCGCTCGTCGGATCGCCTGAATGATCCGTCCCGGCATTGCCCCCACGTACGTGCGCCGATGCCCGCGTAGTTCGGCCTCATCGTGAAGCCCCCCCAGGCTCATCCGCTCGAATTTCCGGCCCAGGGCGCGGGCAATCGAGCGCCCTAACGAGGTCTTTCCGACACCCGGGGGACCAACAAAGCAAAGGATCGGTCCGTGCGCCTCCGGGTTCAGCCGCATCACGGCCAGGTGTTCGATGATCCTCCGTTTGACGTCCTCCAGGTCGTAGTGGTCCTCGTCCAGCACCCGCCTGGCGTGGTCGAGATCAAGGTTATCCTGGGTGGCTACTTTCCAGGGAAGCTCCAGGATCAGCTCCAGGTAAGTGCGCACGACCTGGTACTCGGGGGACATGGACGGGATGTGTTCCAGTCGACGGAGCTCGCGTTCGGCCTCGGCACGAACATGGTCGGGCAAGTCGGTCTCCTCGAGCTTGCGGCGAAGATCCTCGAGCTCGGGCATCTCTTCGCCCAGCTCCTCGCGGATTGCACGAAGTTGCTGTCGGAGCATGTATTCGCGCTGCTCCTTGGTGAGCTCCGACAACGCACGCTCCTTCACCTTCTTGCGTAGCTCGAGGACCTGAATCTCCTGCACCAGGTACTGATGCAACCGTTCCAGCAGCTCCTTCAGGTTGTCGGCCTCCAGAAGGGCCAGCTCCTTTTGGTCGTCCAGACTCAACATGGACGCCAGCATGTACGCCAGCCAGACCGGTGACGGGCTCTGCTGCACAATCTGCATCAGATGGGGCTGGAGTTCGGGCTGGGAGAGCTCGACAATCCGCCGAGCGGCTTCCTGTACCTCTCGGTACAGGGCCTCGACCTCGGGCCCCCCGCCAGCGGGAAGAGGAAGGACTTCAAAACGAGCCTTAATGTATGGCTCGGTCGCTTCCACCGCGACCAGTTTCAGCCGATCCAGGCCCTGAACGAGAATCTCCATCCCCCCTTCCGTACGTGAGAGCTTCTTGATCACGCCACGGGTACCGATGGGGAAGAGATCGTCCGCCGTGGGGGTCTCGATGTCAGGCCGCTTTTGGGTGACAACGGCAAGCGTTTTGTCCTCAGACGCGATCGCTGCCTCGACCGCTGCAACGGACTTGGGCCGCCCCACGCTTAGAGGCAAGAACAGATAAGGGAAGAGCACCGTGTTCCGAACCGGGAGAACGGGTAGGACAATCTGTGCGCCGGGCTCAAGGACCACCGGCACCTCTTTCTGACCAGTTTCGCTGGATCCGCTCATGCTTACCCTTCCTCCGGCGGCGCGATCGCGATCACCAACATCCCATGGTGCTTGAAGATCTCGACCTCCGCCCCGCTAAGATCGACCGGCAACTGGATTGTCCGCGAGAACTCACAGTACTCGATCTCCATCCGGTAGACTTGCCAGTCGTGCTCAATAAGCGTGTCCCGACGCCTCCCGCGCACGACAACGGTGTTGCCTTGAAGGGTGCAACGGATGTCGCCGGGCTCCAGACCGGCCACGTCCAACTTGATCACCCATCCCTGGGGCGTCCGGTACACATCAACCCGAGGCGTCCATGCCGACTCTGCCTGCCGCAACAGGTCCAGGTCGACAATGCGCTTGAGCCAGCGAACGGAATCCTCCATAAGTTCCCCCTTGGCACCAAGTCAACTGCGCAGGCAGCTCACGTCAAATAGTATGCAATACAAGCATAATGGACCGGAGCACCGGTGGGTGAGCGAAGAGGTTCAGCTAACCGAGACAACCTACAGCCATGAACCCTACCTACCGCGTTCCCCCAGCTCGCGTACGCCTCGCACATACCCCTACGCCCCTCGAGGAGTACGCCGTACTCCGCACCGGACTCTGGGTGAAGCGAGACGACCTGACCGGAAACGAGCTGAGCGGCAACAAGGTGCGCAAACTGGAATTCCTGGTGGCGGACGCCCTGGCCAAGGGAGCGGACGCGCTCGTCACGGCGGGCGCCGTCCAGAGCAACCACGCGCGCTGTACCGCGGCCGTCGCTGCGCGGTTCGGTCTGAGGTGCTACCTCGTCCTGAGCGGTCCAGCCACCGACCTGGACTGGGCGATGGGAAACGCCCTGTTGGACCGACTGTTCGGCGCCACCGTGGTGCATGTCCAACGCGACGAGGAACTCAACCCCCGAATGACTTCTCTCGCAGATGAGCTACGTGCTCAGGGACTGACCCCCTACGTCATTCCCATCGGTGGCTCGTGCCCCCTTGCAGCGTGGGGCTACATAGAAGGTCTGCGCGAGCTCAAGACGCAGGTCGATGATCTCGGCCTCCGCATCCACCGAATCGTCTGTGCCGCCGGCTCATGTGGAACCCTCATCGGCCTGGCGTGTGGAGCCTGGCTGGAAAACTGGCCCGTCCGCGTCACCGGCATCAGCATAAGCTCCACCCTGGAGCGGAAACGCGGCTTCCTGAAACGCAGCCTTCAGGACACCTGTGCCTACCTGGAACTGCCCTTCGCAGACGTGTACGCGCACGTCGAGCTTTACGACTACGCGGGCGCGGGGTACGCGAAAACAAGGCGGGAGGAGGTAGAGCTCATCGCCCGCATTGCCTCCTGTTGCGGGCTGGTTCTCGACCCCGTCTACACCGGAAAGGCCATGTACGGACTACTGGACCTCTGCGCGAACGGAACCATCAGCCCCCAGGAAAACATCGTCTTCCTCCACTCCGGTGGCCTCCCTGGACTTCTTGCCATGGGCACTCAAATCAAAGCCTGGCTGCCGCCCCCCTGAACTGCCTCCATTCCTGTGAGCCACTTGCCCCTTACTTGGTGCAGATGTGCGATCGAACACTGCTCGTCACCACCGTCGTCTCACGCACAATCCGCATCATCAGCGCGCGAACCAGACACAGCCAAAGTGCCATAATGCCGAACCCGAGTATGGCGTGTTTCTGCTCGATCCGGACAAGTATGTGCTCCCCACCAGGTGGAACCGAGCCAATGGTTCGAAGAAAGCTCCAGAACCTGGCGCGAACTGTACCCGCTCGCTGGTGCCATACCGTCAAAGTCGCGCTCTTGCTTGCTGCCCTGGGCGTCTCTGCTGTCTGGGTAGCCGTCAAGCTGGAAAACTTCGCCAGGGCTCACCAAGCCGTCACGCTGACCTGGGACGCGATCCAGATCAGCCCACCGCCTCACTGGATCGCGATCCCCCTAAAGCAACGAGTTCTCGAACACAGCCCCCTTCCCAGAAAGCTAAGCGTGTTGGCTCCGGACGTTGCGCAACGTCTGGCGCACGCCTTCTCCCTCGAACCCTGGGTGCGCCGCGTGGTCGAGGTCCGGCTACGGAGGAAACCGGCGTGTTTCGTCACCCTGGAATACCGGGAACCTGTCGCCGTGGTCGCCTGCAAGGGAGAACTCATTCCGATCGATGCCGACGCCGTCGTGCTCCCCGTGCGAGAAATCACCACCCTGCAACCGTACCCGCGTGTCCTCGTGAGCCGTGCGCGGCAAATGCCCGCGCCGGGCATCCGGTGGGAAAGCGTGCAGGTGCAGGCTGCCGCACGGGTGGCCGCGTTCCTGCACCCCTACCAGAACCATTTGCGGATCGTGGCGATCAACGCCACCCTCTATCGCGGGGACGCCCCCCCCACGGGACCGATCGAGCTACTCAGCGCAGGGGGCTCTCGCATCACCTGGGGACGGCCGCCCGGTACGTCCTACTCCGGTGAACTGGCCGCCGAAATCAAGCTTCAGCGGCTGCTCGATTACGTCGAGCAATTCGGCTCCCTGGAAGCCCCGTCGGGCCCATATGAGATTGATGTCACCCGCTGGACCGGAATGGTCCGCCGAAAAGTGGGCAGCTCGCCATGGCGCCCCGCTCGAGGCTCCTGAGCCGGCACTTCCCCCCACCTCTCGCCCGGTCCAGAACTGAAGGGGGATCGTCACCACCCGCTACGCGCAGACCGCCTTCGGAGTCGATCCCGCGTAAGGCTTCGAAAGTGGGGCGCGGACGTCTCCGCCCGCTGCTGGAACCGTTCGATCGCCTCCTCGAGCATCCACGCACAGAGTGTCCCAAAATCGATCCCCACCGCAGCCGCAGCCTTGGGAGCCAGACTACGAGGAGTGAGACCGGGGACCGTATTCACCTCCAGCACCCAAGCCCTGCCCCCCTCGTCGATCCGTAGATCAACCCGGCTCAACCCCTGGCACCCCAGCACGGCAGCAGCCGTACATGCCGCGGCCGACACCTCGATCGCCAACTCCTCGGAAAGATTCGCCGGAACGATGTACCGAGTATCGGCGGCCTCGTACTTGGCGTGATAGTCGTAGCAATCCCCGCAGTAGGCGATCTCAACCGGTGGCAGCGGGCTATCGCCCAGCAAAGCGACCGTCAGCTCCCGTCCCGCAATGTACCGTTCGATCAGGATCACCTGGTCGTACTGAAGCGCCTGTTGCACCGCGGCCTCGAGGTCCGCCGATGTGTACGCGACGGCGACTCC
>Ga0256839_1002234_pt1 | contig 22016 bp, 17 predicted proteins | sample 354166metaG_FD_185968 | JGI IMG/M metagenome (GOLD analysis project Ga0256839, IMG submission 185968) | Hydrothermal vent microbial communities from Mid Atlantic Ridge, Atlantic Ocean - 354-166 | ecosystem: Environmental > Aquatic > Marine > Hydrothermal vents | place: Atlantic Ocean: Mid... | reverse complement strand
AAAGTAAAACTTGAGATTGGTGTTGGCAAAGGCAAACAGGCACATGACAAACGCGCATCAGCTAAAGAAAAAGATTGGAACCGTGACAAACAGCGGATTTTGAAAGGCAGATAGGGTTTTAATACAAGCCACCCCCCCTCTTTTTCGACGTTTTGTATGACTTTCTGGCCTTTTACACTCTAAAAACTTACACAAAACATCGAAAAACAAGGGGGGTGGGTTGATAAAAAAACATTAATTTATCATTTTAACCTATATTTAATGCCAAAGATTCTTTCCAGAAGCTTCTGCAATCTCTTTTAAATAATTTTGATGCGACTCTAGTTCACTTTCATTCGCCTTTATAACAGGCAAAACCTTATGATTCGCAGAAAGCCTATTAAATGCAAACCCTGAGTTAGTATTTGTATCGCTGCCATCATTATTAGTCTCTCCTAACAATAATGCGGTTTGCCCTCCTGTCATTGCAAGATAAACGTCAGCAAGGATCTCGGAATCTAGTAGCGCTCCGTGGAGCTCTCGATGCTCATTATTAATATCATAGCGCTTACACAAGGCATCCAATGAATTACGTTGCCCTGGGTGCATCTGGCGTGCCATCACGAGGCTATCGTTGATTTCACAAAAATCTTCGATGGTTCTTTTAGCGCCGCCTAGCAACGACAACTCATGATTTAAAAAGCCAAGGTCAAACGGAGCATTATGAATAATCAATTCTGCCCCTTTTATATAATCCAAGAAGGCGGTTGTTATCTCATCAAATTTAGGTTTATCTGCCAAAAACTCTGTCGTAATACCGTGAACATTCAAGGCTCCCTCTTCACTCTCGCGACCGGCATTAATATATTGGTGATAGTTATTACCCGTGAGTTTTCGGTCAATCATTTCAACACAACCGATTTCAATGATACGGTTACCGTCACGAATTTCTAAACCTGTGGTTTCAGTATCGAGAAAAATTTGTCTCAACATTATATATTGCCCTTCTTTTCATCCATGGCACGATTTGCCAAATCGTCAGCACGTTCGTTACCTTCGTGACCACTATGGCCCTTGACCCATTGCCAATCCACATCATGTTGTTTAACGGCTTTATCAAGACGTTTCCACAGATCCTTATTCTTTACAGGCTTCTTTGCCGCTGTTTTCCAGCCACGTTTTTTCCAACCATCCATCCACTCGGTAATGCCTTGGCGTACATATTGCGAATCTGTAGTGAGCACTACCGAGCATTCACGGTTCAATATCTCTAGAGCACGAATAGCAGCCATAAGCTCCATTCGGTTATTAGTAGTCTCTTCTTCATAACCGTATATTTCTTTTTCATGCCCCCCAAAACGAATTAAAGCCCCCCACCCACCAGGACCAGGGTTACCTCGACAACCACCATCAGTGAAGACTATTACTTGATCAGAATTCATAGGATAACTTCAAAAAATTATAAATTAGAATAGTTTTGACGACGAATTTTTTGAGCAGTGTTATTTAAAACCACTTTACCACCACTTAAAACTGCTGGTGCAAGCCATACTTTTTTATCTGGGCGCATCGCTACCATTTGCTTTTTCGCATGAATCACATACATGTTACCCAGAAAAGACCCTGCAAACTCTCCAAAACGATCCAGCCAACCCAAAGCATCAAATATTCTTTTGTTTTTAACTGCTGGACGCATTCCCATATAGTTAACATCAACCACTTCAAAACCTAGCAATGAAAACCAATCTTTAACGTGTGCAACGCTTCGTGTCTTATAAAGACTTTCATCCTTTTTAAAACGTGACTTTAAAAATTGTCCAATTCGTGAAACAGGGTTAGGGTTAAAACCTATCAAAATACAATGACCTTCTGGCACAAGCACACGATCTATTTCACGTAGTACTTGATGAGGATCTTTTGAGGATTCTAAGGTATGACTAGCAATCACCAAATCTATATTATCAGTTGCTATAGGTAATTGTTCTGTCGTAGAAATAACTGATGATGGATTACTATCTTGTTCAAATGATGATTTTTTTATTTTGGCACTTGTACTATCAAGCAGGGTAAAACCTGCTGTAATACGAGAGTGTTTTAACAAGTCATGCTTTCCACTTAACACACCCATTTCAATAGCGTAGTACCCAAATATTTCAGATAATGTTTCCGCACACAAAAAATCTAGCTCCTCAAGGCTCGACTTACCTGATAATGATTCATACCAATTTGATTGGCTATTAACAATGCTTTCCATATACTCTACTGAATTATTACTCATAATATGATAAGGTTTCTCGCATAGGCTTAATCGTACTATATTTTCAGATACGGTATGTAATATATCGTACGCTAATATCATAATAATTAATTAGCGCTTATACTAAAAAATCAGACAATCAGTTATACGTTTAGTCCTTCTAAATTTTGTATAACTTAAAAACACAGGGTTTTGGGGTTCATGACTATTAAAAAACAACTTATTGCAACAGTATCGCTGCTTGCTCCTTTATTTTTATTGGCTAGTTTTAGCACACCTGCACTAGCTAATTCAAATGATACGCAACTGCAAAATATTGCAAAAGAATTAGGGGTGTTACGTTACGTTGAACTACCTAATAAGCAAATACAGAAAATTCCACCAAAACATACTCAACAGCAAGCAGTTAAACAAGACCCTTATGCAGCTAAAAGAAGACAAATCCACCTACAGAATATAGCAAGAAAGAAAGCCTACCAAGCAAGAATAGCCCAACTACAACGCACAAAGTACCAAAGAGCCCACCAACAAAGACAACAAAAACAAAATAGCTATGGCAATGTTTGGAATCGGCTATACCAAGGTTTTCAAATTCGTGACTACAACAACCAACCCTTAGTAAGAAAATTCACCACACAATTCTCAAGAGACCCACGCAGAATACAACGCCTTGCTGATCGCTCATCTCAATATCTCTACATGGTCGTCAACGAACTTAACCGCCGCAGAATGCCAACCGAGTTAGCTTTATTACCTTTTGTAGAAAGCGCATATCGCAATAAAGCTTATTCACATGCAGGGGCTGCAGGCATGTGGCAATTTATCCCTGCTACTGGAAGACGATTCGGCTTACAACAAACTCGTAGCTACGATGCACGTCTTGATCCTTATAAATCAACAAAGGCTGCATTCGATTATTTACAGAAACTCAATCGTCAGTTTAGAGGCGATTGGTTACTCTCATTAGCAGCATATAATGCAGGTGAATATAGAGTACATAAAGAGATAGCTAAAAATAGATCCCGTGGTAAACGAACCGATTACTGGAGCTTAGACCTACCTAGAGAAACTAAACAGTATGTGCCACGCCTGTTAGCGTTTAAAGAGATTTTTCGCAATCCAAGACACTATCGAGTTCAACTAAGAGGCATTCCAAATACCTATGCACTAACAGAAATTCAAGTAAACAAGCCTGTAGACCTAAAAAAAGCAGCACTTGTGGCCGGACTACCTGCTGACACATTATCATCATTAAATTCTGGATTTTTACACGGCATTACAACCCCTCGTCACTCCAATCGTATTATCTTACCTAGACAGTATGCAGGACGTTTAAATCAAGTCATCCAAAGACTTCCACCTGCAGCTGACGTACATAATAAATCAGCAAGAAAGCACTACAAGAAGAGGCGTATTCGTGGTGGACGTTATGTTTATCATAAGGTTAGACGTGGTGATAACTTATATCGTATTGCCAAAAGATTTGGCACATCAGTTAAAAAGATCAAACGCTTAAATAATTTACGAAACAATAAAATAAAACCAGGGAAACGCCTCAAGATCGCCTCTAGGTCACGCTCCAAAAAAAGGTTCTCCTAATTCTTCAATGTTCTAACAAAAAACCACCACTATCGGTGGTTTTTTTATGCCATAATTTTATTCATGCCCAAGCTAAACATAAACAACAAAGATAAAATCAGACAAATACTATCGCACAAACGTAGCCGACTAACTACACAAGAGCAGCAACAAAAGTCTGAGCTCATAGTTAAAAATATCAAACAATCAAGTGAGTTCATACAGGCTAAAAATATTGCTCTTTATCACGCAGTACGTGGTGAGGCCGATCCATCAGGGCTTGTGTCATCAAATTTTACGAATTTAAACAAACAATTTTACCTACCCGTTATTTCTTTAAATAAAGAAAATAATTTAGTTTTTGCTCCTATTAATGAAAGCACCGAATACAAGCACAATAGTTTTTCAATTCCAGAGCCAATCGTAAAAAATAGCAAACTAATAAATACCGAAGATCTTGATTTAGTTATCATGCCACTGCTCGGCTTTGACAACAAAGGAAACCGCTTAGGAATGGGAGGTGGATATTACGACCGTTGTTTCGCATTCAAAAAATTACAGACCAACAAAACAATATTAATGGGATTCGCTTATGACTTTCAACAACTAGCTTCACTAAATGCAGAGCCTTGGGATATTGGATTAGATATACTTGCCACAGAGAGCCAATTTATTCATTTTTAATATATAGAGGCTTCAACATAGCTCAAATGACGAGTAATCATGACAAAAAATCTCCCCTTTTATTATTATTCAGCAGCTTTAGATCTGTTTACTCAATGGCCTATCAATCACTTTAGGTTGATTATCATCAGGAGAAAATAAAGGCTTAGATAGCTCTTTTCTCAATTCTTTTGCTCCCTCTTCCAACGCTTTACCCACTTCATCCATAGATTCAGATAGTGACATATCCAGCTCTTTCAAGCCCTTTTGCATAAATCCATTTAATTGATCAAACACATTGTCAATAGTATGCTTAACAACAGAATTTAAGGTTTTCTTCACATCAACTCGCCAACCTTGCTCCGTTTTTAGCAAAACAGTAGCACCCGGTATTTTGACACCAGATTTCCCATATTTTTGGGTATATAGTGTTGTTGCAACTTCTGCACGCGTTTCGCTTAACATAACCTCCCCAAGTTCAAAACGCTCAGGGTGTGCTTTTTTTGCCTGTAAATATTTTAAATAACTAACCGTATCCCATGTAGCTAGTTGTTTTGCCGTTTCCATATCACGGAGTTGTACTGCCTTCCAAAATCTTTCAGTGACATTTTTTGGTGTATCTGATTGAGTACAGCCATTTAACACAAGGGCTAAACCAATCAATAGTAACACACCCATATTTTTTACGTTTTTCACAAACCTACTCCTGATTAGTAACCTGCTTTTAAGCCTTAAAAACACCTCTATCTTCTGAGAAGCTAACAAGCTTTGCCTTTTTAATTTTACTCTCTAATAAGACCGTATTTGCAACAATAGTTTCAATCTTACAAAAATTGGGAGTATAGCCAGAGTAACGAACACGAGCTTCACTATCCGTCTTTTGACTCTCCCATAGTACCTCGACGGTATTATTGATCTGCGATTGATAGAAATCATTCTTCAATTTAGCAGCCAACTTATGCAATTCTTGGCTACGCGATTTTTTAACATCTACAGCAATCTGATTAGAGAGACCCGCAGCTTTCGTGCCTTCGCGGGATGAATACGAGAATATATGAATATGACCAAAACCAATATTCTCTACGGTCTCTAAAGTCTTCCTCCATTCCTTTTCTGTTTCACCAGGGAAGCCCACTATGATATCCGTAGTAACATTAAAACCATTGATCGCAGAACGTGCTTGTTGAACCAACTGGGAGAAATCAACAATTTTACAACGACGTGACATTCGCCTTAAAACAGAATCAGCCCCACTCTGCAATGGCAAGTGCATATGTGGCATAAGCCTTGTATTTTCAAATAATAAGAAGAAAGCATCGGGTAAATCCCACGGCTCTACAGAGGCAAAACGTATCCGAGGGACATCGGTATTTTTCAATAAAGCACTAACCAGCTCAAACAACGATGAACCAATATCGCTACCATAACCGCCAACGTGCACACCTGTTAATACGATTTCTTGTATGCCTTTCTGGTGTAGATTATTCACCTCATCAATAATATCAGCAAGTATTCGACTTCGCTCTTCACCACGTGCAACAGTGACGATACAGTAAGTACAACGATAGCGACAACCATCTTGAATTTTAATAAAGGCACGTTGCTTACCTCGTTGAAAGAGCGAAGACTCTTCAGGATCCATCGCAATTACCGGCATCGTATTTGCCGAAAACGCATCCATCACTTTCTCAGGTAACAATTCTTTATCTTGGTTATTAACAACCAGATCAACACCTAAACGAGTAGCAACATCTTCCTCTTCTAAAGTAGCATAACAACCGCTGACCACTAATTTTGATTGTGGATTCTCCCGATGCAGGCGATTCATTAGTTTACGGGATTTTTTTGTCGCCTCGGTTGTTACAGCACAGGTATTAAGCACAACTACATCTGCCTCATCAGCTGCTTTCACAATCTGATGACCTTTTTTCGCAAACTGTACAGACCACAGTTCTAGCTCAGCCTCATTAAGCCGACAACCTAATGCTTTTAAGTGAATTTTCATCTGCTATGACATCCTAAGACTCTTTTTTATAAATTAAAAAAGCCATATTACCGAAAAACAGCAATATGGCTAAGTTTAAATGTAGTTTTAATAGCCCACCTCCCCCTTATTTCGCTGTTTTGTATGGAAAACTAATACAAAACAGCGAAATAAGGGGGAGGTGGCTTCAATAAAATTATGATTTATTGAGTTAAAACCTAATTATTGAATGTTTTCAGGGAATAAAGTGACTTCAGCACTCTCACGCAATGCCTTTAGCATAGCAGCACGCTCACGAGAACCTATAGTTTTTGTAAAGTTGGCCTGCAATGCTCTATCTAATACAGTATCTCCATCTTTCACATCGTTTAAACCCAACAACACATAATCCCCTTCTGGCAAGATAGCGTTACTAAAGCTTTTCTTACCATCTTGGGGCTTTGCCATGCTAAATAGCTTAGCAATAACCAAGGGAGATAATTTGTTATCGGAGCGCTTTAAGCCTTCGATCTTTTCTACATTAGCTACAGAACCACCAACAGACTCAACCGCCGACCAGTCACCTGATGCTTGTATCGATTTTAACGCTGCCTCACCTTTTTCTATCAAAAGTTTTCTAATCTTCTGATCAGTTAAGCTAATTTTTATCTCATCGCTTACGTCGGCCAAAGACTTCTGCTCGGGCAATTTATGTTCTTGCAAACGCACAACCGCAACAGTTTCGTTGTCAATTTCTATTAACTCTGAGTTTTTACCAAACTTCAAAACATCTTCACTAAATGCTATTTGAATGAGCTTTGGCGACGAAAGTAAATTACCCTTAGCCACCACTGGCGCAGTAGTTCTCGTTATCCAATCTGAAGTTTCAACTTTTAAACCTACTGAATCTGCCGCCTCATCCAAACTACTTTCATTTTCGAATGCCAATGTTTGTAACTTATCAGAATTATCTAAAAATAGTTTTTCAGCTTCATTTCTACGGTAAGTTTTTTCAATATCAGCCTTTACCGTATCAAAGATTTTTTGCTTTGAATCTATGACATCAAGCACCTTAATAATCTCAAAACCTGCTTCTGCTTGCACAACAGTAGAGTAATCACCCTTATTAAGCGAAAAGGCAACTTTCTCAAAAAGCGGCCCCATATCACCTTGAACGATTAATCCTATTTCACCAGAATTTTTGGATGCGATAGTATCGTCTGAACTATTCGATGCTAAATCTTCAAACGTTTTAGCTCCCGATTTAAGTTGATCGTAAATTGTCTGAGCCTTCGCTTGTGCATTCTTCTCTGCTTCCACACCGTCTTTTTCATTAATTTTAACTAAAATATGCGCTACTTTTCGTTGCTCAGGATCAATGTACCTAGCCGCATTTTCATCATAATAGGTACGTAGAAGATCATCATTCACCTCAACGGTTTTAGCCAAATCATCCTGTTTTAATAAAACATAGCTCAGTTTCAGTTTCTCATCTGTTTTATAGCTTGAAGCATTTAAATCGTAGTGTGTTTTAACTTCGTCACCTGAAATTTTTATTTCTGAAATAAAGTCTGACTTCTTAAATGTATATGTTTCCACACTTCTGGTTTGGTTACGCAATTTTTGATATCGAGAGACTTCTGCAAGCGGTAAAAATGCCGCATCACCGACACCTCGAGAAAACTGTTGATATGAAATTGAATTTCTAATATCTAATTCAAAATTAGATTTGTTTCTACGTTGTGAATTTAAAACGCGCTCATACGTCGCCGTATCAAACACACCGTCTTTTTGAAATGCTGGAATTTCCGAAATTGCATCATAAACTTCTTGGTTACTTGCTCTATAACCACCTGCTGTGGCCTCTTGTCGCAGCAACGTTGCATTTACGATCTGCTCAAGTGCCTGCTCTTTTATTATCGCGTCATTAAATCCCGGCGGTAATTTACCACCAAACATCTGACTTAACCGCTGACGTTGCTGCAACACACTATTTTGCACCTGTTGTGCGGGGATTTCCTCACCATTAACAACTGCAGCAACTAATGAATCACTCCCACCCAAATAAGAACTAATCCCAAATAAAGTAAATGGTATTGCAATAAATCCTACAATTGCGTAAGCAACCCAGCCCTTAGCTTTGTCATGAATATTCTGAAGCATAATTTCTCTTTAAATAAATGATTAACATCCAAATAATATTATTTATTTGTCGTTGTAATTAGTAATTGAGTAAGCGCCAATTTTACTCATAAACAAACGGCATATAATACAGTAAATAGAAAATACTTTCCAAGGCGTTGCATATATTGCAGACATAAAAAAAGGATGCCTTGCAGAACAAGACATCCTTAATATATGGCGGAGCGGACGGGACTCGAACCCGCGACCCCCGGCGTGACAGGCCGGTATTCTAACCAGCTGAACTACCGCTCCAGTCGCTTTTTTAATAAACAAAAAAACAAAAAATGATGGTGGGTGATGAGAGGCTCGAACTCCCGACATTCGCCTTGTAAGGGCGACGCTCTACCAACTGAGCTAATCACCCACAGGGTATCTAAACTACGATACCAAGTGGTTTTCCAGAACCATTCATACTCTCTGACTCTGGAAAGCGCGCTAGTTTACTGCATCTTTTAGAGCTTTACCAGCTTTAAATGCAGGATTATTTGCAGCTTTAATTTGGATAGTTTCACCTGTGCGAGGATTACGCCCTTGACGTGCTTTACGCTCACGTACTAAGAATGTTCCGAAGCCAATCATCGTCACTTGATCACCACTTTTTAGTGTATCAGTGATTGTTTCAATAAATGCTTTAAATGCACGCTCTGCATCAGCTTTAGTTAAACCTGACTTTGATGCTACCGCTTCGATTAATTCTGACTTATTCATAAATACCTTCCTTTGTTGTGATATTAAAATTGTGATGTTAATAAGTGTGGCGCATAAATTACTACCTAGACTACATACTTAGTAGCACTTAGACCTTAATTATTATTCTAATCTGCTGTGTAAATACTCCGCAACCCACAAGCCGCACTGTTATACCAGTGCTCTTGATAAGTTTCAATACAAATACTATAAATACCCAAATCTAACTATAAAAAAATCTGGTTCATTATTTATAGCCCAATAATAAAAAAAACAGGTGCATTACACACCTGTTTCCTATAAGAAAAAAGCTTTAAATCAACTCATTCTTTAATATTAATGAGCTCTAACTTCACCCTCATTATTACTTTTTGACGGGGAAGACTTGTCCTCACTTTTATCTTCAAGGTCATCTTCTTCTGACAACTCCACGGGCATTGACTCTAATGCGATCTCTAGCACTTCATCTATCCATTTTACTGGCTTAATAGTGAGCCCTTTTGTTACATTTTCAGGGACATCTGCCAAATCTTTTTCATTATCTTTGGGAATTAGAACTGTAGTAATTCCACCACGATGTGCGGCTAGTAGTTTTTCCTTTAAACCACCAATTGGAAGGACCTCTCCACGCAGCGTAATTTCACCGGTCATTGCCACCTCCGCTTTCACCGGAATCCCAGTCATAGAAGACACAATAGCTGTCACCATCCCCACACCTGCACTTGGCCCATCCTTAGGAGTTGCACCTTCAGGGACATGGATATGGACATTTTTCTTTTTCAAGAATTTTTGCTTAATCCCCAACTGACGTGAACGACTTTTAACTACAGTTTCAGCGGCCTGAATAGACTCCTGCATCACCTTGCCAAGACTACCTGTACTTTTAACATGGCCATTACCTGCGACGACAACACTTTCGATTGTTAATAACTCTCCACCAACCGATGTCCAAGCTAAACCTGTAACTTGACCAACCTGGTTTTTCTTATCAGCTCGACCAAAATCAAACTTCTGAACACCAAGATATTTAGCAATATTACGCGCAGACACCGATGTTTTAGTTTTCTTACCTAATAAATGCTCACGAATCACTTTGCGGCATATCTTCGATATTTCTCGTTCTAAACCACGTACACCAGCTTCACGCGTATAGTGCTGAATGATAGCAATGATGGCAGAATCACTAATCGTTACCTCTCCCTTTTTAACACCATTGTCCTTAAACTGCTTAGGCACTAGATAGTTCTTCGCTATATTTAACTTTTCGTCTTCCGTATAACCTGGGATACGAATTACTTCCATACGATCCAATAAAGGCCCTGGAATATTCATACTGTTAGACGTAGCAACAAACATCACATCCGATAAATCAAAATCAACTTCTAAGTAATGATCTGCAAACGCACTATTCTGTTCAGGATCAAGAACCTCCAGCATGGCAGATGCTGGATCACCACGAAAATCCGTTGCCATTTTATCAATCTCATCTAACAAAAACAGAGGATTATTCGTTCCTACTCGTGATATATTTTGGACAATTTTCCCTGGTAATGCACCAATATAAGTACGGCGATGCCCTCTAATCTCAGCCTCATCACGCACTCCACCCAATGCCATACGCGTATACTTACGACCTGTAGCTCTCGCGAGTGATTTCCCTAATGATGTCTTGCCAACACCAGGAGGGCCAACCAAACACATGATTGGACCTTTTAACTTCTTAACACGTTGCTGTACTGCCAAATATTCTACGATACGCTCTTTAACTTCATCTAAACCAAAATGGTCTTCATCAAGGATTTTTTGCGCTTTTGCTAAGTCTTTTATTATCTTAGATTTCTTACTCCACGGTAAAGCAACCATTACATCAATGTAATTTCTTACCACTGTGGCTTCCGCAGACATTGGGGACATCATTTTTAGCTTCTTAAGCTCTTCTTCTGCTTTTTTCTTAGCTTCTTTGGGTAGTTTTGCTTTTTCCAACTTCTCAGTTAGCTCATCCAACTCACTTGCCGGAGCATCTTCTAGCTCACCCAATTCCTTTTGAATCGCCTTCATTTGCTCATTAAGGTAATACTCTCGCTGACTACGATCCATTTGTTGCTTTACACGTCCGCGAATTCTCTTTTCAACTTGAAGAAGGTCAATTTCACCTTCAACTAGGGTTACCAAATGCTCAAGGCGCTCTTTGATTGAAGTAATTTCTAATATTTTTTGTTTTTCAGAAACTTTTAGACCCAAATGTGCTGCAATAGCATCGGACAATCGATCTGGCTCATCAATACCAGAAAGTGATGAAAGAATTTCAGGAGGCACTTTTTTGTTTAGATTAACGTATTTATCAAAAAGATTAACCAAGGCACGACTTAATAACTCAACTTTTCGAACATCACCACTATCATCAGCAGAAAGCACATCAATATCAGCAGTAAAAAACTCACCACCTGTATCCATGGAGTTAATTTGCACTCGCTCAACACCCTCTACTAATACTTTAAGCGTACCATCTGGGAGTTTCAACAGCTGGAGTATGGTTGCAAGAGTTCCTATTTCAAATATATCATCCGAGCTTGGATCATCCACTTCGGCACTTTTTTGTGCAACAAGCAATACTTGCTTATCATTTTCCATTGCTTCATCAAGTGATCTAATTGATTTTTCTCTACCAACAAATAATGGAATGACCATATGCGGATAAACCACAACATCCCGTAAAGTAAGCACTGGAATATTGGCTATATTTTTCATATATTTTGTATCTTGTTCTTTGCTAGCCATAACTTATAACTCTCTTAAATACATCGTAGCTTTCTTAATTGGGGCAGTTTACGCTTTATCAACACTCTCAAAAAAACCCCGCCCAAAGTCATCACTTCAGCATCGGGGTTTTTATTACGTTTATTTAGCTATACAAATAAACTTTTACTTTTCAGAAGATGCTTTTTTCTTAACATTTTTATTTTCATAGATTAAGTAGGGCTGCGATTCTCCATTAACCACACCCTCATCTACTACAACTTTGGTAACTCCTTCTTTCGAAGGTAGCTCATACATCGTATCTAGTAATATTTTTTCCATAATTGAACGTAAGCCACGAGCACCTGTTTTTCTTTCCATAGCTTTTTTCGCAATAGCATGAAGTGCTTCATCACGAAAATCAATTTCAGTGCCTTCCATTTCAAACAGCTTGCCATACTGCTTTATTAATGCATTTTTGGGCTCTGTCAAAATACGCACTAAAGCACCTTCATTCAATTCTTCCAGTGTCGCGATCACGGGCAAACGCCCTACAAACTCAGGAATCAAACCGTATTTAACAAGGTCTTCTGCCTCTATATCTTTAATCACTTCTCCAAATAGCTTGTCATCATCAGGTGCTTTTACATCTGCGGAGAAACCGATACCACTCTTTTCAGTTCTATCTAAAACGACTTTATCTAAACCAGAGAATGCGCCGCCACAAATAAAGAGGATATTCTTGGTATCTACTTGTAAGAACTCTTGCTGAGGATGTTTGCGCCCCCCCTGTGGCGGGACAGACGCAACAGTTCCTTCAATCAGCTTTAACAATGCTTGCTGTACACCCTCGCCAGAAACATCACGAGTGATTGATGGGTTATCTGATTTACGTGAAACTTTATCAATTTCATCAATGTAAACAATGCCAGTCTCTGCTTTTGCAACATCGTAATCGCATTTTTGTAATAATTTTTGAATGATGTTTTCTACATCTTCACCCACATAACCTGCTTCGGTTAATGTTGTAGCATCCGCCATAGTGAATGGCACATCCAACATACGCGCAAGCGTTTCTGCAAGTAAGGTCTTACCACTACCAGTAGGACCAATTAACAAAATATTACTCTTAGAAAGCTCTATATCATCTTTACCGACATTACTTTCCATGCGCTTGTAGTGATTATAAACAGCGACAGAAAGCACGCGCTTAGCCGTTGTTTGATCGATAACATAATCATCTAAGAAATCATTTATTTCTCTAGGGATTGGAAGGCTTTTGCTTTCGCTTTCATCCTTCTCTTGCAGCTCTTCTGTAATTATATCGTTACATAGATCAACACATTCATCACAAATGAAAACTGAAGGACCCGCTATTAATTTTCTAACTTCGTGCTGGCTTTTACCACAGAAAGAGCAATACAATAACTTGCCTTCACCTTTGCCACCTTCTTTTTTATCTTTACTCATTGATAGAAAACCTCAATTTTTCTCATTCCAATACGCTAATTACAGTTAATCCTAATCCACTTAAAAAGTACAGTAAGAACAGAAAAAGTCTGCTGATTATTAATAATTTATCGTGCCATTTTACACTACTAAACTTAAATTATCCTTAACCATAAAAAAAGCCTGAAAAAATCAGGCTTTTTTTATGGTTATTAGTTTATTTTTCTATTTATCTCGTTTGTTTAAAATCTCATCAATCATGCCATAAGATTTTGCAGCTTCTGCATCCATAAAATTATCACGATCAGTATCTTTTGAAATAGTTTTTAATGTTTGACCCGAATGAAGAGCTAATACTTTATTCAACTCTTCACGAATCTTTAAAATCTCTTTTGCATGAATATCAATATCCGATGCTTGACCTTGAAAACCGCCTAATGGCTGGTGAATCATCACACGCGAATGAGGTAACGCAAAACGCATACCTGCCTCGCCACCTACTAACAATACAGCACCCATACTTGCCGCTTGACCAATACATAAAGTACTTACTTTTGGTTTTATGAATTGCATAGTATCGTAAATTGCCATGCCAGCTGTTACCACGCCACCCGGCGAGTTAATATAAAGGTGAATATCTTTTTCAGGATTTTCTGACTCAAGAAATAATAACTGAGCAATAATCAAATTTGCCATGTGATCTTCAATTTGACCAACAACAAAAATAACGCGCTCTTTCAATAAACGTGAATAAATATCGTAAGAACGTTCGCCACGAGATGTTTGCTCCACAACCATTGGAACTAAGGCAGCGTGAGAACTTAAAGCACCTTTATCTGACATATTATTTTTATCCTATTTCTATTATTCTATTGGAATAAATTTATACAAACCCTTACTCACTAACAAGATCTTTAAACTTCATTTTTTCATCTTTAATTTTTGCTTTTTCCAAAACCCAATCAACAATCATCTCCTCCATCACAGAAGCTTCAATCGTTTGCATTGCTTGTTGGTTCGTTTGGTAGTACTCGATCAACGCTTGCGGGTCTTCATAGCTTGCCGCTAAAGACTGTAGCATTTCATCAACTTTAGCCTGATCTTTTTCCAGCTTGTTCACGGTGATAACCTCACCAACGATCAAACCTAATTTAACGCGACGCGCAGCTTGCTCCTCAAACATATCATCAGGAAGCGTTGAAAGATCAGCCCCTTGTGAGTTTTGAGCCATTTCACTACGAACTTGCTGAATTTCATCTTTAACCAAAGCACTTGGCAAATCAATTTCATGTATCTCGTGCAAGCCTTCCATTACAGATTGCTTAACACGACTTTTGATACGTTGCTCTAACTCACGCTCCATGTTCGATTTTATTTCAGCTTTGAAGCTTTTTTCTGTGCCGTCTTCGATGCCAAACTTCTTAATGAACTCTTCATCAACTTTTGGCAGCTCAGGCGCACTTACTGTCTTCACCTTCAAAGCAAACTGTACAGTTTTACCTTTTAGGTTTTCTGCAGGATACTCCTCAGGGAAAGTTACATCTGCTTCTTTTGTAGCACCCACTTTCATACCAATCAAGGCTTTTTCAAAGTCTGCAAGCATTCGCCCCGAACCTAGTTCAACAGAGAAATCTTCTGCCGCACCGCCATCAAAAGTTTCACCATCTAACTTACCATCAAAATCAACAACTAATAAGTCACCGTCTTTTGCCGCACGTTTAACTTCTTTCCAACCTTTTTGCTGTGCACGTAGTGTATCAATCATTTCATCAACATCTGCTGACATAATTTTAACAGTAGGGCGCTTAACTTCCATTTTTGAAACATCTGCAATTTTAAACTGCGGATAAATATCAAAGACTGCGGTGTATTCTAAATCCTTACCTGGCTCTAGCGTGGTTGCATCAATTTTTGGCATACCCGCTACTTTCAAATTTTCTTGCTCAGCTGCTTCGTAGAATGTTGACTGAAAAATCTCTCCAACCACTTCTTGATAAACTGCATCACCATACTGCTGGCTCACAACGCTCATTGGTACTTTACCAGGGCGGAAGCCATCAATCTTCACTCTGTTTCTCATTGATTTGAGGCGTGTATCAACTTCACCATCAACGCGCTCTGCAGGGATTACAATAGATAATTTACGTTCGATATTACCAGTGGATTCAACTGAAACTTGCATGAATAAACCTCGCCCCAAATCCTTAATGAACTTGGATAGCTTTTAAAAATTTGAAATAAATAATGGTGCGAAAGGAGAGACTCGAACTCTCACATCCTAAGATACTGGTACCTAAAACCAGCGCGTCTACCAATTCCGCCACTCTCGCAAAAAATGCGATTATACAGATGTATAATCTAATGGGACAATCATTTATTGAGCAAAATTTTTATTTGGTAGAATAAAAACATTTCTCATAAAATATGGGGTGGATAATGGGACTCGAACCCACGACGACCGGCATCACAAGCCGGGGCTCTACCAACTGAGCTATACCCACCATAAATAACCAAAAAAGTTAATCAAAAACTCGATGGCGCGCCTGGCAGGACTCGAACCTGCAACCTACGGCTTAGAAGGCTGTTGCTCTATCCAGTTGAGCTACAGGCGCATACGAGAACGACCAAACTTAAAAAAGCACCTATCACATGATCTATGCTTTCCTTTAAAAAATGGTCGGGATAGAGAGATTCGAACTCCCGACATCCTGCACCCAAAGCAGGCGCGCTACCAGACTGCGCTATATCCCGAATTATTCTGCTTACCTATTCATTAAAACAACTAACAAGTAAATAGAAGAGCGCGAATGATACGCACCTAAGCTATTCTCGTCAACCAGATAATAGAGCATTTTTGATGATTATTTACATCAATTAATACTATTATTGTCACCCCCCCTGTTTTTCGCTGTTTTGTAAGCGTACAGCGCAGTATTTAACCTCGGCAATCTTAGCCTGCGGATCAAGCGCGGCATTGGTTAATACATTTGCCGCCGCCTCGACATAACAAAATGGCATGAATACTGTTCCTGCTGGGGAATTGTCGCTGATTCTTATTTTTACGGTTAACTTGCCACGGCGAGATTCTAATAAAAGCGGGTCGTTTTCTTCTAGTCCTAATTGCAACGCATCGCGCGCATTTACTGCGACCCATGGTTCTGGTTCTAGCTCATCTAGCACGGTTGCTCGACGTGTCATGCTGCCTGTGTGCCAATGCTCTAACTGCCGTCCTGTAATTAATATAAAAGGATAATCTTTATCGGGTTGTTCATCGGGTGGCACAATGTCGGCAGGTACTAATTTTGCACGACCTGATTCTGTGGGGTAGCCATTTTTGAAGATGATTGGCTCACCCGCATCGCCTTCTTGCTCACAGGGGTAGGTGACGCTTTCTTTTTCTAGGCGCTCCCATGTGATGCCTGCGATTGAGTCCATTGCCAAACGCATTTCATTGAAAATATCTTTTGGCTCTGAGTAATTCCAATCCAAACCTAAACGACGAGCGATTTCTTGGATGATCCACCAATCTTGTTTTGCATCCCCTGGCGCGGTGACGGCTTGGCGACCCATTTGCACTGTGCGGTCTGAATTTATATAGGTGCCTGTTTTTTCTGCCACGGCGAATGCGGGGAAAACCACATCGGCATAAAAGGCAGTTTCAGTTAAAAATAAATCCTGCACGATCAGATGATTTAGTTTTGATAATGCGGTGCGTGCGTGAAGCACATCGGGGTCTGACATCGCTGGGTTTTCGCCTTCGATGTACATTCCTTTTATGATGCCGTCGTAGGCTTGATTCATCATTTCTACGGTGGTTAAGCCTGCTTTATCATCTAGCTGATCGACCTGCCATAAATCGGTAAAACGCGCTTGCACAGCAGGATCATCAACGGGCTGATAATCGGGAAACACCATCGGAATCAAGCCAACATCGGATGCGCCTTGAACATTATTTTGTCCACGTAGCGGATGCAAGCCCGTGCCAGCGCGACCAATCTGCCCTGTAATCATGCACAGCGAAATCAAGCAACGTGCGTTATCTGTGCCATACACGTGTTGTGATACGCCCATGCCCCATAAAATCATCGCGTTGCTTGCGGTTGCGTAAAGGCGCGCCACATCGCGAATTTGTTCTGCGCTCACGCCACAAATTTCTGACATGGCTTCTGGCGTGTAAGTTTTTAAATGCGCGCTCAAGGCATCGTATTCTTCTACGTGCGAATCAATGTAGTTTTGATCGACTAGGTTTTCGGTGACGATGACGTTCATCATTGCATTCAATAATGCGACATCCGAGGCTGGCTTAAATTGCACAAATTGCGTGGCATGACGATTAAGCTCAGCCCCTTGCGGATTCATCATGATCAGTTGCGTGCCATTTTTGATGGCATTTTTCATCCATGTTGCACCCACGGGATGATTGATGACTGGGTTAGCGCCGATGATGATAATAACATCAGATTCGCTCACATCTGCCATCGGGTTTGAAACCGCGCCCGAGCCGATACCTTCTAGCAAGGCGGTGACCGATGAGGCGTGACAGAGTCGCGTGCAATGATCGACATTGTTTGTGCCAAAGCCGTCATCACCAAAACCTGTGCGAATGAGTTTTTGAAATAAATAGGCTTCTTCGCAACTGCCTTTTGCCGAACCTAAACCTGCGAGTGCGTATTTGCTTTGCTCTTTTATAATTTTCTTTAAGCCGTTTGCAGCGAAATCTAAAGCTTCATCCCAGCTTGCTTCTCTGAATATCGCCAGTGGATTAGAGGGATCAAAGTCCAGCTCCGCAGATTTTGGCACATCATCACGACGAATTAACGGCTTAGTTAAACGCTCTGGGTGATGAATATAGTCAAAACCGAAGCGTCCTTTTACACAAAGGCGACCTTTGTTGGCGGGACCATTTCGTCCTTTCACATGGAGAATTTTATTATCTTTAACATGATAGGTTAGCAAACAACCCACGCCACAATAGGGGCAGACAGAATCTACCGTTTTATCAGGCGCAATTAAGCCAACATCATTCGCAGGCATCAGCGCGCCGGTTGGACAAGCTTGCACGCATTCGCCACAGGCAACGCAGGCGCTTGCACCCATCTCATCATCAAGATCAAAGACAATTTTGGTTTTCGAACCACGTTTGGCGAGTCCGATAATATCGTTGACCTGAACATCACGGCAGGCGCGCAAACAGCGTGTGCAATGAATGCAAGCATCGAGGTTTACCGACATGGCTGGATGCGAATTATCTTTGGCTACTTTGTTTTTACGCGATTCAAAACGTGATTTTTTTAAGCCGAATTTATCCGACCACTGTTGTAATTCGTTGTCTGGCGTATAAACCGTTTCGGGCATATCGGATTGCAATAGCTCTAACACCATTTTTTGTGCGTTTTCGGCACGATGATTATTACTATGCACTTTCATATTTGCGCTTGGTTTGCGACAGCATGAGGGCGCAAGAACGCGTTCGCCTTCGATTTCTACCATACAGGCGCGGCAGTTACCTGATTCTTCATTTGAATCCAGACCCTCTTTAAAACATAAATGTGGGATTTCTACGCCATTGCGTTGCGCGGCTTTGAAGATGGTTTCATCTTCATCGGCGGTGACGGTTTTTCCGTTTAAAGTAAATTTGATGCTCACAATACTCATAATGTTTTCCCCGTTATTTCTTGAGGAAAATACTTAATCACACAATCCATTGGGTTCGGCGCGGCTTGTCCTAATCCGCAGATTGAAGCATCTTGCATCACCGTTGATAACTCTTGCAATAAATCTGTATCCCAGACTTTTGCTTCCATCAGCTTTGAAGCTTTTGCCGTACCAACACGGCATGGCGTGCATTGCCCACAAGATTCATGCTCAAAAAAGCGCATCGCATTGAGCGCGATTTCTCTCGCTGAATCTGCTTCAGAAAACACGATAACCGCAGCCGAACCAATAAAGCATCCATGCTCATTTAAAGTATCAAAATCCAGTGGGATATTTGCCATGCTCGCTGGCAAAATTCCTCCCGATGCTCCACCTGGGAGATAGCCGTACAAAGTATGACCGTCTTGCATTCCACCACAATATTCATCGACTAATTCCTGCAAGGTAATGCCTGCTGGCGCAAAATATACACCTGCTTTCTTTACTCGACCACTGACTGAGAACGAACGCAAACCTGTGCGGCCATTTCGCCCTTGCTTGGTAAACCAATCTGATCCTTTTGCAACAATATCGCGCACCCAATAGAGCGTTTCCATATTGTGAACCAGCGTTGGGCGACCAAATACACCAAGCTCTGCCACATAGGGTGGGCGCAAACGAGGCATTCCACGTTTGCCTTCGATGGATTCAATCATGGCGGATTCTTCGCCACAAATATACGCACCAGCGCCACGGCGTAAGTGTACTTCGGGTAATTCACAACAAGGGTCGGCGCGTAGCTTTTCTAATTCGGTTTGCAATAATTCATGGCAGGCTGGATATTCATCACGAATATAAATATAGATAACATCAATCCCAACGGTTAGCGCGGCAATCAACATACCTTCGATAAATCGGCGTGGGTCATTTTGTAAATAGTACAAATCTTTGAATGTACCAGGCTCACCTTCATCAATATTCACTGCCATCGTGCGTGGCGCCGATTGCGCGCTCACGATGCGCCATTTTTGCCCTACGGGGAAACCTGCTCCACCTAAACCACGTAAGTTAGAGGTTTCCAGCGTACTGATAATTTCTTCTCGCTTTTCATCAGTGAAGTTTTTTTGCAACTGAGAGATAAATGCATAACCACCCAGATCACGAAACTCCTCATAGGTAAATACCTTAGGTAGAGGCGCATCATAGCTTTTGCTTTTAATCGCATTAGATACGCCTTCAAGACTGGCTTCTTCTATAGGTTTTTTACCAACAACAGCAATAGGCGCTTTGTTGCATCGTCCTACACAGGGAACTCGCTGTATTCTTATTTTTTCTTCATCTGTACTATTTTGTAACTGCTCGATTAGCACATCAGCGCCAAACATTTGACAGGTGATTGAATCACACACGCGTACAGTTAATTCTGGTGGTGGGACTTCATTGTCATTAGCTTCATCAACCACATCAAAGTGATGATAGAAACTTGCGACCTCATACACTTCAACGACTGACAAATCCATTAGTTCTGCCAAAGCCGTTAAGTGTTTTGCGGATAGGCATTTAAACCTGTCTTGAATTTGATGGAGATACTCGATTAATAATTCTTTTTCGAGCGATTGTTTCCCTAATAAATTTTGCAAGGTTTGCACTGATTGAACATCAACGCGATGACCTCTGGGACGATACTTCTGTTTTACTTTCTTTGAATGACTCATAGCTAAATATAATTACACCTGAATCTACACGTTTATTATTAAGCAACGACAGATTCAGGCATATCTATGCCTTCAATTAGGTCTTCAATGCTTTGGCGTGATAAGCAATATGTTCACCAATAAAAGTTGAGATAAAGTGATAGCTATGATCGTAACCTTCCTGCATTCTAATCGTTACTGACTGCTCTGCTTTATCACAAGCCGCTTGGAAGTTTTCTGGCAGGAGTTGTTTCTCATCATAAAACTCATCACCTAACCCTTGATCTATTAAAATATCGTTAACCTTTGCCCCTGATACTACTAATTCAGTCGCATCATAAGCATTCCAAGTTGATTCTTCATCACCAAGGTAAGCACTAAAACAACCTTTACCCCATCCACAATTGATAGGATTACAAATAGGTGAGAAAGCAGAAACAGCTTTATAGGCATCTGGATTTTTAAGCGCACATATCAGTGCACCATGACCGCCCATTGAATGACCCGTTATTGATTTAACACCAGGGATTAAGGGCAAATTTGCTTCTAACAATGCAGGCAATTCTGTCACGATGTAATCGTACATTTGATAATGCTTTGCCCAAGATGCCTGTGCCGAATTCACATAAAAACCCGCGCCCTTACCTAAGTCATAACGGTCTGGCTCATCTGCCACATCATCACCACGCGGGCTAGTATCAGGAAAGATTAATGCAACACCATATTCTGCTGCGTAACGCTGAGCACCTGCTTTAGTACGCACATTATCATCGGTACACGTCAAACCAGATAACCAATAAATCGCTGGCACATTAACTTTAGTGGCTTGCGGAGGGAGATAAACCGAGAAAGTCATCTCACAATCGAGCACATCCGAATCATGCGTGTAGCGATTTAAGAAACCAGCAAACTCTTTGACACTTTCTGTTCTTTGAATTGTCATTTTTTATCCTTTCTTCTTAAATAGAGCAATATAGAGCCCTTCAAAATGCTTTTAAATACAAAAAAGGGAGATTTCTTTAATATTATAAAGACCACCCCCCCTCTTTTTCGGCGTTTTGTATTTAAAACGATGTAATAACTGAGCGTATACTCTCGCCAGAATGCATCAAATCAAAGGCCTTGTTGATATCTTCAATACCCATCGTGTGCGTTACCAAGCTATCAAGCTCAATTTCGCCTGCCATATAAC
>Ga0256839_1002233_pt1 | contig 22018 bp, 20 predicted proteins | sample 354166metaG_FD_185968 | JGI IMG/M metagenome (GOLD analysis project Ga0256839, IMG submission 185968) | Hydrothermal vent microbial communities from Mid Atlantic Ridge, Atlantic Ocean - 354-166 | ecosystem: Environmental > Aquatic > Marine > Hydrothermal vents | place: Atlantic Ocean: Mid... | reverse complement strand
TCCGCTGGCGGCGATGGTAGTCGCGAAAGCCGGCGATCTGAAAGACGTACCGTTGCTCGAGCGGCACCTGAATAACTCGAATCGATTCACGAACCACCACAACGCTCGCATCCGCAAGGAGCCGATCCCGATCGAGGTGCGCGACATCGTGCTGGCCATGCTGGTCCACATGACCGGGCAGAAGATCGAGGACTACGGGTACAAGCACGCCCGACCCGACCCGGTCACGGTCTATAGTCGCTACTCGCTCCTCTTTCTGTCGGATGCCGAACGAGATCAGGCTCTCAAGAAATGGATGGAGTGGCGAAAAGCCCACCCCAAGCTCGGTGTCAAGTAGTCGGTTTCCCTAGGTAAGAGGCTGGAGCACGATCCCGCGCCGCGGGCAATACGCCGGTCGTCGCCGTGCCGGGCGGAGGGGTCGGGAATGGGCTGGAAGAGGTCGCTGTTTCGCCGTGCTGTCGATGTGGGCTACCGCGCTGGGATTGGTGGCGGCCGTAGGGTATACCGCGGCCAATATCGGCCTGCGCTCCGTCAGCGACTGCGATCCGGTCTGGGTGAGCGCCGTGAAGGCCGTTCCCACCTTGATCGGTGTGATTCCCGTGTTGTGGTGGCAGATGCGCCGCCGCCACCCCGTGTGGCCCTCGCGCACCGTGCTGAGTCGCCTGATCTGGGCATCTCTGCTGGGGAACTTCCTGGGCAACGTGGCCCTGCAATGGTCGCTGGGAGTGATTGGAATCGCTCTGGCCGTCCCGCTGGTGCTGGGCACCATCATCGTCTCCGGCACGGTGATGGGCCGCTGGCTGTTGGGAGAACCGGTGACCCGCAGGACGCTGATCGCCGTACTGCTGCTGACCGCCGCCGTCTGCGTGCTGTCACTGGGCGCCGAGTCGGCTCATCGGAGCGTCGTCGGATCCGCCTCGTCCCCGGATGCTTGGTGGGAGACGGCGCTGGGAGTCGCCGCTGCCATGCTGGCCGGCACGGCTTATGCGATTCTCGGCGTCGTGATTCGCTACGGGGTCCAGCGGCGAACTTCCGTTAGCGTCACGCTGTTCGTCGTTTCCCTGGTTGGTTTCGTTTCGCTGGGAGCCGCTGCGGTTTGGCGATCGGGCCCCGAGTTGGTCGTGCAATTCAGCCGCCAAGACTACACCGTGATCCTCCTCGCCGGGTTCTTCAACGCCGTCGCCTTTCTGGCGCTCACCCGAGCCTTCCAGATGGCACACATGGTCTACATCAACGCCGTCAACGGTTCGCAGGCCGCAATGGCGGCTGTCGCCGGCGTGCTCATCTTTCGCGAAGCTCCCACGCCGGCACTGTGGGCGGGACTGGCCATGACCATTTTGGGACTCGGACTACTCGACCGACGCGCCTGACCGGTTCGGGCGGTCTGTTCACCCGTTTTCCAAGATCGGGCGAGGCGCTCCGAATAAGAACCAGGGAGCGAAAGATTTCGTGCCAAGACCCTCGGGCCAGGATGAGGCCGCAAGGACCGTTCGAAGACCGATCGAAGTCGAGGAGGTGAACCGATGTTCAAGAAGTTGCTGTTGGGTGGAGTGTTGATCGTCGCCGTGCCCATGCTGGTCGGCAGCATGTTGTTCGGGCGGGGGATTTGGAGTTACATGTCGACGGCCTATTCGGAGATGAAGACCGAGGCCAAGGACATGGTGCCGATCGAGTGGGAGCTCAAGCGTGCCCGCCACATGATCACCAAGTTGGAACCGGTGATCGCGGGGAATCGGACCAAAATCGTGCGAGAAGAAATCGAAGTGGCCAAGCTGCAACGGCAGGTGCAACGCAATCAGGAGCTGCTGGCCAAGTGCAAACGGGAAATGCTGCAGCTTCGAGATGACCTCGAATCGGGATCGACTCAATATGTCTATTCCGGACGCACCTACAGCGCGGAGCAGGTGAAAGCCGATTTGGCGAACCGGTTCAAGCATTACAAGACGTTGGAGGCGACGACAGCCAAGCTGCAGAAGATCGTCGACATTCGCACCAACAAACTGGAAGCGGCTCGTCGCAAGGTCGAAGAGATGTTGGCGGCCAAGCGGCAATTGGAGGTCGATGTGGAGAATCTCGAGGCCCGTTTGGAGATGATCCGGGTTGCCGAGGCGGCCAGTGAGTTCAGCTTCGACAACAGTGAGCTGGCCAGAACTCGGGAGGTCGTGAGCGACATCACCACGCGGCTGGATGTCACCGAACGGATGCTCAACACGCAGGTCGAGTTGTATGATCGAATTCCGCTGGACGAAGAATCGGAACAACTCGACTCGATCACCGAAGACGTCACCAGCTACTTCGAGAATCGGTCGGCCGACAAGGTCGCTGCTTCGGGTCAACCTTGAAGGTCGCCGGGGTGCCCGATGGTTGGGAACCGGGTCGGTCGTTTCTCCCGATGGTCTTGGCGCCGGGCCGGCCGGCTGGGCGCTGGTTCCGGTCAGTCCGCAATGAGGAGTGGATCCGCCATGAGTCAGCCGGCGGCCTGGGGAGATCGGTTCTTGCTTTGGATCGACGGCGTCGGTGGCTATTTGGTCTGCCGGGACGACGTGTTGATGATCGGACAAGCCGTGCCGGGCAGTCGGGCCGCCGTCCCGCTGGTGGGCGACTTGTCTCGACAGCATGCCGTGCTGGAACGGCTGGGTGACCGGTACCTGCTCAGGCCGCTCGAAACCACTCGGGTCGACAGTCGCCCGGTCAACAGTCCGGTGCCGCTTTGCGACGGGGCGGTGTTGGATTTGGGACGGACCGTTCGGCTGCGATTCCGGCAGCCTCATGCCCTCAGTGCCTCGGCACGGCTCGAGTTTCTCAGCCCGCATCAGACGGTACCTCGAGTGGACGCGGTCGTGTTGATGGCCGAAGCGTGTTTGCTGGGAAACAGCTCCAACAATCACGTGGTTTGCCGTGACTGGAAGCACGATTTGGTGCTGTTTCGGAAAAATGGGGATCTGGCGTGTCGCGCGGCGGCCCCGTTCGAGGTAAACGGAATAGAATGTAGCGGGGCGACCCGGTTGCCCATCCCCTCACGAGTGGTAGGCACCGACTTCTCATTCAGCCTGGAGGCTCTCTCATGAACGAACCGTCGTCGGATAATGAGAAAGCTGCTGGACAGGGTTCACTCAAGGGCATTACGCTGGAGGATGAGGGAACCGCGTCGGTGCGGGCTTCGGAGGCGACTCGGACGGGGGCGTGGATTTCCAGAGGACCATACATGCGGTTTTCGTACGCCAGTGGCGACCAGCCTCTCGCCGGTTACACCATCAAGCGCGGGGTAGGAGTCGGTGGGTTCGGCGAGGTCTACTATGCCGTCAGCGACGCCGGCAAGGAAGTGGCTCTCAAGCGAGTCCAGCGCAATATCGACATCGAGTTGCGGGGCGTCCGCCACTGCCTCAACCTCAAGTCTCCCAACCTGGTCGCCCTGTACGACATTCGCAGGGATGAGCACAACGACGTCTGGATCGTGATGGAGTACGTCCAAGGGGAGAGCCTCAAGGACGCCATCGAGCGACATCCTCAAGGGATGCCGCGTGACGAGCTCTTGAAGTGGTTCACGGCCGTGGTGGAAGGAGTCGCCCACTTGCACGACTGCGGGATCGTTCACCGCGACCTCAAGCCCGGAAACATCTTCAACGATCTGGGTACGGTCAAAGTCGGCGACTACGGTCTTTCCAAATTTATTTCCTGCAGCCGGCGGGATGGACACACCGAAAGCGTCGGCACCATCCACTACATGGCGCCCGAGATCGGCAAAGGAGAATACGGCAAGGAGATCGATATCTATGCGCTGGGCGTGATTCTGTATGAGATGGCCACGGGCGATGTGCCGTTCAATGGCGAGTCGGCTCAGGAGATCCTGTTCAAACACTTGACGTCTCAGCCGGACCTGAGTCGGCTCGAACCGGCATTGCGTCCCGTGGTGGCCCGTTGTCTCCACAAGGACCCGCAACAGCGGTTCTCGGACGTGCGAGAGATCGTCACCGCCATGCAGGGGATTCGCGCTGCGGGCGACGCGCCGTTGCCGCCGGTTTCGCCGACCCCAGCCCCGCCGGAACCGGTCCCCGCCGGTTCCAACTCCGCTTCGCCCCCCAGCGATCCGATCGCAGCCGCGGTTGCCGGAGCATGGCTGCGGTTTCGCTCCTGGTGGTACACGTCGAAGATGGGCAAACCAATGCGAGTCGCCATCGTGGCTGGTGCCGTGGCGCTGGCCATCATCAACGCCGAGTGGCTGGTGCCGACCGTGCTGGTGCTTTGTACGATTCGCGTGATGTACGTGGTGGCTCGCTCACTGTCGCTTCCCGGATTCGCGCCGCTCCATCCACCGAGTTCTCCGAGTTCTTCGCCGGCGCCGGGAGGACCCTTTGCACCGACGCCTCCCGGCAACCGCGCGGCGTTCGAAGTTCGTGCTCCGTCGAATCGACCGAAGGATGCGCCACCCCCAAAGCTTTCGCCGCATCGGCGGCGGATGCTGATCCGGCAACGGGATGCAGCCGTTCGGCGGTTTCTGGCCAGCCGCCCTCCGGGAGCGAAGGCCGGCAAGCTGCTGGGGAGTGCCGTGACATCGATCCTCGCCTGCGCCGCCCTGACGCTGCTGGTGACCAGCTTTGTCAGTCCTCAACCGGGCGATTATACGTCGGCTGCGTGGTGGGCACCCATGCTGTGGACCACTTGGGTCAGCGCGGTGGGAACCTGGATGCTGCTGGTGTTGCAAAAGAGATGGGAGCACGAATCGGAACAGGATAGTCCGCGACGGTTTGTGCAGTTCTTTGCCGGTCTGCTGTTGGGGATCGTCGCCTTCGGGCTTTCTCGCTGGCTGATGTTCGATGTGGCATCCGGCGAGTTCGGCCGTATCGACGACTTTCCCTCGCTATGGATTCCCGACACCATGTACGGTCCCGATGGGGCTCCCCTGCTGGCCGCCTTCCTGGTCTACTTCGGCTCGCTGCTGCTGCTGATCCGCTGGTGGCGCTTGGGCGACCCGCTGCGGTCGCGAGGCTTCCGCATGGGCCGCGTCATCATCGCCGGTCTGGCCGGTGTGGTGTTGGCCGAGTTGTGGAGGTTTCCGCAGCCGTGGGGCGCGCTGGTGGCGATCAACATGGCGGTCGCTCTGCAGATCGCATCCCCCTGGATCTCGCCGGCTCGCCGTGAGTCGATCGCCTCCAGCGAAATCGTGCCGGCTCGTGAAACGGAATCGACGCCTACGGCCGCCGTCTGACAGCGGCAGCCATCGGAGGAACCGCCATGAACCGCCCGACCGATCGCCGTAGTTGGCCCATCGTCGCCGCCGTGCTGCTGTTTGCCGTCTCGACCCGTGCCACCAGCCGTTCGGCCAGCGGGCTCGCCGCAGACAAGCCGACTGCCGACCAAGAAAGTGCCGAACGGGCCGAGCCTCCTCGCAGTCGCGGCCCGGCGCCGCCCAGCGGTGCCACGATTGTCAATGAGGGGCAACGGCCCGGCTGGATAGGACGCCGCCCGTATCGCGAAGGCCGCAACTTCTACATCTGGGTTTCCGGACAGATGGCGTCCACCAAAAACAAGGCCCGCCGGCTGCTCGACGACGCCATGCACGACCAGGCCGTCCGTTACGCCCAATCTTACGTCAACCACGGGCGAGGACTGGAATTCATCACACCAGACTACGTTACCGCCATGTTGGAAGCGGAGACCTTCGTGGATGAGATCCAATCTCCCACCTTCGGGACCATGTACCAAGCTCACGGCCTGCTGCGGATGCGCCCCGAGTTCTTCTCCAAACTCGATAAGGTGAAACGCGAAGCCGAGCAGGGCGAGCGAGTCTTGTTCACGTCCATGCTCAGCGGGGGCGTGGTCGTTGTCATGGCCGGCGCTGCCTTTTGGCTGACTCGCCGCTACCCCGCTCCCACGGGAACGCCGTGGTCGAGTACTCATCAGGTTGTGGAACACCGAGGCGGGCAGGCATGAGTGGTAGTGGGGAAATCGACCGCCTGCTGATCGAGCGAGTCCGCCAGGGAGACGAAGCGGCTTGGGAAGAGTTGATCGGAATCTATGAAGGACGCTTGCTCGCTTACGCGGAAGCTCGCGTCGGACGGGGCGCAGCCGCGGAGGATATCGTCCAAGAGACCTTCTTGGGACTGCTCAATAGCCTCCCCAACTACGACGGAAGTCGACCGCTGGAGAACTACCTCTTCTCGATCTGCGGTTACAAAGTGACCGACTTTCTCCGCCGCGAAGGTCGACGTCCCACGCTCCCTCTGAGCGGTAGCCGGCGTTCCGATGGCTCGTGGGAACCGGCGGGGTCCGCTCGGCGAGCCAGCAGCATCGCGCGCAGCGGCGAAAGACGCGGCCTCGAGGAAGAAACACTGAGATTGGCACTTTCGCAGCAGATCCAAAAGTGGATCAACAAGGGCGACTGGAAGAAATTGATGTGCATCGAGCTCCTGTTCGTGCGAGGCTGGCCCAACAAGCGGGTCGCCGACGTGCTCGGACTCACCGAACAGCAAGTCGCCAACTACAAGTCGGATTTCGTCGGCCGAACCCGGACCCTTATCCGGCGGCAAAAAGTTCCCGAATCGGTCTTTCCCGAACTGGTGGCCGACGACCGCTGATCTTGCCGGACAAGTTCCGCGCCCCGCCGAGGCGGATTCCGCTCGACACCCGCCCCCCCGTTTTATCGCTAAGAGCTGAAGGAATCCCCCTTCCGCTACCGATGGTATAACGGGTATGCTATAATACATCAGTATTATAAGTAAACAGATTATGTTTTTGGGGGGATTGGGAAGGATGAGTGCTGTGCCCAGCCGAATCGAACCGGTGTCTTCCGTTGCGAAGGGGCGCCGCTTCCGCTGCGTGTCTCCGGACGGCTCCCCGCCGATCAAGGGGGGCGGCGGTCAAGTCGGGGTGGATGGGCAGCCGAGCGAGGAGCTGCTGCGAGAGTTGTCCCGTGCCAGCGGGCAGTTGGAAACGGCGGCGGCGGATGAGATTTTGCGGTGGGCCATCGACCGCTTTGCGCCTCGTTTTACGATGGCCACGGCTTTCGGCCCCGAGGGGATGTGTCTGATTCACATGTTGGCCGAGTTGCAGGCGGGCGTACCCATTTTCAACCTCGACACCGGCTATCAGTTTCCCGAGACGCTTGAGATGCGCGAGCGGGTTCGGGAGCGGTACGGGATCGAAGTGGAGCTGAAGCGTCCGGCGCAGACGGTGGCCGAGTACGAGACGGCCAACGGGGGCCCCGTTTATTTGCACGATCCCGATCGGTGCTGTCGGGAGCGCAAGTTGGAGGTACTGACGCGGGCCATCGAGGGGATGGACGCGTGGGCCAGTGCCATTCGTCGCGACCAATCGCCCGACCGTGCGCGAGCTCCCATTGTGGGCTGGGATCGCAAGTTCGGATTGGTGAAAGTGAGCCCGCTGGCCAACTGGAGCAAGTCGCAGGTATGGCAGTTCATCTTGGACAACGAGATTCCCTATAATCCTCTACACGACCAGGGGTACACCAGTATCGGCTGCCGACCGTGCACTCGGGCGGTGATGTCCGGCGATGACGAGCGGGCGGGGCGCTGGTGCGGGTTTGCCAAGACCGAATGCGGACTCCATTCGTTGGACTGATCGTTGTTCCCGAACGGCCAGGTTATGTCGGCCCGTTGCTCGTTGTGTCTGGAAGGTGACAGAGATGTTTACTGGGTCGGCGAAGACCGAATACGGATGCCTGGCGATGATGGAGTTGGCGAGCCGGTATGAGTCGAGCGAGGCGACGCGGGTCGGAGACATTGCCGAGCGCCAGGGGATCCCGGCCGGGTTCTTGGTCCAGATTCTGCTTCAACTCAAGGCGGCCGGATTGGTGGCGAGCACACGAGGAGCCGGCGGCGGTTACCGGCTGGCTCGAGCGCCGCGCGAGATCACGTTGGCCGACATCGTGTGCGCCATCGAGGGCCGGCCGGAACCGGCGACCGGACATGCCAAGCGAGCTTCGAGCTGCTCGGCCGTATTGGCGGAGACTTGGAACGAGCTGCGCGAGTTGCAACACGGCTGGCTGGCCGATATCACTCTCGAGACGCTGCTGGAACGATTGGCCGAAGCGCCCGCGGAAATGTATTACATCTGAGAGGCTGTCACAAAACTCCATGTTGCAAGCAACATGTCCGAGGCCGGAACGCAGCGCGGCGAGTTTTGTTACAGGCTCTGAGATGGTTGGGGCGTCGATGCTACAGGCTGGGGTCGATGATTCCTTGCCGCTTGAGCAGTTCCACGATCTTGGCGACGCACTGGTTGACATTCAGTTGATCGGTGCGTAGATGCAGATCGGGTTCGGGCGGCGGCTGGTAGGGTGCGGAAACGCCGGGGAAGTTGGCGATCTCGCCTTCATCGGCTCGCCGGTAGAGTCCATGCGCGTCCCGGGACCGCCTCACATCTTCGGGCGCGTCGAGATGGATGACGAAGAACCGGTCCTCGCCGATCACTTTCTTGGCTCGCTGGCGGACTTCCTCCTCCGGTGCCACGAACGCGCAAACGCAGATCAACCCCGAGTCGTTGATCAATTTGGCCACCTCCGCGCCGCGGCGAATGTTCTCCGACCGATCTTCGGCCGTGAATCCGAGATCCCGACTGATTCCGCCTCGCAGGTTCTGTCCATCCAGCACGGTGACGGCGTGCCCGTGGTCGAACAGGAAGCGTTCCAGCGCGAAGGCGATGGTGGTCTTGCCGCTGCCGGTCAATCCGGTGAGCAGCAGCGTGGCCGCTCGCTGGCCGAACCGGGATTCACGCTCGGTTTCGCTGACGGGGCTGGCCGTCGTGTGCAGGGACGGAGACTGCGCGGCTTCCCAGTGGTCGCCGGATTCTTCCGCGGTGCGCCGGTCCATGATCATGCCGGCTCCCACCGTGGCATTGGTGATCCGGTCGATCACGATGAAGGCTCCGGTGGAGCGGTTGCGGCGATAGTCGTCGAAGGCGATCGGCTGGTTGAGGTTGACGGTGCATCGGCCGATCTCATTGAGTTTGAGCGTGGCGGCGGGAGTCCGGTGGAGCGTGTTGACATCGACCCGGTAGCGCAGTCGCCGCACGGTTCCGGGCACCATCGTGGTACCGTGTTTGAACCAATACGGCCTTCCGGGTACAAGCTGGTCCTGGTGCATCCACACGATGACGGACTCGAAGGTGTCGTCGATTCTCGGCAGGTTTCCCGGCCGCACGATCATGTCGCCGCGGCTGATGTCGATTTCATCTTCCAGCGTCAGCGTCACGGCTTGAGGCGTGAAGGCTTCTTTCAGCTCCCCATCCATGGTGACGATGCTTTTGACGCGGGAGGTCCGCCGCGAAGGCAACACCATCACCTCTTCGCCGCGGCGGATAATGCCCGAGGCGATCGTTCCGCAATAGCCGCGAAAATCGAGGTGCGGTCGGTTCACCCATTGCACGGGAAAACGGAAGTCCTCCAGGTTGCGGTCCGACCCGATGTAGACCGTTTCCAGGAAGTGCATCAACGTCGGCCCCTGGTACCACGGCATGTGTGGACTGGGGTCGACGACGTTGTCCCCCTTCAAGGCCGAAATGGGGATGAAGTGGAGATCGGGCAGGTCGAGTCGCGTGGTGAAGTCGCGGTAGTCGTCGCGGATCTTCTCGAAGACTTCTTGCGAAAAGTCGACCAGATCCATCTTGTTGACGGTGACCACGACGTGGCGGATTCCCAGCAAGGAGACGATGAACGTGTGGCGGCGCGTCTGCGTCAGTACACCATGGCGGGCGTCGATCAAGATCACGGCCAAGTCGCAGGTCGAGGCGCCCGTGGCCATGTTTCGCGTGTACTGCTCGTGGCCCGGCGTGTCCGCGATAATGAACTTCCTTCGGGCGGTGGAGAAATAGCGGTAGGCCACGTCGATGGTGATTCCCTGTTCGCGCTCGGCCTTCAGGCCGTCGGTCAGCAGGGCGGGATCGAAGTCGTCGCCGGTGGTGCCGTGTTGCAGCGAATCGGCTCGCAGTGCGGCCAGGTGATCTTCGTAGATCATCTTCGTGTCGTACAGCAGGCGACCGATCAGCGTGCTTTTGCCGTCGTCGACACTGCCGCACGTCAGAAACCGGAGCAGTTCTTTCTCTTCATGTTGCCGCAGATAGGCGTCGATGTCGGTAGCGATCAAGTCCGATTTGTGGGACATTCGTGGGCCTCGAGGTCGTCGGGAAATACGCGAGTGTTCGAGCGGGTTACGGCATGCCATCGATGTGCGCGTCGGGATCAGAAGTAGCCTCTTCGCTTCTTTTCTTCCATCCCGGCGCCCCCTTCGTCCCGGTCGATCACTCGACCCTGCCGTTCGGAAGTCTTGGTGAGCAGCATTTCTTGGATGATTTCGGGAAGCGTGGTGGCGTTCGACTCCACCGCGCCGGTCAGCGGATAGCAGCCCAGCGTACGAAACCGGACCCGCTTCATCATCGGTTGCTCGCCCGGTAGCAGCTCGAGTCGGTCGTCGTCGACCATCAACAGAACGCCGTTGCGTTCCACCACCGGCCGTTCGGCGGCGAAATAGAGGGGAACCAGCGGGATGTTCTCCAGGTAGCAATACTGCCAGACATCGAGTTCGGTCCAGTTGGAAAGAGGGAACACGCGAATACTTTCGCCCTTGTTGACTCGTGCATTGTACAACTGCCACAGTTCGGGTCGCTGGTTCTTCGGGTCCCAGCGATGGTGGCGGTCGCGAAAGGAAAAGACCCGCTCCTTGGCTCGAGATTTCTCCTCATCCCGTCGGGCTCCTCCGAAAGCCGCGTCGAAACCGTACTTGTCCAGCGCTTGCTTGAGCGCATCGGTTTTCATGATCTCGGTGTGCTTCTCGCTGTCGTCCAGAGGATGAATGTTGAGCCGGCGTCCTTCTTCGTTGATATGCACCAGCAGCTCGAGCCCCAACTCTTCCTTGATATACCGATCGCGAAACTCGATCATCTGCCGGAACTTCCAGGTCGTGTCGACGTGCAGCAGCGGAAATGGCGGAGGGGCCGGATGGAAGGCCTTGAGCGCCAGATGGAGCATCACCGAGGAGTCCTTGCCGATGGAGTAGAGCATCACCGGATTGGTGAACTCCGCCACCACCTCGCGAATGATGTGGATGCTCTCGGCCTCGAGTTGCTTCAAGTGAGTGAGTTGGTATTGCGTCATGGTGCTTCGAAGGAGGGTCCACGAGCCAGCCAGATCTCGCCTTTTCCATCGGGTTGTTCGGCCACCACACCGTGATGGCGCACAAGTTCCAACATCGCCAAGAAGATGCCGATCAGTGCCGATTTGTGCAAGCCCGGTTCAAACAGCTCGGAAAACGGCATCCGAGGCCGCTCGAGCAAGCAGCGACGAATTCGGTCCATATAGACGTCCAGGGGAGTGTCGTCATAGACGATGCTGGGAGGTTGCACCGCTTGAGCATCCCGCATGATCCGAGTGAAGGCGCTGACCAGATCCCACAGTTCGACTTCGCGAATCGGCTGCTCGGCCGGATCGAGCGGAGCATGCGGAGCGTCGGAAGCGATTCGCGGATAGCGCTGCTGCCATAAAGCCGCCTGATCCTCCAGCCAACTGGCGGCGTCGCGGTACTGCTTGTATTCCAGCAATCGCTGCACCAGTTCGTGAGGCTCCTCCACCAGGTCGCTCTCTTCGGTTTCGACTCGAGGCAACACGCGGCGCGACTTGATCTCGACCAGGATGCTGGCTACCTCGAGGAACTCCCCGACGGCTCCCAAATCGAGCTCTTTCAGAACTTCCAAATGGGCCACGAACTGATCGGTGATCTCCGCCAGCGATACCTCCGTGATCGGGATCTCGTACCGCCGAACCAAATACAGCAGCAGGTCGAGCGGTCCGCGGAATGTCTGCAGTTGTACCCGAAAGTCCATCAGTCCAGTACGGCCCCAGGTTGCCGGGCGCGTTCGCCTGATACCACCTTGCATGCCCAAAGCAACCAGTACCACCCATCCGGGGAGACTTGGCAGCCCCATAGAAGTCTTTCACCGCTTGCCGCATCATATCGGCTCCATCGCCGATTCGAAACACCACCTGGTCGCCCCTTGACTGCGGACGGTCTCGCCGGCCACTCGTGCCGTCTCGTGGCCGCTCGGGTCGCGACTACCAATGAGGCGGTACTAATAGACGGGTGGGTTCATCCGCTTAGGGGGCGACCTGGGAAATCTCAGAATCGCCGGTGATTTGCACGGCCAATCCTGGTATATTTGATGGTGAACTCCGGGGACTGATAGAGGCAAACCATGTAGGGAAGAACGGAGGAGCAATCAAGTCGTGAGCCGGCGGGAGACTGCCGTCGGACGATTCGTGTTGCGGGCAATGGCGAGGATGACTGTCCCGTAACAGACGCCCTGGAAAGGGGGCGCGGGCATGATCGAGATTCGTCACCGAGAAACCGGCGACGTGCTGTTGCGCGTTGAAGGACTTTCGTTGCGCGGCCACACCTTCGATGGATTGAAGTTGGCCGGGGCCGACTTGACCGGGTTGGACTTGTCCGACGTCGACTTCCGCAATTGCGATCTGCAGGAAGCCGACTTGCGAGGGGTCACCGGGATTCGAGCCGTTTTCAAGAGCTCGCTGATGCGTGGGTCGCTGTTTATCGAAGCCAATCTGGTCGAAGCCGACTTCACGGATGCGCTATTGGAGAATTGTCAGTTTTGCGATGCCAACTTGACCGGAGCCACATTCCGATACGCTCGTTTGGCCAGTTCGGATCTTTCCGGTGCCAACTTGACGGGTGCCGACCTCAGTGTGGCCGACTTGCGGTGCAACCTCAATGACGCCAATCTGACACAAGCCGACTTGCGAGGTGCCGACTTGACCGGCGCCAATTTGACCGGCGCCAATCTGACGATGGCCAACATGTTCGATGCCAAACTGGCCGACGCTCAGATGGCTCGAGTCAAAATGGAGGGGGCGATCGGGCCTCACGGACAACGCATCGGAGCGCCTACAGCCACGCGCAAAGCGACTCGGCGATGGTGGCAATTCTGGGCGTCGTGAGTCGCGCGAGGGATCGGAAGTCATGAAGCGCCAGTTGCGACGGGAGCGTGGCCGGCCGGGAGTCGGGCGGCGGTTGGTGGCGGGGGTATTCGCACTGATCTGTTGTTTCAGTCTTGGCCGGGCCGATGCCCAAATCGTGTTTTTGCCGAGCTGGCACCAGTTCTCGGTTCAAACCAGCGTGATGGTGCCCGATCAGGGAAGTGCGGCGCTGGGAAGTGCGGTCGGGCGACGGGCAGGGAGGACCTCACGAGGCATCCCCGGTTTTCCCGCGGTCGGGACTCACCGAGGCGCATGGCATGGGGTGTCGTCAGGACGCGTCCATGTCACCGTGATCGATCTGGCGGCATGGGACGCGGCCATCCTCGCTTCCCGCAGGGGCGACCTTGCGGCCCTCCCGGACGAGCGCCGAGCGGCTCGAGCACAAAGGCAGGCGGTGGTTCGATCGACGACAGACCGCGCCGGCGACTTGAGCTTGGCGGAAATCCGCCGGATGAGAGCCTTGCGGGCGCAGCCCGCGTCAGGATTGCTCCGAGAGGCGATGGCAGTGCGAGACCTCCGGCGGTCTTCTCCGAGTACCCCAGCCGAGTAGCTGTCGGCCGACCCCTACGAATTCTCCTTCTCGCCTTCGGGATTCTTGGCCTTGGGGCGGAAGGTGAGGACCGGGCAGGGGGCGCGGCGAACGACGGCTTCGGCCACACTGCCCATCAGCATTCGCAGCAGTCCCGTGCGACCGTGCGTACCCATCACAATCAGGTCGACGTCTTCGTCTTTGGCCAGCCGGACGATCGCGGCCGATGGGTCGCCGGTTACCAAATGATGCTCGTAGGGAACCGTCGCGTCGGTGGGAACGACCTCCTTGAGCATTTTTCGGAGATCTTCTTCCACCGGCTCGGGGATCCCATAGTACATCTCACCGCCGCCGTAGGCGACCGGAGGCTCCTCGACGTGCGCGATCAGCAGCTTGGCTCCCGTATCGCGAGCCAACGAGGTGGCCAAGCCCAACGCCGCATCGCTCGAACGGGAAAAGTCCGTCGGAAACAGGATTTTCTTGATCTCCATGGCCGAACCTCCGCGCTGAGAGTTCCTGTCCTGAATTGGCGGTCGCCGATGCCAGTGCGGCAACCCGCGTGACCGGTGAGCCGCTCGATGTCCGAGCCGCCCATCAGTAGTATGATGGTTGTGCAAATCGGGTGCCAGCGGCCCGCCATTTGCAACAACTGCCGTGCTCTGTCTCGACAGCCGGCAACTGTACCTAAAATGCGCATCGGGGCGGCGCACAGCGCGCGATAGTGCGCGCTGCCTCGGGACGGCGGTGGCAGAGGCAGGTGGACACGTCAATTGGACGAATGAAGGGAAGGTATTGATGCAGAGCGATCCCAGTCGAATCGAACTCTTGCTGGTAGACGATGATGACGAATTCCGCGAGACGGTGGCATCTCGTTTTCGCAATCGCGGATTTCCTGTGAGAGAGGCGTGCACGGGCGAAGAGGCTCTGGAGTTGGTCCAACGCCGGGAGTTCGACGTGGCGGTGGTCGATGTGATGATGCCGGGAATGAGTGGTGTGGAGCTGCTGCGGGAACTCAAGTCGGGGCCTTCCGACTGCGAAGTGATCATGCTGACTGGCCAAGGCTCGATCGAAACGGCCGTGGAAGCCATGAAGTCGGGCGCTTATGACTTTCTCACGAAGCCGTTTCCGCTGAAGGACCTGGAGTCTCTGGTGGGGCGAGCCTACGAGCGGCGGGCTCTGCGCAAAGAGAATCAACAGTTGAGGATGATCCTGCAGCGCAACCAGTCGTCTCACGAAATGGTCGGTCAGTCGCCCGCGATGCTCGAGTTGTATCGCCTGATTGAACGAGCCGGTCCCAGCGACAAGGCGATCATGATTCAGGGGGAAAGCGGTACGGGGAAGGAACTGGTCGCCCGCGCTCTCCATGCCACCAGCACGCGAGCGGACAAACCATTGGTGGTGATCAATTGTGCCGCACTCCCGGAAACTCTGTTGGAAAGCGAACTGTTCGGGCATGAAAAGGGGGCCTTCACCGGAGCGGTGACTGCCAAGCAAGGGTTGTTCGAAGTCGCCGATGGCGGCACGTTGTTCATCGACGAGATCGGCGAGCTTTCGGGAGCCTTGCAAGCCAAATTGCTCCGCGTGCTCGAGGACGGATCGTTTCGGCGGATCGGGTCGATCAAGGAGCGCCGAGTCAACGTCCGGCTGCTTTCCGCCACCAACCGAAATCTGCTCAAGGAGGTGGAAGCGGGGCGTTTTCGAGAAGACCTGTACTACCGCATCAACATTATGAGCCTGGAAATGCCTCCCTTGCGAAAACGGCTGGGGGACATTCCGCTGCTGGTGCGCCATTTCATGGGCCCCGGTTGGGACATCGAACCCGAAGCGATGGCCGCTTTGGAACGCTACCACTGGCCGGGAAACATTCGTCAATTGAGCAACGCCGTGGAACGAGCCAAGATCATGGCCGACGACGGCATCCTGCGGCTCGCCGATTTTCCTCGCGAAGTCATCACTCAAGACGCCGCTCACAACGTCACCCTCGATACGGCTGACGACCTCAGTACACTGGCTCGAGCCAAGATCGTGGAAGTGCTGCGAAGAGAAAAAGGCAACAAGACTCGAGCCGCCAAGCGACTCGGAATCGACCGCCGCAAACTCTACCGACTGATGGAGAAATATCAGATCGCTTCCGATGAGTGGGAAGCACCGATCGATTAGCCGGGGCGCGTCAGCCAATAGGCAGTGATTGCAAAGGCGATTCCCACCACGCCCAAAAGGGCGGCCATGGCATGCCGGCCCAGCGCAATCGTTCCCTCGTCGCACAATCGCAGCAGATAGGGAGCCGCAATCAGGAGCGCCAGCCACAGCATCAGACAAACGCTGTAAACCCAGATCTCCCGGCGATTCGCTTGCTCCTGGATCTCGGCAATCGCCTGTTCGCGCCGCTGCCGGGCCTCTTCCGGATCGACGGTGGCCTTCTTGGGTTCCGCGGCGTCCCAGCGCCCCTTGTACGACATCACCACGTCACGTGAACAGTGCGGACAGCGAACCGGCGGCTTGGTAATGCGCTCGCCGCAAAACGGACAGATGTACTCACTCGTGTTGTGGTTGCCCGCCGCCTCCAGCAGTCCGCTGACTTCGCTGGCCGCGACCCATTGCGAGTCGTTTTTCCGCACCAGCGTAGTCGGCGTCACTCGGCCCTGACGGATGTGCGATAGGATCTCGCTCGATTTGAGCGGACCGATCTCCTTCCCCGATGCTTGGTAGTACCAAGTCCCCACGGCGCCTGTTCCTCGTCGCGAATAGCCAAGCCCGCACAATGTTACTGTTCGTTCCCACCCAGAATCGTCGGTGGGACCTGTGCAATTCTCGTCCATCCCATTTTGGCGACCTGGGGCGAGAATCGCAAGCATTCGTTCCGTAGTCGGGCACGACGAACGCCGACGGCTTGGACCGGTTTTGCGGTCGGCATACCGGCCTTTGCCCGCGAGGTCGAGCGAATTGCCCCCCCACTTTTGACCTGGCTGTCTCCCTGACGTATGCATTGGCAAGGCGAGCGAATTTCGGTCCGAGTTCGGCATGAAGTATGTACGCCCGATCAGGTTGCCCAGCGAAGGGCCGGTGATTGTGTGGGGAAAGCGGCAGGCGTTGGATGCTCGATATTGTGATCATGGCCTCACTGGTGGCCTGCGGGGCTCTCTGCGGATGGTGGTTGCGCGGGGGCCTCATGGCTGCGGAGGCCGCGGAGAGTGACCCTCAGAAAATGGGAGCGGCCCTGGAGCAGCTCCGTACGATCGCCTCTGGGGTTGCCGAGGATCTGGGGGAGCACCACTCGAAGGTTGCCCAAATCCACGCTCAGCTCGAGGCGGCGGCGCGCAATGGCCCCGACGAGATTCTCCGCGTCGTCGGGCAGTTGATCGAGTGCAACGAGGAGATGCAGCGCCAACTGCACTCGGCGGAGACACGTTTGCAGCACCAGGCCGAGGAAATCGCATCGCGCTGCCAAGAAGCGCACACCGACCCGCTTACTTTGCTGGCCAATCGTCGAGCCTTCGATCTGGCCATGCAGGAAAGCGTCGAATCGCATCGCCGGTCGCAGACGCCGACGGCACTACTGATGTTGGATGTCGATCACTTCAAACGATTCAATGACCGCTACGGTCACCCGGCCGGCGACGCCGTACTACAAGACGTTGCCAAGGTGTTGACGGAAAAGCTGGCCCCGAGCGGCCTGGTCTGCCGTTACGGCGGCGAAGAGTTCGCCATTGTCTTTCATGGGCAGACCGCTCGCGAAGCGGCCGAGAAGGTGGAGCGGTGCCGTATGGCGATCGCCGACCGCACCTTTAGCTTCGAAGGAGCTCAGTTTCGCATTACTTGCAGCACGGGGCTGGCTGAACTCCAGGCCGAGGATGACGCCGACTCACTGGTGGCTCGAGCCGACGAAGCACTCTATCACTCCAAGAAGTCCGGCCGGAACTGTTCGCACTGGCACGATGGCCGGCGTGTCCGACCGCTCACCGATGCTTGGAAGAAGCGCCCCGTTCCTTCCCTGGATGAGCTGGGCGAGTCCGTCAACCTGGAAAAGACCGACTTCAGCGCCGGTATCTCGACACAGGCCGTCTTCCTGGCCGATGTCAACCGGAGGTTGATGGAACGGCGCCGCAGTGGCACCTCCTTTTCGGTACTCCTGGCCCGGATCGACGACCACGCTCGTTTCGGTGAAGCGTACGGCGAGTCGGCCGTGCGAGCAGTGACTCGAGCGGCCACGTTGTTGTTCAAGGCCACCATGCGCGACATGGACCATGTGGCCGAGTTCACCGAAGGGACGTTGTCGCTGCTGCTGCCGGGCTGTGATCTGGAAGGAGCGATTCAGGCGGCCGAACGGTTGCGGGAAGCCGCCAACCGCTGCCGACTGCCTCGCCGGACGTTTCCCCCGGAACGCTTCACCCTGACGATTGTCGTCGCCGAAGCCGACCAGGACGAAGACGCCGCCGACCTGCTGACGCGTGTTGAAGAAGCCGTTGACTCCGCTAGTAACGGCGGGCACAACTGCACCTACGCTCTGGGCGGAAGCGAGTCGGTTCTGGTGGGAGCCGGTGACATCTCTCTGGCGGCGACCGATCGCCCCTCACTCCGGTAATCGCGGGTTGCCGACACCTCCGGATCGGAGTCGGCGCGCAAAAAAAGCTCCCGGAAGGCCCACGGGTCCCAGGGGGGCAAAGGACTCCGATCATTTTCCGGGAGCGATTGGACGACTTGGGAGGCTTCCTGCCACGCGACGCCCTCGTATGGGTTCCACGATCCCGCCAGGATCCGATCGCCGATGCCACTTCCATGTCGCACCGACGCTGCGGGTGGTCCGCGGGAAGAAACTCGGCCACTTGATTTCACAAAGTCGTGCTTTGCAAAAACGGGTAGCCACCGAGGGACTCTTCCCCATGCGGACTCGGCCGGCAGGCCGCGTCCACCTGCGTCTCAAACCAGCATCCGCTGAATTCGTGACCCAAGTGTGGCGAGAAGAATACGCGTTGGTCCCTCGGCGGTCAAGGGAGATTTTCCAGAACTTCGGATTTGCGGGAACGGCAGGTGAGTGGTTGCGTTGCCCCGAGCAACCTCATTTGCCATGATAATACCCGGCGAGCCTGCGGTCTCTCCCACAATGGGGGGCCTGACGGTGCCGGTTTCCGGATGCGGCTCGCTGCACCGTTCTTGGGGATAAAGGACATGGCGGATCGTTTTCGATGGCGACAGTTGCCGGCGCGTCAGCCGTTCACCGTGCTGCTGGCCACCGTGACGTTCGTGCTGCTCGTAGCGACTCAGATGGAGTCGACACCGTGGGGGACACTGGTGTTTGCCGTTGCCATGACCACCGTCTATCTCTCCGGCGTGGTGGCTCATCGCAACAATCCACGCGTCTTTCGCCTGGCGGTGGTGATTGCCGTGGTGGCCGTTCCCATGAGTTGGTCTGCGCTATTTGCCCACTCGACACCGCTCAATGTGGGGCAGGCGCTGGCCGTCATCTTGTTTTGCGGAATGACGGCCGTCATGGTGTTGCTGGCGGTGGTCCGGTTTTCCAAGATCCAGACCGATCAGGCAATTGTGGGAGCCATTTGCGTCTACCTGTTGATCGGGCTTACCTGGGCCATGGTCTACCAACTGATCGAGATCATCGATCCGGAGTCGTTCGCCTTCCATGCGCGGCGAACCGTCGACCACGGTGCCGGTTCCCGAACCTCGTTTTCGCAGTTGACCTACTTGAGTTTCGTCACCCTGTCGACGCTCGGTTACGGCGATATCTCTCCCCGCACGACGTTGGCGGAGACCGCCTGCTGGGTCGAGGCGACCGTGGGACAACTCTATCTGGCGATCCTGGTGGCTCGGCTGGTCAGCATCATGCCGGCTCGGCCGGAGGACCAGTAGCAGCCCGCGACGCGGCGTCTGCCAGAACGGCGTCCAAGATCCCCTTTTGAACGTGCATCCGGTTTTCCGCCTGAGGAAACACGATGCTCTGAGGCCCATCGATCACCTCGTCGGTGACCTCCTCGCCGCGATGAGCGGGCAGGCAGTGCATGAACACCGCATGGGGCGGCGCCGCGCGCATCAGTCGGCTGTTCACCTGATAGGAGCGGAACGCTTGTCGCCGAGTCTCCCGTTCCGCTTCCTGCCCCATGCTGGCCCAGACGTCGGTGTATACGGCGTGAGCCTCGGCGACCGCTTCCCGAGGATCCTCGCATTGCACCAGATCCGCCGACGATTCGGCTTGTTTCAATCGATCCAGGAAAGAGTCGTCGAGCTGATAGGCCGTGGGGGCCGCCAACACGAACCGGACACCGAGGCGCGCGCAGCAAACGGCCAGGCTGCGTGCCACATTGTTGGCATCGCCCACGTAAGCCAACGTCAGCTTTTGCAGTGTGCCGAAGTGCTCCTCGAGGGTGAACAGATCGGCCAGCGCCTGGCAAGGATGGTAGGAGTCGGTCAAACCGTTGACGACCGGTGCGGCCGAGTGTCGGGCCAACTCCTCCACGCGCCCGTGAGCGAACGAGCGGCAGACGATCACATCGACATAGTTGCCCAGTACGGCGGCAAAATCGGCGACCGACTCCCGCTTACCCCACCCCACATCCTCACCGAGATAGAGCGTGGTGCCACCCAAATGAGTCATCGCAGCCTCGAAACTGACCCGCGTGCGCAAACTCGGCTTTTCGAACAGCAATGCCAGCACGCGGCGCGGATGCCGATTCTCCCGCTCCCCTCGCGAGAACGCCTCCTTCAAACGGCGGCTGCGAGCGTACAGGTCGAGAATCTCGTCGGTGGAAAGGTCGAACAGAGTCAGCAGATGTCGCATGGATTCGCCACGAGCCCAGTTGAGTATGCGTTGATCGGACCGGCTAGACGTCCGGCACCGGATTCAGATTCATGATCTCCTCGATGACGACCTGGGCGCCCTGCTCCCGTTGGTCGTCCGACAGGGTCATGGCCGGCAGCAGTCGAACCACGTCGCCTTGAGTGCAGTTGATCAAGACGCCTCGCTCCAGGCAACGCTGCACGACCGGTGCCGCGTCCACCGCCAGTTCGATGCCGATCATCAGGCCGGCCACGCGGATCTCTTCGACCCACGAGCAATCTTGGAGCTGTTCCCGCAAGTCGGATTCGAACTGCCGAGCCAACTCGGAGACGCGAGGCAACAACTGCTCCTGTTCGATCGTTTCGATCACGGCGATCCCGGCAGCCGCCGCGATCGGGTTGCCGCCGAACGTGGAAGCATGCGTGCCCGGCTTGAGAGCCGCGGCGATGTCGGCTCGAGCCAACATGGCGCCGCCCGCCAGACCGCCGCACAACGATTTGGCGAGGGTCATCACGTCCGGCTCCACGCCGAATCGCTGGTAGCCGAACCACTGGCCCAATCGCCCGCAACCGGTCTGCACTTCGTCGAACATCAACAGCAGCTCGTGCCGATCACACAATTCACGCAGACCGGCCAGGAATCCTTCAGGAGGCAATCGAACGCCTCCTTCCCCTTGGATCGGTTCGATCAACACCGCGCAGGTTTCCTCGTCGATCGCCTGGGCGACCGCCTCGAGATCTCCAAAAGGAACGTAGGTAAAGCCCGCGATCAGCGGCCCCAGGCCGCTGTGGTATTTCGGCTGCGCCGTCGCGGTCAGCGAACCGAGCGTCCGGCCGTGAAAGCCACCTTGAAAGGTGATGATCTTGTGCCGGTGGGGAGCGCCGTAGAGTCGTGCCAGTTTGATCGCCGCCTCGTTGGCTTCGGTTCCCGAGTTGCAGAAGAACGCCTGCCCGCCGAAACTCCGCTCGGACAGGAGTTCCGCCCAGCGAGCCTGCGACTCGATCAGCCACGTGTTGGGAACATGAATCAACTCCCCGACCTGGCGACGGACGGCTTCCACGACACGAGGCGGGCAGTGCCCCAGCAAGTTGCAACCCCATCCTGGGAACAAGTCGAGATAGCGCCGACCCTCGGCGTCCCACACCCACGACCCCTCGCCTCGAACCAGCGACACCGGATAGCGAATGTAGTTGGGGATCACGAACGACTCGAACCGAGTCGCCAGCTCCTGAGAACCGAGTTGCGAGGGAGCGGTCATGCGGGAGTTCCTTGAGGGCAGATGTTCGTTGGGGCCGGGACGATCAGCGCCGCACGGTCGTGTCGCCGGCGGGGTCGGGTATCAGTTGGGTTCCAATACCCTGTGTCGTGTAGATTTCGAGCAGCAACGAGTGACGCAAGCGGCCGTCGATGATGTGGATCTTGCGAACGCCTCGCTCGAGCGTTTCCAGGCATGCCTCGATCTTGGGAATCATCCCCGCCTCGATGGTGCCGTTGTGGATCAATTGCCGGGCTTGCGCGGCCGTGAGCGAGTGAATCAGCGAAGCCGGATCGTTTTTGTCTTGCCGCACGCCATTGACGTCGCTGAGGAACACCAGCTTTTCGGCCCCCAGTGCCTCGGCGACCGCCTGAGCGGCCGTATCGGCGTTGACGTTATAGCAGTTCCCCTGCTCGTCCTCGCACAGCGAGGGAATCACGGGGACCT
>Ga0256839_1002232_pt1 | contig 22028 bp, 19 predicted proteins | sample 354166metaG_FD_185968 | JGI IMG/M metagenome (GOLD analysis project Ga0256839, IMG submission 185968) | Hydrothermal vent microbial communities from Mid Atlantic Ridge, Atlantic Ocean - 354-166 | ecosystem: Environmental > Aquatic > Marine > Hydrothermal vents | place: Atlantic Ocean: Mid... | reverse complement strand
AACCTCATGGTTTGTTTGAGAAACTGACACATTAACTGGTTATGAAAATAAAGGGAAATGATGAGGTTACACTTTATTCTGCGACCAAGCCTGCTTTTTCTCCGCGATAGCGGCTTCGTCCAACAATTACTTTTGTAACTATTCAGCGTATTTAATTTAACTAAAATTATTAAATATCAGTAGCTTATGGAAGAAGTGCCTGTGTCATGGATGACACAATCAAGCCTACACAGACGTATTTACGGCGTCTTCTGGATTAAGTTACTGATATTGAAACTATAAATACGCTGAATAGTTACTTACTTTTTTAGTATTTCTTCAAGTGGACATGGTTTATGTATTCCATAACCTTGCGCATAATTGACGCCAATTTCTTTGAGCATTGTCAAAATTTCTTCATTTTCAACAAACTCTGCTATTGTAGACAACCCCATCACCTGGCCAATTTGATTGATTGACTCAACGAAAGCCTTATCGATTGGATCATGGACAATATCTTTTACAAATTGACCATCTATTTTTAAATAATCTATAGGAAATGATTTTAAATAGGCAAAAGACGACAAGCCACTGCCAAAATCGTCGAGTGCAATTTTGCACCCCTTATCACGTAAAGTTGACAGGAAATGTGTTGCATCTACAAGGTTAGAAATGGCGGCAGTTTCCGTCACTTCAAAGCAAAGCCGATCAGGAGAAAACGGAATTTCATCCAAACGTTTAACGATATGCTGTAGTAACGCGGTATCCGCCAGGCTGGTTCCAGATAGGTTCATAGAAAAAGTGGCTTTTCCTAATAATGTCTTGCTACTTGTTATTTCAAGCAGGTAACCACTCAATTTGTCAAAAACCCAACGATCAAGACTTGCCATTAAATTGAACCTTTCCGCAGCAGGCAAAAACGCTCCTGGTGGAATAATCTCGCCTTCAGACCCCAGCATCCTGACTAATATTTCGTAGTGTGAAGTGGATGTCGAAACTTGCACTTCCTGAATGCGTTGCGCAAAAAGCACAAACCGATCTTCATCGAGCGCCGCTTGAATTCGGGAAATCCAACGCATTTCTTTTTGGTGAACTGAGGACTCAGACGCATCCCTTTCATGAAAATGAACCCTGTTCCGACCTTGCTCTTTGGCAACATAACATGCGGAATCTGCCGCGCTCAAAACATCTGCTGCTTTTAATTCTGTGCCATCAATTTTAGCGACACCAATACTCACGCCGATTTTGAAGGTCTGGTTCTGCCATCCAAAACGAAAATCCTGCACTGCATTTCTAAGCTTATCAGCAATGCGATAAACATTCTCTTCGTTACAATTTTCCAGTAACACGCCAAATTCATCACCACCCAATCTGGCCAACATATCAGTCTGGCGAATCTGTTCCTTCAAGATAATGCTGATTTGCCTCAGTAATTCATCACCTGCATCATGGCCACAGGTATCATTTACGACTTTGAATTGATCCAAATCCAAATACAGCAAATGATGGCAACTTAGATCTATTTTTACCTGCTTCTGCAATTGCTGCATCCTGGCTTCGAAAGACCTACGGTTGGCCAGTCCGGTCAGAGGATCATGCAAAGCCTGCCAATTAAGTTCCGCCGCTAATGCTCTGGTTTGGCTTACATCTCTAAAAACCAGAACCGCTCCCAATAAAGCTCCATCCGGATCAAAAATTGGAGCTACTGAATCGGTAACGGAAAATTCTTTACCATCGGAACTAACCAGAATATGGTCACGGTCGTTGCTGATAACATCAAGTTGCTCGAGACACTGAGTTACCGTACATTCTACTGGCTTGTGATTTTTTTCATCAATAAGTCTAAATACATCACAAACCTTTTTTCCCTTAACATCTTCTTCAATTGATGCTGTCATAATTTCTGCAACTGGATTCATGGTCATAATATTGCCATGTTGATCAGTTGTAATAACAGCATCGGCGATTGAGTCGAGTGTTACTTGAGCTCGCTCTTTTTCCTGGGCAAGCTTTGCAGCTAACTTGCTGGTTTTTCGAGTTTGTTCCTGGAGTTGTTTTTCTCTGTTGACCGCGGCAGAAACATCATTAATTTGAATTAAACAATAACGATTATTATCCAATTCGATAGTTTTGGATGTTGTTTGTTTCTGCACCGGACAATACTTTCCATTTGCAAATAAATCCAAGGGTTTGATAATAATAGTCTGTTGAATTTTTTGACCCGTCGCTGTCTTTAATGGCAATGGATTTTTATTAAGCGAGTGTGATAGAACTGATGTCATTCCTTGAGTGAGCGCCGAAATAATACTACGCTGTAATCGTCCCTTTTGCAGATCAGGAAATATATCCAGTAATTTATTGCCAATTGCTGCCTCAACCCGGATTCCACTATATTGGCTGACCCAGGAATTCCAGGTCACAATATTCTGGTCAATATCAACAATAATGGTACCAACATCAATTTCCAGAAAAACCTGCTCGAACAGGGAAATGAAATTCGGTTGCTCAATATGAAGATCGATTACTTTAGATGAACCCAGCATAATGATTACTAATTGACTCCTAAAAATGCATTGATTTGCCGCTTTAAAACGTCAATAGAGGTCATATCCATCAAAAAAGTGACATATCCTCTTATTTTTTTTCGTTCAATCGAAAAATCCATATTCAATAACAGCACAATTTCCTGATTGGAATTTGTTTTATTATCTAACACAAAAATTTCATTTATTGGGCCTTTTACAAACCCGGGAATATCACCGCGGACCTGTTGATTAATCATATCAGCAATACTGCACAAACAAGCGTTGAGAATAATATTGCCAATTTCACGCATGGCATCCTGTTCCATTTCGGTCAAGTCGTCTAATCCAACCTCATCGCCAACTACAGCACGAACCAATTCTAAACTATGTTTTTCTGGAAATAGTAGTAATGCTTCACCAGAAAAAGTCCCCTCAAAATTCTGATGCACACCGCTAAGATTGGTTTTTGCTTTCCCGGCAATACTATTTGCCGCATCAGTCCGAGTGACAAATTCAACACCAGGAACACTTATTTTTACCTCGTCATTGACCATCTCGCTCAATGATGCCGCAGCGCTTCCCATGCCAACATTAATGATCTCTGTTACAGCATCAATGAAAAAATCATCTAAAATTGGTTTTTTATCCGACATATTTGGTAATTTTTGCTTCGGTAATAGGCTTGGGAATAAAATTAATGTGCAAATCTCTAGCGAGCTGCTGAATACTTTCCTGGATATTTGCTGTTAAGAATGCGATTTTTGCTGATGGAAATAAAGGTCGAAGCTGTTTAGCCGCTTCTCCACCGTCCATAACTGGCATATTAAAATCCAAAAGAATAAGCTCTAAATCCTGCCCTTGAGCACAATCAACAGCCTGTTGACCATCCTCAGCCTCGAGAATCAACCAATCAGGGTGTGTAGAATTAATAATTTTTTTCAAGATCATTCTAGACATCTTACTATCATCTGCAATCAAACATGTTTTTTGCGCCATATCTAGAACCTGCTCTTTGCTGCTTGTATATTAAATGTAGCAGAGAATTTTTTAATTGTTCCAATATTTACCGTGTTTATTACGCCATGTTTCTATTTCGGTTAATTTTCTAGTCAACCTGACTGTAATTGCACCTGTTTTTGCAGTATTGAATAATTGGGTTCCGATATCCCTGTATCGCTGCAATACCTCCTCGTGAGGAAATCCAAACCGATTCAGGTAACCAACTGGCAGCAATACCACTTTGGGCCTGACCTGTTCCAGAAAATGAAAACTTGAGGAAGTTTTACTGCCATGATGCGGGGCTACCATTACATCAGCCTGCAGTTGCTTGCCATAAGATTTAACTAACCAGCTCTCTGCCTGCTCTTCAATATCACCAGTCAATAAAATCTTCCCGGTTGTGGTTGTTACCATCAATACACAAGAATTGTCATTTTCGCTGTCAAAAAAATCTTCATCGGGTGACAAAATTAAAAATTCAACTCCATCCCACAACCATTGCTGGCCGGTAATACAAGTAACTGGCTGATAATCTGTTATTTTTTCAGGAACACTGGTAATTATTTTTGTTACCTGCATGCCTTCCATCAAAGATTTCGAACCTCCAATATGATCGTTATCACCATGGCTAATGACTAACGTATCAACCCTGTCTATATTATTAAATCTCAAAAAAGGTAATAACACATTGCTACCAATATCATAGTTCTGTGAATATTTCGCCCCGGCATCAAAAACTAAAGTATGGTTTGCCGTTTGGATAACTGCAGATAACCCTTGACCTACATCCAGTAAAGTTAGTTTTGCTTCACCATGATATAGATCATTAGTAACAGGGAAAATCAGCGGCAAAACCAGACACCCTCCCAGCCATTTCGCCGGAACCCCTTTTGGCGAAATTATCCAGAGTATTCCTGTTATAGCCAGTATTATGGTTAGCAGCTCAGGTTGAGGTCGATTCAGCACCGCAAACGGCAAATCTGCAAAAACAACCAACACACTCCAAAGTAATTGAAAAATAAAATCAATCAGATGCAGCAACCCCGGCACCAAAGTCAAGTTAAAAAACAACCCAATGCCCGTCAATAAGCTTAAAGGTACAATTATCAAACCAATAATTGGAACTGCAAGCAAGTTCGCAATAGGGGCAACTAATGAAGTTTGCTGAAAAAATAACAACAGCAATGGTGATAAGCCAATTGCAGTGGCCAGATTAATTTTGACAGCCGCTTGCCAATAGCCCGGCTTACGAAGCCTTCCGCCCAAGACAAAAATAATCATTGTGACAGCACCAAAAGAAAGCCAAAATCCAGCATTCAAAACTGCCAAAGGATCATAAATAAGGACCACCAGCAAAGCTAATGACAAGGCATGAAAAGACCGAACCTGCCTACCGGCAAAAATGGCTAACATCATAACGCTCAACATGATCAGCGCCCTTTGTGTGGGAACAGCAAAACCAGCTAATGACGAATATAGAATTGCAACTGAAATAGCTGCCAATGCGGCAATTTTTGCGGGCAACCATCTTAAAACCCCTGTTCGCAACCAAATCTTGAGAACAACAAAAAATATAATACCTGCTATCAACCCGATATGAAGTCCGGAAATTGCCATTAAATGCACAGTGCCAGTTTTACGCAACACCTGCCATTGGGCTTGGCTGATTGAAGATTTGTCACCGATAATCAGCGCCTTGATTAATCCGAAAAATTCAATTGTGGTTGAATAATTGTCTAACTGTCGAGCAATTTTTTCACGCCAGGCATCAACTCCCTGCCATCCTGCCCTTTTTTGGGTTATCAACACTGGCTCTGGTTTATTCCTGACATAGCCTGTTGCACCAATATTCTGAACAAACAGCCATTGCTCATAATCAAATCCACCTGGATTTAAATTTCCATGCGGAGGCTTCAGTCTGACGGTAAAACGCCATACCTGGCCTGTTTTTAAGGTTGTTTTCGGGTAATACCATGACAATCTGACTTTTTCAGGAAGATTGTTCTTGCGGTCTTGCAACACAAAATCAAACCTAACCTTGCGTTCATCAATTTTTGGTAACCCGATAACCCGTCCCTGAATCTGAATGTCTTTACCTGCCTGCTTAACTGGCAGTCTTTCTGATAAGTGAGTAAAGGCGGCCCAAAATGTCCAGCTAAAGCCTATCAAAAGACAAGCAAACAACCCCCATTTTTTCAAAAGCGAAAATATTGTTAGTGAAATCAGCAGTAAAACCCAACGAGAATCCGGCAAATATTCAAGTTGTTGGAAAATCAAAATTCCGGCAATGAATGATATTACCGAAGCGATCATCTGAAGCAGGACAAGAAAAATACGACACACAGAACATTACTCAACATGAGTATAATACTAGAGTACCGTAGCGGTTAAATCCGACTTTTTGTTAATTAGAACCTGAACCCGTGATTTCAATGCGGATTCAGGTAGGAATGATTCAACGCCCATGGCAAAAAAAATAATTCAACGCTTCATGCCTGACCAGGATGCAATTAAAGACCACAAACATTTGCAGTTTCTTGGGGAACAATTGCACGAACCCAATTTATGGCATTTGAATCGTCATTCAGTGGCTAAAGCTTTTGCCGTTGGTTTATTTGTCGCTTGGTTACCAATACCGGGACAGATGGTAGTAGCCGCGTTGGCCGCGTTATATTTTCGGGCAAATTTGGCGATTTCTGTCGCTTTGGTTTGGATAACCAATCCCCTGACATGGGTGCCGCTATTTTATTTTGCCTATCGGGTGGGATTAGCCATAACCGGACTGACACCCCCAGCACAACACTTTGATTTTACTTATGAAAATGTTATTGCTCACCTGGGTGCTTTATGGGCGCCATTATTTTTTGGCTGCTTGCTACTAAGTAGCCTCTGCGCCATTGCCGGTTATTTTGGAATTCAATATTTCTGGCGCTGGTATGTCACCAAAAAATGGCAGCATCGAAAACAATTGCGAGGAGAATAACAGTCGTCGTGAAGTTTTAGTAAAAAAAGGAAGAAATGGAGAAAACCTTCTCTTAAACCAGAATTCGTGACTTCAATGGGAATGAAAAATTATTGCTTGTTGGAGTAGAGAGCATATTATAAAGCCGCAATACGCCATTCAAAAAGATTATGAACAGCTTCTAAACAATTACCCCATCTTCCATATGCAATACGGTATCCATCCTTTCAGCCAACTCAGGATCGTGAGTGACCACCAAAAAACTTACCCCCAATTCCCTGTTTAACTCTAACATTAACTGATAAACATGCTCGGCAGTTTTGCTATCCAGATTGCCAGTAGGCTCATCAGCAAGTACGCATTTTGGCTTATTAATCAAGGCCCTGGCTACGGCTGCTCGCTGCCTTTCACCACCTGAAAGTTCACCAGGTTTATGTTCAATCCGATGCTCAAGCCCAACTCTTTCTAAAAGAGTCTTGGCTTGCTGGCTGGCATTTTTCACAGAAACGCCTCCAATCAACAAGGGCATTGCCACATTTTCCAAGACAGTAAATTCACCTAATAGATGATGAAACTGATAGATAAATCCTAATGACTGATTTCTTAACTTACTCAACTTACCAGGACTGACTTTGTGTAAATTAATTCCGTCAAGGATTACTTCACCTGAGGTAGGCTTGTCCAGACCACCCAGCAAATGTAGCAAAGTGCTTTTTCCAGAACCGGAGGCGCCCATAATTGCAACCCGCTCACCGATTTTAATATCCAGATTAACGCCCTTTAAAACTTCAACATCGAGCTCACCCTGTTTAAAACGTTTTTTTAACTGATGGCATTGAATAATATTAGAGCTATTCATAGCGCAACACTTCCGCAGGATTAACTTTTGAAGCTTGCCAGGCAGGATAAATTGTTGCTAAAAGCGATAATACAAAAGCTATTCCTGCGACCGTATAAACATCAGCCCAAATCAATTTTGACGGCAAATCGCTAATTGAATAAACATCAGGCGCCATAAATTTAACCTCAAAAAAACTTTCAATAGCCGGCACAATCGTTTCCACATTTGATGCGAGCAATACACCAAAAATTACACCCATAATCGTACCAAATAAGCCAATAATAGTTCCCAACACCATAAAAATCCCCATCACTGATGGTGCAGATAACCCCTGAGTTTTTAAGATGGCAATGTCGCCATGTTTATCAGTGACCACCATCACCAGGGTAGAAACAATATTAAAAGCAGCAACTGCCACAATCAGTAGCAGGATAATAAACATGACTTTTTTCTCAGTCTGTATCGCTTTGTAGAAATTACTGTGGGCCTTGGTCCAATCACTGACTTGATATTTGCTGTAGAAGCGATTAGCCAGTTCTTGTGTGATTTTGGGGGCATTAAATAAGTCATCCAGCCTCAATCTGAGGCCAGAAACATTTTCACCCAACTGAAAAAGTTTCGCCGCATCCTTAATATGAATTAAGGCCATGTTGCGGTCGTATTCATACATGCCAACTTGAAACACGCCGACAACAGTAAACCGACGCAAACGAGGTAAAATCCCGGCCGGTGTGGAATTTATCTGCGGACTAATAACAGTAATTTTATCTCCGGGAATCACTCCCAGATAATTTGCCAGCTCTCCACCCAAGATAATTCTAAACTTTCCCGGCTCCAATAAATCCAGTTTTCCCGCCTTCATTTTATTTCCCACTTCGGAAACCTGAAATTCCATTAACGGATCAATTCCTCTTAACAGTGTTCCGCTGACTCTACGGTCAGCATTAATCATAACTTGTCCTCGAACAAATGGCGCTGCACCCTCAACATGGGGAAACCCAAGAACTTCTTGCTGTAAAGTTTTCCAGTCTTTCAATCGCCCATTAAAACCGGTAATAGTCGTGTGCGAAGTCATCCCTAAAATACGCTCTCTAAGCTCGGCCTCAAAACCATTCATTACTGACAACACAGTAATCAACGCCGTCACGCCCAGCGCAATCCCGAGAATTGATGTTAGCGTAATAAAAGAAATAAACTCAGTTCTACGTTTTGCCCGGGTATACCGCAGGCCAATAAATAAGACAAGGGGCTTAAACATGAAAAATGCAACCAGAAAGGTTAAGAAGATGATTTGCAGGCCGAACAAAGACCGTAAAGACAAAGACTGTGATCTGTTAATTCATAACCATGTTCTTTGGCTATCTCTTTTTGTCGTTTTTCAATTCCAGCATCAGTAAATTCATCAACCCGCCCACATTTAACACAAACAATATGATCATGATGATCACCGCGATTTAATTCAAATACTGAATTACCGCCTTCAAAATGGTGACGGGTCACCAAACCTGCTGCTTCAAATTGTGTTAACACACGATAAACCGTTGCAAGACCAATTTCTTCATTTTCACTTAACAGGATTTTATAAACTTGCTCCGCAGTTAAATGTCTGACCTCTTCCTGTTTTTCCAAAATTTCCAAAATTTTAATCCTGGGCAGTGTCACCTTCAGCCCGGCATTTCTTAAATCTTGTGTTTCCAATTCAATGTCCTCAATTTACTTCCAGGCTTAAATATAAAAGGTCAAAGTCTACAGAGTTTGATCCTGTTTAATAACTTCAACACTTCGTTCCTTTATTCATTGTCCCTGTATCTCACAGAATCTTTTTGATGTTTGAGACGATAAGAATGCTATTGTAACTTTTTTTCAAACCATTTATCACATCAGTTTTTTAGAATTCTCTGCTAACTTCAGGTATTATTTCTTTTTTTGCATTTTTTGCTTGCGAATACATGAGAAAATTCACTCGATCATTACTTTTGTTAATCAGCACCCCTTTAATCTCATGCTCAACAACGACTTACCACATCCCCGGGGTATACCGAATAGATATCCAACAAGGTAATATTTTTGACCAAAACATGATTGATCAACTTCGCCCAAACATGACAAAACGCCAAGTCTTATACGTGATGGGGTCACCGATGCTGGTCGATATTTTCCATAAAAACCGCTGGGATTATATATATTCAGAACAGCTTGGTGGTAAACAACATAAGCAACAAAGAATCTCGCTTTTATTTGATAATGATTTTCTAATTGGTGTTCAGGGTGATTACAAACCCAGTGCTCTGCCTGTAGCCAGGGTGAATACTGAAACAACCGTTGATGTGCCTAAACGCCAGGAAAAGAAAACTGTCTTTGGTGAAATTGTAAAATTCTTCAGCTTTGAAGATGATGAACCCGTTGTTGCCAACGAAGATATTAAACCCGAAGAAGAAAAACAAATTACACCGGAAATTTCTGCACCAAAGTCTGAATCAGATGCCATTGATTCTGATCCTCCCGTAGAAGAGGTAGAATCAAAACAAGAAATTGGAGATATTGATACCGTCGAACCTTCTCAAGCCGATCATGCAGACTTTGAATCAGAAAAAAAGTCTATCGTTAATGATCAACAAATCGAAAAGCAAACAGAATCAATATCAGATGAAATAGCGGAATTAAGCAAGCCCCCTGGCCTAAAAACACAGCCAGAGGCGGATTAATCACTTCAAAATATCAATCACGGCGATTTATTTCATTAAATAAATCGCCTGCTCCAAAGCCTCATTAAATTTTTCTGGCGCTTCCTGCGGAATAAAATGCCCAACGTCAGAAACAAAAACAATCTTATCTCTAATAATCGGCATATTTTTATGTAAAGCATTGATATGTACGAATGGAACAGAAAGGTTTTTACGGATCTTCTGATAATTATTATTAGCCATCCACTCCAGTAAATGACTAAACGCACTAATCCCAACCTGCTTAGGACCTGATGCCATATCAGAAGCAATTTCATTTACTAGTGCCGGGTCAGCATTTTCAGGAAACATGCTCGTCACCAGCTTATAGGTTTGCTCTTTGAAATTATCCTTAAACGGGGCAACCGCTTCTTGAATTTTTTGCTTTTCAGGCCATTGAAATCCCGTAGCAAAAGAATCAACGGCAACGACACCAATAATGTTATCCGGTAATCGGGTTGTCGCTTCTAAAGCCACAGGGCCACCCATTGAATGACCAACCAAAATCACTTTTTTCAACTGTAAATGATTCACAACAGCAATCACATCATCAGCAAATTTACTAATCGAATAATCCTGCCGCTCCAAACCTGATTGTCCATGCCCTGCCAAATCAAGCGTTACCACTCGGTATTTAGATTTAAAATAGTCAACCTGATTCTGCCAATAACTGCTGTCGCACATCCAGCCATGGATAAATACCAACGCTACTTCCCCTTGCCCAGTATCTGAGTAATGGATTTTGACTGAATCAGTTGATAACACAAAAGGTCCTTCTGGTTTCACACCTAACCCGGCACACCCTACTAATCCAAAGCAAATTGCAATAAGCAAAAGTTTTTGTAATTGTTTTAATTTTCTGTTCACTTTAATAAATTTTTTTATTCGTTTTTGTTTGTAACAAACAGTATCATCTTTTAACCGCTAAGATATTAATACTTCTACCAAGAAAAAGGAAGCTTGAATATTTCACCTTATTTTTGGAAATTTGGAAATTAACTGTTTATTTTCCAAGCTTTACCAAAAAACTGCTTTTCTCTTTCTAATAGAACATTCACGTTATTCCGTGCATGTTTCTAAATATCTCAACCAATCTCTCCATTAACTGTTTGCGAACACTGGTTTTTCGCCACACCAGACCGATGGTTCGTTTAGGTACAGTTTGGTCAAAAGGAATGTATTTAATACCAACATCATCTGGCCTGATGGCTATTTGTGGCATTAATGTTACCCCTGTACCGGCAATAACCATCTGTCTTAATGTTTCAAGACTTGCCGCACGGACCCCCAACTGCTCCTGTGCTCCCGCCCACTGGCAAAATTGTAATGCTTGATCGCGCATACAATGCCCTTCATCCAGTAACAACAACTGTAGATCATGTAATTCCAGAGGAGAAATTATGTTTCGATTAGCTAAGGGGTGTTCCTGAGCTACTGCCAGTTCAAATTCATCTTCAAATAATGGCTGGCTGCTCAGAAACTTTTCTTTTAAAGGTAAAGATAGAAGGGCAGTATCAATCTCCCCCTGCTCTAGTTGCGTAATTAAAATATTGGTTTTTTCTTCTATCAAAAAAAGCTTGATTTTTGGTAGTTCAGTCTTGACGGCCAAAACCAAATCGGGAAACAAGTAACTTGCTAAAGAAGGAAAAGCACCAATCCTTAAATTGCCAGCCAAAGGCTCCTGTGCGTTAGCCGCTATTGCCTTCATTTGCGCCACCTCATCTAGGACATGCTGCGCAGAAGTAACAATTTCTTTTCCTACTTCGGTGAGAAGCACTTTTTTATTATTTCGTTCAAAAATCTGTATGCCCAGAATTGATTCTACCTTTTTAATTTGGGTACTCAGTGTTGGCTGGCTAACACAGCATTTTTCTGATGCCTGTACAAAACTTCGATACCTGGCAACAGCAACAATGTAATTCAAATCTCTAAGGTTCACTTTTCTTTGCTTTTATCATGTATATACTTCGCGCGGCCATGACTACGGATTTCTAACGACTGCGTTTTTGCCGATAGCTGCGTTACTAAAACAGTTGCGTAGCTAGCTATGCGCCTGCTTTAGTGCCTTGCTCTCGACAAAAATCAGTGCGCTATAAATTCCGCATCCGTGACCACACAAAGTATAGGTAAATTCTATTGATATTATCAATATAATTCATTTTACTGATTTATGGAAATCATTAATACTAGTTCCACGTTCAACAGCAATTCACTGTTGAACAAAAACTTAACTACGGAGCTAAATTATGAAAATTACGATCCCAGAAATTACTTTTAAAACCCGAGTTCGCGATGAAAGTATTGGTGGAGAAAATCCATTCCGCTGGCAAGATGTTTCTTCATCAGCTATCTTCAAAGGCAAGAGTATTGTTGTACTGGCATTACCCGGAGCATATACCCCAACCTGTTCCAGCTCTCATCTTCCCGGGTTTGAAGAGAAATACGATGAACTTAAAGCGCAAGGAATTGATGAAATCTATTGCCTCAGCGTCAATGACGCTTTCACTATGTTCCAGTGGGCAAAACATTTACAGATCCGTAAAGTTAAAATGCTACCTGATGGTAATGGCGATTTTACACGGCTGATGGGCATGCTGGTTAAAAAGGAAAATCTCGGTTTTGGCAAACGCTCTTGGCGATATTCCATGCATGTAGTGGATGGCAAAATTAAGCAGATTTTTGTTGAACCGGGCTTAATGGATAACTGCCCCGAAGACCCTTTTAGTGTTAGCGATGTTGACACTATGCTGAATTATTTGACCAACAAATAACCTAATCGGGTATCAGAATAATCTGATACCCGACATTTTATAGCGAGTAAAGATAATGAATTATGATTATGACCTTTTTGTTATTGGCGCGGGTTCCGGTGGCGTTCGAAGTAGCCGCGTCGCTGCCTCTTTTGGAGCAAAAGTAGCCATTTGCGAAGATCGTTACATGGGGGGGACTTGCGTCAATGTCGGTTGCGTCCCTAAAAAGCTCTATGCTTATGCTTCAGAATATTCATCCCACTTTCGAGACAGTGAAGGCTTTGGCTGGCAAATAAGCGAACCTCATTTTCATTGGCCAACCTTACGCAATCATAAAACGACTGAAATAAGCCGGCTGAATACTGTTTACGATACTTTGCTGGATAATGCTAATGTTGAAGTCATTCATGGTCGAGGGGAAATAGTCGATCCACATACTGTTTCAGTAGCAGGTAAAACATATACAGCCGAACGAATTTTGATTGCAGTGGGCGGCTGGCCTTTTGTGCCGGAAATAAAAGGCAAAGAGCATGTTATCACTTCCAATGAAGTCTTTGATTTAGAGCAGTTTCCCAAGCGCCTTGTCGTTGTGGGGGGCGGTTATATCGCTGTTGAGTTTGCCAGCATTTTTAATGGCCTAGCCTCTAGGGTAACTCAGCTTTACAGGGGTGATTTGTTTTTGCGCGGCTTCGATAACGAAGTACGTCAATTTGCTGCCAAAGAAATCAGAAAAAAAGGCGTTAATCTACATTTTAATAGTGATGTTATATCTATTGAAAAACTGTCAGATGGCTCTTTAAAAGTGAACCTGGACGATGATGTTTCTGTCATTGCTGACGCTGTGCTTTATGCAACAGGCAGAAAGCCGCATATAAAAGGCCTGGGTCTGGAAAATGTAAATGTCAGGCTAACAGAGGATGGCTACATTGACGTAAATGAACAATTTCAGACTAGCGAACCCAGTATTTATGCCCTAGGTGATGTAATTGGCGGTATGGAACTGACGCCTGTCGCCCTGGCAGAAGGCATGGCTCTAGCTAAGTCACTCTATACTAATGAAATTTGCAAAGTAGATTACAGCAATATTGCGACCACGGTTTTTTGTCAGCCCAATATTGGGACTGTTGGTTTGACTGAAGAGCAAGCAAACGCAGAATATAGACATGTCGTCAAATATCGATCAACATTTCGGCCAATGAAACATAGCATCAGTGGCTCTCAAGAACGAACACTAATGAAACTATTAGTTGATGGCGATACTGACAAAATCCTAGGCGCCCATATGGTCGGTCCGGATGCTGGAGAAATTATGCAAGGCCTGGCTATCGCAATGAAAGCAGGAGCCACAAAGACTGACTTTGATTCAACCATTGGCATTCATCCAACCTCAGCAGAAGAATTTGTTACCATGCGTGAGCCGGTTTCGAGTTAACAAAAAATCCATAGCGGGCTCTACTTTAGTACTCGCAAACAAGCTCCTATTTTTTATGCTAACAATGTTATTAGCGGAGATACCGACTAGATAGTGCCTGCCTTTAAAAAAGCGTAAACGAGCATTCCTATTTAATTTTGGCACAGGAACATAAATCAATCAGGAAATTTGATAAATTTTTTCGTATTCGGCAGTAATGGCAGAAATTGAAAAATATTCCTCTATCCGCTGCCGTGCTTTTTTACCTAATTCCAGCCGGTTATGTGGCGTTTGTGCGAGCAATTCAACAATTGCCCCAGCTAATGCCCGTGAATTTGCAGGTGGTACAACTAACCCGGCTTCACCAAGTAAATAGGCAGAATCACCCACATCAGTGACCGCACATGGTACACCACAAGCCATTGCCTCCCCGATTGTGTTCGGGAACCCTTCACCCAAAGAGGCGGAACAAGCAACATCCAATGCTGCATTAATTTGGGGAATATCATTTCTTTCACCCAATAAGTGAAAGTTTTCTTTATGCCCCGTTTTCTCAATCAATTGAACTAGGAAGCTATTGCCAATATCAACAATCGCACCGACCAAAATAAAGTGGGTATCAGGCCATTTTTCCAACACTTGGCTGGCAGCCTGAATAAAATTCCGGTGATCTTTTTGCGGATCAAATCGGGCAACCAATCCAATCAGAGGGCTTGTTTCCGGAATATTTAATTGCCCGCAAAGCACCGCTTTCGCCTTCGGATCTACACAAAATTTTTGCAGATCAAAACCGTTACCGATCAGGTGGAAAAGTGATTTTTTATAGCCGACCTTCTGATGCACCTGAATGGCAGTTTGTGAGTTGCAGATAATGTCATTCGGCAGCCAATAGGACAATAATGCACAACATCTGGCTGCCAACCGAGCATGCCACTTATTCAAACCTGCATCCAGGTTACTTTGCCGGATATTCCAGACAATTTTCTGAACACCAGCGAATTTCGCCGCCAAGCCTCCCAATAAATCAGCATGATAAAGCCATGTTTGGACAATATCTGGCTTCAGTTTTTTTAGTGTGCGAAGTAACTTAAAAAAGCCTATGGGGTCTGGCAAACCGTTTCTCATTCCCATTGCAACCACGGGAATACCCAGCTCACTAATTTTTGGACCAATAACACCTTCGCTAGTTAAGGAAATAACATGACAATCAAACTTTTCACGATTAATCTCATTTAAAAGCTTATACAGCATCATTTCCGCCCCGCCAGTATGCAAACCGGTAATAATGTGGACCAAATGGATTTTAGTAGCAGCCAACATCAATTCCCGGGCTGCCTATCCAAAACTTCAAGATATTTCTTGACACTAGCTGTCTGTGTAAAATCATTGGCACGCTTGATTAATGATTCAGATTGCCTTTCTTGCTCCAGGGTTTGAATCACCGCCTCCGCCAATGCTTCGGAATCGCCCACCGGGACTAATCGGCCATATTTGCCGTCTACCAGAATTTCCCTTGAACCACTCGGACAATCGGTACTGACAACAGGCGTTCCACAAGCCATTGCTTCAATTAATACAGTCACTAAACCTTCCCAGGCAGAGGACAAAACAAATACATCCGCCTGTTTCATATAAGCATAAGGATTTTCAACAAACCCGGGCATTTGAACATCCTCGGTTAAATCAAGTTTGTTTATCAGATCTTCAAGCTCAGGCCGTTGCTCACCTTCTCCTAAAATCAAAAGCCGACATTTTTTTTGTTTTCGGATTATGGCAAATGCCTTAATCAGGGTCGCAAAATCTTTTTGTTCTGTGAGTCGCCCAACCGCCAATAAAACCGGCGGCTGATCTTTCTGGAACCAGGGATGAGATATAGCCTGTTGTTGTTTCTCAAGTAATCGTTGGGTAACTACCGGGTTATAGATGATCTTGATGTTTTTATAATTTAGACTGGTATTCTGAGCCATATCTTCGGCAACTCCCGTGGAAACCGCAATAATTGCATCTGCATTTGGATAGGTGAGATTGATAAACCAGGGCAAAATTTTGCCTCTCCAGCTTTTCGCGTGTTTAACCTCTATTGACAAGGTACTGTGCACACTGACTGCAATTCTAGTAGCAACACCGGAAAAACGTTTCGCCAAAATTGCAATGACATTAGCATGATCCATAGCAGACAGTAATGCAGCAGGATGTTCCTTACGCAAATATTTTATCAGTCGAAACAAACTGGTTAGAACTCTTTTGCCCTGTAAATCAACAATCCGAACCTTATTAGAAACCAATTCCATATACGCGCCTTCAGCCTTAACCAAAACCAGATCAACCTGACGCCCTTCCTCCACAAACCCCAGGGCCAAATTTACCATGACCCGTTCTGCGCCGCCGCCTTCCAGTGATGGGAGAAACAGCGCAATTCGATTACCTGGCATGGTTAACTCCTGGTAATAATTGACTGGCCATTGCTCTTGCACCTGCGACATCTAGAATAAGAATCATAAATAAATACAAAATAGCTCCCAATATCACTGAAAACAGAAAGTCAACAATATCGGTCATATTATGAAACGGAAAAATGACAAAACTCATTATCACAGTTGCGGTAGCAATTTTAATGATCTCTGTACCTGGAACCGGTAATTGAAAATATTTTCGCCCTTTGATTGCACTTAATACCAAACCCATCGCATAAGCTATAACTGTTGCATAAATGGCGCCCATTACTGAATAATCAGGAATTAGAATGAAATTAAGCACTAGATTAACCAGAGTGGCAACAGCTAAAACTTTTAGCTGGCCAACTGTATTTTGGCCTAATTGAAATGCCATATCGAAATAATAGGATTTCAATCCAGCCAACAAAGCAGCCAGCGCCACCCAAGGGACTATTGTTTGCGCCATTTTTTGAAATTCTTCACCAATTATCAATCCAGTTACACCCGGCGCCAGTACTGCCAAACCTGCTGCAGCGGGAAAAACAATGGCTACAATTAACACAAGATTCTTTTGTAACTGCTCACGAGCCGCTTCTTTGCCACGTTGTTCCAATGCGCGAACCGCCAGAGGATAAGCTGCAAGATTAATAATCATCAGTATCACTCCCAAAATGTGGCTTGCCAAATCATAGCCTGCAGCATAAAGACCAGTGGTTGCCTCATTGTGCATCCATTTTAAAAACAGCCGATCAGAACTACTGATAATTTCCGCCATTGCCAAATTAACCGATAAAGGCAAACCATAAATCACCAGTTTCCGCAGTAAAGCTTTATCAAAAAATGTTAATTTCAGACCTTGCCATTCATTTTTTGCCCAGAAAACACTGGAAACAATCATCCCTATTGCCAAGCCATATAATGCCCCTTGCGCGCCAAAACCATAACAAACTAATCCGGCGCCAACAATCAGACTAATCAACGCTTTTCCGGCAGATAACCTGCCGTAGTCTACGGGTAACAACTGGGCAGATTTCAATTGTAAATTAAGATTAAATAACCCAGTACATAGTAATAATGCCAGCCCGGGGAAAATCAAATATTGCTCCTGGTTATCCAAGCCAAACCAGATTACCCCGATCAAAGTACAAATAACAGCTAAAACCAGAAATGCCATCAATAAAGTGGCTAAAAAAACTGGCTTGGGTACAATTTTGGCGGGGAGATAACGAAGCAGCCCTAAATGCAGCCATTCGAAAATCAACATATTCAGCATTCCGACTAATGCCAAAACCAGTGCATACTGCCCATATTGGGCGGGGGTTAATAATCGAGTATAAACTGCCAGTGCAGCAAAATTGACTAAGCCAGGCAGTCCGCGCGCCAAAACATAAAGCAAGCTGTGTTTTGCGAGCATTTAGTGAATCAGCTTGATATTTCTTGATACTCGCTAGTTGATAATTCAGCAGTTTTTGGCATAGTCCAAGCTGAAGCGAGCAGAAAAAAGAATAAGAAGTTGAAGGGGGTAATTCTTAAGATCTGCCATTCGCCATTTTGGTGCGCTGCCAAACTAATCAAAATCACCATTAGAAAGAAAGCATAATGAAAAAATCCGTCTTGTGAATTGATCTTGGTTTTGACTATTTGCCAGGCTTTTAAAATCGCAACAAACCATAGCCATAACATGGCTAAAAACCCTAAAACACCAGTTTCGCCGAGAACTCCAACAAATACATTTAGCGGCCCCGCAATTGGAAAAGGCCCTTTAACAACATATCCCGACATCAGTTGGTCGCTTGCCCCAAAACCGAACCCCAAAAGTGGGTTATTTTTGACTTGCTCAAGATAATAGAGCCAAATTTCCATCCTGCCAGTCGTCAAATCCCGTTGATCCAAACGCAGAAAAGCCGACAATTCATATCGATAAATAATGGCGAATAAGACGATTAAACCAATCACAATCCCCAACCCTGGAAGAAAGAATTGCCTTGCATGCAAGTTTGTAAATTGATGAACCAAATTACGCAACCACAAACCGCAATAAAAAAATAATGTCACCAGTATCCATAATAATGAGCCTCTGGAATTGGTTTTCCAAAATACCAACAAAATAACCGGTAAAATGAACACAAGCAGCATCCATTGAGTAGTTTTAGTACTAGTCACATGAATTTGAAAAAAAATACAGGTCACAGCTAATGCTATCATGCCGCCTAGACCATTTGCTTCAATGAATAAAAATGCCCATCGCTGACCCATTAAATAGTTTTCAAGGGTATAACCGAACCAAGAGACAGGTCCGGTTAATGTTAACAACACAGCGCCAAACGCACAACAAACTGAAACCGCCAGCAGCGGGATTATTCTACTCTGATATGGAACTGAATGCGCCAACATGCCTAGTAGCATAAATGGAGCTGAGGTCATCATTAAAATGACCAGTAACCTTAAACCATAAGCCGAATTAATTCCAAAAACAGCCGAAAGCCCCAGTATTAGTAACAAAACACATAAACTGTAAAAAAAAATCCTGATGGATTTAAACTTTTCCAACAAAATTTCTTTAAAGGCAAACCATATCCCAATAATTGAAAAAACAGCAATGAAAAAAAACCAGTATTGTCCAAATGAAATTTTTAATCGTTCACCTGACTGGTTACGGTAATAAAATTCCAGAAGAACGATTGCACTAACCCATAACAACCACCAGAATATTTTAAAAAAAAATTCTTTTTGAAGACTTTTTTCAAACTTAATATGCATTTTTATCGCTGAAAATCTTGAATGGTGTCATTATAATAATTTTTAGATCAAGCCACAGCGACCAATTTTCAATATACCAAAGATCGTACTCCACACGTTTTTTCATTTTCTCAAGTGTTTCAGTCTCACCTCGCAAACCATTCACCTGAGCCCAACCGGTAATTCCGGGCTTGACCTTATGTCGCCACATATATGATTCCACTAAGTCCTTGTAATATTCATTGTGTTCTAGCGCATGCGGCCTAGGGCCGACTATCGACATCCGTCCCTGGAGCACATTATAAAATTGGGGTAATTCGTCGAGACTGGTTTTACGTAAAAAGGCGCCAACCCGGGTAATTCTGTCATCATTTCGACAAGCTTGTACTAATTTTCCTTGCTCATGCTCATGGACTCTCATACTGCGAAACTTATAAACTTTGAATTTTTTTCCACCCACACCATTTCTGTATTGTTTAAAAACCACAGGTCCTGGGGAAGATATTTTAACTGCTATTGCTATCAGTATTCCGACAGGTAACAGCAAAATAAAGATAGGAATTCCAAGCATGAAATCCTCCATGCGCTTAAACCACTGATTAACACCATCCATCGGCGAACAACTTAAATCCAAGGCAAAAAAGCCCATAACATCAGTCGGCTTATGATTTAAAAGACGAATATCTTCAAAGCTCGGAAAAAACCGAATTTCAGCTGTTGAATATCGAAGCTCATATAAAATCTTTTTCAACAGCTCACCATCTCTTAATGGCAAACAAATCCAGACTTCGTGAACATGTCCTTGTTCAGCAGTCTTTTTTAATTGTTTTTCAAAACCAGAATGCTGGTTGCTATCCAAGTTAATGCAATTTATGACCTTAAATCCAAATTCCTTATGATCTTCACTTTGTTGTTGAATTTTATTCATTAAATTTCCTGAACCAACTAAAGCAACCATCTTTACATTGGCACCCTGCTTCCTAAGCCTGGTCAGTAACCAGAATAAAACGCCTTTATAAGTGCAACTAATAACAATGCCCGAAATAAACCATGCCCCCATCCAGATACGGGAAAACAGCTCATTTTGCTTCAAAATAACCAGAATCACGGCCAAAAAAGCAAATGTAACGACCCAGCAACCAGCGACTTTTAATAACTGGCGAACAATCTTCTGGCCACGCCAGGAACCATAAATGCCACTAAAAACACAAACAAGAACATAAATAAGAGCAACAACCAGAATGACAACTTTGTAATGGACTGGTAACTGCCAATGGTCAAAACGGTAAAAATAGGCAAGCAGGGCAGATAAAAAAACCACAGCCATATCCACTAATGAGATCAGGAAAGCAATGGGATAACGATCTGCAAATGTTAATGACTTCATTGAAGAAAAATTTGCAAGACTAATGAAATGAGAAAGGATCTAGAAAAAATGTTAAGAAAAATACTTTGAAGTCCAGAATTCCGGCTGAGCACTTAATCTTTTTTTAACTTCAGTTGGTAACCAATGACTGTAATAGCCCGTCCTAAATCCAAACCACATCGTGGCAAACTGCAACGTTGCAAATGGAATCAAATGGAATTGTTTCCGCTTGACCAATTCCGCCATCAACTTCTTGGCATACATCCATCCTCTTGGTTCAGCACGCCCAACTTTTTGATTAACCTCAGGAAATAATGCTCTTACGTAACCGATATCAAAATAACGTTTGAAACCTTCGGAAAGAGAATAACGATGTGAATGCTTCACTACTGCTTCAGCCACATAGGCAATCTTGTATCCTTTATTCAGCAACTTGACTACAGCAAAATACTCTTCACTGTTCATTAATGGATCAAAACCGCCAATTTCATCAAGTTGTTCATTTCGATAGGCCGAACAACTATTTGAACAAAAAAATGTATAGATACCATACTTATCCACATCAGCCAAACTTCTGATTTCTGATTTCTCAGGATAATTAAACACACGTGGAAAAGCTTCAAAGATATCCGCGTTCTCATGGGGTATCTGTCGAGCATAACTCACTGCAATTTCCTTTGATTCAATCAGAGGCTTAACTAAAAATTCAATAAATGACGAAGAAATAATTACAACATCCTGCGTTAAAAAAATAACGATATCCTTGCTATTTTTTTTTCTTACACTTTCTCTAGTCGCGCCATGATTAAAATCAGCCCTAGGAATAACCAAGACTTCGGCACCTACCCTTTTTGCTTCACTTGCGGTACCATCACTCGAACTTGAATCGACAACCAAAACATCAAAACCGGAAGAAATTATTTTCTCAAGATTTTCCAGAAAATGCCTAGTATTATCAATTGCATCTAAGGTAGGTATAATTATTTGTATTTTTTCTTGGTACACAAGAATCCTGATTGCTTCTTTTTTTACAAAAATCAAAAAGACTTCAACAAATTTTTCTTTATCTTTAATAGGGACGAAAGAATCATAACTTGCTTATGATAACACCGTTCCAGCTGACTCTAACATCAATTATCGAGATTTCCACCGCTCCGACTTAATAAAAAACTGATGTGTCAACACTTTTCCGGACACACAATTACCTAGATTTGTAACGATTTTCATATTCCACTGGCGACAAATAACCATTCGCCGAATGGATTCGCTCGCGGTTATAAAAAACTTCGATGTATTCA
>Ga0256839_1002231_pt1 | contig 22028 bp, 18 predicted proteins | sample 354166metaG_FD_185968 | JGI IMG/M metagenome (GOLD analysis project Ga0256839, IMG submission 185968) | Hydrothermal vent microbial communities from Mid Atlantic Ridge, Atlantic Ocean - 354-166 | ecosystem: Environmental > Aquatic > Marine > Hydrothermal vents | place: Atlantic Ocean: Mid... | reverse complement strand
TGGTAAAGGCGCTGCGACAAAAATAGCTGAAGATATGCGTACCAGAATAAGTGAACCTTGGAGAATTGCTCAAGCGAACACAAGCTTGTGCGGCCCAGCGGTGTTTTTTTATTGTCTGGCCAAAGATTTCCCGGTATTTTATGCAAAATCTGTTATTGAACTATATATGTACGGCGAAACAAAAATTAATGACTTGCATATCAAGCCTTCATCAGACTGTAAAAAAGCGGCGCTACCCGGAGCTATGGCCAGTATCGACTGGATTACACTGGCCAGTCTGACAGATTCCTCAAATGCGCTTTATAATTATGATTCGGATAAAGATAAATTTTCCGGTATCACCCTGCCTGGCAGGCTGGAATCCTGGTTTAAACTGGCGGGATATAAACATGTCAGCAAGCATACAAATTTGTTTTTTGACAAAAACGTGGATAATTTGCTAGAGGCAGATCGAGCATTTGCAGCCGGAAAAAATGTTTGTTTATTTATTTCGTCCAAAATGGAGCACGTTCCTGTTGCAATCAGTCTTGTTCCTGATCACTGGGTTGTCATGAGTCGTTCACTAAAAATAGGTGATTCACGCTCCATTTGTTTTTCAGGAAAAATAAATGACATAAAAGAGGAGGCGTTTGATTTAAAGGTTTTTACCTGGGGAGAAGAGGCTCGCAACATGAATCGAAAGAAATTATCGTTGTCTGAGTTTAGCAACTACTATTTTGGTTACGTCGTAGCATCATAAATGGGACTTTGATGAATATGCTATTAACAGCAATGAAAGTAACAGTAGCGCTGGTGATGTCCTCACTGCTTTTTGTTCCATTAAACAGTCTGGCTGGCTCATTTGTTAAAACGAAGGAATTAACAAATTTTTTTAAACATGGCATCCTTAAAATTAGTGCCTCTGAAGACGGCAGTTTTGTTTTTATCAAAGACGGGAATCGAGATTATTGGCTGATGGAATCTATCCGACCGTTTTTGTTTTCTAAAATTTTTAACGATCCCGAGCGTGCTATAGAAGATAAACCTATAGGTGAACAATGGAGTAACCAGCATATTATTTTTTTTTACCGAGAAAAAATCGAATTTTATAATGTACAAAATCAAAAAAATGAGCATCACTACCCATTAAAGCTTCCGGGACTTAACCTTAATGTTGTTTGGTCAGAGAAGCATCGACGTTTTATCATCAACACCCAAATATTTTCTGTAGACAGCAATGTTGAGAAAAACCTCAGCCAAGAGAGGCATGCATACCAGACCGGCTTGGTAATAATGGACAATGGTGATGATTACATCACCTCAGGCTATCATGATCAACGCATCATGCGCTGGACATTGCCGGATGGCGAGCTGAAAAAAACCTGGCAGCTTGGCAGCTGGTATTCATCGCGCAAGGTGTCTGGTCTTGCGTTGATCGATAATCACCTGTTGGTAGCATCAAGTAATGGTCTGATTGAAGAGCGCTCACTCGAAGATGGCAGTGTACTTTGGTCAGCATCACCTTGTCGCCATTTTTTAAGCGGTACAACTCCTTCCTTTCTATTCAATGGCAGTAAAGATAAATCAATTAACCATAACAGGCTTGTTTTTTATGATTGCCATGGTTTAGGGGCCGGATATGGCTTTATAGAAAAACAGGACAATGAGTGGGCATTGAATGAAATCAACTTGCCATCTGCGGGGGATGCCAGCCTTGAACGTATGTACTATCTTGACTCATCAGCGAAGGCTATTTTAGGTTTGGGTGATGGACAGGTATTGCTTTATGACCTTGAGAACAAGCGCGTAGACCAAGTGATTATATCTAAATCCCCAGAGGGAGACGGGACAGCTGTGTTCGCTTACCTGAAAGCGGATAAATTGCTGGTTGTCGTAGAGCGTGACAGTGTGGACATTTACCAATACCAATAACTCGAATTTTCACATCACCCTGTCAGACTGGACGTGGTAGATGTACATTTTATGTTTTTACATCACTGGAATAGAGCAGAACAGGATCGGGATAAGGGTTATAAGCAGTAATGCTGTCTATACTCATTCCAGGTCAAAAAATACCTCATTATAAATAAGTTTTTAGGTTTTACCGACATGTTGGTTATCAGGGCCAAAATGTGCTTACTCAAGATTTTTGTATGAGTTTGAGTGAAAAAGGACTGAATCGGCTATAATCCGGCATTTGCTGCCAACTGCATTGGCATGGGCTTGTCGAAGTCCTTCATTGATTTTATTCAGTTTTTAGAGAGAACCGTATGTTAAAAGCTTACCGTGAACATGTATCAGAACGCGCCGAAGATGGCTTGCCACCTTTGCCTATGACTGCCGAACAAGTGGTTGCATTGGTGGAATTGTTAAAGGCACCGCCTGCGGGAGAAGAGGCATTTTTGGTCGATTTGCTGGTGAATCGCGTGCCCCCGGGTGTGGATCAGGCGGCGTATGTGAAGGCAGGATTTCTGGCCGCCGTTACCCGGGGAGAGGTGAATTCACCATTAGTCGATGCGCCGCGCGCTACCGAACTGCTGGGTACGATGTTGGGGGGCTACAATATCGAACCTCTGGTGGCATTGCTGGACAACGATACGTTGGCTCCAATGGCTGTCAAGGCACTTTCGAATACGTTATTGGTATTTGATGCCTATCACGATGTGATGGCCAAGGCAGAGGGCAATGGTGCTGAAAAAAATGCGTATGCCAAACAAGTGGTGGATGCCTGGGCGAATGCGGACTGGTTTACCCGCCGAGAGCCACTGGCTGAAACGATTACCGTCACGGTATTCAAAGTGCCGGGTGAAACCAATACCGATGATCTTTCTCCAGCCTCCGAAGCTTGGAGTCGTCCGGATATTCCTTTACATGCGAAGGCGATGCTTATCGCCAAAATGCCTGATGCCTTGCAAAAAATCGAAACGCTTAAACAAAAAGGCCATCCACTGGCTTATGTGGGCGATGTGGTGGGTACTGGCTCATCGCGCAAGTCTGCGATTAACTCGGTATTATGGCATATGGGCAACGACATTCCTTTTGTGCCGAACAAACGCCAAGGCGGAGTGGTATTGGGCGGGAATATTGCGCCGATTTTCTTTAATACCGCAGAAGATTCTGGTTGTCTACCCATTCAATGTGATGTGAGCCAACTGGAAATGGGTGACGTGATTACTCTCCACCCTTTTGCTGGAAAAATAACCAATGAATCAGGAGAGACTCTTAGCACATTTACATTGGCACCCACTACCATGCCGGATGAAATGCGTGCGGGTGGTCGTATTCCACTCATCATCGGTCGTTCGTTGACCGACAAAACCCGCGAAGGTTTGGGGCTGGCAGCATCTGAGGTATTTCTTCGTCCGGTACCGCCCGCGGATACCGGTAAGGGTTACACGCTTGCACAAAAAATAGTCGGTAAGGCTTGTGGAGTGGATGGTGTGCGTCCCGCTACTTATTGTGAACCGCGAATGACCACTGTCGGTTCGCAGGACACCACGGGTGCTATGACTCGCGATGAACTTAAGGAGTTGGCTTGTCTGGGGTTTTCTGCTGATTTGGTTATGCAAAGCTTTTGTCATACCGCTGCCTATCCAAAACCGGTGGATATCTCCTTGCAACACGAGTTGCCGGAGTTTATTCATACCCGGGGTGGTGTGTCATTACGCCCTGGCGATGGTGTTATTCACTCATGGTTAAATCGTATGGTGTTGCCGGACACTGTTGGCACTGGTGGTGATTCACATACGCGCTTTCCGATGGGGATCAGTTTTCCAGCAGGCTCTGGTTTAGTCGCTTTTGGTGCGGCGCTGGGCGTGATGCCTCTAGATATGCCTGAGTCGGTACTGGTGCGTTTTAACGGTGAAATGCAACCGGGCATCACTCTGCGTGATCTGGTTAACGCCATACCTTATGTGGCCATCCAAAAAGGTTTGCTTACCGTAGAAAAGGCCGGTAAGAAAAATATTTTTTCTGGGCGGGTGTTGGAAATAGAAGGGTTGCCGGATCTCAAGGTTGAGCAAGCTTTCGAGTTGTCCGATGCCTCCGCTGAACGTTCTGCTAATGGCTGTACGGTTCGGCTCAATAAAGAACCTATTCAGGAATATCTCCAATCCAACATCACATTGCTCAAATGGATGATTGCCGATGGCTATGAAGACGAGCGTACCTTACAGCGTCGTATTGATGCCATGCAGGCTTGGCTGGATGACCCACAATTATTGGAACCGGATACTGATGCAGAATACGCAGAAGTGATCGACATTAATCTCAATGACATCAAGGAACCCATTGTTGCCTGTCCCAATGACCCGGACGATGTGAAATTGTTGTCAGAGGTCGCAGGCGAAAAAATTGATGAAGTCTTCATCGGTTCCTGCATGACCAATATCGGACACTATCGCGCAGCGGGAAAAGTGTTGGAACAGAGTGGAGCGGTGCCTACACGCTTGTGGATCGCACCACCGACAAAAATGGACGAGCATCAACTGACTGAAGAAGGTTATTACGCCACTTTTGGCCGCGTTGGTGCGCGTACTGAAGTGCCGGGTTGCTCTCTGTGTATGGGGAATCAGGCGCGTGTGGCAGACAACGCCACTGTGTTTTCCACCTCAACACGTAACTTTCCTAATCGTCTTGGGAAAGATGCCAACGTCTATCTGGGGTCAGCAGAATTGGCTGCGGTGACTGCATCGATGGCCAAATTACCAACGGTGGAGGAATATCAGCAAGCAGTGAAGCATCTGGAGCCTATGGCAGATGATATTTATCGTTATCTCAACTTCCATCAGATGCAGGAATATAAATCCGTTGCGGATGAAGTAATGCCGGTGGTTTTGGCTTAAACTTGAATCAGAACGAACGAATACGAACTAAATGTGAGCGCTAGACTGGGAAATTATTACGTGCCCATTCCTAACCGGAAATTTGTAGCGAGGTGAGGCTTGTGCCATGCGGCACAAACGAGCGCCGAAAAAAATTTCCCGAGTTAATGAGCCTGATTATGTGTGCATATATTATTTGTTCTTGGGGAAATATTTAACACCTTCAAGGCGCTCAAAGTCACAATCTTGTGTCCAAATCAGCGCGCCACACTTTTGTGCTGTTGCGTAGATAATACTGTCTGCTAACGGCAATTTATACTCGATGCCGTAATGTGCAGCATTAATGGCTAATGAACCATCCAATGGTACAACTTTACCTTGCTCCATGTGAGCAACACATTCCAATGCTAAATCTTCACCTCGTTGACGCAAAACACACTTAAAAACTTCAGTGATTGTAATGCTTGGGACAATCAATTTTTCAATATTTTCTATTGGAGGTGAGAATGATTCAGCGTTAGCGTCACCAGAAAAATAGGACAGCCATGCCGAAGAATCTATGACATTCATAGGCGATCATCATCCCTCTCAACATCAGTATCAATTCCCTTAAGGAAACCTTTCAGGTTTTTCATTGGTCTTATCGGAATTAGCTCAATACGGTTGCGATAAGTCAGCATTTGTATCTTTTGCCCAGACACAATGCCCATTGACTCTCTGACCTCTTTGGGGATTACTACTTGAAATTTAGGCGAGACAGTTACAGCAAGCATATTAAAACTCCATCGATAAGGATATGGTATTACCATATCCTTATCGATGGCTTGTGTCAAGTACATCACATGAGCGCGTAACTAAAGTGGGTGTCCTTTTTGTTTTCTTTTTTTGTTTTCCTTGACCCAAATAGCGCAGGTTTTTTTCGAGCGCCTAAGCGTTTAGGTTGGCCGTGTCTTTATTTATTTATAAATTGGTTACCGTAATCTTCCCCAGCTTTTTTGTATTCTTGCATATGTCCAATATCAATCCAGTATTCATGAATGGGAAAACTGCTGACGGATTTTTTATTTTCCAATAAAGTATCAATCAAGCTCGGCATGTCATAAAAACAGTCGGCTGGAATATCGTCCAGAGTATGCGGTTCTAACATATAAATGCCTGCGTTGACACTGAAGCGGTGGGTCGGTTTTTCTACCATGTCGATGACTTTGTGACCTTCAAGGTTAATGACACCGTAAGGAATCTGATGGGTGTATTCACGGGTACATAAAGTGGCACTGCTTGACTGTTTTTGATGAAAACGTAATAAACGTACAAAATCAACTTTGGTCAATAAATCGCTGTTCATTACAAAAAAAGGTGTGTCGGGTCTTTTGGGTAACAGACTTAATGCACCCGCTGTGCCCATGCGCTTATGTTCTTCGATATATTCAATATTAACGTTCCAGCGACTGCCGTCCCCAAAATATTCTTTGATCATTTCACCTTTGTAGTTGATGCAAAGATAGATGTTGTGAAAACCATGGTCAGCAAAGTTTTCAATGATGGTTTCCAATATGGGTTTTGATCCCACTTCTAATAGTGGTTTTGGTTGTGAATGGGTTAATGGATGCAGGCGTGTGCCCAGTCCGCCTGCCATTAATATAACGAGGTTGTCGCGTATGGGTTCTTTGGGGGGTTCAAAGCGTGCGAGGCCGACTATGCAACCATTCGCGTCAAGTAATGGCAGGTGTCTCAGGGTATAGCGTTGCATGGTGCGTTGCCATAGGGATTCGTCTTCATCCAGTAAGCCAGTGGTGGGGTTGTCATTCATAAAGGCACTGATGGGTGTTTCAAGCCCATCGCCACGTAGCAGTGCCCGGCGAATATCGCCATCGGTTACGGTGCCTGCGAGATGACAGCCATCGTCAACCACCAGGGCAATTTGCATGTTGCCATCGGATATGGTCATTAGCACATCTTTCATGTTGGCGGTTGAGTGGATGGCGATTTTTTCCCAGTCGCCAATGCATGCAGTGTTATTGGGCATGATTTAATTGACTCCCCCCGGTATTTTTGGAGCGCCAGTTCAGTCCGCTATTAACATATGCGTTGGCAATGCTCCAATCTACAAGATCGTCGATGTCATGGCTTTGTATTTGATCCATGATGATGGCTTTGCTATTTTGTGGAAAGAATGTTTTTTGTGATTTTACGATGTTACTTTTAATCCCGTACATGGCACCATTGGGTGTGTAGATTGTTCGCACATCCTGACGGCGAGTACAGACGTTGGTCTGTTGTTCAAGCGGTGTTATATTATTTTTCTTGTCAGCATAAAACAGTGTGCCCAGAGTGCGATGAACGGGCTGTACTCCGATGACAGCATCAATTTCATTTTCTATCAGCAGGGAAAATGCATCGAGAATAATATGGGGGGGACGAAAGGGCGATGTGGGTTGTAACATCATCAGGTAGTCCGGGTGGAAATCCCGGTTGTTTTTTACCCAGTCGAGTGCGTGGTTAATGGTGTCAACGGCATTTGCCGTGTCGGTAGCCAGCTCTGTGGGCCGAATAAACGGGACATCCAAACCAATACCATCTCCAATTGCCGCTATTTCTTCGCTATCAGTGCTGAGTATACACTGGTGGTTTTCCAGGCCAGACAGGGTAATGGCATCGGCGGTCCATTTTAACAGAGGGTAGCTTCCCAGAATTCTGGCGTTTTTCCCTGGTAAACCCTTTGAACCACCACGGGCGGGAATAACGATGAGTAGTTGGCTGGCATCCATGAGTTTTAGTGTGACGTTATTGTGTCATTGACCAGCCGGATATTGTTGGCTTTTGGTCTGGTGGTATCGACAGGTTCTTGGAAAATTGTGGATGGGTGACCATCCGCTATATTGTGGCTTTTACGCCAGCATTGTTCGTATTCAGCAATGCGTTTGTAATCGAAATTCATCATCAGGTCGCGCAAACCCAGTAGCTCAACGGCGTTAAAATTGTGTGAAATTATTGCGGTAATACGTGTCGCATCACCGAGGTCAAGCAGGTATTTTTCCAAGTCGCCATCATATTGTTCCACAATCCATTCGCGATATACGGTAAACCATTCTGAGCCAGGGTAAGGTGTGGCAAAAAAAGGTTTTACTACGATACCGAGTTTTTTCCATGCCGCCATGTTCTCATAAATGGCTTGAAAGTCTTCATTGGGAAAGCCAATAATCTGATTGGGTATAGGGCGAATACCGGATTCCAGGGTCCAGAAAAAACTGCGAATGTTGGTTTTGGGTGTGGCACCCTTACCGATGGTTTTCATCACATGGGGTGAAAATGATTCGTAACCGTAAATCAGGTGTGAGCAGCCAGCTTCACGCATCACTTTCAGTGTTTCCGGGTTACACAACGTTGCATGGCTGGTGCCGGACCAGTGGACGCCTTTGCAATGTTCATCATGTTCTACGTTATCGTGAATACAGGTAGGTTGCAGACCATTTTCTTTCCACAAACGACAAATTTCACTGAGCCAGGTGCGTTTGGAATGTTGATCCATGGTCATTAAGTTTTCATCCAGAAAACCGACAAAATCCAGGTTATATTTTTCATAGGCGTATTTCACCATGCCTGTGATGTATTCCGGGCTGTGATAGCGAATGCTGCGACTGTAATTTCCAGGTTGGTCGAAGGAAACCTGTAACTCATTGTTCGCGTCCATGTTGTATTTCATGTCACCGGCAATGCCCAGGTGGTAGCAATAACGACACACGAGAGAGCAACCATAACTGGCGTTAATGTCCAGTCGTCGTTGTGCCAGCATGCCTTCTTCCGAAAACAGTACCTGGCTGTTGGGAAAATACACCTCTTCCAACGGAAACAAATCCCAGGCCGGGTAGGGCAGGCTATCGAGGTTTTCCAGCAGGGCACGTTGCGGGGAAATAACCAGGCCATCCGTTTTTGTACGTGAAATAGTACCCGCTACATTTTGCCAGTCATTTTGTTGATCATCTGTTTTTTGCAATATGTCGGAAAGAGTGATGAAGCCCTCGCCGATGACACCGATATCCACTTCCGGCAAAAAGCCCATCATTTCCCGGGGTAGAGAGGTAAGCACTCCGCCGCCCAGTACGATGAGGGCATTAGGGCACAGGTTTCGTGCTATTTTGACAATGTTTTTGATGGAGCCGTAAGCGGTGGTGATACCACCCAGAGCGATAACATCCCATTGATCAGCATTAAATACTTGCCCCAATACTTCAGGCCCTTTGCGCCAGGCATTTTCGTCATAGACTTGTACCTGATGTCCGTCGCGCATAACAATGGCTGCCAACAGTGCTATGCCGTATGGCACATGTCTGGGATCGTCTTCTTCACGCACCACGGGGTTTATAAAAAGTATTTTGGCCATAACGTTTTACCTGTGTTTGCTGAAGAATAAAAATTCACGCAGCCAGAAATTCAGCCAACTTGATGAAGTGAATATTGTCGCCAAACAAAATACCACCTTCGGTGCAATTAAAGGTTTGGCAATTCGCGTGGGCGGCCATTTGCAAGAAACATTCGCGATACCATAGGTATGCCGGGTCGGTATAAAACCATTGATCCAGATATGGGTTGTGGATGTGCATGTAGATTTCATCCAGATGTTCTTCACCGACCAGCATCAGTGCTTCGTAATAATATTGAGTGTTTCTATACGGGGTTTCAGCGTAGTAGCCAAAGTCCATGCCGGTGACTGCAATGCGGTGTTTGTTCAATACCGCATTGGCCATCATCCAGGCGGCAGAACCGACATTGCCTCCGGCATTGACACAGGGCAGACTATTTTCTGTTTGCAAGGTGCGAGTGACGCTGTTTTCCTGATTCGGGTCATCGTACATGGGGTTCCACCAATACACTTGCATACCCGATTGATATGCACGGTTAACCACTGTGTTGGAAGATGAAGAAGATACTGCGATACGCATTTGTGGGCCATATTTGTTCAACAATTCGAGGATTTCTTCGTTGGTGCGCAGTGCTTCGGAAAAACTGGTATCCAAGTCCTGGCGCTCAAAATAGTCATCTGCTTTTAGGTTGGTCTCGCTTAGGTCAGGATCACCAAACCAGCGCGTGATGCGTGTGGGATGGGGGTCCACTGTGACCACTAAATCAGGGATGATGCCGTGACGCAGACAGTAGAGCATGGAGCTTTCGGTGGCGATGATGGCACCATCATAGTTGGCAGCCAGTAATTGTTCCGCGACGTGTTTACGTCGCAAGCTGGGTCCCGCAGCAATGACAATGGCTTTATCGCCTTTGCCCAGGGTGATGTTGCGCAATGCCTTCAGGCTTTGGCCGTTGCGGATTGTTACTAAATTATTGCACGCATTTTTCAGCGCCAGATCCTGGATACGGTCGCGGGTGATGTCGCCCATTTTTGCCACCAGTTGCATGCCCAGTGAGGGTGACTCTGCGGCGACTGTGTTGTTGTTCCGGCGTGGTGTGTTCATTTATTATCCTGTGACGTGTTTTCGTCGTCCCATAACACTTCCTGTTTGGCAACAAAGGCGATGCTGCCGCCCAGTTTTTTCAATGCTTCTTTTTCGAAGCGTTGTTCCAAGGTGTCTTGTTGGTTATTGGTATCCACTACTGTTTTTTCTGTGCTGAAATTGCCTTTCAACAAATTACTCATGATTTTTGCTCCTGGTTTTGCTTTGCGCCGGTACGCCGGCCATTAAGCTGTGAGCCGGTACATCGGTAATCACTACGGCTCCTGAAGCAATAATCGCGCCATCACCAATGGTAATGCCGTGGTTGATGACCGCTCCTGCGCCTACATGGACGGTATTGCCGATGCGGCAGCCACCGCAGATGACCACGCCGCTGGCGATATGGCAGTGGTCGCCGATAGTGCAATGATGTTCCACTACGGCGCGACTGTTGATTAATACATTTTCCCCCAGTGTTGTTCCCGTATTGACTATTGCCCCGGCCAGTATTTGCAATCCCTGACTATGCCGGGCGGAAGGGCTGAACCAGGCGGTAGGGTGGATGATATCGGCAAAGTGGTAGTGGGCAGCACTAAACTCATTGAATAGCGTAGCGCGTTGAGTGGGGATGCCAGTGGAGCCAAGGCCATTGATAAGGGTGACCGCATCCGGCGGGTAGCGTGTGCGCAGCACGTCGTCATTACCCAGAAATTCCACGGTATTCAGGATGCTCTTTTCCGCAGGAGGTTGTCTATCACTGAACCCCAGTACCGGGCGTTGCAGTAATGACAAAACTTCCAGCAATACCGCCGCCTGACCACCGCCGCCGAGGATGATTAGCGGCATCGTCATTCGATGACCTCATCAGCGTCATAATCCCGTCGCGCCGATTGCCCGAGAGTCTGCCAATAATCCATCGGCGAGCGACCCGTGCCGGGCCGTTTTACGGTGAGGTTTTCAGTGCTGAAAAATTCTCCACGGCGAATAGAATGGGTTGCCACCAGGGATTTTCGTGCCACGGTCATATTGGCAATTTCGACCGGCGCGGGACATTTTTCCGGGGAACCCAGCGCTGTTTCCACGCTGCGGATGGCCTTGATCATGTCAGTTAACTCTTTTGGTTCCAACGAGGCACGGTGATCCGGGCCGGGCAATGCACGATCCAGTGTGAAATGTTTTTCGATGATTTTTGCGCCACGGGCGACGGCGGCCACTGCGACATGGCTGCCTTCAGTGTGGTCGGAATAACCCACGGGCAGGCCAAATGTGTTGAACAGTGTGTCTATGGCACGCAGGTTTACCTGCTCCACCGGACAAGGGTATTCGGTGGTGCAATGCAGCAGGGTGATGCGTTTTTTCAGCAGGTTTTGCGCTTGCCGGTTGCAAAAGGCTTGTGCAAAGGTCATGCGCGAAGGTGTGCTGCCATCATTGAGAAAACCAAAGGCGATGACACCCAGTGCTTCCCTGACTTCTTCCAGAGTGGCCATACCGGTAGAGAGAATCAGTGATCGACCGGCCTGTGCGATTTGCAATAGCAATGGGCCGTTAGTGAGTTCGCCGGAACCTAATTTGAGCTGCGGCAATTTCAGTTTTTCTAACAAAAAGTAGGCGCTCTGTGTGTCGAAAGGTGAAGATAGAAACTCAATGCCTCGTTCCTGACAGCGTGCCACCAGGGCAGAGTGATCCTTAAAAGGCAGAGCCAATTGTTGCAGCATGGCTAGCTGGGAATCGTGTGGATTCCCTTCATTGCGTATTTGATAACCTGCTTGTTTGGCATGTTTGCTGGCCAGTGCCTCGGGTAGAAAGGTCTGAAATTTCACGGCATCGGCACCCGCCTCTGCCGCAGCATTCACCAGCGCCAGAGCGCGTTCGAGATCGCCATTGTGATTGACCCCGGCTTCAGCGATGACATAGACCCTAGTCATCGTATTCTCGCAATAACATAAAGGCTTCGGCGGCCTGGTAGCCGGATTGAGCACCTCGCAGGCGGGCTTGAGCTTCCATTGCCATACGGCTGCGTGGGAAGGGGAATTCGCTCAGTTCGCTGTCGTACAGTTCCATGATTTCCAATTTGCGGGTGAGTTGTTCGCTGATGTTGATAAAGTAGTTGGGCTGGAATGCCGGTCGTCCACTACCGGGCAGAGCAAAATCGGTTTCGGAGAGGGTTTCGTAACTCATTACCCGTTTGATGGATGGATAGCGAAACCACTTGCAGCAAGCTGTGCAGGCATCGAACACTACGCGATGATCGCTGTGTACATCGCCACTATGAGGCAGTAATAGCCAATCGGGATGGAAGTCGTCGAGCACAGTGCTGATGCTGTCAATTAATTCGCTCATGGGCAGTGTATCCAGTTGGGCGGTGGGTTTGTCGAGTGGATACACGGTAGAAAAGCCATAGGATGCGGTGATCTTTGTGACAGTATCGGCACGTTTTTGCCGTTGCGCGGGGGTGTATTCATCGGTCATGCCGGTGACGATGAGCCATCCCAGGCGGACACCCTGTGCCGCCAGTCGTAAAAGTGTGCCGCCGCAGCCGAGGGTTTCATCATCTGGGTGAGGGGCGATCACCAACACTGTTTTGGTTGCGGTGTTCATAGATAACTGTCCTCCGGCGGCAGTGTTTGGAAATCATGTTCCAATAGTTCAATAGCCGACTCTCCGCACTGGACTGTGAGGTGATCACCCTTGACCGATAGCACCTTGCCGGGTTCCAGGTTGCGGCTGTTAGCAGTGACGATGCGGGCTCGCCAGATGTTGATGGTACGTCCACCTTGTTGGCAGTGTGCGCCGGGGTAAGGTCGCGCCAGGGCACGTATCAGGTTATGCACAGTCTGGGCGGACATGCGCCAGTCGATGCAGCCATCGGTTATGTCGCGTTTGCGCCAATAATTGGCAGCGGAATGATCTTGCGGGGCAGGGTGGGCAGTGTTGTTAGCAAGGGCCGTCGTCAGTGTTGTTAATTGAGTCCGGGCGATGTTGATGAGTTTATGATACAAGTCGGCAGCGTTATCGTTTGGAGCAATGGTGACGGTCTGCTGGCTGAGAATATCGCCTGAGTCTGCGCTGTCGTTCATGAGGAAAAAGGTAGATGCAGACTGTTCCAGTCCTAGCGCCAGTGTCCAGATAATAGGGTGGCGGCCACGATTTTGCGGGAGTGCCGTTGGGTGATAGCCCACGACACCCAGTGGCGGAATGGCCAGTATTTCTGCGGGTAACAGCTGTGACCAGCCCAGGCAGTAAATAACATCGGGTTGTCGTTCGCGCAACCATTCGGCCATATCACCGGAACTATCGTGGATAAACACCGGACATGCAGCCTGCTGTACCAGAGGCCGCAGATCTTGAAAATCGGCATTGACGATGGAGTTTGTGCGAGTCACCAGCCCGACCAGTTCAGCATCGGGATGATCAGACAACACGTCTAACAAGGCGGCACTGAACTCGACGCAACCGATGAAGACAATTTTCATGACGTTTCATCGCCAGACAGATCGTAAAAATGTTTTTGCAGGATGTTATCCAATGGCGTATCACGCAGAATGTGGGTAATGCGCACGGCAGCACCCGGTGTACCATAGGGTGTTTGTTGGCGCGCAGCCCGTTGTTGGTGTTCCGGTGTCAGTGCCTGCTTGATGGCAGAGCGGATGGCAGTGGCCTGCGATGCGCAGTCAATGATGGCGGGTGCGCGCAGCCGGTTGCGTTGGCGATGACCGATGTTGACCACCGCCTTACCCATTGCGGGTGCTTCGATAATGCCACTGGAGGAATTGCCGATAACCACATCCACCTGGGACAGCAAACTCAGGTAACGTTGCTGTCCCAGCGATTCGTGATAGCTATAGCGTGAAGACAGGGCCTGAGCATGTTGTGCCAGTAATGTGGATATTGCGCGTCCGGCAGGGTCAGCGTTGGAGCCAGTGATGATCACATGTGCCTTGGGAAAAGCGCTCAGTGCTTCCAGTAACGGCGTTACCTGTTGTATCGCATCGGTTGCGCTGAGAGTTTCCGGATGTAGCGTCAGCAGGAAATTTTGTGCGCCTAACCTGAAGTCGATGGCCGCTTCCAGAGCCGCATAATCAAGCTGTTCGATGCGGGCTAGTTGATCAAAGCCAGCAGCACCGACCACATGCACCGTATGTGGTTGCTCGCCCATTTGTATTATGCGCCGGGCATAGGTTTTGGCGGCCACACAATGGATGTGCGACATTTTGGTGACAGCGTGTCGTACTGCTTCGTCAATGATTCCTTCGGTACCTTCGCCACCATGGATGTGGGCGACAGGAATGCGTTGCAGCATGGCGGCCTGAGTCGCGGCGAGAATTTCATAGCGATCACCCAGTACCAGTAACAGATCAGGTTGCAGGTGATGCAGTGCCTCGGCGAATCCACTGACCGCCCGGCCCTGAGCCTGGCCGATGGCAAGACCACTATCCGTTTCCAGGTTCATATTCACTCGCACGGCGATGGGCAGGCCGTCGTCCTCGATGTGCTGGACGGTCATGCCGAAAGCGGGTGACAAGTGCGTGCCAGTGACGGCCAATTGTAACTCCAGCATCGGATCGTCGATGATTTCACGCAGAGTCCAGTAGAGCAGTCCATAGTCGGCGCGGGAGCCGGTGACGGCGCAGATGCGGCGAGTCATGAGATTGCCGCCATGAGTTGTGCAGAGCTGGGTAGACACACACCACGGGCGAACAGACTTTCGGTATGCGGTAAATTCATGCACGGCGCATGGGCAAACATGGTCTGCTGATGCAGCGGAGCCCAAAAAGGCCGCAGTAAAATGTCCTGGGCATGGGCGGCAGTGAGCAGAGCATCACGCGCTTCGGCATTGGGTAATAGCAGTAGATTGAGCCAATGATTACTTTGACAGTCTGTCGGTTCGGTCTGTAGTTGTACATTGCTTATTTCGGCGAAAGCCTCGGCATACCGGTTGGCCAATTGACGTTTTTGCGCCAGACGTTCCGGCAATTGTTTCAGTTGGGCAGAGCCAAGAGCGGCGTTGAGGTTGGGAAGCCGGTAATTAAATCCCACAGCATCGTGTGCGACAGCCCAGGGGTGGGCTTGTTTGGCGGTGGTGGTGAGGTGTTTGGCGCGCTGAGCGAGTTCGGGGTCATTGGTGAGCACTGCGCCACCGCCGCCGCTGGTGATGATTTTGTTGCCGTTGAAACTCAGTGCGGACAAATGTCCCCAACTGCCTGTGTGACGATTGCCACGCCAGGAACCGAGGGATTCAGCGGCATCTTCGATAAGCATGAGTTGATAGCGTTCCGCAATTTCTGCGAGCGCCGTCATGTGCGCCGGGTGACCGAGTACATGCACCACGAGCAAAGCCCGGATGGGGCGGCCCGTGTTGCGGTTATAGCATGTATCGCCGCGTAACTCGGTGATGTCTTGCAGGTAGTCACTCAGTTGTTGCGGATCAACCCCCAGGGTTTCATTTTCGCAGTCAATGAAGTGAGGCGTTGCGCCTTGATAGAGAACAGGGTTGGCGCTACCGATGAAGGTGAGTGCAGGTAGCAATACTTCGTCACCGGCGGTGACACCCGCCAGTACTAAACAGGTATGCAGCGCAGCGGTGCCATTGACGGTGGCGATAGCGTGGGGAATTTGAGTGTATTGGCTGAGATCCTGCTCGAAGCGGTCAACGTACTGGCCCATGGAAGAGACCCAGCCGCTGTCCAGACAGTCGGCAATGACTGTTTTTTCCCGATGGCCAATATCGGGTTCATGCAGGCTCAAAGGGCGTTGCGATGGCAACAGGTTACACAGGATATCAAGGATGGCTTTGCTTAGGTTCATCAGATGTTATAGATGCTGTGTTTATAACGAGTCAGATTGGCTGGATCGCTGAACCACTGGGCGGTTTCCGCGAGCGCGGTTTTGAAACTTTCATGCTGACCGTGTTTGGGCGACCAATTGAGTAGCTCACGGGCTTTTCTGTTATCGGCCCACAAGCGTTCCACTTCGCTTTTGTCCGGGCGTAAGCGTTGTTCGTCGGTGTCAATGTTGACATCAGCACCCATCACTTCTGCAATTAACTGCACGGTGTCACCGATGCTGATTTCAAAGTTACTGCCGAGATTCACTTCTTCACCCAGTACCTGATCGGACTCTGCCATGGCGATGAAACCATTCACAATGTCATGCACATAATTGAAATCGCGCGTGGGATGCAATGCGCCTAATTTGAGTTGGCGCTCACCGTTGGCGATTTGCGTTATCACTGTGGGAATCACCGCACGGGCGGACTGGCGTGGGCCAAAGGTATTAAAAGGCCGGGCGATGCTCACCGGCGTCTCGAAAGAACGGTAAAAAGACAAGGCAATCTGATCGGCACCAATCTTGCTGGCAGCGTAGGGCGACTGGCCCTGCAAAGGGTGTTTTTCGTTGATGGGGACGTATTGCGCGGTACCGTAGACCTCGCTGGTTGAGGTATGTATCACTTTTTCCACACTTGAATCACGGGCTGCCTGAACAATGTTAAGGGTACCTTTAATATTGGTATCAATGTAGGTGTCAGGTGAATGATATGAGTATGGAATACCGATCAACGCCGCGAGATGCAGCACTACATCACAATCGTGCATGGCGGTGCGTACGCCGTATGGGTCCCGAATATCACCGGCAAAAATATCCAACGCCTGTTTGATATCATCGGGCGAATCATCCAGCCAGCCTCGGTGACCGAAGGAGTTGTAAAATACGAAGGCGCGTACATCGTAGCCACGCCGTACAAGTTCCTCCGTAAGATGGGAACCGATGAAACCATCAGCACCGGTGACGAGAATTTTTTTACCCTGCAAATTCATTATTGATTTGCCTGCATGGGTTGCAAAGATTTAAGCATACTCCGGGCTGCCTGATTGTCAGGATCTTTATCGAGAATGTAACTCGTGACCCATTCCACGCCTTCTGCTGATTCACATTGTTGGAACAGTTTACCCAGTTTCATCATGGTATTCAGGTCATCAGGATTGGCAAGCACATAATCGGTATAGATTTCAATGGCGGTATTGATGTTACCCGTCGCCTGTAACAAATCAGCATACAGGGGGCTATAGGTACAGTTTGTTGCGGATAGTTTTTTTAAAACGTGCAATGCAGAGGTGGTATCCCCGGCTTCACCATGAAGTTTGAAAAGCCGCATAAAAGCTTCAGTGCAAGCGGGTTCTTCAGTTATTTCCTGATAGGCATTAATAGCCTGTTCCGATTCGCCATCGAGTTCGGCGATGTAACCTTGCACAAGAGGAATGAAATGCATAGCTTGTGTTTTATCACGATGGGCTTTCAGGCCCGCTTGCAAACGCAAAAGACCTGCTTTGTCTTCAGTCAGGAAATACTCCTTTATCTTGCTGATAGTACTATTCAGTTCAGTGCCATGTTCAATGCGGGTGCTATATTGTCGGCCAAGTTCTTCCAGAGTAGCATCGAAAGTATTCTGGAATTCACGCAGTTTCTGTTGCTGTACAGCAGGTAATCGATTGATAATATCTTCATGTTGCTTTGCCCATTGAATAGCGCGCCCAGGGTGCTGGTCATGTTGCCATTGTTCAAGCAGGCGTTTCAGGTTGGGTTGTGGTTTTTCCTCTTCCAGGCGAGCCGTGGTGCGGGCACGGGACATATGAAAGATGGTAATAAGTTCATCGCAGGTATCAATCATTGCCTGGTGATAAAGTCGGCAACTTTCTTCCAGGTCTTCGGCATAACGATCATCATCCAGACGAAGAATAGGGGTAAAATGACTGATGCCAAAATGCCGAATGAATGCGGTAGTATCCAAATATTTTTCATTAAATTGTTTTTCTATCTTTTCCACCTTCTCTTTGTTGTGAAGGCCTGCTCCCGATTCATTTTTGGCGAAGAGTTTGTGGTTGTGAATCAGCGCCTTTCCGGATAGTTTTTTGATTGATTTTAGTTCCTTTAGTATGCGATCCACTTCGCCCAGTACTTCTTTGTAAAGCCGGATCCGGTTTTTACTATGACTGGCAGGCACTGCGTTAACAAGGATTTCACGAGCCGGTTTTTTCATAGGCTCGATCTTAATTTCATTGACAGAAATATGTTCTACATGCGGCAAACGCATTGCGCCAGGTGCCGGGTTGATCGTTCGACAGCCCTGGGTAATCGCGTTTTGAGCGGCGATATTCAGAGGGTTGGCAGATTCTACAAAGGCATGCATCGTATCAGCAATCATGCCATTGTTGGTTTCCACCTGTTGATCACTGAGTTGAAGCAGGGGGCCCAGGGCATGTTCGGCTGAACCGCTGGCATGTGTATAACCACGCTGATTAAAGCAAAAGTCCACTCCACCAAGGATAATCTGCGTGACACCAAGTTCCACAGCAAGTGCAAAAGCGCTATTGGTGACCGTTGTGCCGATGGCGGGTGGCAGGTTTTTCGGTTCCCGCGGAGTGGGCCATGGATAGCGGGATCCCATGAATATTTTTTGGCCTCCCCAGCTGGACAAAAAATTAGGACTCAGGTGAAACTCGTTAACGAACAATGTGCAGTCCTGGAATACGAGTATATCCCGGCACACAGTCAAATTAATGGGGTGAGGGTCGATGGAGACGATAATGTCGGGCTGGATGTTGGCTGCCAGCAGTGAATAACTGATGCGGGACACAGCGATGAGCAGTAAATTTTCACGATGTTGTTGCACCCAGGGTAATAATTCATCCAGTGATGGGCCTCCGGCTAACACAACCGCTGTTTTGTTTTTGAAGGTGTTTTTCAAACACAGTGCTGGCGTTTGATTTTCCGTCAGGTTTTCAATCTGACAAAGTATAAAACGGCGGCTATCACGAAAATTTGCTTGCTGCCAAGTGAAGGTATCAAACTCTTTTTTGAATTTACGCCAAAATGGCTGATAGGCATCATAATGGCCGTGCACCACTCCCAGCGAGCGGAGGGAGGTCAGCCGATCCAGGGCCGCATATTTTTTTGCCTCCATTGCTTCAGCCTGAATCAACCAGTCTTTTTCACTGCTGACGGCCAGCTCCACATGGTTTCCTGCCAGCAGAGGCTCAAACTCGTGGAGTAACGCCATAATTTCAGGTAATTCCACAAAAAGATACCGGCTGCCTTTTGGGATGCCCTGCGCCTTTATATATTGGTATAGCAAGCCGCTATCGGTACCAGCGATAATATGAAAGGTATCTTCTGCAAACAAAGAATCACCAAAATAGGCACGAAACACCGTGCTGGCATCCGTGTTCTGAAATACATTCCGATTAATACCGAATAAATAATACTCATCGTATGAGTTACTGATAACGCCATTTATGCCGGTTTGTTGCGATATATCAATTTCGCTCAAGAGGCGATCTCCTGTGTCGGTTTTATGGCGTTTTAATCCATTAACGTAGGGTCATCACTAAACAGAAAATTATGGTGCAAATTATATGCCATTTTAGTTTTTATCCCTTTTTTTCTTTGGAGGAAGAAAACCTAGGGTGAGGAGTGGGCTGTATCGGAATTGTACCTTTGACAGATTCACCCTGCTTTGTTTTCCAGTGTAGTGGTTAACTGTAAAGAGTCGAGCCAGCATGGGCTAAACATAAATTCCGCAGTTGACCGCTTAGAGGGTGTGCTAACACATTGCTAAAATATGGTGTTTCCTGATTACCCATGATTCTCAGCCATTCTGATAAAACTTAATTAAAAGGCACTCAATTTCACACATGACTATTTAAGCGAAAATTCACTGCAACAAACCCTATCACTCAGGGTGGCATAGCATGTTTACTCAGCCTACAGCCTGTTTTTGGGACTATGCAATGGTTGTGAGTTATGAGTAATCAGGTGAGTATTTAACGCAAAGATCGCAAAGGCGCAGAGGACGCAAAGAAAAATATAAAGCTGCCTGGTTATGTCTGAATATTAGCCACCGCCGGGCAGTATTATTTTGTTACTCATTCAGTCCATTATTTATGTTGTGGTCGTCATCATGGCTGGGCTTCATAGGCAATGAATACACTTTGCGTCCTCTGCGCCTTTGCGATCTTTGCGTTCATAACACGTTATTTTCCAATGCCACGATAACGTATGCATTTAGTGGAGCTTTGTGGATGTTGCTGCTTTAGGTATAGCACGCTGCCTTTCGCATTTGGCTGCGTTGCGAATCGTCGCAATAGCAGGCTATTACTCCTCATCTCGCCTTGCCAGCCACAATATTCAACGCACTCTACCGGCCAATTCAACTGCGGACTTTGGGTTAAAGCATATTACTGAGAGGCCGACATAGTGCGCGGGAGCGGTAAATATATCCATACTTGAGGAAATATATCCGCTGAATATAAAGCACCCTTTTATCCAGCACGCATCTGTCGTGCCAGCAAGGGGATAGCACAGGAGCTATAAAATGGCTGCGAGTATTATTAATACTAATATCATGTCGTTGAACGCCCAGAAGAACCTGAACAAAAACTCTCTGAGTCTGGCGACCTCTATTGAACGTCTTTCTTCCGGTTTACGTGTGAACAGTGCACGTGACGACGCTGCTGGTTTAGCGGTCGGTATTTCTTTGGAATCAACGGTGCGTGGGTTGAGTGTACAAATCCGGAACGCCGCAGATAATATTTCCACCGCACAAACACTGGATGGTGAAGCCGCCGTTATTACCGATGTGTTGCAGCGTATGAATGAATTGTCGGTGCAGGCGCAAGGAACAAACGGTTTTGCTCAATTATCAAAAATCCAGGTGGAATTTGATGCGCTGAATGTCTTTCAGACTGCTTTTACGGCAGGCACATCGATTGCTGGCACCCTTGGGTCGGGCACGGCAAGTAATATTGGTACGGCTCTAGGTGCGCTTGCTGGTACACGTGCCGGATACGGTGCAACCATTGCAACGTCGGAATTTACCATCCAGAATTTTGAAACGGCGCGTGAAAACAATGCGGCTGCTCGCAGCCGGATCATGGATGCAGACTTTGCTATGGAAACCGCCAACCTAGCGCGTGGCCAGATTCTAGTGCAGGCCGGTACTGCGATGGTGGCTCAGGCTAACTCGATCCCGCAAAATGTATTATCTCTTTTGAGATAAAAATGAGAGTGGTAAATATTTCTGAATCAATGAAATATATCCGCTAAATGTAAAGTATTCCTGAGTTTGGCAGGTAACAGCCACATTATCGGAGGAATACAAACAAGGAGTTATGAAAATGGCCGCAAGTATTATCAATACCAATATTATGTCGCTGAACGCGCAGAAGAATCTGAATAAAAACTCGCTGAGTCTAGCAACTTCCATCGAACGTCTTTCTTCCGGTTTACGTGTAAACAGTGCGCGTGACGACGCTGCTGGTTTAGCGGTCGGTATTTCTCTGGAATCAACGGTGCGTGGGTTGAGTGTACAAATCCGGAATGCCGCAGATAATATTTCCACCGCACAAACACTGGATGGTGAAGCTGCCGTTATTACCGATGTGTTGCAGCGTATGAATGAATTGGCTGTACAAGCGCAAGGTACAAACGGTGCTGCCCAGGCCTCAAAAATTCAGGTTGAATTTTCTGCATTGAATGCTTTTCAAGCTGGGTTTGCAGCAGGTACAACAATTGCTGGCAGTATTGCCGCAAGTGCCGTGGGGGTTGCATCCACTATTGGCACGTCTTTGGGGGCTCTTGCAGGCACGCGCGCCGGTTACGGTGCAACTATTGCAACGGCTGAGTTTACCATCCAGAATTTTGAAACGGCGCGTGAAAACAATGCGGCTGCTCGCAGCCGGATCATGGATGCAGACTTTGCTATGGAAACCGCCAACCTAGCGCGTGG
>Ga0256839_1002230_pt1 | contig 22031 bp, 27 predicted proteins | sample 354166metaG_FD_185968 | JGI IMG/M metagenome (GOLD analysis project Ga0256839, IMG submission 185968) | Hydrothermal vent microbial communities from Mid Atlantic Ridge, Atlantic Ocean - 354-166 | ecosystem: Environmental > Aquatic > Marine > Hydrothermal vents | place: Atlantic Ocean: Mid... | reverse complement strand
GAAATTCTTTACGCTCTTCCTCCGAGAGCGTGATAGTGACAGGTGCTGGCATAATATCGGACCGATAATTCTTGGTGGAAAACATCGTCATTATATATGATCGCTTTATTTGTTACACTACACTAGTTGCTCTGGTGACAGAATGGGATCCAGGCTCGCGTATTCAATCAATATCACAGCCCATGCCTCTCCGACCTGGCCTGTGATCTCATTATCATTGTTACGGTATGCGCGATCGGGTGGATACACCGGAATTGCGATCCCGGTCATCATACGGTTAGACACGCTTTGCTTGGAAAGTTCTGAAAGTTTCCACTCTTTATAGCCAGATCTCACGCTTCTGTGCTCGAAATGTATGATTTTGCTGCCAATCCATGCTTTACCCACAGGACCCTCATCGCGGCGAAACCCTGGGCCAAAGACAATATCTGGATCATTCCAGCCGAAGTAGATAGGGTATACCTTGTTGGTCGACGGGACGTAAATTGACGCGCGAATATCTGAATTGTCGATACCGAACATGTCAGAGAGTGTGAGTAGATAAGTGAACAGCAGAGATTCGTAAGGCTCGGGGGCACCATATTTGTCGATGAGTCTGTTGTACAGCTCATCGTCATTACCAATGAAGCTATTGAGATCTTCCGATGTTCTAATGAGATCTGTGATCTTGTTCAAGCCGATATTGAATAGCCGTTCTGTATCGGTAGAAAGAGAGAATGTTTGCTCGGGGGTATCGAATATTATCGGAAAATAATCATATAAGGGCGATGCTTCTCGAAGAAGCTCATCGCTAGCCCCGAATGAGGTAACAATTTCGTTTAGGTACGAAAACATGTCTTTCGCTGGATCATCGTCTGGTGGGGGGTTTACCAGGTCGATCAAATATGTGCGTATCCCTTGCTCATTCAAGTCCCGAAACAAGAACGATGGGGCGTTGCTGATAATTCCACCGTCAACCAGTACAGAACCGCTTTTCGTTTTTAACGGATTAAATACGATTGGGAAGCTGCATGATGCGGCGACCGCATCGAGTACCGATTCTTCCGGGGTGCAGTCACCACCATATATTTTTATCCTGGACGTCGGTGCCGCGATTTTATCATTGCGGCAGGAGTTGGTTTCTGATTTTGAAGAAAGGTCTGTTGCAATAATTCTCAGGCGGACGCCTGTTGCGCGCTCAAACGCCTGGAATGAAATTGTTTCCTGATTCTCCAGGTCGGGAAGCTTTTGTATTATTAGTTCTCGAATATGTTTCTTAATGGCTTGATGGTTGAAAAGCCCTAGATCGCCATTAAACATCTTGCGAATAGTGCGGAATGAGCGTGCTTTCGCCCCGATCCAGCCACCCTGGAGGATTTCGATCTCTGTTCTGAGCTTGTTAAGCCGCCCATACTTATCGCCAAGAATGGTTTCCAGTGATATCTCGTTGAGCAACGATTTCAGCTCGTCTTGATCACGGTATCCGGCCGCTCCCAGTACCGCCAGGATGCTGCCTACCGAACATCCTCCGAAACCGACGACTTCGAGAACGCCGTATTTGGGCGCAAAAGCGCTGAGGGCGCCAGCGAGCGCTGGGCCCTTTGTGCCTCCGCCAGCAAACACCAAACAGCATTTCACGAGATGGGTCTCTTTTGCCCTTTCGCTATGGAGTATAGCGCTTTTGAGGGGAAGAAATTCTACCAGACATCGCACTACGGATGAAGGGGCGCAAAGACGGCTGACAATTACCCAGTAATCAATGTCTTAGCTGCACCTGTTGCGCGCCAAACATTTCTGTCTGAGTCAGCTAGTCCTCCGCGCTGCTGACCACGGCTTTCGCGGCCGCCTCGAGCCAGTTACGGATATCTTCGCTGGGTGGTGGGTCGATCCACGCGACTTCGCAAAGCACGAAACCCAAACCTGAATCGTAGGTAGAACCGCTTAAAACATCCGCAGCCCCCTCTTCCCCCATGGGTAGGCCGTCCTCATCATCAAGTACCACCCGCGCTATGAAGCGCGGGGGTTTGGTGTGGACCACATACTCTCGGCGCACACCATGTTCTGGCAGCCCATCGCCGATGATCCACTCGTCTCTCGGGTATTCGCGCTTATTTGTCACTAGACCGTTCTCCAGGGTGATATGGCCGGGCATCCCCCGCCCGGCCATTGTTCAATATCAGCGGGAGCGCCGACGTCTGAGGATACCAACCCCCATGATTGTTATCCATCCGAGCGCCCCGCCGCCCTGCTCTCCAGAGTTTTCCCCGGATACGCCATCATCCGACACATCATCAGTCGGTATCTCGCTGGGTGGCGCGCCGGCGGCAATGGCGGTAAACGCGACCGCGGTTTCATCTTGTCCGGATACCAGATCTTTTGGGGGGGCTTTTGCCCATTCACCCGCACTTGGGGAGAACGTGTACCCGGCAAACCATTCGGCAGCTTCCTCCAACTGATAGAGCGTGAGGCTGCCGTCATCCAGCGTTCCCGTGATGCCGGTAGAGCCTATCAGGATCTTGTTTTGCCCGGAAACCATGGCGATCCCGAACCGCAGCGGTTGCGCACCATTGTCTGGCCGGATGGTGTAAGCATCACTCAACACGACCTTCCCTGTATCGGCCTTGCCAACTTGGTAGGCATAAACTGCCCCAGGCATTGCGCCATTTCCAGGGGCGGCAATGAACAGATATTGCCCGCCAGAATCCGGCATTGAGATTGCCCGGCCAAACAACTGGCCTTGGGCAGGCTCCGGCGATTCAACACGCCCGACCTTGACCAGCTTCCCGGCCAGAATGCGGTAGAGGTAAACAGCCCCGGCACTGGATAGCCCAGAATGGGGTTCCTTTGGGGCACCAATAGCCGCCACATCGCCCTGATGGGTGATGGTGGCACCAAAGCCAGAGTCCTTCGGCCCGATCAACCAATCCGCCAGCACCCACTCCCCCTTGGGATCCTCGCGGTAGATATTGATGGTGTTCGTCCCTGCGACATACAGATTGCCGTTTATCAGCGCCACATCGCCATCCCCGCCCGGAATTATGGATACTTTTCGCCAAGATCCATTGTTCTCGTAGACAGCAACTTCCCGCCGCACCAGTTCACGGGGTTGATCTCGGTAGACATCGTAAGAAATCGCCAGCATTGATCCCGCCAGCGCAACACTTTTCCCAAACCCCTCAATATGAGCGGCGTCTGGATCCCCCCCGCCGACAAGCGGTGGCAGAGGTGGCGGTGTAACTGGTGTGAATTGGGTGGGGCAGTCGAACTGCTGACCGACACCTCGGCACAGCGCCACGACCCCAATATTAGGGCTTTCGGTATCCGCCCGATACGATGGGAAACCGATGATCGCTCGATCACCCTCGATGTCCATCGCGGCTGGCGCGTCGGATGGTAACGAGATCCCTTGGAGCTGCATCGTGGATGCATTTGTTACAGCGCCCCAGGCGATCAGAGCAATCACCATGATTGTTTTCGATATTTTGTTGCGCATTTCTATCTCCTTTATTTCCTAGTGAAGTATTCGCGGCTCCACCGCCATTTCTTTCCTGAACGGGCATTTGGGGCATGAAACCGAAAACCCCGTGCATGCAGTCGCCACCAATCTGACTTCTCCTTTATTCAGATGACGAAGGTGATGTTGTGCTGCCGTCAGGCAAGAATGATGGTGGCGCACGATCTGCTTTCGTACGTCCTGGTGAGTCATTTTGTGTTTTCTCCTTTTCGTGTTGATCGTGCCTCCATCGTATCGCTGTTTTTTTCAATGCAAGTGGACTATCTGCATGCGTCATTCACAGGGGTTGCATTGCGGAATTGTCGGATACGCTGGGTATATCGAGACCAACGCGGAGGAAAAAATGTCGATTACCGATATGATGAAATGGAAGCGATCTGGTGATGGGAATTTCTATTACTTGCGGATAAAAGGGGTAGATCTGGAAAAAGTCTGGAAGATTCCACACGGCGGTTACGGATGCCTTGATGGGAATTCATATCCCCGACTGAAAGACGCTAAGGCCGCTGCGATGAAACGGGTTGAGGGGCGGATTATCCGGCTGCTGAACGAGATTGTCCCAAATGCCCTCGATACTGGCGAGGATCTGCGACTCACAAAAGGTGAATATGTCCTTCTGTCGGAATTGGCAGTTAACTGGATGCATCATGCTGCATCAGAACTCCGAACGATGTTGGGGGTGGCTGGGGTCTCAGTTGATCGTATCCGAGACAAGACGGGGCGGTATGGAAATGCAGAATATGCTTTCGATGTTGATGGAGTAATGTGGTCAATCTTGAAGCCCGCCATTAACTACCGCCAGAAGACCGGATCTAATGACTACGTGGTAAGCCCGTCTAACCTGCGGTTCACTGTGGTAGGTGAGCCGCTCCAGAAAAATGATGAGCGGGCGAAGATAACGTTTACCGTACCGGTCAACCCGTTCCACGGCCCAGGCATGATCGCGGCTGTTAAATTCGCCATTCACAGAATCCAGCAAATTACCGAGGAGTAAGCAATGCGAGAACAACCAACATCCACGCGTCGCGCCTTGAGAATGCACGATGCCCTGCTCGTCTCGGTGATCCGGGATCAAGCCGGGGATCTATGGAAAGGTGTACTGGAGGGGGTCCAGAACTCTATCGACGCAGAGGCATCACGTATCGATATCACGGTCGATGAGACCAGGGTCGTGATCTCTGACGATGGCCGTGGGTTTCGGTCGATGCGGGAGGTGGAGGATTGGTTCGAGACCTTTGGTACACCGCATGAGGACGGGGATGCCGTTTTCGGCCGGTTCCGCATGGGCCGCGGGCAACTATTCAACTTTGGTGTGACGACCTACCGAACTGGAGAATTCCAGTTTGTTGTTGATATTGAGGCGGGTGGGCTGTCGTATGAATTGACAACAGGCCTGGAGAATCATCCAGGCTGCGAGGTTACGATCGACCTCTATACGCCACAGCTATCGAATCAGATATTTCATCTTGTCGCTGAGATCAAGCGCGCTGTGAAGTATGTCGATACCGAGATCTTCCTGAACGGGGATCTGATTACCTCCTCCCCCGCCTCGCTCAAGTGGAACCATGAGGATGATGACGCCTACTACAAGATGGATGGGACGCAAACGGTCTGCCTTTATCACTTGGGCGTGTTCATTTGCGATATCCCCGCGCATTCCCTTGGATCTGGAGGTGTCATTGTTGCCAAGACGACGCTGATGGTGAACATGGCGCGAAATACCGTGCATCAGAACTGTCCTGTATGGACCCGGATCAAGCGCACCTTCAAGGCTCGGGCATCGACTCGGATCACACGCTCTACGTCAATGACCGATGCGGAGCGCATGTTCGTGATTAACCGTCTGATCACCGGTGAAGTGGCACTGCGAGACGTGGCGAATCTGCGTATTTTTCGTTTGGCTACCGGATCCTGGATCTCATTCTCATCGCTTTTTCGTTCGGTGGCGGTAATGCCTGTCTCATTCGCGGAGATCGGCAATCGCACAGCAGACCGATCCCTGCAAGCGAAAACCGCACTCGTGCTTTCATCTTCCATGTTAGAGGCGTTCAACTGCGAGACGCCGGCGCAATGGCACGACCTGATGAATACGATAGTAGAAAACACTCCCTACGCGTACAGGGAGATAACGGTAACCCCATTCTCCACGATAAAAGAAAAATACCATGAGGGTGCCGAGATCATCCCGGATAAGGAGTTGACAGATATCGAGTCTATTTGGATTAGAGCGCTCACCAGGGCAGACCGGCTGTGTGCTGGCTGGCAGCCCCCTGATGGCTACGCTCACTCCCGTCCATCTGGCGGATATATCCCATTGCGCACGTTCCGGGTGGGGGTTTCGGATGTTGCAGACGGATGGACCGATGGCGAAACCTATATCGCCATCAATCGCGAGTTCTTGAGAAAACTGAAAGATCGCAGCTTCTCCGACTGTGTGAAGCTGGCCCAGCTGGTCGTTCACGAATATTGCCATCATAACGACTCATCAAGCGGGCATGTCCACGATATTGAGTTTTATCGGGACTACCATGACTTGCATGAGCTAGTTGCAAGATTGGCGGAATTGATACTCAAGGGGCTGACTCAAACAGCGGTTGGTCGCGCACGGGGCGCCACGAGAAAAACCCGTACGGTGATTGATTCGCTAGCCGTTCTGGAACACTCTATCTCGGATATTGAGCGGCATGCGGCAATCCAGGGAGAGTTATTCTCTCATATTGACGCTTGCAAGAAGGCGCTGCGGCAGGCGAAGCGTGTTGTGAAGAAGGCTGGGCTGTCCGGATGACTGCGCGGGCTGCTTGCTTTGTCCAGATCGCGGTTATACTGATATTATTTTAATGGAGAATACGATGCTTATATGTCGTCTTTTGATTACGGTTGCACCGGAAGAACGGGGTAACCGTCATGGGTACATTGGGTATGACTACGCCAGAGATGCTAGTGACTCAATAGAGCAACGCAACGCAGATGATTTTAGCTGGTGGCCCGAGGACGACCGGTGGGCTCGCCCACGAGCAATTGAAATCGCACAAGAAGAAATAGATGATCACATACGTCGAGGTATTGGCGGTGAGCTGCTATCCTATGAGATATTAGAGGAAAAGACGGGCGACTGATCCTTTGATAGCCTGCACCCGATTGAATATGCTCAGGTGTCCAATACTGTCATGAGCTTCGCGGGAACGCCATATAGCGAGGATATCGCTTCAACAAGGCGTTTCCCCTCTTCACTCAGGTCGTCCATGGTGCATGTCCAGTACTCCACCATAGCGGCCTGGCTGGCTTTACGCCAGAGCAGGTATTTACCGGACGCTATACGGCGGTTGCACAGCAAAAACAGCAGGTCCTTGATGCGCGCTATGCACAGAACCCTGAGCGATTCGTCAAGGGACGCCCCAAGGTCAAGCTACCGCCTGAATGGGTTGCCATCAATCCCTTGCTTGACGATGACGGGAGGCTTATTGCTGACCACGTCAACTTCCCGACTTTGACAGCCGCAGGCTATCGGGCTGACAGATAGATGTTATTTTTGAATTGACTGTCCATATGAGGTTGACACGTTCCGGGCGTGACGTATATCTGGGTCTTTTTCACCCATACTGGACAAATATTTATGAGGCGTTAACCCGTGTTCTTTCAGCAAGTTTCTGGTATTACTCTTGTCTTTCGCCTCGTTAACGCGCTCCCAGAAACGGAAACCCCAGTCTGCAACGAACATCACACCGAGACCAAAGGCAAATCCCAACAGTTGATCCATCACAACAGCCTCCCAGGCTTCAATTGTTTTTTACGTCGTAGGATATCTTCTTTATGGATTAACTCATACTGAAGCAATAATGCCTCCGTATTATCTATATCAAACTCAATTGATTGTTTGATCTGGTGATACCGATCAATTCTGTATTGAGAATGAAGTCTAAAGACATTTTTCAGCCTCTTGGGTAGTCCGACCAACGCAACTAACCCGGCTACAAAGATGCCTGTGATCTTGAAGATTGTTACGGATACATTGAGAAGCTCCGTTGACGAAAAAGAGGTTATGTCAATCGAAACAAGAAGCGCCCCAGTAAAAAAACCGAAAATCGAGCCCGTAATCATCATCCACACACCCACGCCCCATAGTAGTGTCGTAATGACATTACATAGTTGTTCAAACCACAATTCTGGGGTTCGGAGTGCAGCCGCCAGTTCTTTTTCGTAGTTCATCACACATCCTCCGCTTAATTTACCCATCAAAAATAACAACATCACCTGGAATCCTTCTAGTCATTACACAGTCGTTCAGACCCCACACCTTGTTCAAGTTGAACACACGGAATCTCTCAACACCCAACCCTTCCAAAAGCGCAGAAACGTCGCACCAGTATTGTCCAATCAAAATAACAGAACGCCCAGAACCGAGAGCCAGGTTCATCATCTGGAGCGCTTGATCTACCGTATCAGCCGTAATGCCGACATCATCCAGTATCAGATCCAGATCGGCATCGTAATCCATGTTTTCAGGCGAAAGGAATGCATCATGGAGAATCTTTTGCGCTATCGTTGATTTACCAGTTCCAGCCGCACCTAGCACCACGGCAACTTTACCTTCCCGCAAGACCTGTGCTATTGCTGGTTGAATATGCGAATCCAGCTTGGAATAGATGGCACGCAACCGTGTGCTTTTCCTCGCATTTCTCCATGCAGATTTAATTCGGTTCAACACATCAATCCTCCTCTGTTGTTTGGACTTGCAACAAATCCCTAATCCTGGATTAGGGCATACGGTCTTTCATATCAACCCTATAATCCGAACTAGTAATAGAGTTACATTTAGACCGGGTCAACCGCCAAGTCCGAATACCCCACTAAGGTTATCCATGGTGCATGCCCAGTACTCCCCATCTTCCTCTTTCCGCCAGGATCCCTGGGTTGATCCCAGGTAGATTGCCCCGGCAATTGGAACACTAGGTTGTCCAATGGTGTCCCATATCGCGAAGACAATCATTCCCCCTTCACCCGTATCGTCCATGGTGGTGGGGAAACTTACCAGCCCATGACTATCGAGATGTTTTCCGCTTTTCATTTCACGAATCTTGGTCAATCATAAATGTCTGTTGCGCCTTAGCATACATTTCTGGCGTAATATCATCCATGTAGTCCACGCTAAAAAATTGTGTGATCCCAGCCGTGATGTAAACCGAGTACGGTCCATCATGGGAGACATGAGTAATCCCGATTCTGTCTGAGGAATCTGAGCAGTCCTCTATATGCATCATGGATTCATATCCCATTGTCAGGATGTACGCGGTTGCATCGAACTGAACAGTCTCTCCCTCAACGATGTAATCACTGTTATCAGTGTGTTGTTTCTCGAAATCACCGATAATCCTGGGCTGCTCTTGCAACGCTTTGATTTCGTCGTCGGAGAGACAATGGGTATGCAACTCTCCAGCATAGTCAGTTATTTTGCCCAATGCTATATCAATCGTTACTGGGTTTTCTCTTTCAACCCCGATTTCAAGGGCGCATGCCTTGTCTTGAATGCCCTCCAGGTCAAGACCGTATGGGTCTTCATCAACTGGAATAACCATCTTGACGGAAAGTTCTACTTCTTTGTACTGGATCATTGGTTTTCTCCATGCTCTTGTTGGCTTTCTACTGCCCATTGCAGCAATTTCTTCGATGGGAATGTGAGCGATAGCTCGAATCCCTGCCAGTCTCTTGAGATGAGGATTTCGCTTTCTCTTTCTTCGCTGTCGTCTTTGGGTGGCGTTTTTGAAAACACCAATTCCGAAATATCATCGTTGAGCACATGCTTCTCCCCGTTTAAGAAGATGGTGCGCACTACGACTGCGCCACGGCGGCTGGCTTCGACAACCGCGACGCCACCATCATCAAACCTACTTCGGAATGTCGTGCTCAGCAGTCCTTTATGGGGAAGAGGCAGCAGGCATTCAACTCGACTACCGAACGAATCACTGTTGTAGCCTAAGACCACGATCTGGCCTTTTGCCTTGGCTTTCCGGTACGGAGTGTTGAGCAATTCCCCGTACTGATGATCTGACAGAACGAGAGAGCGCGCCAGTCCATCATAGTCATGCTCAGGCAGCAGACTCCCGTTCTCCTGGCGTTTCAGCTCCAAGGGAGACATCGAGGTTCCAATGACATTCCCTGTATTGTCAGCCGCTCTCCCAAGAACTACTGCTTGTGGTGCAAAGCTTGTTTTGCAATGCACGGCAAGCCGTACCTTGTCTTCGAAGCGTTCGATTGGGGTAGCACCAATAGCGATTCCCATTTTCATTCCGTCAACCATGTTTCCTCCTCAGTAATCGTCGTGCTGTCCGCGGATATTTGGTATCAAGCAGATCCCACTTGCCTGCAATGTATCGATCACCGGCTAGCGTGAAATCGCACGCCCATAAAAGGGCGGTAAATCCGCCATATCGTGTATCAAACCCAGATGGGATTGATAGAACTGGCGGTTTACGGTCACCGCTCGTTATCGCAATGATACGGATGACTGGATCTCCCTCGATTGCGCCGATGACGATATCGAGATCATTCATGCCCCACGCCATAACTTTCCCTGTGGCCACCAAGATGGACGGCCGTTCCTCTGCTGGAGACGCCTTATCTGCATCCGGTACGAACGACACATCACCCAGGTTGTAATTGGCCTCCATGCTCCGAATGACTTGTTCAAACCAAAATTTCTTATCTAGGGTCATAGGGTACCTCGCAATCCCACCGTATTTGGGTGGGAGGGTGGCTGGTTATCGTTGCCTGGTGAATCTATATCGTAACCGGATATTTCTTAATGCAAGGCCGTTGCATCAACAAAATCATCGGTTAATATGACTATATTGATTCAAAACGCAGTAGGAGAAGATATGTACGTGACTGGAGAATTTAATATCGTTGTGCCCGCCAAGCCGCGTAATGCTGCCAACACGACCAGCTACGGCAGTCTCTTGGTTCTAAGCGGAGATGCATGCGGGGAGCCTGATCTGCGTAAACAAATAATTGAAGTGGACGTGTGGCGGGGTCAGGAGGTTATCGATCCTATCATCTCGGTCGTGCGAGATAGTGATCCCGACATCAGCCTGTTTTTCAAAGGAGGCAGTGACGCCAAAGAGTTCTTTGGACGAGTGACATCTCTAGAATTTGATGAGCAGGGAATGCATCTCCGTGCGTTGGGTGATATGTCAGGTGCCTACAACAGTATCACGTCAGATGCTTCTGATATTTCATTTCAGTTGGTGATCGGCACCGTACCCGTTAAGGCCGGGTCTACCGAGTTTTGGATGGGGGAGCCAACAACACGAACGATCCCCGCATTGGAGTTATACGGCTGGAACACTCCAGTTATTCAAGAGGAGACGCGCATCCTCTCGCCATCAACCATGATCGTCGAGTATATCGAGTATCTGAAAGCCCGTATGGTGGAATATCCTGTAGATACGTGGCATCCGTCATGGCCGGGAAATCAAACGCCCCTGACCTCAGACCATGGGGGTCGTGATTACATGGGCACAGTAATGAAGGCTCTGCGTCAGAAACACTATTGTACATGTCACGGCGATGTAGCGTGATCGGCGCTTAAGATAAATAGTTTTCGGGGGTAAAAAAAATGCGTATTTCGAAAGAAGACTGGGCGGTAGTGCCTGGTATAGGGGTTCTGGTTAAACAAGCCTATAGGATTATGGACAGAAAAATAGATGAGGGTGATGACCTGCTGTCCGTGCCGATGGATGCTCTGTCGATATTGGTGAATAACGCGCCGCCATTCTCGGTATGCAACGTTTACCAGCACCCGGAATTTGGTATTACCGCACCATTACGGGTCAGGGACGAGTCTCGCTCGTATGACCGTAGCCCCACGGACGGTGACGATCCGAATATCACGTCCGGCGTCGTTCTCCATGATCACAGATGCAGATACCTGGAGCCGTGTATCATTGCGGATGAACGCGAAGGCTGGTACCTGTTTGGCTACGAGATTGAAACTGGAGAGCTGCATGTGTCATGGCAGAGGCTCATGAAATGAATCTTATCATTCGAAAACCACCTCATTACCAGTTTGCGCATCCACCAGCTGCAATGTGCGCCCGTCAACAGTGATCCGCTCCTGGGTGACGGCGCACTCTCGCTGATCCGCCATCATCCACGCCAATATGCTCTTCCAGCCCTCCGGTAGCTCGTCCAGTAGATTGGGCCGGTGCTCAATCTGGACCCGGTACGCCTCGGGTTTGTTGCCCGGTGAGGCGCCCCTGACATCTGGGAATGGTTGTGGCACCAGGATTGCATCCACACCATAGTCCACCGCCAATGCCAGGCCTGCCGGGTCGAAATCGAAATACCCAACCAAGCCGGTTTCTGCTGGGAGGCAGTTCAGCCATTGCCTGACGGTTGCTGTCTCGCTGCCGTGTCCACGGTATACCATCAATGCTGATTCAAGCGCCTGGGGGATCCTGCAGCGATCCCAATGCATTGCCACGATCCCATTCTCGACAATAACGACGTTGTGTATCTGTGTGACATCCAGATCTGTAGCGTCAATAGTGAGCAATGTCCCGGGTGGAGTTACCGCTTGGCCGTTGGTGGTAGGGACACGCCCCTCTCTCACATTGACCCGCATGGTGTTGGCAAACACATTTTTGTCGGCCCATTTTTCATCCTTGAACCGCGACGCCGCCTCGAATCGATCTAGCCTGCCACTGTCTTGTGACAACGGATCCGATTCAGACACTTTGGTTGCATACTTGCGCATGATGAAAAAATCATCGTTTCCCAGAATCAGCTTCTGACCAACATTGATACCCACACCGAGATCGACGTAGATTTTCTCCCATACGCTATTGAATGGCACCTCATGCGGGCGCTGGCGCAGTGCTTTCTGAATGGCGGAGTATTCCCGTTTCGTTAGAAATTGCATGTCAGGCGCCCTTCCCTCTTATTGAAACAAAATCTCGATATCGTGGATGATTCTTCTTCCATTGAATATCACGTCTTCCTCTTCGCGATATCGGATAGTGAAGTGTTTTTGCTGCGAAACCGGCAAGTTGTCATGTCGGTTGATGATGGCATAGAGCCAGATGTCAGGAGCGTCTTCGATATGATGTTCCCTATGGAACCGCACCGCGCTGACGGGTTCTGTGGTTTCGGTGCTGTATTCGAAATACGCGGTAACAGCACGCGCCAGTGGGGGAATCAATGGGGTATCCTGTTCGGGCTCCTGCTGTACGGTCACGGGCTCTGTGGTTGCCGTTTGCTCTATCTCAGGGGGCGTTTTTCTCAGTCTGGGGATGATTTCCAGCAAGACCTCTTCCTGGGCGGGATCACTAAGATCGGCATGTCCGGATAGTTGCAGGGGGACAGCCTGATTGAAGACCTGCGGGATGGGTGCCATCGCAGTATAATCAATGGGTGTGTATTCTGATGTGCCGTTGAACTTGCGGTAGAAGCTGTCTATCAGTATCCCCATGCGTTCACGCTTACGGAACTCGAACAACAACTCTTTCAGGGCGTGTATCGCATCTGATGTTTCCTTTCGACATTTGTCCTTCGTCTCCAGCAGCCAGGAAAAGAAGTATCGCCGGAGCTGCGGGTCGTGCCCGGCCAGTTCCGCCAACTCGCCCACCTGGATCAATTCAAGACTGTTGTTTAGCCCCTGAGCCTGTTCCAGGGCATTCTTGTTTTCAGCAACTTTTGCTTCGAGCGTGGTGACGTAACCAAACTCATTGTGGATTTTTTGCCATAAACGGTTTGATCGATCCAGGAGGCTTTGGCATATTTCCTCGACACGCCACTCAATTTCCCCGAGGTAATGCTCCCTGTCCTTTGTGGAATGACGGTCAACTGCTTTGTTGTAGTTCTGCACATCTGATTCGATGCTTTGGTAGAACTGCCCGATATCGGCATCGGCTTCGGATCGACGGGTGTTGAGCAGCACCCGATCAAACAGTTTCGATATCTCCCGGGAGAGTCGCAATGGTTCATTGACGGCTGGCTGATGGAGCACTCGGGTGGCCAGTAGTTTATCCATGGTGTTCGGGCTTGCAGCGTCTTCGTCAAATACTCCGCCGGTGCTCAGATAGGCATCGATGAGGCTGTCTTCATTGGTGCGCAGCAGCTTGAATAGCTGTTTGAGTTCATCGCGGCCACTCATGCGGTTCGCCCTGCTTGTGTTGCGAGATGTCGGGTTAATATCGTCACTGTTGAAACATCACTAACACTGTAACCGGAGACACGATATGTACCCACTTTCCTATTCATACCAGCTTGATACCGATCAGACGAATATCGGTGACTACAGCCCTCTGTCTTGGCTGGTTCGGCGTGATCAGCCGGAAGTATCGGAGAAAAACGATCAGGGCGTGAGCATGAATCCGGACTGTTCAGCTGGGGATCTGGATGCTCCTGTGACCCCACCTGTGACCTCAGACGATGAGGCCGCCGCGATGCTTCAGCACATTGAAAGTGTGCTGGGTATGCCGATCGCATTTGTTGACTAGCGGTCATACTCCCGAGAGCAGATCTGCCTGATCCGGATTGTCTTCGTCCACAGTGATCTGCTCGCTGGATGCGATATAGTCGAGCACCTCATACAGTCGTGACCACTTTGCGGTTGCGATGTACATCAAACCGCCCGGCCCGGATGGAACGAGGTATTGGTTCTCATCGAGACGTTTGAAAACGAACTCAAGTTGCTTGCGTGGTTCTGTATTGGTATTGCGGAACATTCGCGATTTTGACAGCCGATCAAGTTCGTTCGCCAGGTTCGGGGCATCCTCGATCGCCTTGATCAGATCTCCCGGCCTGATCGTATCCCCGGCTCCGAATGGCGTACCGGCCTTCTGGGCATTCATCAGCAGGCGCAACCACCGCACCAACGGTTCAAGGTCATTGACCGCCTCGCTGAATTGCTGCTTGATATGCTGCCTTGCTGATTTATCGTCGAGGGACAGGTAGACGGCATAGAACCCCGCACCATCGTTCGTTTGTCGCAGCCCTCTACCGATACGCCTCAAGCACCGGTCGATATCCTCTTGATGCCCGTCCACTTGCAGATAGTCATGCATCTGCTCCGACTGCGCTGCGCATATGATCTTGCCCTGCAGAAGCGCCTCGATCACTGTTTGGAATAACCCGTAGTCGTTATGCGCTGGCATTGCCTGCCTCCTGTGCATGTTCGACCTGCGCCTGGCGCCGCCTAATTTTCTCTGTCAGCGGGTCGTCTGGGATGGCGATTACGCGAATCCCCTCCTTGAAATCGATTCGGTGTCGATACGTGAAGTGTCTGAGCATGTTTGGATCCTCGCTGGGAAACCCACCAACCATGACGATACCTGCCTGGTCGAGCATGGAGAATAGCCGGGTGATATTTTCTCCATGAAGAATGCCCAGCTCATCGATCGGCCAATGGAGCGCCACGTCCAGGTCTTTGCACAGCCCTCGTGAGATCGCAATAAAGATCACGCACAGCGCAAGATACTTGAGGCCGTTGCTGGTGGCGTTATCCAGATCCCGATCGGTTCTAATCTGTATAGGGCGCCCATTTTCGGTCATGTCGATACGAAGCTCAAAATGGTTTTTAAGCTGGGATGGGCTTTTGCGAGGGACTGCGCTGGAGAGTTGCGAAATCAGCTGCATCAGCTCATCACCAGGAAGGTTGGATCGCCCCGATTCACCCCAGGCTCGCCACTCCCGAGAAAATGCTTCGAGCAGGCGCCAGTAATCGAGTTCACGAACCTTCGACTCCAGCACCAGGCGCATGGACGATAGGGCGTCGATCTGCAAGTGCGCTTCCATGGATTGACTGATCGTTCTTGCTTGCGCCTTGATCTGGCGATCAAGCTCCTTGAGCTGACCGAAGTAGTCTGACAGCCCCTCGCCGGCTGAGCGGATGGATTCAATCAGCACTTCACGAATCTGGGACACATGCTTGTCGGCGACCTCCTCCAATAGCAAGGGGGCGTGAATGAGAAATGCCTTGCTATGCGGTGAGTCGGCTCCCAGTTCTTGCATCTTCTGGTTGGAGGCTCTCTCCCATGCGTCACCTATTCGTGAATTGCTGAACTGCCCAAGATGGCTGTAGATCTCTTCGACGCGACGCTCTATCGAATCCCGGCTTTGATCCAGTTCGTCGAGCTGGCTTACCGCCTCAGTAAGAATCTGCTCAATATCCCGGCTTTTCTCAGCGGGTTTCACCATCCCAAGGAACCCACCCATTCTCGGTTTCAATGCAATGAACTGCTCATTTGTCTTGCGCTGTTGCCGAAGTGCCTGCTCCACACGCGTTTGCTCTTCATCGAGTGTTGCTTTTTTTTGCTCGTATTCTTTCTCCTGCCGCGCCTCCTCATCCGCGATCGTACTAGCCTTTTCGTGCGCCTGGCGTGCCTTCTGCCGTATCTCTGGCAGACGCGGCCACTGATTGTTCATCCATTCTCGATACGCAATCACTATCGATGCATATCCCTCTACCCGCCTCCTCTCCTGTCTGGCGCTATCCAACGCCTTCCTGGCTTCGTTCATCGCTTCCGTGTCGATGCCGGCCTCAGCGCACCGCTGCGCGAATTCCTGTTCCAGGTCATCTTTGTCTTTTCCCCACTGGCTTTTAGCCGCTCGCTTCTTGGTCTCGAGCGCGGTGATCGTCTCATTGATGGCTGCTTTCTCGCCATCTCTTTGGCGTTCCAGTTCTTGTTTTTCCTGTTCTGCCCGCCCGTCTATTGCTTTCTGTTGTTCCTCTATCTCTCTTTCGAGATCATTCAGTGCTTTCTGATGCTGCTTTGCCTCTGCTTTGGCTTGCCGGCGGCGATCAGCGACGGACTCCCTGGTCTCTCGATCGAGTTGTTTCCGATATCCTTCGGCGGCCTCCTTTTTCCTCTTCCAGATCCCGATCTTGCTTGTGGCCTCCTCCAGCCGCTGCTCGACATCCTTGGCGTTCTTGTTTGACTTCTGAAGCGCCTTCTCGCATGCCTCCACCTTCTCCCTTGCGGATACCAGTCCCTGCTCGGCTTCATCGAGCTGGGCGCGTAGTCTCTCTTCGCTATGCGCATGCTCAGGAGATGGAAGATGCGTGATATCTACACTCCAGCCAAATACGGTGTCCGATTGGTCATCCCATTGTTCTGGTGACAAGTCGCTGCGTTCCAGCACTTCCTTCGGGATGAGCTTGCCAATCGTGTTTACCCAGTCGGGATCGTTCTGCCGGAGTTGATGGAGCCATGTTTTCTCGTCAGGGTAGATGAGCTTGTGGAGAGTCTTTTCCCTTTCTTCAAGGGATGCATAGCGCCTTCTTGCCTTGTCGAGCGCGGCATTGTCTTTCTCGCGCTGCTTCACTGCAGCAGCATGTTGTTGGTGCATGCTGTCGAGGTGATCATGGGCTTTGGTGAGTTCGTGATCTGCCCTGCTGATCTGATCTCGTGCTTCTTTAAGGCGTCGCTTCTCTTCTTCTGTTTGCTCCTGATACTTCGCGCGCGCAGTGGCATCCTCGCGCGCAGAAATTAATGCGTCCCGTTTGGGTTGAAACGCATTATTGATTTCATCGTGTTTGGCTCGCAACCGCTTGTTGGCTTCTTCTAGCCGGTCAAGGTGGGCTTGTTTTACCTCAACCAACTTCTGTCGCTGTTCGTTGATGCGGCTCTCGTATTGGCTGATTCTCTTATTGCGTTCGGCGGTCAGCTTGTTGATCTCTTGTTGCAGCGTATCCTCTTCCTCCTTGATGCCTTCCGATAACTTCCTGTAGCGCGATTCGGCGTTTCTTTCGCGCTGGATGTATTCCTCCACCTGGTCGAATGCGCTCTCTTTGTCCGTGAGCCTTTGCTCTTGGTATTTCCTATATTGCGTTTCAAGGGAATCTGCTTCTCGATCTAGTTCCTCGGCCTGCGCATTTGCCTCTGTTCTCGCCTTGATCAGGCCTGCATGCGCTTCCTCCCATTCAGCAGTCAGGTCATGTTTTCTGCCATTGATCTGCTCATGTTTTTGCTCCAGTGACATGATCTGTGTGGTGACCTGATCGATCGCATGAAGCATTTCCCCGGCAAGCGTCTTGAGTTCCGTTTCCGTTGTGAGATACCCGCGATGCAGGCGGGTGAGCTCGCGGATGTCCGGGATGATCTGCTCGAACTTGCGCAGATAGTGGATTTCCTTAATTGTCCCGCGATCCTTGTCGCTGGGCTGGTAGGCGGGTGGCGTGATGCTGTCGTCGAGCATGATGTCCGCGAGCATCGCTCTCATGGCTTCCAGGTTTCCGCTGCGATTGAGTATCGCGGTACAAACCCGATCGAGATGGCGCATACGTGTTTTGCGGTTGCCGCAGCAATACTGCGCGGCCAAGGCGCGTAGCGAGGTTGATTCGCCTGCTGCTTTGTACTTGCGCAACGCCATTCCATCATTCTGGATGATGGCACGGTAGTGTTCGACCACTTCAATCTGACGGGATGATGATACCTCGATACTTGCCCAGTGCGGGCGTAGCTCAGTGGGGCGCAGATACCGCCGCTCGCCCGCGCTATCGAGCTTACTGAACCGTTCCTGTGTAAACCCGCCGGTCATGAACCGATAGGCGTTTTTGTCCCCGGTTCTCCCCCGATACACAACCACGCAGCACAGACCGCCATCCCGTTCGTATTCGAAGATGATCATGCTGGTGGGGCGCGGAAGGTAAAAGTTTGTGAATGAATCCCGGCCATGGATCGTTGGTACCAGAGCACCGGGCTTGCTCCCGTAGAAAAGCGCAATCAGTTTCAAGGTTGAGGTTTTGCCAGCGCCATTGGTGCCATTGATGATCGCATGCCCATCGACATCTACCGACATCCTGATACCAGGGATAAAGCTATCGATTAGAATGATTCGTTTCAGCCCGTGCATCTCGTCTCTCCTTGAAGCATCCACATATTCGCTATCATCCGTTGATTATCGCACTGATGCCAGTGTAATGGCCGCCTTCTCCTGTTGTGGATGCGGTGAACCCCTCTTTTCCCATCCTTTGTAAACGTGCCCCGGCGGGCTTGCGTTGCTAAATCTGGGGTTAGCATGGAGTCATATCCGCCATCACTCATTGCTGATGGCTTTTCCAAAACAACAGGTACCCAATATGGCTGATTACTACACGCTCGCATCATTCCAGATTCCTTGCACCCCCGACCAGGCAGAGATCGCGCTGGAGGGATTGGGCATGGTTGACGGTTGGGAGCTTGATCGTTCGTTGCTTGAGCCATTGATGAAAGATGGTGATAGCGATCTATCCGCGAAGGAGATCATCGCAAAGCACTGTATGGAGAATCATCCCGATTACGATTATTTCGTACAAAAACAGACTGATGAACTCGAATGGCAATTCTATGCATCCGCCGATGATGATGGGATCTGGATTCGTCATGATGAGAGCATCAATACTGAGCATGCCGCTATTTTCACCCAGGCCGTTCTTAAGGCCTTCGACCTGCCTAACATGGTGGAAATCAAGGCGGCACACACTTGCGGCAAGCCACGCCTTGATGCATTTGGTGGGCATGCCGCTGTCGTCACCAAGGATGGTATTAGTTGGTGTTCACTCCATGACTTCCTTGAAAAGGAGCGCACCGCACATGAGCGTGGCAACCGCTTTTTCTTCTGCACACTGACAAAGGTGAACGGTCAATACGAATACGATTCCCATTTTCTCATGCAGTGCGGGGCTGACGAAGATGCGGATGCAAAACTCGAACATATTATGATCGGGTATCGAGGTGAGGGAAAAATGACCGAAGATGGTTATGTCGAGTGTGGAGATGGAATGCAGGTTAATTTCAAGGGGATGACGGAGATCGACCCGGTAGCATTTGCCACCATGAACCGTTTTCTAGTGATCCTATGACGAATGTGCAGGTCGGCGGAGATCGCCGGCTTGCATTCAAACATTCCGGGTTATGCTTGTCCCATATTGTTTCCGCATAGAGGTGGGGTATGAGCGAAAGAGATATTTTTGAATTTGACTGGCTATCCCGGAAAGGCAAGGGACTGCTGAAGCAACATGGAAGGAAGTGGGAAGTCATCCGCTCTGAGGTGTCGGTGGCGTTTTCTCGACTGGCTGGCCCCTGGCTGCTGGTCAGACCGATTGTCGATGACCAACAGCAAGCGGAACAAGCAACACGGTGGGTTCACGCAACCCACGATGATCATCTGAAGATACGAGGAGATGAAACATGAAATATGGAAAGCGATTTGCCGCGCAGGTGGCGCGCGCAAAGAAACATCCTCAATATCACCGTTCTGGTGTCGGCCTTTCGTTTGGCAACGCCCTGGCTAAACGCATGGAGCGGGATGGCGTGAGTAGCGCAGAGCTTGCAGAGCGCATTGACGTTACCGAGGGGTATGTCGATGATCTTCTGCGGGGTGATGTTGATCTCACCTCCGAGCTGATCGGGAGGCTGGCCGAGGCTATGACGGCTAGACTTGAAATCGTGTTTTCGCCAAAATAACCCCCAGGAGAACTGATTATGAAAATTGCATTTGTTTCTGACACATTTGGTCGTCCACTCCCAAAAGTGTTTTTAACTTACGACTATATGGTCACTGAGTGGCTAGAGCGCGCCGAGGAAGATGGACGCTACGATGAGTTTTTTGATACCTTCCCGCTTCTTTTTCAGATGCAGCGGCAGGCAGCCAATGAAAAGGTGCTGACGGAGACCTTATATCGAGTAATGGGGGACATCTCGATGTTGTCCGGAGAACAAGAGATCGCTGTGTCCCGTGATGAAAGCGTTTTCAATGACGCGCTTCGTAGGGTCGCGCAGGAACGTGGGTACACCGTAGTTGATGTGTGAAGCTTTCGGCACCCTTGTTTCCTCATGCAATGCGGGTCTGGTGAAGACCTGGGTGCAAAACTCGACTGGCTGGGTCTTGGTTGCTGGTCAGGCCTGTTAGGGTCAAACAGCGGCAGGCGGAACACGCGACTCGGTGGGCTCATAAAACCCACGATGACTATCTCACATAGCCTCTGTGTGACGGCAGATCGGATAGTTGGAGCATCCACGGAACACGCTATACCTCCCTTTTCGAGGCACAAGATGCCCTTGAGCGCATGCCGGGCATGGTTCAGTTGGGCCAGGGCTCGTGCGGATGCTTAACACATCTGGATCCACCTCAAGTTCTTCGGCGAACGGTGATGAATTCTGCTCGCTTGCTAAGACGAATACTGCCCGTTTTGCACGCGTCAACGCGACATACATCAGCCTGCGCTCCTCGGCATCAGGGTATTCCTCTGGATCTGGCATGACCAAGCTCATTATCTCTTCTCCCTCGATCTGGCTGGGGAATCCATGCTTTCCTCCCTCCACATTCAATATCATGACATAATCAGCCTGAAGTCCTTTCGAACTGTGAATTGTCATAAACTTAACATCCAGTCTTGGATATTGCGTAATTCTCCCCGGATTATTCCTCCTGTATCGCCCAAGGAGCATAACGCTCCAAGACGAATGGCACTTACTTAAGGTGAACTAGCTATAAATTTCAACGTGTTAGCGGAAAATCGTGTGGTGGTAAGAACCGCATCACTAGCTCGTCTTCCCGCTTCTGCGGCTGCATTTTGCGACTACCCCAATAACTTTACAATCGCAAACCATTGGTAACTGATTGATTTTAAGGCCTTGTTCGCTTAAGTAAGTGCCATTCCGCTCCAAGACCTTTCTTGCTTTATGGCCAGTTTTTCCAATTTCGCGAGGTTTTGATGGATTAGGCTAATATGCTGCTCCTTATTTGTGTACCAAATCAGCTGTACCTGTTTTCTCTTTGCCTGTGTTGTCTGACGGCCATGGAATGAAACTACAGTCTTGTTAATCTGTTGAGGGTTCTTCGACACGAAACGAGACGATACATCGACAATTTCTTGGTAACTACGGAATGTCATCGTGAGCTTTCGCGTCTCCGTTGTCCCAAACTCTTGTTCAAAGTTTCTCATAATCGCGACATCGGCTCCTGCGAATCGGTATATTGATTGCCAATCATCTCCTACGGCAAAGAGTTTTATCTTTGGGTCTTGTGCAAGAATCGCCCTAAGCATTTTAGCCCTGCTTCGAGATATATCCTGAAACTCATCGACCAGAACGTATTTATAAGGGTGTTTGTAGTCACCTCTCTGAAGATGTTCCGTGGACATTCCAATAAGGTCGCTAAAGTCAACTTCTCCAGATGATATTAAAAGATCTTGATAGTCTTCATATATTGTCTTAAACAGCTTGAGGAACCGACCTGCTAATACTGGTTGTGAGATATTGTAGGTTCATTTTGAAAGCGTATTTACTAACCCGGCAAAAACTTACCCGACATCAAGTTATTACATATTGCACATGTGACTCATGAAAAAACCGCTTGATCAAATCGGTACTTTTCTGCAGCGAACGCAGTGCAGAACGCGCACGGGTAGCGAGCGCTTCCTTGGTTTTCACGACGGTTCGGCCTAATCGGTGGGTTTTGACATGGTTCCAAACCAGTTCGTCCGGGTTCAGCTCAGGTGAATAGGGTGGCAGATAGAAAATCTTCAGCTTACCCTCTGTGCTTTCTACAAATCGTT
>Ga0256839_1002229_pt1 | contig 22034 bp, 21 predicted proteins | sample 354166metaG_FD_185968 | JGI IMG/M metagenome (GOLD analysis project Ga0256839, IMG submission 185968) | Hydrothermal vent microbial communities from Mid Atlantic Ridge, Atlantic Ocean - 354-166 | ecosystem: Environmental > Aquatic > Marine > Hydrothermal vents | place: Atlantic Ocean: Mid... | reverse complement strand
CCCCGATAATAAAGTATCTTCTCTTCTGGGTATCCCATACTTACGAATGTTTTTATAAACTCAGGTGCTTTTTCACACCAGAGTCCATGACAATACACTGCTATATCCATTGCTTTACTTGTATCTAGTCGGGAATAATTCCCCGACCCTTGGGTCGATTCAAATCGCCCTAAGGCGATAATTTATCGTGAGTCACGTCTCACCAATAAATTTAAATCTGATTCATACCCCGCACCCTTGGGTCGGGGTTGTTGATTCTAATGTACCTTTGTCAGATCTTTTTGCTCCTAAGACTTTAAGAATTTTTTCCATTTTTACTTTATCATCTTTTGTGCTTGCTGGGATATTCACTGCTGAAGGAATAGACTCTTTTTTATAATCACTTTTTGCTCGTACATCTATAATAAGCCCTTTTTTATCGTTAGCTTTGTCTTTCATAAAATGGAGCAATTCAACTTCCCCTACAGTTCGTATGTCTTTATCCATTTTAATAGGCTGTATATCTTTATTGGGACGGTACTGTCTTGCATACTCTCCTGTAAGTTTATGTTTTGTATCTTGAATACGATGCACCTTCACTGCCTTACCTTTATGATACACATAAACATATGACATATCAGGTGTGATTTTTACTTTATCAAATTGCCCAGAAAATACTGAAACGGTTAAACCAAGTGCTACGATAAGTTTTTTCATTTTGTCTCCTTTGGTACTATGGTTGTAAGTCCTAGAAGTTGCCATGCTTGCATACCGCCACGATAATATTTCATTTTTTCTTCTGGGTATCCCAATTCTATCAATGCATTAATAGCTGTAGGAGACTGACCACACCACGCTCCGTTACAATACAATACAATAGTTTTTGCTTTTTTAAAATCCCATTTACCTTTTGTCTCTTTCCCTCCGAATTCTTTTAAAACTTTTGTCCGTTTATCAGAAGGTGATAAAAACAATTTAAAAGGAATATTGACAGCACCTGGAATAGCTGATTTAGCATACCAATTCTATAATCTTGCATCAATGAAAATACCTTTTTTCTTGGAGATAAAATCTAAAACTTCTAGTTCTCCATATGTTTCAACACTTTTCGTGACAGAAAAAGGTTCTATAAAAAATGGTGGGGAGGGACGGGAAGTCAATACAAATGTATTGGTTAAATAATCATTCGGGTTTTGCGTACGCTCTATTTTATAGACTTCGCCATTCGTTTCGACTTCTATATAAGGTACACCTTTAGTAATTTCAACAACATTGGCATTTACCAATAATGTACTTATGAAAAATAGTATTGCATATAGTTTTTTCATGCTATTTCCTTCTAAAATATTTTCTTAAAAGGAATAGTAACAAATTATTGTCAAAAATAATTTTATATTATAATTTGTGAAATCTCGTGAAAATTTTTAAATACATTTTGCACACTTTTTTTATGAATATTTCCTGTAGAAAACAGCTTAATATCAAGCATACCTTCATTAAAATGACTAATATCACGACTCCTATCTAAGAGATGTTTAGCAATCGCTTCTCCTGTCTGAATAAGATGAATATCATCTTGCATGATTTCTTCTATGATATGAGCTACCAATGGGTAATGTGTACAGCCTAGCACAATAGTATCTACATCATTTCTTTTCATAGGCTCCAGCCATTTTTCTAGCATTTTTATGGTTTTAGGATGACCCACCTCAGCATTTTCTATTTGCTCTACTAAGCCAGGGCAAGCTTGTTCAAAAAGTTGGACACTTTTACCGTGTGAAAGTGTATTGACAAGTTGTTGGTATTTTGTTCCTTTGAGTGTCGCAGGTGTAGCAAGTACTCCCACTTTCCCCGTACTTGTCTTTGCGATGGCAGGCTTTATTCCAGGTTCTGTACCGATAACGATAAGTTCTGGATATTTCTCTCTCAAAGTTTCTATGGCTGCTGAAGTAGCTGTATTACATGCTACGATAAGTGCATTAATTTTATGAGTATCTACAAAATATTGTGTGATTTTAAGTGAAAAGTCTAAGGTTTCTTCTGTGGTTTTTTCACCATAAGGTGCATTTTTGGTATCTGCGATGTAAAAGAGTTCTGCTCCCTTGATGACTTTACTTAGTGCTTGTACAACTGTTAATCCTCCTAAACCAGAATCAAATACACCAATACGCATTCTCCTTGAAGACAAGCAAAGCTCGTCTTCAATTCCTCTCACTAAAGCTTCGCCATAAGGCTCAGAAAGTGTAAGAGTTTTTTTCATAATCTCTTACGAGCCTTCATTCATAATAGCAAGAAACTCTTCATTTGATTTGGTTTTCATCATTTTAGAGAACAAGAATTTAAGACCTTCAACTTCTTCCATATTTTGCATGGCATTTCTTAGTGCCCACACTTTTTGCAGTGTTTCAGCATCTACCATAAGTTCTTCTTTTCTTGTCCCTGACTTAGTCACATCAATAGCAGGGTAAATACGTCTTTCAGACACATGACGGCTAAGAATCACTTCTGAGTTACCTGTACCTTTAAACTCTTCGAAAATGACTTCATCCATACGAGAACCTGTGTCTATAAGGGCAGTTGCGATAATGGTAAGTGAACCACCATGTTCTATGTTTCTAGCCGCACCAAAAAAACGTTTTGGTTTATGTAAAGCATTGGCATCTACACCACCTGAGAGTACCTTACCTGAACTTGGTGTTACCGTGTTATATGCACGGGCAAGTCTGGTGATGGAGTCAAGTAAAATGATAACATCTAAACCCATCTCTACACGTCTTTTGGCTTTTTCTATGACCATTTCTGCTGTACGTACATGGTTTTGTGCAGGGAGGTCAAATGTTGAAGCATAGACTTCTCCTTTCACTGAACGTTGCATGTCTGTGACTTCTTCTGGTCTCTCATCTACTAGAAGTACCATAAGTGATGCTTCGGGATTGTTATGTGTTATGCCATGAGCCAGTTCTTTAAGAAGCTCTGTTTTACCTGTACGTGGAGGTGCTACGACTAACGCTCTCTGCCCTTTCCCTATAGGTGAGAACAAATCAAGTACACGCCCTGTCATTTTTACAGGGTTATACTCAAGCTTGAGTTGATCTGCTGCATAAAGTGGTGTCAAGTTTTCAAAAAGAGGTCTTTGTTTTGACTTATCAGGTGGTAAATAATTAATCGCTTCTATCTTAAGAAGTGCATAATACTTCTCTTGATCCTTAGGCGAACGTACCTGACCTGTAACGATATCCCCATTACGAAGGGCAAAACGTTTGACTTGTGTACCTGAGACATAAGTATCGTTGCTTGAGTTAGCAAAGTTTCCATCTATGGAGCGTAAGAAACCATACCCGTCATTCATAATTTCAAGAATACCCGTATAAAGGATAAACCCTCCCTGCGATACCTGTGACTTTAAGATTTCAAAGATAAGGTCTTTTCTTTGAAACTCATTAGGGTTTTCAACTTTCACTTCTTTGGCTATCTCAACAAGTTCAGCGAGTGGGAGCTTTTGAAGGTCTTCGATTTTATGTCCATTGACAGGTACGTGGGTTCTATTGTTTTTTTTATTGGCAGGTTTACTATTTGGAGTAGGTTTACCAGAAGGTTTTTTACTATCGCTCATTTTTCCTCTTGTATTTTGGGTATGAATTGTGAAAAGTATTTACGCTATTTAACGTGAAGTGACTGAATTATACTTTTTTTTAACTGAAATGTCAAATCAACGCATAATATAAAAGTACTGGGTACATAGATAAGCCTATAAGAAAAAACCACGAAGGCATCTTCCATGCTAACATTTGGGCAAGTTCTTGTGGTATATCTTTTTCTATATATACTTTTTTAATAAGCTCCATCTTATAGAACATATCAAATATTTTTAAAGCCAATAGAAAAACCATACTTATGTTGAGTACCCCTGTGAGTAAAGAGGCAAGGAGGATGATATAAAAACTTGGTTGCATCACAAAAAAGAGGAATATACTTTTCTCATAATAGCTATGCAGTTTTTGTATGACTTCATAAAGAGTATCAGACCTTTGGGTGATGGCTTCGAAGAGTTCTGCTAGGACAAGTGTAATAATAAGTGTTTCAATGATATTCATAGGCAAAATCTTACCCATATTTTGATAAAATCTATACTAACGCTATAAACGTCAAGGAACTTTTTTGTCTCATATTGCATGTACCCATTGTAACCTTACTTTCTCTGAAGAGGTACTCATAAAAGAAGAAGTGCAGGGTGAAACACGCTATTTTTGCTGTAAAGGATGTCAAGGGGTTTACCATCTTTTAAATGCTGAGGGATTAGGTACATTTTATGATAAACTGGGTGATACGCAACTCAAGCCTGCATCTGAGACTTCTAAAAGTGATAGTGATTTGGGAAAGTTTGACCTTGAAGGCTTTAAAAACAAATACATTAAAAACCATGAAGATGACTTATGTGAGATACACCTCATCATAGAAGGCATACACTGTTCTGCTTGTGTATGGCTCAATGAAAAGGTGCTTCATAAAACAGATGGCATCATGGAAGCCAGTATTAACTACACAAACAATAAAGCCAAAATCGTATGGGATCCTCACAGTGTTAAACTTTCTCATATCATTCAGACCATTCGTTCCATAGGCTACAACGCTTACCCTTATGACCCTGCCCTTCAAGAAGAACGTGCTGTTGCTACAAGAAAAACCTACTATACACGTATTTTAGTAGCTGTCTTTGGCTCTATGAATATTATGTGGCTTGCCATTGCCCATTATGCTGGGTACTTTTCTGGCATAGAACAATCTTATAAAAATATTTTAAATGTTGCACAGTTTATTCTTGCTACTCCTGTGCTTTTTTATTCTGGATGGATCTTTTTTAGAGGTGCATATTATGGCTATAAAAATAACATAGTCAATATGGATACACTTGTGGCTTCAGGTGCTCTTTTGGCTTACATATATTCTATATATGCCATGGTCACACTACGTGGCGAAGTCTATTTTGATTCTGTGGTGATGATTATCACCTTTGTGCTTGTAGGTAAATACCTTGAGGTACTAAGTAAAAAACAAGCAGTCGACACACTAGATGGCATCATGGGGTCTACTCCTACCGAAGTGACCACTGTAAACAAAGGCATCAAAGCTTTAGTGAGTGTTGAAAATATCATCATTGGAGATGCTATAGAACTTAAACCAGGAGAAAGAGTAGTCATTGATGGGCTTGTACTCTCAGGTGCAGCTTCGTTTGATGAATCCTCTCTTACTGGAGAAAATGAACCTATTTATAAACAAAAAGGTGACAGTATCCTCTCTGGCTCTCTTTGTTTAGATTCTGTTGTCCTGTATGAAGCGAACAAAGATGTCTCAAGTTCCCTACTTACTTCCATCGTCAACTTACTGGAGGTTTCCATGAGTAGAAAACCTCGCATAGAACAACTAGCCAATACTATTTCTGGTTACTTTTCTACCACCATTTTAGTCATTTCCCTACTTACCTTTACTGGCTGGTACTTTTTTATGGGAGACTTTGAACACGCACTGATTATAGGTATTTCAGTCATTGTCATCGCTTGCCCTTGTGCTTTAGGCTTAGCAACCCCTATGGCAACGCTAGTGGGCATTTCTATGGCAGCAAAAAGAGGCATACTCTTTAAAGAAGCAGGTTTTTTGGAAAGTATGGCAAAATCTGATGTACTCTTTTTAGACAAGACAGGCACTATCACAGAAGGTAAACCCTCAGTACAGCATGTCCATATAGAAGATGGATTTGATGCTTCTTTACTCTATGCACTAGTCTCTACCTCAAATCATCCTATCTCCAAAGGTATTGCAGCGTATCTTTCTCAAAAATATGATGATATAACATCTATTGTCCTACAAGATATACAATCCATAGATGCCAAAGGTCTCAAAGCTACTTACCATAAGCAAACACTCATTGGGGGCAATGCCTCTTTGCTCAAAGAAAAAGGCTTAGCAGTGCCTATGGACTCTGAGCATAGTCTTTTTTTCTTTGCCATAGACAATGAAGTGCTTGCATATTTTGAACTCAGTGATACCCTTAGAGAAAATGCTGCTGATGCTATTGATGACATCAAAGAAATGGGCGTAGAGATTGTGATGCTTACGGGTGACCATGAGAAAAGTGCCCAAAAAGTGGCTTCACAAGTGGGTATTAGCCAAGTATATAGCAAATTACTCCCTCAAGATAAAGCCAATATCATCGATGAATACCACAAACAAGGACATGTAACCGTGATGGTAGGGGATGGTATTAATGATGCGGTGGCTTTGGCACTCTCAGACATCTCCATAGCCATGGGGAATGGTGCAGATATTGCTATAGATGTAAGTGATGTGGTATTATTGGATGATAAAATAGAAAGTCTTCATGAAGCCTATATCCTTTCAAGACGTACCTATAGGGGCATTAAAGAAAATTTAGGATTTTCTTTATTGTATAATGTCATAGCAGTGCCTCTAGCAGTGATGGGATTTGTCAATCCCCTCATCGCTGCACTTTCTATGAGTTTAAGCTCTCTAGTGGTTGTAGGCAACTCATTGCGTATTAAAAATTTAAAATTTAGGAATAAAACATGAGTGAAGAAATAGTCATTTTAATGATAGGTGTATCTACATTTTTAGGAGCGTTAGGTCTCATCGGACTTATTTGGGCAGTGAAAACTGGGCAGTTTGATGACCATTCAAAATTCATAGATGCCACCAGACATGACAATGAAGAAGATTTACGTGATGCAGCCATGATGGCAGAAAAAAAAGCAGCGCACAAGAAGCGTATAAAAGAGTTAGAAAGAAAAAAATGTATGCCTGCTGATTAATTAGTGTTTATGGTAATAAAAATATGTTACCATTTTAAATTATACATATTCAATATAAAATACAAAAGGTCTCAATCTATGACTATCAAAAAAATACTCTTGGCAATCCTACTAACATTAAGCGCTTCTCAAACATGGGCTGAAGAAAATAGCATTGGTCTTGATATTAACAGCGAAGATGTAGAAGTGCTTGCTTCTATAAACCTAGAGGGATTAAACTATTATACCGATGGTACTACGTATTTAGTAGATTTATCGTATCTTCGTACAGAAGATGACAACCTTGCAACCATTGGTATAAGTGCAAAAAATATGCTTCAAGGCATAGAAGAACTCTCATTGGCTTTTGGTTTGAAGGCTACCTTTGCTGGAAATTTCCTAGCCTTTCCACTCTATGCAAAAGCTATGTATAAACTTCCCTTACAAAATCAAATCCCGCCTACTACTCTAAGTACAAGTTTCGCTTATGCTCCATCTGTTCTCTCATTTAGAGATGCACAAAGCTACACAGAGTTTAGACTTGAAGCAGATATGGAAGTCATATCAAATATTCATGTTTTTACAGGTTTTCGTCGTATTAACACAGATTATGAGAACCATGACAAAACATTTAATAACAGTTTCTATGGGGGACTAAAGCTTAGTTTTTAATAGATTTCAATTTTAAATGCTTTGACATTTTTGACTAATTACATAATTTTTTCTGATATACTTTTAAAAATATTTAAATAAGGTGTTTGAACTATAATGATGAATAATCGTACTATTTTAGTTACAGGTGGGGCAGGATACATTGGGTCTCATACCGCTATTTTACTCATAGAAGCAGGTTATGATATTATCATTTTTGATAATTTTTCAAACGCTTCAAAAGAAAATGTAAAACGTGTCGAAAAATTAGTAAATAAACCTATTATTATTGTCGAAGGTGATATACGCAATAAAAATGACTTAGAAAAAGTATTTCAATCATATACTATCCATGCAGTCATACATTTTGCAGGACTCAAAGCTGTAGGAGAGTCTGTCGAAAAACCATTAAAATATTATGATAACAATGTCTATGGCACTATCAACCTTTGTGAGGTTATGTCAAAAAACAATTGTAAATCTATTATTTTTTCTTCTTCTGCCACCGTCTATGGAGATCCTGCTAGTACCCCTATTGACGAAAGTTTTCCAACTTTTGCAACAAACCCTTATGGACGGTCTAAACTTTTTATAGAAGAGATATTAAGAGATGTATATCTTTCCGATAATGAATGGAAGGTTGTACTATTACGCTATTTTAATCCCATAGGGGCACATGCTTCTGGTACCATAGGAGAAGACCCCTCAGGCATACCAAATAACCTCATGCCATACATAAGTCAAACAGCCATAGGAAAAAGAGAATATCTTTCTGTTTTTGGTGATGATTACTATACGCATGATGGTACAGGAGTAAGAGACTACATACATGTTTCAGATCTTGCTGCAGGACATGTAAAAGCACTTGATAAAATAGATAGTTTTAATGAAGTCATGACAATCAACTTAGGTACAGGTGAAGGCTACTCTGTTTTAGATGTTATCAAAGCTTTTGAAAAAGTAACAGGAGAAAAAATACCCTATAAAATAGAGCCAAGAAGATCAGGAGATATAGCAACTTGCTATGCTGACCCTTCTTATGCAAAAAAAATTTTAAACTGGAAAGCAAAAAAAACACTAGAAGAGATGTGTGCCGATACATGGCACTGGCAAAAACAAAATCCACATGGATATAAAAATCATTAATACAATCATTTAATTTAAAGGGAAAAAGAATGTCAATTAACAAATCAATTTTTAGAGAATACGATATTAGAGGAATTTTTGAAAAAGAACTACATGAACAGTCAGTCAAACTCATTGGTTACTTTTTAGGTCAAAAAGTAGCTGGAGACAAAGTGGTATCCATTGGTTTTGATGCACGTTCACATTCACCTATTTTGAGAGACTATCTTACTTCAGGACTCAATGCTGCTGGATGTAAAGTTTTAGACATGGGTATGGTGGCAACACCTGTGAACTATTTCTCTAACTATATTGAATTTAATGGCAAAAACTCCCATAAAATAAGCACAGATGCTTCTGTCATGATTACTGGGTCTCATAATCCTAGTGAATATAATGGTTTTAAAATGACCGTAAACAAAAGTCCTTTCTTTGGTGCAGATATTTATGCCCTAGGTGATGAAATCATAGCAAATCAAGATATGGTTATAAAAGACAATACGATCAAAACAGACATCGATGTCAAAACACCTTATATCAACTATATGGTAGAACAATTTGCTCATCTAAAAAACTTCCCTCAAAAAATTGTTATAGATGGGGGTAATGGCGTTGCCGATACAGTTATTACAGATATTTTTGATGCACTTCATTTTAACTATGAAGGACTATACCTTGAACCAGATGGTACTTTCCCTAACCATCACCCAGACCCTTCTGTAGAAGAAAACCTTGTGGATGTCAAAAAAGTATTAGAAAAAAGTGGAGACATCGCTTTTGCCTATGATGGTGATGCAGACCGTATCGCAGTGCTTACCCATAAGTACAACATCAAAGGTGACCAAATGGCACTACTTTATACCTTAAAAATGGACAAACCCACTGTCATTGGTGAAGTAAAATGTTCACAAGTCATGTATGATGAACTGGAGCGTCGTGGTGCTAAAGCCATCATGTATAAGACAGGACACTCTAACCTAAAGGTTAAGATGAAAGAAACGGGTGCAGACCTTGCCTGTGAAGTCTCTGGTCACATCTTCTTTAAACATCGCTATTTTGGTTATGATGATGCTATTTATGCCACACTCAGAATGTTAGAACTCATTGCTGATGGTATAGACCTTGACAAAGAGTTAGATGCCTTACCGCAAGTCTTTTCAACAGAAGAGATAAAAGTAGAGACGACAGAAGAAGAGAAATTTCTTATTATTGACAAAGTCAAAGAATTACTTGAAAATCCTCCGAGTGATTTCCCAAAAATACTCGGTATCATCGATGTAGATGGGGTACGTATAAACTTTGAAAAAGGCTGGGGTCTTGTACGTGCCAGTAATACTACTCCTGTACTTGTCACACGTTTTGAGTCTACAGATGAAACATTGGCGAAAGTCTATGAGGAAAAAGTAAATAGACTCATTGAAATGGCAAAAGAGCAACTGTGAAAAATACTCTTTATTTTAAACTAAAAAACAAAGAAGTACAAGAATCAGCATTTGATGCTATCGTTCAAGAACAAAAATCTATTGGGTATTATGCGCTTCCTGAACAAGATATAACTTCTCTATTAGAGTATGCAGATACGATTTCCGATGAAGTTACACAAATCGCTATCATCGGTATTGGTGGTAGTTCTTTAGGTGCGAAAGCTATCTATGAGTTTATAAAGCCTGTACGAAAATTAAAAAGAGAACTCTATTTTTTTGAGAGTACAGACCCTATTAATATTACTAGTTTGCTGTCACAACTTGATTATGATAAAACACATTTCCTTGTTATTTCAAAATCTGGGACTACCGTAGAAACATTTTCAATTTATAAATATATTTATTCAAAGAACAGCCATGCCTCTTCTTATACATTTATTACAGATCCTAATTCTCCATTAGAAAAATATGCAAACGAAATTAATGCGTCTGTTTTGTATTTACCCACTGACGTAGGTGGACGGTTTTCAGTCCTTTCAACAGTAGGTCTCATACCTCTTGCACTTAGTGGCATAGATATTCAAGCTTTATTAAATGGGGCACTTACTTTGAAAAAGAGCTTTTTTAATGCTGGCTACATGAAAGACACTATTTTGAAAAAAGCTGTTTATTATGCTCGACATCATGGACAATATCATATAAACTGTATATTTGCATATTCTGAAACCCTAAAATATTTTTGCGAATGGTATATACAACTTTGGGGGGAAAGTTTAGGGAAGAAGCAGCGACATTCTGCTTTTAATGTAGGTCTTACCCCTATTGGACTTATTGGTCCAAAAGATCAACACTCTTTTCTACAGCTTATCATGGAAGGTACACGTGATAAATCGGTTACTTTCATTAAAATAGAAGATTTTCAGGACAATATTATCATTCCTGATATTAAACTCAAACATCTTGAATCCTTGGATGTATTAAATAATTTACCTTTTTCACAACTCATTAATATGCAATGTGATTCTGTCATCGAAGCATTACTCGAAGAAGATATTCCTTTAGACAGTATTACTATTCCCAAAGTAAATGAAGAAAACATCGGTTCACTTATATATTATTATGAATTACTTACTTCATTGGTAGGAGAGCTCATTGATGTCAATACATACAACCAACCAGGTGTAGAGTCCGGTAAAATTATATTAAAAGAAAAATTAGAAAAAACAATAGCAGGGAAATCATAAATGTGTAACATAGCTTTTGATATAATTATCACAATAAAAAATAAAGTGAACAACGCATGATAAATAAATGTCTATTCCCCGCTGCAGGATATGGTACAAGGTTTTTACCAGCTACAAAAGCAACCCCTAAAGAAATGCTCCCTATTCTCACTAAACCACTCATTCAGTATGGTGTAGAAGAGGCTGTATCTGCAGGTATCACTACTATGGCTATCGTTACAGGTAGAGGTAAACGTGCCATTGAAGACCATTTTGACATCTCCTATGAACTTGAGCACCAAATAAAAGGTGGCTCTAAAGAAAACTTATTAACTGAAATACGTTCACTTATTACTCAATGCACTTTTTCTTACACGAGACAAGTAGAAATGAAAGGCCTTGGCCATGCCATACTTACAGGGGAAACGCTTATAGGTAATGAAGCATTTGCTGTGTTACTTGCTGATGACCTTTGCACCTATAGTGGGGATTCTGTACTAACTCAAATGATAGAAATATATGAGAAGTATCAATGTTCTGTAGTCGCCATAGAAGAAGTACCTATAGATCAGACAAACAAATATGGTGTTATCGCAGGGAGCCTTGTAGATAATACAACAGACACCTATAGAGTCACAGACATGGTTGAAAAACCAGACCCAAAAGATGCACCTACAAACATGGCAATCATAGGTCGCTATATTTTAACACCAGATATTTTTGATATTTTAAGAAATACAAAACCAGGCAAAGGTGGAGAAATCCAAATCACCGATGCACTTCTAGAGCAAGCTAAGCAAGGAAATGTCATAGCCTACAAATTTAAAGGTAAACGCTTTGATTGTGGCTCAGTAGATGGCTTTGTAGAAGCTACAAATTATTTTTACAAGAAAGGAAACTAATGACAAATATAATATTATGTGGAGGTTCAGGTACAAGGCTTTGGCCTATTAGCCGTACACTCATGCCCAAGCAATTTGTAAAACTATTTGACAATAAATCACTGTTTCAACTCACAGTAGAAAGAAACCATACTTTATGTGACAAACAATATATTGTCTCAAATACTGAACAATATTTTTTAGCCTTAGATCAACTAGAAGAGATGCAACTTAAGCGAAACTATTTTCTTCTTGAACCTGTAGGTCGTAATACTGCACCAGCTATAGCACTGGCATGTTTAGACATGGATCCAGAAGAGATAGTCATGGTCTCTCCTTCTGATCATCTCATTAAAAATAAAGAAGCCTATAACAAAGTGGTAGGAAAAGCTAAATTACTTGCAGCGAATGACTATTTAGTAACTTTTGGCATTACACCCAAATTTGCAGAAACAGGTTTTGGTTATATAGAAGCAGATAGGGAAGATGTAAAAGCATTTCATGAAAAACCAGATGCGGTAACAGCACAAAGTTATGTTGATGCAGGAAATTACTACTGGAACTCTGGCATGTTCTGTTTTAAAGCTGGTCTATTTTTAGAAGAGCTTAAAACCCATTCTATAGAGATTTATGAGGCTGCTTTGACTGCTTATGAGAATGCCAAAGGTACAGAGATGAACCGTACTTCTAGTTATGATGACATGATACGTATAGCCCATCAAGACATGGCAAACATCCCTGAAGACAGTATTGACTACGCAGTAATGGAAAAGAGTAAGAGAGTAAAAGTCGTTGCTGCTGACATAGACTGGAGTGACATGGGAAGCTTTGATGCCCTCTATGAAGAGCTTGAGGCAGATTCTGATGGAAACAAAGCACTCTCTGTGTCTAATGTAACTATAGAAAATATTTCTAACAATTCACATAATAACCTCGTTATCTCCGATAAGCTAGTCACGACTATCGATGTAGATGATCTGATTATTGTTGACACTGCTGATGCACTTCTTATATCAAAAAAAGGAAGTGGTCAGAAGATAAAGGATGCGGTAAAAGTACTTAAAGAAAGAGAATCTGTACTGCCAAATATCCACTTAACGGCACACCGTCCATGGGGAAGCTATACTGTTTTAGAAGATACCCCAGGATATAAAATCAAACGTATAGAAGTAAAACCAGGGAAAAGATTAAGCCTCCAAAAACATTTCCATAGAAATGAACACTGGATAGTGGTCTCTGGTACAGCCACAGTTACAGTAGGAGAGACAGTGAGACTTGTCCGACCAAATGAAAGTACCTATATTACCATGGGTGAAGTACATAGACTAGAAAATGAAGGCAAAATCCCTGTTGTACTCATAGAAGCACAAGTGGGTGAGTATACAGGGGAAGATGACATCGTGCGTATAGAAGATGACTTTCAAAGAACAAACTAAACATTAAAAATTAAATTAAACATAAGGAAATAGAAAATGGCACAAAAAGTAGCATTAATTACAGGTATTACAGGACAAGATGGTTCATATTTAGCAGAGTTTTTACTTAAGAAAGGGTATATCGTTCATGGTTTAAAAAGAAGATCATCCCTTTTTAACACAGACAGGATTGACCACCTTTACCAAGATCCACATATAGAAAATAGAAACCTCATTCTTCATTTTGGTGAAATGACAGACTCTATGAACCTAACACGCATCATCCAAGAGACACAACCAGATGAAATTTATAACTTAGCTGCAATGTCTCATGTAGCAGTAAGTTTTGAAACACCAGAGTATGTGTCTAATGCTGACGGTACTGGAACTCTTCGTATTTTAGAAGCTGTCAAACTTTTAGGACTTACAAAAAAAACTAAAATCTATCAAGCATCTACTTCAGAACTTTATGGGAAAGTACAAGAGACTCCTCAAAGTGAGACGACTCCTTTTTACCCACGTTCACCTTATGCAGTGGCAAAAATGTATGCGTATTGGATTACAGTAAACTATAGAGAAGCGTATGATATGTTTGCTTGTAATGGTATCTTGTTTAACCATGAGTCTCCAGTACGTGGTGAGACCTTTGTAACACGTAAAATCACAAGAGCAGCTTCTAAGATTGCTCTAGGCTTACAAGATAAACTTTACCTTGGAAACTTAGATGCTAAACGTGACTGGGGTCATGCAAAAGACTACATTAAAATGATGTGGCTCATTCTGCAAGCTGATGAACCTGAAGACTGGGTCATCGCAACAGGAGTAACTACGCCAGTTAGAGAGTTTGTACGTATGGCATTTGCCTATGCAGGTATAGAACTAGAGTTTAAAGGTGAGGGCATAGATGAAAAAGCTTATGTTGTCTCTTGTTCTAACCCTGAGTATCAACTTGAAATTGGTTCAGAAGTTGTTGCTGTTGATCCAAAATACTTTAGACCAACCGAAGTTGACTTACTTCTTGGAGACCCTACAAAAGCAGAAACAAAACTTGGTTGGAAAAGAGAATACAAACTAGAAGAACTTGTGAATGATATGATGAAAAGTGACTTAAAACTCATGACTAAAGATCAGTACCTTAAAGATGGTGGCTACACTATCATGAATTATTTTGAATAGGACATAGTCATGGAGAAAACGAGTAAGATTTATATAGCGGGGCACAGAGGATTAGTGGGTTCTGCCATTGTGAAGAACTTACAAAATAGAGGCTATACAAACCTTATCTACCAAACCCATAAAGAGTTAGATCTTAATGACCAAAGTGCGGTAGCTAGTTTTTTTGAAAGCCAAAAGCCTGACTATGTCATCTTGGCAGCTGCTAAGGTAGGCGGCATTGTGGCGAACAGTACTTACCGTGCAGACTTCATTTATGAGAACTTGCAGATTCAAAACAACATTATACATCAAAGCTATGTACATGGTGTAAAAAAACTCCTCTTTTTAGGAAGTACTTGCATTTACCCTAAAAATGCACCTCAACCTATGCCAGAAGACTGCCTCTTAACTGATACACTAGAGTACACCAACGAGCCTTATGCTATCGCTAAAATAGCAGGTATCAAGATGTGTGAGTCTTACAATTTACAATATGGAACAAACTTCATCTCAGTCATGCCGACAAATCTTTATGGTCCTAATGATAACTTTGATTTAGAAAAGTCTCACGTACTCCCTGCCCTTATTCGTAAAATTCATTGTGCAAAACTTCTGAATGAAGGAAAACACGATGCACTCATTAAAGACTTAGGCGTCGCTACATTAGAAGAAGCCAAAGTATATTTGGCAGACTTTGGTGTCAATGAGCATCAAGTAGAGATCTGGGGTACTGGTAATCCTATGCGTGAATTTTTATGGTCAGAAGACATGGCAGATGCCTGTATTTTCATTATGGAAAACAGAGACTTTAAAGATACCTATACGTCAGTAGATGGCTCTAACACTACTTGTACTCCACATGAAATAAAAAACCAAGAAATACGCAATACCCATATAAACATAGGTACAGGTGTAGATATATCTATAAAAGATTTAGCAACCATGATAAAAGAAATCGTAGGCTTTAAAGGTGAACTTTACTTCAATGTAGACAAACCAGATGGCACTATGAAAAAACTCACTGATGTGTCTAAGCTTCATGGGCTTGGGTGGAAGCATAAGGTTAAGTTAGAAGATGGAGTGAGTAAAATGTATGATTGGTACTTAAGAAAAGATATATGAAAATAGCGATTGTAGGAACAGGTTATGTTGGTCTTTCTAATGGCTTATTGTTAGCTCAACATAACGAAGTTGTAGCATTAGACATAGTACTTGAAAAAATAGAATTACTCAATAATAAAAAGTCTCCTATTGAAGATAAAGAGATAGAAGCGTTTTTACAAAAAAAAGAGAGCAACTTTAAGGCAACAGATAATATAGAGGAGGCCTATAAAGGTGCTGACTATATCATCATCGCGACGCCTACAGACTATGATCCAAAAACCAACTACTTTAATACAGATTCCATTGAGAATGTCATAGCTGATATCTTAAAAATAAACCCAAATGCCACTATGGTTATAAAATCAACTGTGCCTGTTGGATACACAAAATCTATTAGAAAAAAATATGAGACTGAAAATATCATTTTTTCACCAGAGTTTTTACGAGAAGGCAAAGCACTTTATGATAATTTATATCCAAGTCGTATTATAGTTGGGGAACAAAGTAAAAGAGCAGAAATCTTTGCCAATCTTTTATCCGAAGGTGCCATTAAAGAGAATATTCCCATCCTTTTTACAGATAGTACTGAGGCAGAAGCTATCAAACTTTTTTCCAATACTTATCTTGCTATGCGTGTTGCTTATTTTAATGAACTTGATTCTTATGCTCTTTCTCATGGGTTAAATACACAACAAATTATTGAAGGTGTAGGGTTAGACCCTCGTATTGGTACACACTACAACAATCCTAGTTTCGGTTATGGAGGGTACTGCCTACCTAAAGATACCAAGCAACTGCTCTCTAACTACAAAGATGTTCCATCAAACATGATAGAAGCTATTGTAAATGCCAATCATACCCGAAAAGATTTCATAGCTGAACAAATTATATCTAGCCTACCAAAAGACAAATACGACTACCCAACAGGTATCGTTGGCATCTATAGACTTGTGATGAAAAGTGGTAGTGATAACTTCCGCTCTTCTGCAATTCAAGGGATTATGAAAAGGCTTAAAGCAAAAGGGGTAGAAATAATCATTTATGAACCTGCCTATGTAGAGGAAGAGTTTTTCCATTCAAAAGTCATCAAAGATTTAGAAAAATTTAAAGCAATGAGTACTATTATAGTAGCCAATAGACTTTCAAACGATATAAAAGATGTTGAAAACAAAGTATATACTCGTGATATATTTAATAGGGATTCTTAAAGATAAGTGTCTCTATAGAACAGTAAAATCTAAATAATGGGAACTCCCCTATAAAGTATAAATCTATTAATTTTTAAATATTTTAGGTTTATAATACTCATTTAGATATAATCTTTCTATACTTAAAATAAGTAAAATACTACTATCTATATTTAGTGGAATGAAGGAAAAAAAATGCTTAATAATAAATCAGTACTCATTACAGGTGGGACAGGATCTTTTGGTAAAAAATTTATAGAAACTATTTTAAGTCGATACCCAGATGTAAAAAAGATAATTATTTACTCACGTGACGAACTTAAGCAATCCATCATAAAACAAAAATACCCTACCTTTGATTTTCCACAAATGCGATTTTTTATTGGTGACATCAGAGATAAAGAGCGTTTAACACAAGCCTGTGAGGGAGTTGATGTCATCATCCATGCAGCAGCCATAAAGCAAGTAGATACAGCAGAGTACAACCCTACAGAGTGCATACGCACAAATATAGATGGAGCTGAAAATGTTATACATGCGGCGTTAGCATGTGGTGTGCATGATGTGGTTGCACTCTCTACAGACAAAGCTTGTGCACCCATCAACCTTTATGGTGCTACAAAATTGGCTTCAGATAAACTTTTTGCAGCTGCCAATAACATCAGAGGGTCAAAAGACATTCGCTTTTCTGTGGTTCGTTATGGTAATGTTATGGGTTCACGTGGATCTGTTATCCCATTTTTTATGGACAAACGTAAAGATGGTGTATTGCCCATAACACATAAAGATATGACACGCTTTAACATATCTTTACAAGATGGTGTGAACTTGGTAATGTTTGCTCTAGACCATCATTTAGGTGGTGAGATATTCATCCCTAAAATCCCTTCATACAAGATTTTAGATATTGCAGAAGCAGTGGCCCCAGAATGTACTACACGAGATGTTGGCATAAGGCCTGGTGAAAAGTTACATGAAGAGATGATTACAGATACAGATTCTCTCAATACAATTGACCTTGGTCCATACTATGCTATTCTCCCTTCTGTTTCTTATACCTATACGGTAGAAGATTATATGAAACACCATAAAGCTACAAAAGTACCATTTGGTTTTAAATATAATTCTGGAACCAATACTGAGTGGGAAACAGTAGAAGGATTACGTAAACTAATCGTAGAGCATGTAGATGCTAATTTTAAGGTTTAGCTGTGATTCCTTACGGTAAACAGCTTATTGAGCAAGATGACATAGATGCAGTTGTAGAGACACTACATTCAGACTACTTAACCACGGGTCCTAAAGTACAAGCTTTTGAAAATGCACTGGCATCGTATTGTAATGTTCAGTATTGCATTGCTGTTGCCAATGGTACTGCGGCTCTTCATCTTGCTTCACTTGTTTTACTGAAGTCAGGAGATAAAGTACTTACTACCCCTAACTCATTTTTAGCGACATCAAATTCCATACTTTATGCAGATGCAAAACCTATGTTTGTAGACATTCAACAAGATGGCAATATTAACTTAGACTTGTGCGAAGAGGCACTCAAAAAAGACCCAAGCATCAAAGCTATTTACGCAGTGGCATTTTCTGGACATATGGTAGACCAAAAAAAGTTACGCTACTTAAGAGACACTTATGATGTCATCGTCTTGGAAGATTGTGCACATGCTATTGGTGCAAATGAAGAGGGTATTAAAGCTGCATCGTGTACAAACTCTGATGTCTCTATACTCTCTTTTCATCCTGTAAAACACATGACTACAGGCGAAGGTGGTGCTATTACCACTAACTCTAAAGTACTGTATGAGAAGATGCTGACTTTACGTGGGCATGGTATGGTAAAAACACCTGACATGAAGCCATGGGAATACGAGATGAGAGAACTTGGCTTCAACTACCGCATTACCGATATACAGTGTGCCTTAGGTCTTTCACAACTAAGTAAACTTGATACCTTTATAGAAAGACGTATTGCACTGGTAAAAAACTATGATGAAGCTTTTAAAAACAGTATAGTTAAGCCTCTTTATACTTATGATGGGAAATCCTCTTATCATCTTTATGTGGTTTTAGTGGACTTCAGTAAACTCACTATCACAAAAGTTGACCTTTTCAACAAGTTAAGAGAAAAAGAGATAGGTATTCAATTGCATTACATCCCTATAAATAAACAACCTTACTACACTAGCTTAGGATATGGTGATGAAAAAACACCTGTCATGGACGGTTACTATGAGCAGTGTTTTTCTTTGCCCATGTACCCTAAGATGAGTGATGAAGAACAAACTTATGTTATAAAAACCCTTTTTGAGATTTTAAATGGCTAAGTGTATAGCTATTATCCCTGCACGAGGGGGAAGTAAGCGAATCCCACGAAAAAATATAAAAGATTTTTTTGGTAAACCTCTGATTGCCTACTCTATAGAAGTTGCACTGGCATCAAAACTTTTTGACAAGGTTGTTGTCTCTACGGATGATGAAGAGATAGCAAGTATCGCTAAAGCGTATGGTGCAGAAGTACCATTTTTACGACCCAAGAACCTCTCTGGTGACTTTACAGGAACAGGAGATGTAGCCACCCATGCCTTAGAATGGTATACCTCTCAAGGTGAGAAATTTGACTATGCTTGTACCCTTTATGCTACAGCTCCCCTACTTCAAAAAGAGTATCTTATAGCAGGCTATAACGCCTTATGTAAAAGTGATGCCATTCATGCATTTTCATCAACCTCTATGCCATTCCCTATACAGAGAACCTTTAAGTTAAACAGTAAGGGTAGATGTGAGATGTTTACCCCTGAACACTATATGACACGCTCACAAGACCTAGAAGAGGCATACCAAGATGCTGGACAGTTTTACTGGAGTAAGCTTTCCCAACACTCTGATGAAATTATGTTTGGGAAAGACAGTATCCCTGTCATCTTACCTCGCCATTTAGTACAAGATATTGATACCTTAGAGGACTGGACAAGAGCGGAGTTGATGTATCAAGCTTTACATCAAGACATTTTTGATAGATGGAATGGCTTAAAAAGAAAAATATCTGTTAAAACTGTAATCCCATTTAAACAAGGTGAAATATATTTCATGTCAGTGGGTCACAATATTGGAAGTGAAATTTATGGACATGACGATTTGTTTTTAAGACCTGTATTTGTATATAGGAAACTAAGTAAAACATCATTTGTGGGTATACCATTAACATCCAAACAAAGAGATGGCAGTTATTTTTTTACATTTAGTTACACAAAAAAGACATTAAGTACGGCACTACTAAATCAGCTAAGGGTTTTTGATATAAGAAGAGCAGAATATTGCGATGGGCATATAAGTATAAAAGATTTTTCAAAACTGAAAGATAAAGTTAAAATGTTTATGGATATTACCCCCAACCTAAAAAGGAAGGGGAGCGGGCATGCTTCAAAGAAGTTGCCGAAAAGTCTCTCTAAAGAGATTAAAAATAGTATAGCACAAGATAAGAAAAATGTCAAATAACCCTAAGACGGAGCTACAATGACAGAGAGCAATCGTATAGAGTTTAAAGAAAAGCTTACCGAAAGTTTAGAAAAAGAAGTGGTTGCTTTCTTGAACTATACTGGTGGAGGTATTATTTATCTTGGCATCGACAAAGAAGGACAAACCATCGGTATAAAAAACTGTGATGAAACGCAGTTAAAAATAAAAGATAAATTAAAACACAATATTGAACCCTCTTGTCTAGGGCTTTTTGATGTCATCGTGGAAAGAAGAGATGAAAAAGATATTATAAAAATCATTGTTGCTAGTGGAAAAGAGTTACCTTACTATATAAAAAAATATGGCTTGTCTCCGCGAGGTTGTTTTATTCGTTTGGGAAGTGCGAGTGAGCCTATGAGTACAAGTATGATAGAGGAGCTTTTTTCTCGAAGAACACGAAATTCATTAGGTAAAATTTTATCTAATCGGCAAGATTTAACCTTTGAGCAATTAAAAATCTATTATGAGGCAAAAGAGTTAAAACTAAATGCTCAGTTTGCTTCAACATTAGAACTATTAACTCCTGATGGTAAATTTAATTATGTAGCCTACCTTATGTCTGACTCCAATGGGGCATCTATTAGAGTAGCCAAGTATAGAGGCTTAAATAAAGTACATCTTATAGAAAATAATGAATACGGATATTGTTCTCTTATCAAAGCGACCAAGAGTGTTTTAGATAAACTAGAGATTGAAAACAAAACAGCCGCACTCATTACATCAAAAGAGAGAATTGAACAAAGACTTTGGAATCCTATTGCATTAAGAGAAGCTGTTATTAATGCCATTGTTCATAACGACTATACGCACGAACTTACACCTTTGTTTGAGATATATGATGACAGATTAGAGATAACCTCAGCAGGTGGACTCTCTGTGATTAAAAATCAAGAGCATTTTTTTCAGGGCTATTCAAACCCTGTAAATCGCCAAATTATGAGGATTTACAAAGATTTGGAAATGGTAGAGCATCTTGGTTCAGGGATGAATAGAATATTGACCTATTATAAAAAAGAAAATTTTGTACTAAAAGATATTTTTTTAAGGGTCGTATTTTTTTCAAATCGTAATGAAATAAAAACTACCCAAGAAACTACCCAAGAAACTACCCAAGAAACTACCCAAGAAACTAAAAAAACATCTACAAGAGATAAGGTACTTTTAGAACTTCAAAAAGACAACTCACTTACCAGAGAAGATTTAGCGAAACTAGTTGGGGTGAGTGCAAATGCAGTAAAACAACATCTTTCAAAATTAAAAGATGAGCATAAAATAAAAAGAGTTGGTAGTACAAAAACAGGGCATTGGGAGGTTTTGGATGAATCCTAAAAATATCCTCTTTAGAGCCAACTCTTCCTCCACCATAGGTACAGGGCACATCATGCGTGACCTCGTTTTAGCAGAGAAGTATAGTGATGCCAACATCACATTTGCCACGCAAAATTTAGAGGGGAACATAAATCATAAAATTGTAGAAGCTGGCTATGCCTTAAAGATACTCAGTTCAAACGAAAAAGAAGAGCTAGTAACACTCATAAAAAAACTTCACATAGAGATGGTTA
>Ga0256839_1002228_pt1 | contig 22045 bp, 17 predicted proteins | sample 354166metaG_FD_185968 | JGI IMG/M metagenome (GOLD analysis project Ga0256839, IMG submission 185968) | Hydrothermal vent microbial communities from Mid Atlantic Ridge, Atlantic Ocean - 354-166 | ecosystem: Environmental > Aquatic > Marine > Hydrothermal vents | place: Atlantic Ocean: Mid... | reverse complement strand
ACCATTGCACGAGGTAATATAGAACTGCTTCCTGTTTCGGGTGGCGAAGTTTATAAAGTTGGCGGTGTAACTTCAATAGCTGCAAGTGCAACTGTGATGCAATAGATAAAATGCGACAATTAAAGGTGAAAAAAGCAGGGTTATATGCCCTGCTTTTTTTGTTATCCGCTTATTTTATAGGGGTTCAATTTCAGAACAACTGACCCAAGAACATCATCTACGGATATAATTCACTGGTTATTAGCGTTGTAGTAAAAAACAATAAATTTGCAATAGGATTTAAGAATGATACCAACATGCCACAAACACGCCTTCCCTTTTTTTCAGAAGATATAGCATTAATTAACCAACATATTGGAGTTCAAAAAGTATCAGGTAAAGTATTCTATTTTAATGGATCGATGCCTGTTTTTCAACATTTAGAGAGCGACTATTCAAGTTTTCGATTGTTTACTAGCCAACATTGTAGTAAATGGCAATGTTAAACAATCTGAGGTTGTTAGGGCCTTTTAAGGTTAGTAAAATCAGTGTTAAACGATGGGTTAAAAAGTACCGAGAAGAAGGAGCTAAGTCTTTTTTTTGTCTCAGCAATAACGCAAACCTCGTGTATTAACAAGGGATGTAATCTTAGCTCTTGAAGCTCATTTAAGGTCAGGCAAGAGTCTTTCAGATACCTGTAACTTACTAAAGTTAAAAAAAGACACTGTAAAAAAGGCTATGGTGCATTCACACATTCTCATTCACAAATAGGTTCAGTTACTAAATATATTCTGAACCAGAAAAAACACCATCAGAAAAAAACATTCAAAGAAGAATATATTGAAATGCTTACTAAATTTGAAATAGTTTATAAGAATGAATATGTATTCAACTTTTTTAATGATGTAAGTGGTTTTGAACAATAGCACGGTGCGCTGCACCTTCAAAATTCGGAGGTTTAATTTTTTATAAATATATTAGGTACGCTGTACCCTTAACTTACTTTGATTATGAGAAATCAAAAAGAACTACCCCACCAAAGAGCCATTGGGGTATTAATAGGTGTTTGGTATGCAAACAAAATTATTCCGAGCCAAGGGTGGTCGAAAAATTAAACCAAATGGGCTATCGCCCTGCGATTAAAAATAAAGAGGGTGTGATTAAAAATGAATTAATAGGGGTTTCCTGCCTTTGCAGGAATTGTAGAGGGAGTTTTGCGTAACAGCAACTACCGTTTAAGAAACTTATAGGTTTCACTAAATCCTGTTGAGGCATCTTTAATCGCTACTAAATAATAACCAGCTGGCAGGTTTTTTACATCAACTTTAAATTCATTGGCACTCATCTTTTCGGTAAAAACCTCCAATTTATTGCCAATAATAGAATGAATAACAATTTGAGGATTTACCAAATTAGATTCAACTATGGTAACTTTTAAAAAGTTAATACTTGGATTTGGATAGATTTGAATCTTGTTCTCAATTTTTAAATCGTTCGAAGAAAATGCAGGGTATTCACTATCATTTTGACCATAAACTGTAACTCCTATGAGCATAAGTAAAGTAGATAGAAGTATGGTTTTTAGAGCTTTCATTTTCTTTTATTACTGTTTGGACAATAATTGAGCCAAATAGTTTAAATCATCTATGCAAATAACGTGCATTTTTTAAAAAGGTTTTAATTTAATGAAATAAAAGCGGAAGAAATTCGTTCGGTGATGTCGGAAGCTATTAAAGAATGCTCTCCAAGCTCTGATGAGGCTATATCTCCTGCACTGCCGTGCAAATATACGCCCAACCGAGCAGCATCAAACGGATTATAGCCTTGGGCTAATAAACTTGTAATAATTCCTGTAAGTACATCTCCACTACCTGCCGTAGCCATACCAGGGTTACCCGTTGAGTTAAACCAAACTGTGCCATCCACATTAGCAATAGAAGTATGTGCTCCTTTTAAAACAATTATCAGCTTATGTTCAACTGAAAAAGTTTTTTGTTTTTTAACTCTTTCTAGGCTGTTAGCAGAACTACCAACCAACCTGTTAAACTCGCCCACATGTGGTGTAAGCACACTCCCTTTGGGTACAAGTTCGATTAGTTCAGGGTTTTGAGAAATTAGGTTTAGCGCATCTGCATCTAATACTAATGGTTTTTTGCAGGCTTTAATTAAGGCTAATAATAAACTTAATGTTTCCAAATTTGTGCCAATGCCAGGGCCTATGCCTAAAGCTGAATAAGTTGAAATATCTATTTCTAAATTGGTAAGGTGCTTTTTCCCACTGGTTAAACACATCACTTCCGGTATTGCCGTTTGCATAATATCATACCCGCAAGTTGGCAATAATGACGTAACAAGTCCTGCCCCCGCCCTTAGGCAAGCTTTAGAAGCCAGCATATTTGCTCCAATTTTACCAAAACTACCTCCTATTATTAAAGCATGACCAAAGTTGCCTTTATACGAAAATTTTAACCGGGGCTTAACTAAATACCCAGCCTCCCTTTTGGTAAGGTAATGATACCTTGTTTTTTGCGATTTAATAAACGTAGTATCCAGCCCGATATCTACTAAGTTCCATTGCCCAACATAGGCATCATTTTCCGGCATCATAAAAGCCAGCTTGGGCAACTGAAAACTGATGGTGAATGTTGGTTTAATAATGCTTCCTTCCATCGGAGTGCCGTCTGGGCTTAAGCCAGAAGCAATATCTATCGAAATAATCTCTTTTCCTGACCCATTAATTTTATCAATAAGTACGGCCAACTCCCCTGTAATGGGGCGTGTAATACCCGAACCAAAGATTCCATCAATAATTACATCACAGTTAACCTCAATTTGCGTTAGCAAATGTATGCCCGAAGGCAGTCGTTTTAAATTATGCCTGTAATCCTCCGTTTCTTGGCTTTGAGGAGAAGCTAAAAACACCTGCACTTGGTAATTTTTTTTATGAAGTAACCTAGCTATGGCTAGGGCATCTCCTCCATTATTTCCTGTGCCTGCAATAATTAAAACTCGTTTATTATTATTAAATTTTTGTGTAAACCAATCCACAAAAGCCTGCGAAGCTCGCTCCATTAAATCAACAGACTTTATGGGTTCATTGGCTATCGTGTAAGCATCTGCTTTTCTGGTTTGTTCGGTCGATAGAATTTGCATGACGGGTTTTTTCTGTTACTTAGCCGATATTATGCACAAAAATGCACGTCATTGCGAGAGTGGAATCCGACCAGTTGGCGGATCAGCGTAGGAAGATGACAGAAAATATGTCCTGTCCCGTCCTTAAAAATGGAGACCCCGCAACAAGTGCGGGGAAACGTTCTTTTTATGTACTTTGCCGGATCTGTTCCGGGGCACCCTTTTTAATCTGTCAATGGTAGCGCAGCTTCTCCTTCGTAGTTTAACTACGGAGAAGGAGCGTGGCAATCTGCATTTTTGCATTGTAAGTGGGGATTGCCTGCCTTGCCAGCAGGCAGGCTTCGGTCGTTCCTCCCTCGCAATTTACGGTCTTAATTTTGTCTTGCATAACATCAGTGCTTAAATTTAGCCACTATTTTGTAATTTTTAAAGCCTCCTATTTCTCTTCCTCCAAGTAAATTAAGTTCAATCCAGGTTCTTATCCTGTATTTGAGCTTTTCGTGTTTGTATAACGACCTCCCTTTTAGTGCTTTGCCTGAATATTGCAATTCTTTGCTCCAGTTAATTTTTGCAATTTTTTCTTGCATTACTACCGGATGGGTTTTAGTAAACTTGGGTACTTTGTTTAGGGGGCCATAGTCAAAATCAACTATTTCGGTTTCCGTTTTTGTTCCATTCCATGTTTTAACCATCCTGTCTTGCTTGGTGGACATCGTATAGGGCGGACGCACCCAGCCATAATGATAAATTTCGGCTGTAATAAGAGCTACATTAAGCTTGCGTGCCACTTTTTTTGATTGATAAAATGTGGTTGTGGGCTCAAATTGAGAATAAAATCGAAAGGATTGGGCATCACGCCAAGAATGAATTTCCGGTAAATTTCTAATAATCCTTATTTCTTTGGGATACCAACCATGGTGGGTAAAACAATGGCTATAATCGCCCCAAAAATGCCTGTAATTAAATAATAATCCTTCAACTTTGGGGTTGTTTAAAAAGTGTTTGCACGCATTTTTTATAGTGGGCAAATATTTTTCGTGTACTACTTCATCCACTTGCAGGTAAAAAAGCCAATCGCCCGTGCATTCTTTTTTGGCTACATCGGATAAGTAGGCGTATAATGTGTTTTGTTTAAACCTTTCTGGCTCCCACTTAGCGTCAATAATTTTTATCTTAGTACTATTAATAGATTTAATAACCTGTAAAGTATTGTCATCTTCGTCTCCCTTAATGTAGGCAATTACAAATTCATCTACCAAATCTAAAATGGAAAGAATGGATTCTTTTAATGGATAAGCCAGTTTGGTGGCATTTCTTACAAAAGTGTAACCGCTAATTAGCATGGGTTGTATTTAATGGATTTGCTGTTTAGTATTACTTAATAATAATGATAAAAGGGTATAATGCCATAATGATTGAATGCTTAATTTAGGTTTAATCATTTACAAATTGCTTTTTGCCATAATCCCACCGCTCAAACATTACAACAAAATCATCAAAAGCAGTTTTATTATTTTTAGTTTGTAAATATCTATGTGTGTCTTGCTTAGGGGGTGTCCAAGCCGATGGTGCATCTCCGTAAAATAAACCAATGGTTGGTATTTTAGCCGCAACTGCGAGATGCTTATTCCCCCCGTCATTGCCTACATACATTATACACCGCTCAAAAATAGCTCTCACTTGGGCAATGCTCGGAATATCATACTCTATTAAACAATGTTTGGGTTGGTTAATTTTATTATACACGTTGCCAGCCATTTCTTTTTCTCCTGGGCCATAAACAAAATAAAGAAAGTACCCCTTTTTAATTAAGAAATTGCCAATTTTTACAAGTAAGCTTATAGGTACTTGTGCGCCTGCTCTTTCTGATTGGGCACAAAATACAATCGTGTTGTTTTTTAAATGTGCTAAAGAAAATTGAGCAGAAAAATCGACATCCTCCTGACTTACAGGATATTCGATATGCAAATCTTCTTCATTAGTTCCCAATATTTTTGTCATTATTAGCCCATGTAGTGTATTATACACTTTGTTTCTTATGCTATCAGGCAAATGAAAGGGGTAATTATAAGAGAGTGATTTTTTATTTTCTTTTATATACCCCATTCTAGTATTTGCTCTACTTACTAAGGTAATTAGAGCCGTCTTATTATGGTCATATAAATCAATTACTAAATCAAAGTGTTCTTTGTAAACTTTGTAACAAAGAGTAAGGTATTCAATTATTGTTGGCTTTTTATTCAGTTTCCAAATACGATCAACCTTAGACGAATTTATAAATACTTGAGCACCCAGTGGCTCAGATAAGAAAGTGATTTGAGCATGAGGATATAGTATTCTTATTTGCCTCACCAGAGGTGTTGTGAGCAACACATCTCCTAGTTTTCGCAGTTTAATTATTAATATTTTTTTAGGGGTGTTTTTTGCGTTCATTTCTAATCCCCTAAGAAACAGGTTCAACATATTTACACAGTAGAAGTCTTTTCATAAGTAGCATATACTTCAAAATGACGCCAATTATTCATTTCTTCTCTCTCAATTTGTTTCGTTGACGCATTTAAATCAAAATCATCAAATTTAAACAAGTCATACCCACTGTTCTTAAATAAATCATAAAGCTCAAACCGGTCTTCTTTATTCAATTTTTTAAAAACCTCAAACATAATAGATGGTTTAAACTCATCAATTATACTACGGAGCGATAAAAGAATATCCTTGTCATATCCTTCTGTATCAACTTTTATACAAGTTAATGAACTTAACAAGCTGCTGTACTCACTCCTTAATAAGCGATCTAGGTTAACGCCATTAATCTTCTCTTCAAGCTCATATTTACCATGAAACTTTGATTTTAGCTTTGAAATCCCTCCATTATTAAAAGTTGCTTCGCTCGAATTATAATAAAATTCTCCGTCCTCTTTTGTAGCGGCATACGGAAGTGGAATTAAATTAAGTTTATCCTTATTAAGTGTTGAATTTACTTTCAATATTTTATACAAATGTGGGTTTGGCTCTAAAGCTAATACTGTGCCTCCAGCCCCCGCAGCTAACCCCATTGGCAATCCTGTATCTCCAATATTTGCACCAATATCAATAACGAAATCTCCATTATTAATAAATTTTTTAAAGAAATTAAGCTGCGAACTTGAAACAATCATTGAATATGAGAATGGGTTTAACCAATGAGCATAGTCTATTTTTCCATACCCTTCTAATTGAAAAGATTTCAACTTATACCCAAACTCTTGTTTTGTGGTCATTAACTTATATTTTGCGATTTTTCGCTTTATAAAATTAATCATAATGGTAAGTACTGCTGAATTTAACCACAAAGATACTAATTTACTTTATTGAGCCCACTCCGAAAACACCCAAAACCAAAAAAGTCTCTTTTTTCAAGTTGGCCTTTCAGATTTTCAAGCAATCAAATTTTGCGTTTCCCCATAATCCTTTGTTTTTCAATACGGGAATGATATAGATTTGCCTATGCAAATTGGATTTGAAGCAAAACGCTTATTTTTAAACGATAGAGGGCTTGGCAATTATGCACGTAATTTACTTTATGGACTTTTAAAATATGCCCCAAGTCATAATTATCATTTATTTACTCCCCAATATTCTGATAAGCACATTAATAAAGAATTTATTAACACAAGCCGGGTAACCATCCACGAGCCAAGCGGCCTTTTAGGTGCTATTTCAAAGAGTGCGTGGCGAAGTTTTGGATTAGGAAAAGAGGTTAGAAAACACCAAATGGATGTTTTTCATGGCTTAGCCCAAGAGCTGCCTAAAGATATAAAAAAATCGAAAGCACGCTCTATTGTAACTATTCATGATATGATTTTTTTGCAGCATCCGGAGTTTTACAAACCCATAGATCGCAAAATATACTTTAGCAAGGTAAAGTTTGCCGTACATAATGCCGATCATATTGTGGCTATATCAGAGCAAACCAAAAATGATATTTTAACTACCTTTAAAATTGCCGAAGATAGGATTAGTGTGATTTATCAAAGTTGCAATGAGGTTTTTTATGAAAAGCGAAGCGGGGAAGAGTTAGCACAAGTTAAACAAAAATGGAATTTGCCGAGTAATTACTTATTATATGTTGGAGCCCTTAATGAAAATAAAAATGTTAAAATAATCTTAGAAGCCTTAACCCAATTAAAAAGCAAAGTGGATTTACCATTGGTAATTGTGGGCAATGGAGAAGCCTATAAAAAAACATTAATTAAGTATGCCTCAGAAAACAATCTTTTAAAACAATTAATATTTGCAAGTGAAATAGCCAATCCTTCTCCTTTAGAGCTTTCATCCTTTTATCAAATGGCCTCTGTATTTATTTTTCCTAGTTTTTACGAAGGCTTTGGCATACCCATACTAGAAGCAAGGTTTAGTGGCATACCTGTAATTGCCTCAAACTCCAGTTGTTTAGAGGAAGCTGGGGGAGAGGAGAGCTATTATTTTAACCCAAATGATGCAGAGGAATTGGCAGAGTTAATTTTTAAAACTAAAAGCTTAGCCTGTTCTACTCCTGAAAATTTCAAATTAAAAGAACTCACTAAACAATTAATGTACTTGTACTCAATTTTTACACCTTAAATGAAAATATTATTTATAACTTCTTCATTTGAAGATTATCTGCAAGATCAACTGTTAATTGGCTTAAGAACATTACTAGGAGATAAAGTTATCGATTATCCCCAAAAAGATGTTTTATACGTAAATTCTCCCAAAGACAAACATAATTTATATGGCTGCGGTTTTACTATTTGGAAATCGCTACCTGATATTAAAATAGACAGGAGTAACATTTTTAGAAGGATACAAAAAAATGAGTTTACCTTAATAATTTTCGGCAGTATATGGAGGCAGAAATCTGTATTTAAAAAAGTGGTTTTCAAAAATAGTTTCAGAAATCGAACAAAATTAATTTTTATTGATGGAGAAGATCACACCATGGTTTACAAAAAAGCATTGCCTTTTGGCAGGTATTTCAAAAGGGAGCAGTCATCAAATTTAATGTCTCTTTTTGTAAGGAAAATAAATTTTTCAATTCCGCCTAATAAAATCAAAAAGGTAAGTTCTAAAAAAAACAAGCCGTTTGCTAAACATAACCAATGCGATGAAGCTTATAAAATTGAGGATGTAAAAAATAATTGCCAAAGGAGTTACGCCTTTAATGATGAAACATTGTATTATGATGATATAGCACAATCAGAATTTGCTATAACAATGAAAAAAGGTGGTTGGGATTGCATGAGACATTATGAAATTGCAGCAAACCTTACAGTTCCTTGCTTTTACAAACTCGATACTAAAAATAAGAACTGCGCCCCTCATGGCCTTATTGATTTGGTAAATGTAATAAGTTTTGATACTGCTAGCGAACTAGAAAGAAAAATCAATCTAATTAGAGATAACAACCTTTACAGCTCAATGCAGCTTAATGTAAAAAAATGGATAGAAGCTAATAGTTGCACCAATGCAGCAAAACAACTGTTAAGTAATGTTGGTTTACCTAATTAAATTTGAATGATCTTTAACCGCCTCATACTATCCTTTATTACTTTTATAATATCGTTAATTGTTAAGTCAATATTTTTACCTTTTTGTAAAGCTTTAAATGTTGCTTTTGATTTGTTTAACTGGCTAACTGAGCAGATAAAAAAGTAAAAAGATTTTACATATTTTGCATCCAAAATTAGTGTGCGTAAAACAGTTTTTAAAACCAGTTTTATCATATAATACCATAGCTCAAATCCATTGAAATGAATATAATGAAGCATCATTTTGTTTCGCTTGGCTATAATCTTTACCCTTTTAACAGGTTCTTTTGTAATTGTAGCCGATGTCTGGTGCCTGCAAATTGCATTATGCTCATAATAAAGTTTATAGCCCATCCGCCAAGCTCTTAAACCAAGTTCTACATCTTCGTAATAATAGGGGTTAAAGTTTTCATTAAAGCACCCAATTTCCACCAATTTTGTTCTGCTCACCAAGGCATTTGCTCCAGAAAGAAATAAGCTATATAATGAAGTAGATGAGGTACTGGTATAGCTTTTTCCTGGAATAATATTTCCAAAATTATAAACAGGAAATTTTGCAGCAACTTGAATTTCGTCAGAATCAATTCCAATAATTCTACCCATAACCCCAAATGTATCAGGTATATTAAAGTAGGGTAGTAAGGGGATAAAGTAGCTATTAGACAATTGAATGTCTGAATTTAATATCAAAATTAACTCTTTACTAGCGGCTTTTAGTCCAATATTCGTGTTTCCCGAAAACCCTCTGTTACTGTTATTTTCAATAAGCTTAAAATCAGGGTATTTTTTTTTTATAAAAGAAACCGAATCGTCCTTAGAATTATCATCAGAAATAATAACTTCGTAGCTAGTGATATTCGAAGTTTCTATGGCGTTTAATAGAAACGGGATGTTTTTTTCTAATAATTTTTTTCCGTTATAATTAGGAATTACAACTGACAGGCTTTGATTCATCTAGTAAAGTGTTCTTTAATTATTAAATTTGGCTCTTATGCCAAATTGGTAATACTTCATGTCGTTATGAAACCCTAACGTAAGGATATTAAGTAACCCAAACAGAATAGACTTAGATGGATTAATGCCTTTGATTATATCCACAGTCAGCCCACTAACACCAAGCAGCCTTTTCATACTTTTTTTTGTAAAAAATCTTAAATGCGTGTTGTCAAGAATTCCCCCTTCTCTATATCTCCAATCTTTGTTAAATAGTAGTTCTCTAATATTTTTCCAATACCTAACATTTGGTAATGAGCACACTAAGAATGCCGACTTGCTTACATGTGGTTTTAGTGCAGTTAAAAATTCAGTTGGGTTTTCCAAATGTTCAAGAAAATCGTTGCATATAACGCAATCAAAATAGTTATTTGGCAAGCCTTCCAGAACCTGCATCGCTTGCCCCCAAACAGCTTTATCAAGCACTTCTTCCGCTTTACTAATAGCAGAAGAATCCATGTCTACCCCCCACACTTCTGCACCAAAATTTTCTTTAATAGTAGCCGAAAAATACCCGTTTGAACATCCGAACTCAATGGTTTTTTTTAAAGAATTTGGCATAAAATAAAACATCTCCAATCTTTCATATTGATAATACTCCTTGTCCTTTTCGTTTGGCATCATTTAACTATGTTTTTGTTTGTATGTCTATTATATCGTCTTATAAACTTCATTAGTAAGTTTAACCATAGTATCCATGCTAAATTTTGACTCCACTAAGTGCAAGGCCTTTTTAGTAATTTGCCTGCTTAGTGGTTCATCTATTAGTAACCTTATAACATTATTAGACAGGCTTTCTGCATCTTTAGGGCTTGATAGCAAACCTGTATTTTCATTAATTACAATTTCAGGAATACCCCCCACATTAGTAGCTACCACCGGCACTTTGCTAGCAAATGCATCCAGTATTGTACTGCCTAGTCCTTCCATTGTTGAAGTCATTAAAAAAACATCAAAAATGGATAGCAGCTTTGGAACATCTTTTCTAAACCCCAGCATAGTAATATTTGCCCCCAACTCTTTAGTAGCTATATAATTTTTAATAGGTTCGCACTCTGCGCCTGCCCCAATAATTAAAAAGTGTACATCGGGCATTTTGCTTAACACAATTTCGGCTATATCAACAAAAGTAAAATAATCTTTTTCAGCAACTATTGCCGAAATATTTCCAACTATCTTTTTGCCTTCAATGCCCAATTCTCTTTTTAAGTTGGGCGCATGTACTTGTTTAAATTTATTAATATTAATGCCATCATATATAATGTCTAATTTCTCAACTGCTTCTACAGTTTGTGCCATAACTTTTTTTGTGGATTCTGACACACATATTATTTTAGAAATGCCAGAATAATTAAACTTTTTATAAGATAAAACATTAGAACGAACAGGAAAAATCACCCTCCGACTTAATACAAGTTTAGCCGGGTTTCCTAATAATTTAGAAAAAACAGTAAGTGTGTGCGAGGGGCTGCAATGCATATGAATTACTTTAGCTTGCAACCTTTTGCTAAGCTTTTTTATTTTAAATGCTGAAAAAATATTGAACCCATTATTAAATTTTATAGCCAAATAAGGAATATTATTCGATACACAAAACTGTAGCAATGATGAGCTTTTTCTTACAATCATAAATACTTTTAGCCCTTGCTTTTGCTGACCCAATAATAAATTAGCCACCTGCTGTTCTCCGCCACGCCAGATTCGCATAGATGAAACATGAATTACATCACAGCTAGAATTAGCAGCATTAGTTGATTTAATCTTAACAATTGCTTTCGCATATTTCAAAAAGGTTTCAGTAGAAGATAGCACTGCTATAATCAGCCCATGCCAACCATCTAAAAACCCTAATTTTAGTATGTAGCCATATAAAAATCCCCATACAGGACTAATAACTGCTTTTACAATTAAAAAAAAATTGAGTTGATCCTGTAATTGACTTGCTCCAATTTCTGAGAAATTATTAACCTGTCTTATATGCTCAAAAATTGAATTAAACGTATAATGAAATAATACTCCTTGAAGCATTGGGGGGTTGCCTCCCACATTTAATTCAAATAAATCATGAGGGTTTACCCCTCCCCATTTACCCACGTTCTTTTTGAATAATCTAATTTTTCGATCAGGAAACCAATGCCCATGCTTTATAAACCTATCCACATAAAAAGACATCCTGTTGATGGTATAAGCATTATAAGTGGGCTTTTGCTTTACTTCTTTAATACTACTAATTAATTCATTTGAAAGAACTTCATCGGCATCAACAGATAAAACATAATCATATTTTGCTTGTGTAATAGCAAAGTTTTTTTGTTGAATATGCCCTGCAAATTTATGTTCAACAAAAACTGCCCCTTTCTCCAAACAAATAACTTTTGTCCTATCCGTAGAAAAAGAATCTACTACGACAATCTCATCTGCTACCTGCCACGCTGCATCAAGGCATCTGGCAATGTTTTTTTCCTCATTAAGAGTAATAATAACTACTGAAAGTTTTACAGGATTTAAAGACATTTATCAATTTTAAAAAACAAAAATGCTAATTTTGTGGTCTTATACTAAGAATTATATCCAAATTAATCATGATAGAAACGCTAAAATACAAGGTTAAAGATATTTCTTTAGCCGACTACGGTAGAAAAGAAATAAAATTAGCCGAAGCTGAAATGCCAGGCTTAATGAGTTTAAGAAAAGAATTTGGTGCATCTAAACCTTTAAAAGGTGCTAGAATCGCTGGATGCTTGCACATGACCATCCAAACTGCGGTTTTAATTGAAACACTGGTTGAGCTAGGGGCAGATGTAACTTGGTCATCTTGTAATATATTTTCTACGCAAGACCATGCGGCCGCTGCTATTGCCGCAGCAGGCATACCCGTATTTGCCTGGAAAGGGTTAACCGAAGAAGAATTTGATTGGTGTATTGAACAAACACTTTTTGCTTTTGAAGATGAAAAACCCCTTAACTTAATTTTAGATGATGGTGGAGATTTAACCAATATGGTGCTCGATCGTTTTCCTGAATTAGTAGCTGATATCAAGGGGCTTTCAGAGGAAACCACCACAGGTGTTCACAGATTACTTGAGCGAGAGCTTAATGGCACGCTAACAATGCCTGCTATTAATGTAAACGATTCGGTAACTAAATCTAAATTTGATAATAAATACGGTTGTAAAGAATCGTTGGTAGATGCTATTAGACGAGCTACTGATGTGATGATGGCAGGTAAAGTAGCTGTTGTTGCCGGGTATGGCGATGTTGGTAAAGGATCAGCAGCCTCGCTTCAAGGAGCAGGCACCAGAGTAATTATTACTGAAATTGACCCTATTTGTGCATTACAAGCAGCAATGGATGGCTTTGAGGTGAAAAAAATGGAAGATGCTGTTAAAGAAGCTAACATTATTGTAACCGCCACCGGAAATAAAGACATTATTGCTGAAAAACATTTTGAAGCAATGAATGATAAAACCATTGTGTGTAATATCGGCCATTTTGATAATGAAATTGATATGGCGTGGTTAAATGGCAAATATGGCAATTCAAAAAATACGGTTAAACCGCAAGTAGATATTTATACGGTGGGTAGTGGTAACGAGGTAATCGTTTTGGCCGAAGGCAGATTAGTGAACTTAGGCTGTGCCACAGGCCATCCTTCATTTGTAATGTCTAATTCATTTACCAACCAAACACTGGCACAAATGGAGCTTTGGACAAATACAGGCCAATACGAGAATAAAGTTTATACGTTGCCTAAGCATTTAGATGAAAAGGTAGCGAGGCTTCATTTGGCAAAAATCAATGTTGACCTTGAAGTGTTATCGCAAGCGCAAGCCGATTATATTAATGTAAAAGTAGAAGGCCCTTACAAGCCTCACGAATATAGGTATTAAAAAGTTGGAAGCTCGAAGTTGGAAGTCGGAAGGTTGTTTCTTCCAGCTTCCAACTTCGAGCTTCATTTTTAAATCACCCCTAGTTCTTTGCCCACTTCGGTAAATGCGGCAATAGCTTTATCTAAATGATGCCGCTCGTGAGCCGCAGAAACTTGCACTCTAATACGCGCTTGCCCTTTAGGCACTACGGGAAAATAGAACCCAATTACATAAATCCCTTTTTCTAGTAGTTTTTCGGCAAACTGCTGAGATAACACCGCATCATACAGCATAATGGGTGTTATTGGATGAATGCCCGGTTTAATATCAAATCCGGCAGCAGTCATTTTCTCCCTAAAATACGCTGTGTTTTCCATTAACTTATCACGTAAGTGCGTGGTTTTGCTAAGCATATCAAGCACAACAATAGAAGCACCCACAATAGACGGAGCTACTGTATTAGAAAACAAATAAGGCCTTGAGCGTTGCCTTAGTAATTCAATAATTTCTTTTTTCCCCGAAGTAAAACCACCCGAAGCTCCTCCAAGTGCTTTGCCCAAAGTGCCTGTAATAATATCAACACGATTAATTACACCTCTATACTCATGAACACCCCTGCCTGTTTTACCCATAAATCCTGTTGAGTGGCACTCGTCTGTCATTACCAGTGCTCCGTATTTATCGGCTAAATCGCAAATTTTATCTAACTGGGCAATATTTCCATCCATAGAGAACACACCATCGGTAACAATTATTTTTTGAACGGCTTCAGCTTTTTCAGCTTCCTTTAATTGCAGCTCTAAATCAGCCATATCATTATTGGCATACCGAAACCGTTTGGCTTTGCAAAGCCTAACACCATCAATAATAGAGGCATGATTTAAGGCATCTGAAATAATGGCATCATCAGACCCTAATAAGGGCTCAAAAATTCCCCCGTTGGCATCAAAAGCTGCCGCATACAAAATGGTATCCTCTGTGCCTAAAAACTCCGAAATTTTTTGCTCCAATTCTTTATGAATATCCTGCGTGCCACAAATAAACCGCACCGATGACATCCCATACCCATGGGAGTCGATTGCTTTTTTTGCAGCCTCTATTACTTTAGGATGCGATGAAAGTCCTAAATAATTATTGGCACAAAAATTAATAACGTCTTTCCCATCACTTGTTTTTATATCGGCTCCTTGTGGTGTGGTAATAACTCGCTCTTTTTTATATAGGCCTGCTTCTTTAATTTCTGCTATCGTTTGTTCTAATACAGGCTTTATTTTATTGTACATAACAATTTGTTTTTATGATGATCTAAAGCAAATATACATTTGTAAATTCAACCCAAAGCACATCTTAATATTTTTATATATGGTGGGTTAAGTGTCCTTTTGGAACACTACATTTGCCACTCAAAATAGTCAAATTTAACCAAGTATGACAAAGTGTTTAGTAATAGGTGCCTGTGGTCAATTGGGTATCGAGCTCACCGCTGGTTTGCGAGCAAAATATGGGCATACCCAAGTAATAGCATCTGATATTCATCCTGCTAAAGAAGGTACTCAAAATGGCCCTTTCGAAGTGTTAGATGCCATGGATTTTGGTGCTATTAAACGGGTGGTTGAAAAACATGAGGTAAATGTAATCTATCATTTAGCTGCTATTTTATCTGCCAAAGGGGAAGCAAACCCAATAATGGCTTGGGATTTAAACATGACTAGCTTGCTGAATGTGCTAAACCTGGCAAAAGACAATAATGATATACAAATTTTTTGGCCAAGCTCCATCGCTGTTTTTGGTTCTTTAACCCCTAAAGATGCCACTCCTCAAAATTGTGTAATGAATCCTAACACCGTATATGGCATCTCTAAATTAGCAGGTGAACGGTGGTGCGAGTATTATAACGAGAAATATGGAGTAGATGTAAGAAGTGTGCGCTACCCTGGATTAATTGGCTATAAAACATTACCCGGTGGAGGCACAACGGATTATGCGGTGGATATTTTTTACAAAGTATTACAAGGAGAAACTTACGAGTGTTTTCTAGAAAAAGATTGCTACCTGCCTATGATGTATATGGATGATGCCGTAAAAGCAACGATTGATATAATGGAAGCAGACAAGACATCCATTAAAATTAGGTCGAGTTATAATTTAGCTGCCATTTCATTTAGCCCTACAGAACTTTATAACGAAATAAAAAAACAACTATCCGAAGCAGAAATAAGCTATAACCCAGATTTTAGACAAGCCATTGCCGATTCTTGGCCAAACTCCATTGCTGATGATGAAGCCCGAAAAGATTGGGGTTGGGAACATTCTTTTGATCTACCAAAAATGGTATCAGAAATTATCCAAGGGCTAAGTAAACAATTAGGTAATAATCTATCATATAACAAATAATCCTCCCGAATAGTCATTGAGAGGATACATTTCAAATTGTCGTATTTTAGCAGTATTCTTAAACGCTGCTTTAACTAGTTTATTAGTTACTGTTCAGCTACCTATAAGTCCTTTTACCGCCAAGTCCGCAATGTTTTACGCAAAGGCGCAATACTTTTCTTAGCGAATCCTTTGCGTACATTGCGGTTAAATTTAAGTAATCCTAGTGTATAACCTTAAGACCAGATAATCTGCACTATGTAAAAACGCTTCCTTTGTCATAGCTTTATTTTTTTATGAAGTTAAACAATTGCGGCAATTTGAAATGCACCCCATCGAGACCTGCGTTATTATTGAGCACCTTGGCCATTATATTAAAAAACGCCCGGGTAACCACACCCGAGCGTAACATATATGTTGACCAAGCGGCTAACATATATAACTAACCAAAACCGATTAGTGTATAGTAATTTCCGTGCCACACCTTAAAAACAGCTCCTAAAAGCAATTTGGGTATATTGCCCACAGTCTAATTTCCCATAATGGGACTTTTTGCTTCACTTTGGTTATTATAATTGCCTAAACCACTCGATTTAAGTTTAAGGAAACTTTTATTCCTTAAATTTGCAATCCATGTTTTTTATAAATTTTACAATATGAGCTCTTTTAAAAATATACTAACCTCCGTTGGCAATACTATATTAACCATTACCATTAACAGACCCTCCAGCTTAAATGCGCTAAATGCACAAACCATTACCGAGCTTGGTGAAGCAATGGAGTTGGCTAAAAACAATAATGAGATTGCAGGAATTATTATTACCGGATCAGGCGAAAAAGCCTTTGTTGCAGGGGCTGATATTTCTGAAATTGCAAAACTTAACGAACTCAACGGAAGAAGCTTTGCTGAAAGTGGTCAAAAAGTGTTTGAAGATATAGAAAACTGTGAAAAGCCAGTAATTGCTGCCATAAATGGGTTTGCATTAGGAGGCGGTTGCGAATTAGCAATGGCTTGCCATATTAGAATTGCGGTTGCTTCTGCAAAATTTGGGCAGCCTGAAGTTAATTTAGGTCTAATTCCAGGGTATGGTGGCACGCAAAGGCTTACTAAATTGGTGGGGCAAGGTCGTGCATTGGAATTAATGATGACGGGTGATTTAATAAACGCAGAAGAAGCACACCGAATTGGGCTGGTAAATCATGTAACCACAAATATTGATTCGTTACATCAAAAAGTGGAAAGCATTATGAATAAAATTACTGCCAAAGCTCCTTTAGCGATTGGGATGGTGATATCGTGCGTAAATGCTGCAACTAGCAAAGAAAATGGCTACCAAATTGAAGCCAATGGATTTGCACATTGCTGCCAAACCAATGATAAGGAAGAGGGCACAAGCGCATTTTTAGAAAAACGAGCCCCTAAGTTTAAAGGGAATTAAAATCAGCTTGTTAGCACAATACATATAATGGCAATAAAACTACTGGCTCTACATTTCACTCTTAACCAACTCAACAGGTAGAGTATGGGAAGCTTAAAAAAGCTGGTTGGCCAAACAGCCATTTATGGTGTAAGTAGCATACTGGGAAGAATTATTAATTACTTTTTGGTAAGCCTCCATACAGCCATCTTTTTAAGAGATGAACTAGGAGCTACCTCCTATTTGTTTGGTTACATTGCTTTGGCCTTAATAATTATAACGTTTGGTATGGAAACCACCTTTTTTCGGTTTGCTACCAAAGACAAAAACCCCAGAACTTATCATGTAGCTTCTACCGCTGTAATTTTAGTGAGTTTGGGTTTAGGCTTAATGGTATATTTTAGTGCCAATAGTATTGCCACTTATTCAAGTATTAAATTTGATTGGGAACTAAATCCTTTGATTATACATTGGATTGCTGCCATTATTTTTATTGATGGAGCCACAGCCATCCCATTTGCTAAACTCCGAATTACCAACCGACCCATAAAGTTTGCGACCGCTAAACTTGTGGCAATATTTTTAAATATTATTTTTCAGTTACTATTCTTAGTGTTATTTCCTGCTATTTATAACTTAGAATATTTGGTTGAATTAAAACCATTTATAGATCGTATTTATAACCCTAACTTAGGAATAGAGTACATATTTTTGGCTGTATTATTAAGTAATTCTATTTTATTTATACTGTTAGCCAAAGAGTTTTTACAGATTAGACTTTCATTACACTGGCCTACTTTAAAACCAATGCTTAAATATGCAATACCTATACTAATCACAGGTATTGCCGGTTGGGTTATTAATGAACTCGACAAAATTGGCGTAGCCGAATGGAGCGAGGGTGGGTTGTTTGCCCAAGGTGTATATAGCCAAACCTTTAAACTAGGAGCCATAATGATGTTGGCCATACAGGCATTTCGTTATGCCGTAGAACCTTTCTTTTTTTCGCAAGCCAAAGACAAACAAGCGCCTGCTCTATTTGCTAAAACAATGCACTATTATTTTTTGTTAGCATTACTTATAATGTTAGCCATTTGTACTAATATCGACTTAATAGCTACCCTCCTGTTAAGAAACCCAGAATATAGAGTTGCACTTTACTTAGTACCAATAATAATGTTTGGCAAACTGCTTTTTGGTGTGTATATAAATTTATCCATTTGGTATAAACTTAACGATAAAACCAGCTATGGAATACTTTTTACCTTTATTGGTGCAGCAATAACATTTGGCATTAATTACTTGTTTCTAGGCACTTACGGTTATGTTGTTAGTGCTGTGGCCATTGTTGCTTCTTACTTTACGATGTCGTTAGCTAGTTATTATATTGGCAGAAAGCATTACCCCATACCTTATAATTTTAAGCCTTTATTTATTTATTCAGCTTTGTTTTTGGTCACTATATACTTGTCGTACAAGGTTACAATTGATAATATTTGGGTTGATTCGTTGGTTAATATAACTATTCCGGTTGTTTATACCATTGCCATCTACTTTATTGAGCGAAAGCGGATTTTTAAACCGATTGAATAAGTTGGCAGCCTGAGTTTTACCGCTGTTCCCAATCAAGGCAACTACCTGTGTAGTATCTATCAATTGAGGAAGAATAAAGAATATATAAAGTAGCCATAGAAACCACAATATAACAAAAAAGCCTCGCAATTGCGAGGCTTTAAAGTACCAGGAGTGGGACTTGAACCCACACGACCCGAAAGTCACAAGATTTTAAGTCTTGCGTGTCTACCAATTCCACCATCCCGGCTGCTCTCCGTAGTTTTAACGAAGGGAAGCTTGTTTGCCAAAGCAAACAATTTTTTAATGGTGTAAAACAAAAATGAGCAAGCATCATTAAGATTATTGCTCTGTTTTTGAGCGAAAGACGGGATTCGAACCCGCGACCCCGACCTTGGCAAGGTCGTGCTCTACCAGCTGAGCTACTTTCGCTTATTTTAGCTTCAATATGTAGCATTTGAGGCGTTTCTCAAATGGGATTGCAAATTTATACAACCACTTTATAAATACAATAATATATATGCTTTTTTAGCGATACAATCAATTCTATTTCAACCTTCCTTTTATCTCATTTAATTTTAAAAGTGCTTCTACGGGCGAAATGGTATTAATATCAAGTTGCTCCAGCATTTCCTGCACTTCTTTAAATTTAGGGTCAGCTTCGAACATAGCCATCTGAAAGTTGTTTTTAGGCATTTCTTTTAGCTTTTTTTGCGCTTTGTTTTTCTTTTTATCCTTTTCTAAAAAGTGCATTATTTCGTTAGCACGCAACACCACAGGGTTGGGCATACCTGCCATTTGCGCTACATGAATACCAAAGCTATGCTCACTCCCCCCTGGCTTTAACTTGCGCATAAAAATCACTTTGTCGCCTACCTCTTTTACCGAAACATTAAAGTTTTTAATGCGGTCAAAGTCTTCGGTTAACTGATTAAGCTCGTGGTAATGGGTAGCAAATAAGGTTTTTGCCCTAGCATTGGTAGCGTTGTGCAAATATTCTACAATAGACCATGCAATGGAAACCCCATCATAGGTGCTGGTGCCTCGTCCAATTTCATCCATAAGCACTAAGCTTTTATCAGATAAATTATTGAGGATGCTTGCCGTTTCGGTCATTTCTACCATAAAGGTAGATTCGCCTTGCGATAGGTTATCCGATGCACCCACTCTAGTAAATACTTTATCAACCAAACCAATATTAGCAGATTTGGCAGGCACAAACGAACCCATTTGTGCCATAAGCACAATAAGAGCCACCTGCCTTAGCAAAGCAGATTTGCCTGCCATATTGGGACCAGTAACAATAATTATTTGCTGGGTAGAGTTATCCAGGTAAATATCGTTGGGTATATAAGGCTCGCCTAAAGGCAGTTGTTTTTCAATAACAGGGTGGCGGCCTTCTTTAATTTCAATTACATCCGAATCTGAGATGCAGGGTGCCACATATTTATTTTTAACGGCCACCGTGGCAAAAGAACAAAGGCAATCAATGGTAGCAAGCACCTGTGCATTTTGCTGAATTTGGGCAATATAATCATTAGCAAACAACACAATATCCTGAAAAAGTTGCTGCTCAATTATCAGTAATTTACCTTCGGCACTTAATATTTTCTCTTCATAAACTTTTAACTCTTCAGTAATATAGCGTTCTGCGTTTACTAAGGTTTGCTTACGAATCCACTCGGGTGGCACCTTATCTTTATGCGCATTACTTACTTCTAAATAGTAGCCAAAAACCTTGTTATAAGCTATTTTAAGCGATGAAATACCTGTACGTTCTACTTCTCTTTCTCTAATTTTTTTTAGGTGATCTTTGCCCGAGAATGCCAACGAACGAAGTTCATCAAGCTCAGGATTAATGCCTTCCTTAATAATACCCCCTTGATGTGCCAGCATAGGCGCATCTTCTTTAATTTCATTTTCTATTTTTTCTAGCAGCAACTCACATGTATTAATCAAATCAGCCTTTCGTGCTAATTCTGTATTGCCAGCCTTTCGTAATTGTTCCTTAATTGGCAAGGTATAACCGAGCGAACGCTTTAGCATGACCATTTCTCTGGGGTTAATTCTGCCCACTGCCACCTTTGAAATTAACCGTTCTAAATCGCCAATATGGCTTAGGTTAGAAATTACATCGTGTAGTAAGGAGTCATTTTCTTTAAGTGCCTCCACAACCTTTAACCGAGACTCAATAGCCTCCTTATCTTTTAGTGGCAGCACCACCCATTTTTTCATCATCCGTGCTCCCATAGGAGTTACGGTATAATCCAGCACATCAATGAGAGGAACACCCCCTTCTAATTGTGGGAAAATCAACTCTAAATTTCGAATGGTGAACTTGTCGAGCCAAACATATTTTTCTTCTTCAATTCTCGAAATCGCATTAATATGCGAAACTTCTTTATGCTCGGTTTCTTTTAAATAATTTAAAACGGCACCTGCGGCAGATATGGCTAACCTAAGCGAATCTATTCCATACCCTTTTAAATTAGGTGTATTAAAATGATTGGTTAACGATTCGTACCCATAGTCGAAGCCAAAAGCCCAATCGTCTAAAGCAAAACTGTGGTAATCTGCTAATCCTAAGCCTTCAAAATTATTTCGGTGGGGCTTGGCAAAAATTATTTCGGTAGGGCTAAACCCTTGTATAAGTTTGCTAATATGCTCTGTATTGCCTTCAGCAACCATAAACTCACCTGTAGAAAGGTCAAGAAAGGCGATTCCCAGTACTTCTTTATCAAATGCAATGGATGCCAAGTAGTTATTTCGCCTTGTTTCAAGTACATTATCACTGTAGGCCAAGCCAGGTGTTACCAATTCGGTTACGCCTCGCTTTACAATACCCTTCACCATTTTTGGGTCTTCTAACTGATCGCAAATAGCCACTCTATTGCCTGCTCGTACCAGTTTTGGCAAATAGGTTTCGAGGGCGTGATGAGGAAAACCGGCCAATTCTATATGCGAAGCAGCCCCGTTTGCCCGCTTGGTCAATACAATATCAAGTACCTTACTGGCTTTTACAGCATCTTCGCCAAAAGTTTCGTAAAAATCGCCTACCCTAAAAAGCAACATCGCCCCCGGATACTTTACCTTTATGGCATTGTATTGTTTCATTAACGGGGTTTCTTTTGCTGATTTTGAGTTAGCCACTGGTATTAAA
>Ga0256839_1002227_pt1 | contig 22046 bp, 25 predicted proteins | sample 354166metaG_FD_185968 | JGI IMG/M metagenome (GOLD analysis project Ga0256839, IMG submission 185968) | Hydrothermal vent microbial communities from Mid Atlantic Ridge, Atlantic Ocean - 354-166 | ecosystem: Environmental > Aquatic > Marine > Hydrothermal vents | place: Atlantic Ocean: Mid... | reverse complement strand
CCCCTCCAATGGCACCTCCTGCAGCAGCTCCAAGCCCCCCCGTAGCCATGGCTCCGGCGATCTTCATGCCTCTTTCATTCAAAAGAACAGCAGTAGGCTTTACCGCCCACCTCTTGAGAGACTTTTTCACCTCCGGAATCTCTTCCAAAGCAGGAGACATCTCAGTCTCGGCAAGGAAGAACTGCATGATTCGAGGAAGCATGAGCCAGGGGAACATACGGAACGGGAAATCCGTAATGTTGTTCTTCATAATTCGAACGGCTTCCATGGGGAAAGAAATCCACGGGAAAGCGAATTTTCTTGTTTCGCTGAAAGATCTACCGATAGTGGCGTATTGGGGAAGTCTCCTTCCGATCTCTATAAGAGCGGAATCCAGAGACCACCCCTCTTCAAGAAGTTGAAGCAGATAAGCGTGCTTAGGGACAATATCTTCGGCTAGATAAAGAGCCGAAGAGTTGTCTAGAATCTGTTTGACGACAGGTACTTCACTAAGCTTACCAATCGTTTTGGCTAATCCATGTTTTACAGGACGAAACTCTCCAGGATTGAGTTGCGATAGTCTTGACAGCTGTTGTCTGAACCTTACGAAACCTTCTGCTGCTTCGAATGCCGATTCATCCAAGACCAACCTGGTTTGGGGGTGAGAGAAAACTTCAATCAAGTTTACCTCGGTTCCAAATTTCGTCCGAAGGATATCTTTACCTCCTGAAAGGAAGGAGACAAGGTTATGGGGTTCGAAGGCTTCACGGAACGCAGTAGGCGAAGGATTTTCCTTGATGAACTTGGATACTTGATAGAAGAAATCAGAACCGTGTTCGAAGTTCTTCCAGAAAGAGGGCTTGAATACATTAACCCCTGCCATCATGAGGAAAACGATATTCCCCAAGATATTGTTTCCGTGTGAACTGGGGTTCATAACGGTATTCATGATCTTATGGACAGTAGAAAGTGTTTCCAATACGGAAGGAATATAATTCACTTGTTTCATCATTCCGCGTTCACCAAAGATCTCTTCGAACGCTCGAATATTGATATAAGGAAGGTCGTGAACCTCTTCTCCCATGGCATAATTGATCATCCGAGTCAAACGCTTCGTAATGATGTCTTGAATCGGAGCATAGAGAGGTTCGGTTCTAGCAAGATTCGGAATATCATCCAATTTGACCCAAAACTTCTTGGCAGATTCACTCAGAGCCTCGAACTCTTCTTTAGTCTTCATGATCTTGGAGACTCTCTTTTCTCCTCTCAAAGCAGATACTGCTAGGTCACGAACCATCTTGTAAGATTCAAAGTATAGATAATCTTTCAACAAACCATTGAATACCAAGAATTCAGGAGTGTCTGCCAACTGATCAGTTACAAGAGCTCGGAAGATCTTTTCCTTATCGACACCTCTAGGAAGGACTCCTGGACCGAAGATCTCCGGAACCTTGAACTTCCCTACAACAGCCCTAGCTAGATTGGGGTTTTTCCGTAGTCTTACCATCACTTCATCTGGAATGATGGAGAGATGCTTCTCAATGACTTCTGCCGAGAAGAAATCCTTGCTCTTGTAGACGACCGGAATATGGAAAACACCGATTTTCTGAATCTCTCCTCGAGTAATAAAACCTTCTGCTAGCATGTCTGCTTGCAGATTGGAGAGCCTTGTACCGAGAGCTTGAGTAAACTTGACGGTCCGTAGATATTCTTCTCTTGAAATCTTTTTGTTCTTCACAAGTTTATCCAGATTCCTAACAAACGAACCCCAAGCTCTTCTGGGATCATTATCCAAGAAAAAGGCATAGATCAGCTTATTGACATAGGGGCTCGAAGGGATGGATTGGATTACTTCTGAAACATTCTGTTCGTCATAGATCTTATTGATGTTTACAACATACTTTTCTGAAACATCGGAAGGAAACTCATAATATCTATTGGCAAAGTTCTTGTAAAAAGAATACTTGAACTTATCCAACGCACTAGCACTTTCAGGATCATATTCAACACGATCATATATGTTTCGAATCTTCATGAGATGATTCTGAGCTAGGAGTCTATTCTGAATAATATGTGCAGGATAAGTCGCTGCAATCTCATCATCGGACATCTCCAAGATTCTCTTGGCAACATCCGGTTGAAAATGCTTCAACAACACATCATCAGACTCATCCAAAGATTCGATGGCCATCTTTCGTACAATATCGACGTGAGAACGAGCAGGTAGAAGATTTTTCTTGGCCAAAGTCCCTGCCAACCCTCCAGTCTTTCCGTATGTAAGTTTTGCAATCGTCCCCACTTTGATGGACTTCGATATGGCTGCTCCTGCGGGAAACACTCCACCCGCTACTACTCCAGCCAATGTGATTCCGCTCAAGATCGGATGTTCAGACCATTGTTGCTTCATCCGATTCAAAGACCAATGCAAACCCTTTTGATCTAGTTCAAAACCGAGAATCCCGAGTTCAGATCCAACCAAAAAGTTGATCATTCTCATATTTCGATCGGATTGAGGTTTTTGAATGGGAGATCTGGAATCGTTTGAAGCAAATCTGGAGGCTGTACCTAGGAACGGTTTGGATGCAGCAGGCAGAGTTGAAGCAGCCTTCTCGATTTCATACAAGGCATACCTGACAGCAGTTTCTGGATCTCCACTTTGAAGTACTTCTTCTCTAGTAGGAGGTTCTATAATTTTATACTTCAAGTCAGCAGAAAGAATAGCCTTACTCTCTTTGGCCTTTTGAAATTCTCTCTTATGGATGAGGACATCTTCTTCGAATCTAGGGGAAGATACAGCAGGTTTAGTGCCTTCTACTTTAGGCATAGCCGCATAAGGGTTATAAGTAGTCACTTCAACCCGTTCTTCAGCGGCTTCGTATTCTTCTTCTAGAACACTTTTTTCAGGGTAAAGTGTAGATAAAAGTAGAGGGTCATCAGCCATGAATCATCACCTTTACTCGCTCATCTCTTCGACTTTCTTGGCATAAGGTTCCAACTTTTGAGCAACTTCCATAAGTTCCATCAAGCGCCTTCTAAATTCTTTTTTCAACTTTGGTAAAAGTTTTCTTTTATTCACCTTGTCAGCTGGATTAAAAATCATATCAGGATTCAAGTCGACAGAAATGTGTACGGGCAAATCCTTCTTGGAACTTTTTTGAATTCCAGCAGAAGTCATATAGGATTCTCCCATAGTTTTCATTACTTTGGAAATCCTAGTACGAATTGGAGAATAAGAAACTTTGAATCCTTGTCTTTCCAGTTCAACTTCCCGTTGGACCAGATTCATAGTCAAGAACTCATATGAATTCTTCAGCTTCTTGATTTTCTCTATTTCGTTCTTATTGAAAAAGACCTCATAATCCTCTTCTGTATCCAACCCAAAAAGATAATCTATATTTGGCAAAGCATCATCTAAAGCCCTGTAAATATCTGAAGTTTCTAGTTCTTCTTGAGTAACAATAGTTTCTCCTCCCGGAGGGCCGACAGTCTGATCTGTGACATCTCTAGGACTCGTTTCTTGTCCTATTACGGATCTCCTACCGGTAATGTATTCAGCCGCTTGAGTGGACCATTCACCTCTAGACAGCAATGCACCTCCATAAAAACTGTGAATCACTAGCGACGGAAATTGCCTGTTCAAAAACGACAGAGCTTCGGCTTCTGAATCGATTTCCGGATAATTGATCATGGCAGCACCTATCAATTCACCTACCAAAGCTGAGTTTTCAGAAAGTTGTCGAATACGAGATCTATCAACAGAGGCTTCCACTTCACTCATAACGGCTTCTGGCTTCTTATTCGGATTTTGAGATTGTGCAGCTTGAAAAAGTGATTCTATCAAAACTGAACTCAAACTTCGTTCAAAGTTTTCAACAGTATCTTTGAATCTTTTACTTAATTGAGCATCCTTGGATATAATCTGTTTTACAACAGAAGGCCAGGAAGAGGTATCAAATTGAGCCAAGTTTATGTAAGGAACAATCTTATGGAGATCACTTTTTGTATTACCTTGATTCATATAATAATTACGTTTAGCTGTCTCGGCATTAATTGCAGCCTTTTTCAAAAGAATTTCAAGATTTTGCAATTCCTTTCTATGTCTGGCTTCTTCTTCTGGAGTAAAAGCTTTGAGCACGTTCGCATTGAACTCATCGATAGAAGCCTTTGCTCTCTGGGACCTCAACTGCTCTTCTAGCATAGGTCCTTCATATTCAGCTTGAATCGCAGACCTTCGTGCATCAGCTTGTCTCTGAAGTACTTCGGCACCGTAAAGGGGAGCTTGAATCGTCGATTGTACGCTTTGTGAAACCACCCCGATAATAGCGTTTCCAAGTTGATTGATTTTTGGATTGTTATACTGAGCCAACTTGGATAAAAACTCAGTTACAGTCTGTTGAAGAGCTGCAGTTGCATCGGTCAAAGCTTGAGTATAAGCCTGATCGTAACTCACTCGATCTGTTTCAGGAATGTAAGTAACAGTTCCATCCGGACCCCGAATAGGGATCCCCATTACTACTTGATCAGGAAGAACCTTGGCTTTGACTACTTTCTTGGCTCTCAAAGAAGAAAGACTTTCCTCGGAAGTCTTGGTCTTCTTTTTAGAAGTCTTAGTCTCCTTATCCTTCTCGGCTTGTGTTACTACCTTTGAAGGAGTAGATGGAAGAACTTCTTCTTCCACAGTTTGTTCAGGAACTTGAGTAAAATCGGTTATAGGGACTTCAGTGGTCTTGAACTCGAAATCTTCTATGATCTTTTGAACTTTTTGTTGAAAATCAGGAAGAACGTTCTTTTGGAAATATTCGAACTCTTCGTCTTCAAGCCTCTTTTGCATGAAGTCGACAATGTCTTCTCCGATCCCAGGTAGGATTTGATTGAAGATAGGGTCTCCCGTCAATCCACTCACACCACTCCCTATCAATCCCGTACCAAGCCTAAAAAGACTTCTCGAAACCAGATTGCCTAGCCCTTCCTTAGGAATTTGTTCTACTTTATTTTCCCCCCCAGGCTTCTTAATGGACCGGGCCTGAGTACGAGAGTTCGTTTTCGAAGATTGTTTAGGTACTTGTAGGGGATCTGATTTTCTAATAGGTGGATTGGACTGATTGGGTTGACGTCTATTAGCCATACTTCACCTCATTTATGATGTCAAAAGGCCCTGAACAAACGGACTGACATATTCCCGAATACCTCCACTTACGTTCCTGAACGTAGCGGGTCTTCGAGTCCCAAAGATTCCAGATGTTATGGAAGGTCCCCCAGCCAAATAAGTTCGTTGTCTCGATAGGAAATCTGGATCGGTATCCAAAGAAGGTGGACCGAATTCGATATTCGGAGGAGCTTGGGGTTGAATATAGATGTCCTCAAGCTGTTGATCTGGAACAGGAGCGGGTGGAGTAGTTCTAGTACGTTGTAGAGAATTCGAAAACATCTCCGAAGTAATCTCTCTACCTAACTGCGCTGCTCCACTATCTCCAAAAGCTCCCATCAAGGTGGAACCAGCAGCCAGAACACCTCCAATCACGTTAGGTGCCCATTTAGCGATTGCTCCGATACCGGCAGTAGCTACAGTAGCTATACCGATAGCTATCTTTATCCATTGATTCTTTTTGGCTTTTCTCAAAGCTCTTTCTCTTGCCTTCAAAAGTGAATACTTATACGCAGAATCTATAGAGAGTTGGGCCAAAGCAATCTGTTCCGGAAGAACAGTCCTATAGTAATCTTGAAGTCTTGAGAAAGTATTTACGAAGTTATCCCTTAATCCTGCAAGATTGTTGACCCATGCGGTATTGAATGCTATTTGCTGATTGGCTGCCTGTCTTACATATTGATCCAATGCCAAGGAAGACTGCCAAAGATTCTGTTGTCTTTGGCGCATGATGTCTTCGGCTACACGTAAACGCAAAGCAGTAGTTGCTTCCGATCGTCTAGCTGTTCCTTGGGCCGCTTGATTTCTATACAGAGCTTGATCAGTTTCTCGACGAAGTGCAGCAGAGCTCTCAAGAATAGGACCTTGAATAGCGGTCTTCATCCTATCGTATAGCTCACCCTTTTGATAAAGAGAACCCTCCATCAATTGTCGTTGAGCTGCACTCAGATATTGGAATGTTGGAGTATCCCGATAATATTGAATAGCTTTCGATGGATTGAGAATATCACCTGATACAGTTCCAGCAATCGGGAACTCTCTTCCCTGCATTACTGCTCTGGATTGTCTATCGAAAATACTTCCAGGGGCTACAGGAGAACCTTCATCGAGTTTTTGTTGAAACTCGGCATAGGTCAAAGGGGTATTTCTAGTTTTACCCAATTCTCCCAAAAGACCAGCTTTGGTAGTCTCCGCAGAAGTCAATTGGGCTTGCGAGAGCTGATTGGCTGCTTCTGACTTTGCAACTGCTTCATTCGCTCGTTCGATAGCCAATGCTCTAGCTCGTGCAAAATATCCACTATGTGACATATCTCACCTCTACGAAATGTTATCTGCAGTACCTATTACTGGATACTGTCCAGGTCTCGGAATAAAGTATACTCGTATCCCATATATAATAGGTAAAGTCTTATCGTCTTCATGTTCTACTCTGATTCTAATATACTCATCCGGAGTCAAATCGATGGGCATTCGTTGAAGACTCATATTTGGAGGAAATGTCATATTCAATGTCTTTGATCCTCGAATCTTGGAACTATCAGCAGATCCAGATGCACTTTCCAAGCTAATCGTCAATGTAAATTCTTTATTCGAAGGCTCTACTGCTCTTACTTCCACAAACCGAGGAGTCACTCTACCTGTAACTTGCAGGGGAGCATCTGTTACTTCAGTAACGGGAAGTGGAATGGCTCCGGCTCTTATAAAGATTGTTTGAAACTTCATTTTACTAGAATATTTCGTGCCGTTTGCATCCTCCCAAGAAGTAGCATTAGGAGTCATTAATTCGTACAACATTCCATCATCTGCTGATACATAAAGATGGAAATCTCCATTGGAGTCTTCCACTTCTACTGCATGAGTGAACTTTATGGACAATCCAGAAGGGAGTTTTATCTCCGAAAACCACCCATTTCTCAAGTCATCGATCGCATATTGATATAGAAAAATCGTATTATCTGGCATGAAAAATAGAATAGAGTTATGTCTTCTCAAATGAACAGAAAACATATCCTCCAACGAAGTCTTATCTAACGCTTCATATTTGTCTCTAATAACTTCTGTTATTTTTACAGTATCGTTCAAATCATATAAACGAACTCCATCTCGATCGGCAGCCCACCCTACAACTCGTGCAGAACCGACTGCACGGGGACCAACTGCTCCAAAGCCATCAATAATCTTTTCAACAATATAATCAGGATTGTTTCCGAAGACTCTCCAATATGAGGTTTGTGTAGTAACGATTAGACTGGAAAAAGTTTCAAAAATACCTGTAATGGGTTCATCGAACTCGAACGCATTCAACAATGGAAACGAATCCGGGTCATCGTCGCGCGAAAAATAAAGTAAATTTGGATTCAAAGGATCTCCAGCCATGAAAACCGTTCTCTTCCAAACCTTGAAAAAACTTCCTCGAGGAGGAGGAGATCTATCTATCTCTATGGAACCTTCCAATGGAACCGATTGTGTTCCTAATCCCGTATCGGGAATTTTGTCAGAATAAGTCGTAGTCTGATTGTCATAAATCGTATCCAGATACAACCAATCATTTCCATCTGCTACGGTTCTATAAATATTCCTTCCAATAACCGAAGGATCCGTTGAAGTAGGAAGCTGAGTTAGTTCTATCGTTTCGGAACCCGATGTAGTAGGGGTCGCGTTTTGAATGACCAACTCCGGAGATTCCGGTCCAGCATTGGATTCAGATCCATCTTCACGAATAAATGTTATCCTATAACTATATTTCTTCCCAGAAATGAAAGTATCTCCTTGATTTCCATTGGAAACACTTGGAGCTCCTTGATCCAATGAAACCAAGTGATCGACATAGACCGAAGGAGTGTCTAGAATATTGTTCGTAATGAGTTCTATCCTTACGTACTTCAATAGAGAAGGTTGAATTACCCCTTGAGAAGTTCCAAAATCTCCAGTAGGCAATGTCGAAAAATCGAAAATAAGTTTGTTCCAACCTTCAAAAAGTCTTCCGATTTGAAAGTCATATCTTACATAATTCGTAGAGATATTCGCATCACTGGTGAAATATACGGAAATAGCCCTCCCGACTTTACTCAACTTCGAGAACTCCTCAGGAGGAATATACACATAGAGATAGGCTCTATCTTCAACGATACTGTTTATAGAGAAAACTTGTGTATAAACTTTTTCCATCCAACAAATATTTTGAGTAGTATCAGTTTTAGAAAGTTTGATCGATGAATCAGACCAAACTATGGAGTTTTCAACAGTTATAGTTCCGTTTGTTACATTCCAATTTGAAGTCGAATCAAACTTATCTATAAAGGATTCCCGGGAACCGGGCGCAACTACGCCCCAATCCAATAATTTACTTCCATCATATTTTAGAGGTGTGCCCCGATTCCCGGGAGAACTTGGATCCTGGGAAGATATCAATAGCCACCTATCGAACATATCCGATATATGAAGAACATTTTCCGGATACCCAGATTTCAACTCAGTCAAAGATCCATTTGATTCCACTCTATGGAACTTAGATCCTGCTGCAATCAAAGTGTGTCTTACTATCTTCCCGGCTAAATCTACATACTTATAGAATCCTACCCATGTAATGGGTTTGGTGATCCCATTTTCCTGATATTTCGAAGCCAATACCCTTTTCGATCCAGATAACTTCGAAGTAGCTCCGTAGACATTGAAAAAGTCTACATTTTCAGCTATACGAAGTTGGTTGACTCCTAAAAGATCAGGATTCGTCTTGGTGTACAATCCTGCTGTATTGATCAGATCTATTACAGGAAGTGTACGTCTAGCCATTCCTATGCATCCTCATAATAACCTACGAAAGGAATGGTTTTCTGTTTCGAAATCAACCGGTTGTCTATATACCTCAACCAATCCATTTCAAGTTCTGTTCTTTGCCGCAATACCGTTCTAACGTTTCCTGTTTCAATCATATTTTCAGTATCCAACGCATTCACAACAGTATCCAAGACCAACAACTCCGAAAAAGATTTGGGAAAATCTGGATGAAGTTTATCGTCTGGGGCCGAAAGAACAGGAGGAGTAGCTACATATTCCAATCTCAATCCATTGGGAACAGTAATAGTTGGGGTAGGTTCCAGTAGAAACCCACTCCCAATCGGCCGATATGTAGGGAGATACAAATCTTCAGTAACAGCCGAAGACACATAACCTGGACCTTCATGCCGTTCGAATCTTTGCAAAGGCACAGTTCTACCGGTAGAATAGACCATCTCTAACTTGATCAATCTCTCGAAATTGTCTGGCCAAGCGTATCTGTCTTGCTTCGCTACGATATCCCTAGTGGCTCGTTCGACGAAAGCTCCTTCATAAGCCATGGTAAGTTGAGCAGATCTTCTCCTGTAGTTGGCATTGAACAGATCCTTCAATAATTCTTCACTCCAAAATGAAGTCCCAGGATCCAACTCATGTAGCCATCTACGAACCCTAGTCAAATATCCTCCAAAAGAGTCATAATCTGACATCAATATCCTCCGGTAAGGTAGAAGATCTGCCCCTGAATATTCCAGTTGGAAGTTGAAATCAACTTTTCAATGAATTCGGCTATTTCTTTTGCCTCGGCCATTCTTTTTTCGGGTATATATCTTATAATAGCTTTTTTCAATTCCGGTTGGATATCTTTAGTCATATCGGATATGAACCATCCAGGAGCAATAGCACACACGGAATATCCCAATTTTGCAGCGGTTCGAGCTTCACTTTTGACAAAAGAGTTCAATGCTCCTTTAGTAGCAGCATAAACAGACAGCCCCCTAGCACCGTGTTCAGCCACGGATGATGTTACAAAAATACATTTTCCTTGGGATCGAATCAAATGTTTTCTAGCAGCAGTATAAACTGCTATGGGACTGATAGCATTCACCGTAAACAGGGCTTTGATTCTATCGGAATCAATCATTTCGGTGAAACTCAGGTAAGCCCCTCTTCCGGAAGAAATGACAAGATAATCCAAATGTCCTATTTGAGAAAATATCCGTTTGGATTGCTCATATACATTTCGGTATTCTTGATTCAGGTCCAATCTGTATTGCTTGGAAGTTCTTGCTACTGGTATTGCCCCGGGAAGGGTCTCCACAAGAGCTTTACCCAAACCTTTGGTTCCTCCAATAACTACTCCCTTCACCGATCTCCTCCCAAGAGTTCCGGAACTCTTTTTTCCAAAAACCTATAAAACTTTCCACAGTGATCAGCATCGAATACTCTATGGTCGAAATTTCCCGATACCCACACTCGGGAATTCCGAACTTGACCTACTGTAAAAGCTGCTGGTATCCCATTGAAATTTGTCAAAAGAGAAGAGAATCCCTTATAAACTCCTTTAGATCCTACACAACTTATCATGGCTCCAGCTGGGGAATGAATCAATCCCCATTCAAGCCACGATTCCCATAAAACATCAGATAAAGATTTCAAAGGAGAGTCCTTCATTTTTATGAAGGCCCTCACGCTCTTCCAAATCCTTTTACGAATATCTTTAAGAGACAGATTTACGGGATCTAGAATCAAACTCTTTACCGATTCCCGCTCAGGAGCCAAGTTCACCATAACATGAGGAGTGTGTCTCTGCCACAATGCTCCCTGAAGTAAAGCTTTGTTCAAAGAATCATTGAGAAACAACGCTTCAGCCACGGCTTTGATCACAGCCGCATCCACATCTTTTTGAGAGGCTCCCTCTACAAGGATTTCAACCTCACCAGGAATGGTCCCGGAGCCGTCTGCCCAAAGCTTGGAAGCAATCTTCCTCCAAGAAGAGATTCCATCCAAAAGGGTCAATGGTTGAACATTTCCAACGTAACCAGCTATTCTAAGATGGAGAGCAAGTTGAATATCTCTAGTTTTTATACCATCCCTCACCCTAACCCATCTAATATAGTTCCTTATTTGAGACCTTACTTCTTTATACGCATCTAAAGCCCCAAATACATGTAAAATCCTTGGATTGGTTAAGATTAGTTCCAATAAATTTTCTATTTTATCCTGGGAAGCGGTACCATCGTAAGGATGGCAAATCATACTTGAAGCAACTTTTATTCCGTGTTCTTTGGAACATTGCAACAAATATTCAGGACTCAACCAACCGAATACAGTTTGGAGATCTTTCTCATCTAACATTCACCCCCCCCTTAAAGTTCTTTCTCGATGACTTTCTCCATCTTTGAAATGACTTGATCGGCTTTTTCTATACCTCTATCCGACTTTTCCAAAGCCTCCCTAATATCTTTTCTCAATCCTTTCAACTCTTCAAGAACGTCTTTCATGAGAAAGATTAGTTTATTTGTAGCTGTTTTAGTGCTACATAACTCTGCTACAATAGCCTCAACGGGAAGACCGGTTGAAGGTGTTTGAAGCCCTTTGATTGGAATACGTCTCATGGATAGAAAATCCTCAACAATACCGGATCGGCTCTCAGCCGAGGTTCATTCACTTCCAGAGCCGTAGTTTGTTCCGTATCGAATGTCAACTGAATCGTCTCTCCTCTCATAATATAGAACTTTTGTTGACCTAACTTCATTGAAACTTTATTATACAGCGGTGGAACATCTGTTAGATAGAAATCAATGGTATCTTTATTATCGGGGAGCGCTGTAGTTTTATTCGTCAAAATCTTTATTTTAGGTTTGGGTTTAACCTTTCTAACTATATCTGTAGGCTTTGGAGGATTTTCAGAAGAATACGGAACCCTCTTTCTATAACTTATCTCTGTTACTACTTGTGCAACTTTGGATACTTCCCACAATTTATTCGGATCGAATGGAGTTGCAGGAGATTCAATAACTTTGATTCCGGGACTCACGAACTCGGGAGGAAAATCTTTTATTTGATCTGAAGGGGCTTCATGATTGTCGTCATAAACATAATTACTAAGAGCAAACTGAGGGCTCAATGATTCTTTCTCTTTGGGATCTGTGATTTCGATCCAATGCATGGGAATCTTTTCCCCTTCTCTAACAGCTTTTTTTACAACAGAACGAATAGTTCCATCTGGATTTACCATGATGAAAATCCGTCTTCCCTTCGGCTTCATGATCTCAACTCCACCATTTCCAAAAAAACCCTATGAGGTCTGAAAAATATAAAGTTTTTATTTGAAGTTGAGTTGTCGTCAACCGTAACTCTCAACCTGTATCCCACTGTAGAACCGGGTTGGATGAAAGGAGCTGAAGCTGCAATATCATCTGGATTCGTGACCCCAGAAACTGCTTGCCTTACTACTGCAACAACCTTATCAGGATATAAAGTAGATAATAAAGTAGACCCTAAATTACTAGCAAAAGTCAATGTTATAGTATTGATTATCTTATAGTTTTGATCTAACACCGGATTATTCTCAAAATCTTCTATGTCATGCACTCTTAATACTTCCATAGTCAATCCGGGAGGAGGTTCAGGAATATCTCCATTAGTATTGTCCGAGGGGGGTGCATACCACACTGTAGACATGTAAAACTCTACAAAAGTGAAAGGAAGAACCAAACCTTTTTCCCATACTATATCCGTTATTCCATAGATAGCTGTATTCGTAGTTGGTGTCCATCCGGATACAGATGTAAGTTCAGATAGATGAGTTGCACTTCCGGAGTAGATACCTTGATGAGGATCTCCAATGAAATCTTGTTCAAATGTAGTGGATTTGATAGCTCTACCCAACTCGGTAGAAAGAGGAACGGTCCAAATAGAAACTTTCTTATTGACGTTGACCGTTCTTACCCTTACGAACCAGTTTGCTTCCGGATCGAAAGCATCTGGAAAAATGAATTGTGAATTGGGAACTTTATATGAAAAAACTACTTCTTCTCTTCCAGGATCATTATTGAAAGCAAGATTATTGGATACTTCTACTTCATAATATCTAACATCCCTAGATTTGATCGGATCCCAAGATACAGTAATAGCCCCCACAACATTATTAGAGAATCGTACATTATTGGGTCTAGGAGGAGTAGTAAGATTGGAACGGAGAACAGCATTCTCTTGCCCATCCAAATTTGCAATAACCCTATTGAATAGTTCGGCTTCAATGCGTTGAAGTCGTTGCTCCAGATCACTATCAGAAGTTTCTATACCCAATCTTATGGCCATATTAGGCTAAAACCTCAACCGCTTGTAAATTCAATGACTTAGGAATGAATCCTATACCATTCAATGCATTCGGATTACCCACAGCATTTCCACCTAACTTCAATCTGATACGGTATCCTATCGAAGCGTTTACAGAGATGAACGGTGCAGTAGAAGCAATATCATCTGATGTACTGAATCCAGAGATATAAACTTTCATTGGGACAGGTTGGAGAGAAGGAAGCCCAAAAGAAGTCAGAGGCATTCCTAGATTATACGAAATCTCCATTTCATAAGATTGAATAACTTTATAGTTTTGATCAAGAATAGGACCATTCTGGTCCCAATCGGAAAGATCATGAACTCTCAAAGTTTCCAATATTATGCGACAAGGAATGAATCTATCTGGTACACCAGTATCTAAATACCCGTAATAGAATGAATAGATATCAGCGTTCAGAATCCCGAATAGAAGAATTCTACCCCCGTTCCAAATAATATCCGTATTCCCCATAATCAAGGACACTTCGGGATCGTTGGCTTTGACCTCCAAAGTTCCAACAGAAGTCAAATCATCGAGTTCTTCTGTAAAGATAACAGCCCTCCCTATCAATGAACTCGACGGAATGGACCAATCAGAACGTTTTCCATTTAGAGCAACAGATCTGACTCTTACATACCAGATAGCGTCAGGATCGAATCCATCTACGAAAAGAAACTCGGGTTGTGGAGTTTTATAAAAAATAGTGACTTTGTCTGAAGAAGGGTCATTGGAAAAAGCTAATGTATTGGAGACTTCTACTTCATAATATTTTAGTTGAGAAATAGGAACAGGAGTCCAATGAATGAATAGAGCTCCTTTGATATTTTGTTCAATTCTTACATTCTTGGGAACAGGAACTTCTTTAGGTTCAGACCGAAGATTTGCAGTTGCAGATCCTTCTATATTAGAAAGCCTTTTCAAATTCAACTCTTGTTCTATTTTTAAAAGCCGATCTTCCAAAGAAGAATCTGACGTAGAAGGACCTAATCTCTTGACATCACTCATTATCCTTGTCCCCTGTGTACAAGCCAATCTCTTTATCTGTCATTGGGCGAGTTATTCGACTTCTATTGGATTGTCCAGGATATGAAACAATAATGTCCTTTTGAGCTACTTGAGGAGCTATTTTTCCGGATAAAAAGTTATCTAAAACTTCTCTCCAAACAGCCCTATTCTCCTTATCTAAAAGATTCTGTTGCTCCAATCTATCTTGGATGGCTTTCTGTCTTGCATTCTCTTGCTGCTCAAAGATCTTTTTATTCAAGGCAAATCTTCCGTATTTCCCGTCATAGATGGCATGAAAATACAATCGATCCAAAACATATTTTAGATATTCCGGATTTTTCCGGTCTTGGATCTTGACAACATGCGACCATCCCGGGTCACTAAGCCTCCAAATATGCCAACTTCGATCCTTTTTAGGAGACCCATCACCTAGAGTAAGAATAAACCCGAAACTCAAATGCCCGTGTTTGAACTGAATGGGATACCTCGGTTCTTCTGTCGTACCGAGTCCCTCATTTATTACCATATCCCAAAGGACATCGAATTCATGCCAAACAGGGTATAGTTTCGGGTCTATCGCCCATAAGTCATGTACAAACCAGGAAGGTAAATCGACTCCCAACCCACATTTCTTATATGAAGTCAAAGGTCTTTTCACTTTCGGTAAGACCACCTCAGACATCTAAACCCTCCCTGATATATGGTACCTTTTTAGTACCCTACGACTACAACCAAAGTCCCATCTGTATTACCACTCAAACCAGATCTTAGGACTACAGCCTTACCGCTCTCTTGAGTAGAATCTACTTCAGCATCACCAGTCTTGAGCCCAACACTATCCTTATAAGTAACGTATGCTACTTGAGGATTTTGCAGATTGGAGACCACATAATCTCCAGTAGAACCGGAGCTCGCATCTAGTTCGATGAACTCCAACTTGACTTCTCCGGAGCATACAATAGATCTATTTGTTACTTTATCTTCTGTAATCTTGGCCATAAGTCAACTCCTTTCAATACCCAAATAACATGATAGTAACTGCAGCACTACCAGTCCCCGTAAGCCGAGGATGCAACGTCACAGAGGGAGATTTGCCATCGGCATGAATAGCCGACACCACCACATTGTTCGTGGTATTATCCCTGGCAAAAGAGATCCCTCCCTCTACTCTAGACAATTCAGAGTTGAAAGACACACTAGTCTCATCCGTAGTAGTACCTGAAATGACTTCCACATTGATGGGACCGAAGTTAGTAACAAATCTTTTATCGATATTTAGAGCCATGACTTCAATCTCCTATAATGAATGCACAAAACTTTTTGACTTCAGAACCACCCATTATCGTAGTTCTTACTGTAACGGTTCTTCCGGAGATACCATCCAAAAAAGTCCCGGAAGAGGGAACCGTTCCATTGGTTTGAGCCATAGTTGAAACTAAAGCTCGCCTAGGATTCGACATAAGTGATTTGAAACTATAAATTTGATCAGACGAAGTAAGTTGGCCTACGACTAGTTCACCCTTGATAGGGCCCATAGATACCAACTTTTGTATAAGGATCATCATCAACCTCCTTGAATACGTGAACGATGGGCAATTTTTACTCTCTTCCAGAATTCCCGCTTCTGCTTTTCACGGCATTGGGGACACTGTTTAGGAACTTTACTGTTAACATGTCTACGATAAATCGTCATTCCACACCCTTGACAGGGAGTAGGAATCCCATAAGTAGCTTCCATAACGAATCTCCCAATAGAAAGCCTACCCGGAAGCCATACGACTTCCAGGTAGGCTACCTATTTACTAGTTTATATGACTAACGGTAAGTTAGACTACCTGATCAACCAAAGATGCAGAATCGCCTACAACTTCGAATTGAACAGTCGCATTACCAGAACCCTCTGCTACAGTAGTAAGGTTATTAGTATTTACCAATACCAGCTTCTGAGCAGAGTCGTCATACTTGGCAGAAACGAACGAACTCACGTTAGCAGCATCGATCTCATCTACAACCCTAAAAGAAGCGTAATCGATGTTCGTGAGCCCAAGATCATTGGGCTTTAGGTCTTCTCCACCAACAGCATAGGTGGAGATTTCCACACGACCTACTACCCTTTGCTTACCTTGAACGGGAGCTCCCGTTAGACTTCTGCCAGCGCTAACCAGATTATCTCTAAAAAGAATCTTGACTGTTCTTGCCATATTCTGTTCTCCTTTCTAAGCCGTCTAAGCTTATTCAAGTTTATGCATCGAAACTTCCAACATTTCCATGCAATGTCACAACCAATAGATCCAGATCCGTTCCTCCAGAAATCTGGAGCTGCCTAGTGTTTCCACCAGGTGCAACAGTGATAGTAACACCTGAATCACTAGTTGCAACATTAGCTACATTCCCCCCTAGTAGGGGAGGGAGAGCAATCTCTACAGCGGAGGTACTTGGGCGTCGAAATTGATGGACCCCCAAAACTTTACCATCCTTCAAAACTATAAAATTTTGACTAAAGTTTGTCAGTAATGCCATATCTCACCCCCCATTATACCTTAGCACCTGCAACTTGTCCGGGATGCTGTGTAATCACAGTAACATCCCCACTAGTTGCATTCGCATTTGCATTCAACACTACATATTTGAAGCCCGCGGGGGCGCCAGAAGTGCTCAATGAGGTAGTAATTGCCGTTCCATCCTGTGAAAATGTTACTGCATCGTTGGCAGTAGCATCAATCAGGAACTGAGAACCGTTCTGACTGTCATAATAGACGGTACTAAAAACATAATGGGTAGGAGCGATAGCAAAAACTCTTTGACCTTTAGGTTGAACATTAATTACCGGCATATCTCATGCTCCTTATCCTAAAATTTTGTAATAGGTAAAAGGGGGAGACAAGGGGCCTCCCCCTTCACCTCGACCTAACTACTAATGGTTATTAGTAAGTAGGCTTGCTCAGGTTGGTAATCTTACCAGACTGGTTGAGATACCTTCCTACGTTCTCGAAGTAAGTCTTGAGAAGAACGAGATAAGCATCCTGCCCAGGAATCCAGGCCATGTTGACCTTTTCATCGATGGACAAGGGGCGAACCACGCCTCTCTCGATAGCTGCGAGATTCAGGAAGTATACCTCATCCGGAATGGCTGCCCACGTGACAAGCCAAGGTCTTCCTTCAAAGGAAGTCATGTCTTGTCGAGCACCCAGCTCCAGGGTAAGATCATTGAATCTGCGGAAGGGCAGAGCAATCTCGGTATATCTATCGAACTGCTCATGGTTGGAGATCATTACAAAATCATCCAACGAAGAAACCGCAGTTTCAATCATCAATCTCCGGCGGAGCCTTCGAAGCATTGCCTCATCAAGGCTGTTTCCACCAGCGTCAATGACCTTGCTTTGAAGAATGGGGAAAGTAGTTCTAGATACATTGTAGATCATCCCCTTGTCATTGACGAGCGCAGGAAGCCCCAAAGCAGTGACTTCCTCCGGAGGGGCAGCCTCAGACTGCTCACCAGCACGGTAGACACCCTCTCCACCTGAAAGGGTTACGGGAGAAGATACCGTAATGGTAGACTGAGGTACGTCGACGCTTAGAACCTGTACCGGACCGTCGGCACGAAGTCCAGTCGTGTTATCGAGGAAGACTACGTTGGTCCCAGTACGAATCGTTCTAGCATCGTCTACTGTAATCGTGGTAGCACCAGTTACAGCAGCAGATACGTTGGTGATTCTACCAGTTCCATCGCCTCTAAGGAAAGTTTCCTCGAAAATGGCCCCAGCGCGTACTACAGCCAAGTTGATGGCATCAGTTAACCCAGACGCAAAAGCATCCTCACCGCCTCTCATAGACACGGCTTCAGCAAGCCCAGAGATAGATACAGTGTGATAGAACTTCTTCACATCCACTCTAGCTTGCTTGATCGCCTCATTCGAGGGAACAGGAAGCTGCTGATCATCTTTAGCACGCCAGCCACCTCCGCTTTCATTACCGGAGATACGGATAGCAAAATATGCACCGTCACCTGTGGGAACAAAGTTATTCGATTCCCTCAACCGGCTATGGACAGGGGAGGATAGCTGTTGTGTCTCAGTGATGAAATCAGTTACATAACGTCTGAGTAACATCTCACCAAGAGTCCTAGTTGTAATCATTAGATGTTACTCCTTTCAAAAGTTAGTGTAATTTCTTATTCACTAAGGTTCCTGCTCTTTCTCAAGACTTCAGCCATTACTCTGGAAAACTCGTCATCAGACACGACGGGCTTACCTTTCCCATCAGTCTTACCCCAATCCGTATTCAAAGCCTTCTGTAAGAAAGATTCAGGATCATCTTCCTCCGAAGAAGAAGACACGGTTGAAGACAAAGAACTTTCAAGAAGCTTCCCACGAGGTACCCCATAAAGATCCAGAACTTCTCGGAACGACCGGTTCAACTCCTCTTGTAGAATGTCAGGATTCTCTTCAATAGCATCCCAATCCACTCTCGGAGTCCAAAGTTCAGAAATAGTCCTCAGGTCTTCCTCAGCATAGGACTCATCCAAACTTTGAAGCATCTTGGCAGCCAAAGCATCGGCTCGATCCAAGATCATAGCAGCTCTTTGTTCCTGAAGCTCTGATTCGAGTTCAGAAACTTTAGATCCAAGCTGATTCTTGAGAAGTTCAAGCTTTTCTTCCGAGAGACCCTTCTTCCCCTCAGAAGTTTCTTGTTTCAACTCTTCTTCTGCAGCTTGAACAGCGTCCTCGATAGGTTCGCCTCTAAGCCACTTATCAAGAGCCAAAACATGCTTTCCAACTTTATCGTCGAAAGCAGCTTGACGTATCCGCTCCAAAACGGATAACTCTTTCTCGAATCGCTTCAGATCCTCAGTGAGCTTTTGTTCACGTTCGACAGCAAGTTCTAGTTGCTTCTTGTAATAATTCTTGTCTTCTATTACTTCTTTGAATCTATCCTCGGGGATGTAATTCTTCTTTCTCCCTTTGGACAGACCCCTTTTTTGCGAAGCAGATTCTTGTTCTTCAACGGCTTCAGATTCAACCTCTGCCTGAAGTTCAGAACCTTCTTCTTCCTCCACAGTGTCCGAAGCTGTGGAAGCCTCGGTATCGGAAAGCTTTTCCAAGATTTCCTGTACCGAAGCGTTAGATGACGGACTTGCAGCACTCATATTTATCTCCTTTTTCGTCTGGAGGTGACGATCGTTTGTTCGTTGTTTTACGAGGCTAGAGGAACCTCAACCTCAAAGGGAACAACAAACATACTCTAGTCTAATATATTATACCTTTTTTTCAAAATCCTCCCTTGGGGGATTGGAGGCGGAGGGGTGATACCTCCAATCCCCCTCACCGCTGAGGGAGGAGGCAGCGGATTAAAACTCTAAATGAACAGGGACAAACCCATAAATAGGTGTTCTATCATCACCGAAAAGATCTTCCAAAATATTCACCTTATAAATAGGTGAATTGGTAGGTTCTCGTACTCTATTTCGAATAACAATAGACTCCCTATTGAAAGGTAATTCCTTTTTTGAATCAATCCTATCCGGGAGTCCGGATTGTCCGGGAATATAATTTCTCATAGATAATTCATGAAATCATCGGGAAGCTCGGAACCTACATCCCCACCAAAGTTCTCGGAAGTGGTTCCAAACTGCCTAGCGTAAGCATTTTGATATCTCTTAGGAATATGACCTACTTCCCTTTCCTTCCGATAAGAATCGTAAATCATTCTTCCCAACCTATATGTATTTGTGGAATGAAGAACGTCCTTAGCCACTTTACGCATTTGCTCATTCAATTGAGCTACTTGTAATGGAGTCAACATCTCGAAAAACATCTATACCAACCTCCCAAGTCCTAAAGGACCCAATCTCGTATTTCCCTTCACTCGATAACTTCCGGTCCTCATCCCTCTAAGTCCCTGAGCTCTGACTCTTGGAAGACTCTTAGGGACAGCAGAACGATCTAATCCTCTAGGAACGGATGCTAGAGAATTGGAAGCTATCCTAGTCAAAGGTCTATTACGGATCCCTCCAATCTGCTCCGGAATGGAAGATGGAGCCCCTTCGGATGCAATCTCGAATAGAGACTCATTTACAGGTTCGGGTAATCCTTCTCCCGGAGCAAATCTTCTACGAGAAGGTACGAATCCACTCGATTGATCACCCATCTCAAACGCTTCTTTCTCCACCAATTGAGCATAGATTTCCGGATTCACCATTCTCAAATATTCTTCAAGAATTTCTTGCCCCAATTCTTCCTCAGTAGGATTCTTCCTCAAATAAGGTTCTGCGAACTTTGTAGGCTTAAAGTTGTCTTCTTTGGATCCTGAAGAAAAACTTTTCTGTAATACTTTTTGAGCCGAATCAAAAATATCTTTGATCGGCTTCATATACTTTTGATTGAACTCTTCAGAAGAAATCACTTATACGTTCCCAACCTTTGAAGCTTCGTTTTGAATCCTTTTCTCATCAACATATCCCGCATCCATTTAGCTGCAATTGGATTCTCTGTTTCTATAATGAATGTACAATCGGAGAAGTCTTCCGGATTGAACATCTTTCTTATATATTCAGCAACAGCCAAACCGGAGACTTTCTCTTGTTGATGATACACTGGAATATAAGGTCTGTAACTCAAATAAACTATACTCAAGGAGTCTTTATAATCTCGTAAAACATTGATGGCTTCAGAAACAGTTCGAGCCCATATAGTATCACTACGAGCCTCAGGACTCATTCTTTGATAGATTCTAGCTGCTAACTCCGGTACTTCTTGAAAATAAAGCTTCACATCTACTTCTATTATACCTTTTTAATCTTTGAAATCACTCAAATAGTTCCCTTGTAATCCAATAGATCTACCATGAGATCCTATTGTTGAAGCCCTAGATCTTGTAGCACCGAGCCTTCTAGTAAGTGCTTTAGCTCTCAAAGCCCTCCTCCTTGCCTGCTCAAAATCCCGATTCTCCATATAATCAGCAATCTTATCAGTTACGAATGCAGTACCGATCATTGCTCCTATCAAAGGTAAAGTCGGAGCTCCCAAGACACCCAATCCAATACCTACACCAGCTGGAATTACATTCCGAACCAAGGTTTCTTTCACGGCCTCCTTAGTAGCCCAGCTCCTATCTAAATCCGAAATATAATTTTTATGTCTTTGAATCATATCAAGAAGATCGGCTTTACTTTCAAAGTATTCCGATGCTCCAGCAGACAGTTCAGAGCCTACTCCCAAAAACACAGCAGCAGGACCAAAACTCTTACGAAATAATCTACCGGCTCGTTTGAAAATTCCAGGCTTCTTAAATAACTCACTAGACTTTCCAGCTGATTTCTCAACTCCTTCTTCAACAACATCTCCCATCTTACCGACAGTACTTGTTTCCTTTCCTAAAGGCTTGGGTGCAGGTTTCGATTCGGGAGAGCCTGATGGGATTTCTACTGATTCCCTGGACTGCAAAAACTCTTGAAATTGCTCGGCTTCCTCGGAAGCAACTTTCCCAAGGCCTCCTTTCTCTTTAGCCAGTTCAGATGTCCTGGATCTTCTCGATCGTCTTTTCTTTCTTTTAGTCTTATTTCGATCTTGTAGCTTTTTTTCGTTTTCAGAAAGTAGATCAAACTGTAGCTTTACTTCTTTTTTAGCCATGATCTATACCCTACTTGGTCTTCTTTTTAGATCCGGAGGATTTCGATGCAGACCTAGCCCCCTTCTGTTTAGAAGAAGTTCTCGGCTTAGATTTCTTAATAGTCTTCTCTACTACTTCAGACGCGGAAGTAGACTTACTAGTAAGAGGAGACATAAGAGGAGGCCC
>Ga0256839_1002226_pt1 | contig 22060 bp, 23 predicted proteins | sample 354166metaG_FD_185968 | JGI IMG/M metagenome (GOLD analysis project Ga0256839, IMG submission 185968) | Hydrothermal vent microbial communities from Mid Atlantic Ridge, Atlantic Ocean - 354-166 | ecosystem: Environmental > Aquatic > Marine > Hydrothermal vents | place: Atlantic Ocean: Mid... | reverse complement strand
TGCCCTTTCCAAGGGTGGAACATCTCACATGAGGAGTCAACCATGACGCTGGAGCCTGGAAGCGCTGCTGCGCGGGCCCTCTTTCCTGTGACCGAACGCTATGCGTATCTCAATCACGCGGCCGTCTCCCCCCTTAACCGGCGGACTGCCGACGCCATGCGCCGCTGGGTGGCCGATTGGGAGGCCCACGGCACCAGGGCCTATCCCCCGCCCGAGACGCTCCAGGCGTACCGGGAGCGCGCCGCCACCCTCCTCAACGCCCGCCCGGACGAGATCGCCTTCACGCGCAACACCACCGAAGGGTTGCTCCTGGTGGCCCGCGGGCTCGACTGGCGGCCGGGCGACAACATCGTCACCGTCGAAACGGAGTTCACCGCCAACGTCTACCCGTGGAAGAACGCGGAGCCCGAGGGCGTGACCATCCGACGTGTGCCGGCCCGTGGGGGGCGCATCGCGGTGGACGACGTGCTGGAGGCCGTGGACCACCGCACGCGCGTGGTGGCCATCAGCTTCGTGGAGTTCTACACCGGCTACCGGAATGACTTGGTCCGCCTCGGCGCGGCCTGCCGGCAGCGAGGCGTGCGCTTCTGCGTGGATGCCATCCAGGGGGCCGGCGTGTTGCCCATCGACGTGGAGGCCATGCAGATCGACTTCCTCGCCACAGGTGGCCCCAAGTGGCTTCTGGGACCGATGGGCGCGGGCTTCTTCTACTGCCGGCGGGAGCACGTGGACGCCCTTGATCCCCGCCTCTACGGATGGCTCAGCACAGCCGACCCCGAGAACTTCTTCGACTACGACCAGCCTCTGAGCCCGACGGCCTCCCGCTTCGAGTGGGGCACGTTCTCGTGGCCTAGCCTGGTGGGGCTCATGGAGAGCGTGGCCCTGCTCCTGGAAGTGGGTGTCGAGCGCATTGCCGAGTACGTGCTCGACCTCACGGGCGAGCTGATTGCCGCGCTGAAGGCCAGGGGCTATGAGCTGATCACGCCCGCGGAGCGGCGCGAGGAGCGCAGCGGCATCGTCACGTTTCGCCCCACATCGGCGTCGCCCGAGGAGGTGGTGGGCCGTCTGGAGGCGGCCGGCGTGGTGGTCTCCCCCCGTGGAGATGGCATCCGGGTGGCGCCCCACTTCTACAACACGTGGGAGGACATTGCCAGGCTGCTCGACGCGCTCCCATGAGCGCCACGCCTACTCGCCCTGTTGGGGAACCTCACGGTTCTCATTGGCGTGCTCGGCGGGCTCCCCGCGTTCGGCCTCCCAGTCGGCGAAGAGGCGGGCCGCCTCGTCGGGTTCCAGCGGGGGAAGGTCGTCCAGGCTCTGGAGCCCGAAGTACTCCAGGAAGCGGAACGTGGTCCCGTAGAGAATGGGATGCCCCACGGTGTCGAGCCGGCCCACTTCCTCGATGAGCTCGCGGGCCAAGAGGGTGCGCAACACGCCGCTGCTCTGCACGCCCCGAATGCGGTCGATCTCGGCGCGGGTGATGGGCTGTCGGTAGGCGATGATGGCCAGCGTCTCCAGCGCCGCTTGGGAGAGCTTGGCCGAGAGGTTCAGGCCCAAGAAACGCTCGACCACGGGGGCCACGTCCGGGGCCGTCACCATCTGCACCCTGTGGCGCAGGTGTTGCAAGCGCAAGCCCCGCCCTTCGAGCTTCGATTCAAGCGCCCGTAACCCAGCTTCCACCTGGGGCGTATCACATGACAGCAAGTGGGCCAACGTGGCCACCTCCACCGGCCCGTCGGCCACGAAAAGAATTGCCTCCAGGTAGCGAGCCAATTCTCCCGGATCATCACACGACACGTGGTCACGAGAAAAGGAGGTGTCTTGAGTCATGCGTCGCTTCTCGGCCTTTTTCGGTTTGATCGCGCTCTTCTTGCTCGCCTGTGGCCTGCCGGGCCTCTCCAGACCCCCTCAACGGCCGACGGTGGAGAGTGTCCCCGTCTCCGAGGAGGCCGCCCAGCAGTTCGAGGAGAAGGTGGGCCAGCTGGGCCAAGTACAACCCGGTGAGACTGTGGTGCTCACCATCACCGAGGAGGAGATTACCTCCTACATCGCCGTCAACCTCGCCCAGAGCTCAGATGTGCAGGACATTCAAGTGAATTTCCGCGACGGCCGCATTTACATCTCCGGCACCGTGCCGGTGGGGCCCTCCAAGCAGGAGCTCTTCGTCGTGCTCCGGCCCTACGTGCAGGAGGGCAAGATGGCGATGGAGTTCGAGGAGGCCACCTTGGGGCCCATCGGCATTCCCGATCCCATCAAACAGGCCATCAACGATCAGATCCGCGCTGCCATTGCCCCCGAAAACCAGGTGACCACGATCAAGTCCATCACCGTTGAAGAGGGCAAAATCACCATCGAGGCCACGCGCGTCGCCCCGTAGGCGGCGCGTGAAAGTTTCGCCGTGCTGCGGGCAGGCCACCGGCCTGCCCGTTGCTTTTCGCGCGCCTGCCGTGGTAGGGATCACAGCTCTTCTGGTGGCGAATGGTCGATGTTGACCATGAGCTTCTTCACCTTCAGGCCGAACTGTTCCTCGAGCACGCTCCGCGCCGTCTGTTTGATTTCCCCGTCCTTCATGGGCACGTCGATGTTGGGCGACGTGCGCACGGAGAGCAACACCTCGACGCCATCGCCCTTGGGGCGCACGACGGGCTCCACGTCAACCACGTCGTCGAGCTGGTCGATGGTCCACTGGAGCCTCCGTTGGACGGCACTGGCTGCCACCACCGTTTCTCCCCCCTCGGCCGTGCGCACGGGGATGAGCACGTCCTTGCGCGCGGGGCGCAGCTCCAGAACGAGCAGCAGGAAGGCGACGACCATGACGACCAACATGATGATGGAGACCGTGAGCCGCTGGGCCACGGAGAGTTGGCCGAGCACGTCGATGAAGAGGGTCAACCAGGTGACCAGTGAGGCGCGTGCGGGCGACGCTTGCAGCACCCACACGGCCAGCCCGAAGACGAGCGCACAGGCCATCGTGCTCAACAGAATGACGACGGTGATCAAGCGGTTCAGAGCGTTCAACATAGCTCACCCCTCCTTGGGCGTTACCCCGTGCAAGTCTCTGTGCCTGGCGGCATACGGCTGATCTCCTGCCCCCTGTGGCCGCGCCCCTTCCATCCCTGTTCGGCTCCCGCGCCGTGGTCATTTCCACATTGTACGGAAATGGCTGGAAGTCACAAGGTTTTCTGCTCTTCCCGACGGCCACGCGGTGCAGATGGCCAATCCGCTGCTGGGGGCCTGCCAAATGGGGTGGACGCATTCCCGGTCGTCCCGCCGGCCGGCCCACACGGCTCCTGGAGGGGGGAACGCTTCGGCCGGCAGCCAGACGAGGCGGTCGTCCAGCTCGGGGGCGTAGAAGGCGAAGGGCCTGCCCATTTCCCGGTGGTAGATTGGCCCCGGCACCGCCTTGAGGAGCGTGGCCATCTCCTCGATGCCCTCCCACCGCCCGTCGCGGCCGGCCAGGAGGGGATGGGGGAGGGAGAAGAGCAGCAGGAGAAGCCCGCCGTTGACGGCCAGGGCGGTCACTAGGCGGTGGGAAGGGGCCGTCTCCCCGGCCATCCACGCGATCAAGGGGGCCAGGGGAAGCAGGTAGCGGTCCCAAGGCTGAAATCCCAAGGCGGCGTGGAGGGGAACCCAGGCCACCAGAAGCGCCCTGACGGCGTTGAACTCGGCGGGCGCCCGCGCGGGAGCGCGCCACCCCATGGCCACCCAGCTTGCGCCCAAGCTGAGCGCAACGGGCGGCCACCAGGCCGCCCACGTGGAGGGCGCCCGGCCCAGCGTTCCGTAGGCCCGCCACCCGAGCAGCCACCACGGGGGCGCCGTGCGGCTCGCGTCCCACGCCCACACCAATGCCAGGGGCACGGCCGTGCCCACGGCGAACCGGCGCCACCTGTCGGCGGGCGCGTGTGTCCGTCGGGCCGCGGCGGCCACGACAGGCCAGAGGAAAAGGGCCGTGGGCTTGACGGCAACGGCCAGCCCACAGGCTAGCCCTGCTCGGCCCGGCTGCCCTTCTCGGGCGGCCAACCACCCGAGGAGAACGAAGAGGAGCATGAGCGGGTCCGTGAACGCGCTCCCGGCCATGAAGGGGATGAGGGGCGTGCTGGTCAACAGGGCAACGCTAACGGCGGGACGGCGGCTGAGGCGGGCGAGGAGCAGGGCCACGCCGGCCATCACGATCACGTTGAGGCCGCGGGCCGAGGTGGGCCTCGCCCCTGCGAGGCGGAAAACGCCGGCCAGGGCGTACAGGTAGAGGGGAGGCTTGTCCACCGGCGTGGCGGCCAGCCACGGGTCCGTGCCGTTGGCAACGGCGCGGGCCCAAGCGGCGTAAATGGCCTCGTCCTCGTGCAGGGGGGCCGGCCGGGTTGCCGCCCAAGCGCCGGCCACGACAAGCACGGCCAAGGCTGCCCACAACTTCAGGGAGGCGTACCGTGGGAACACCGGCGTCGGCGCCGGGGGCATGGCCGGATCATGCTCCTTGATACTCGGCGCACAGGATCGTCTGCTCTGTGGCCGGCCCCACGGAGACAATGGTCACCGGCACGCCGGCGAGCTCTTCGATGAAGCGCAGATAGTCCCGTGCCGCGGCTGGCAGGTCTTCAAGCCGGCGTGCGCCGGTGATGTCCTCGTTCCACCCCGGCAGATACTCGTAGACGGGCCGACACCGGTCGAGCCCGGCCTGTTGGGCGGGAAACGTCTCCAGCCGGACACCGTCCAGCTCGTAGGCCACGGCCACGGCCACGCGCTCCAGCCCGGTGAGCACGTCCAGCTTGGTCACGGCCAGCTCCGTGAGGCCGTTCAACTGCACGCTGTAGCGCAGGGCGACGCCGTCCAACCAGCCCACCCGCCGTGGGCGCCCGGTGGTGGTGCCGAACTCGTCCCACGGGTTGGCGCCGGAGCCCCGCAGGCGCTCGGCCAGCTCGCCACGCACTTCGGTGGGCATAGGGCCGCTGCCCACGCGCGTCTGGAAGGCCTTCACCACGCCGATCACGCGCGAGAGGGCATCAGGGCCGACGCCGGCGCCGGCCAACACGCCGCCCACCGTGGGGTGGCTGCTGGTCACGAAGGGATAGGTGCCGTGGTCCAAGTCCAGGAGAGCGCCTTGGGCTCCCTCGAAGAGGACGGTCTGGCCCTCTTGAAGGGCTCGGTGAACTGCCGCGAAGGCGTCGCCGATGAAGGGGGCCAGCCGCTCACGCCACAGGCGCGCGCGTTCCAGCATGGCGTCGAGGGCCACGGGCTCGCTTTTGAGCAGGTGAACCAGGAGGGTGTTGGCAAACCGGAGCGCGTGCTGCAGGCGTTGAGTCAGCTCCGGCTCGGGCAGCAGCAAGTCTTGAACGCGCACGCCCCGGCGGGCAGCCTTGTCCGTGTAAGCCGGCCCGATGCCCCGGCCCGTCGTGCCGATGGCCCGCTCGCCGCTCAAGTCCTCGATGCTCCGGTCGAGCAGGCGGTGATAGGGGAAGATGAGATGGACGTTCCCGCTCACCGTGAGCCGGCGTAGTTCCACGCCCGCCCGGCGGAGCATCTCCATCTCCCGCCACAGCTCGTCGGGGTCCACCACCATGCCGTTGCCCATGACGGCCCGCACGTGGGGGTAGAGAATGCCGCTGGGAATCTGGTGGAACTTGAAGGTCTTTCCCCTGTGCATCACGGTGTGGCCGGCGTTGGGCCCACCGCCGAAGCGCACCACCATGTCGGCCAGGCCCGAGAGGAGATGGGTGATTTTGCCCTTCCCCTCATCTCCCCACTGGGCGCCGATGATTGCTATGCCTGCCATGATTTGGCTCCTCTGAACACATGAATGCTGAGAGACCTCAGTCCACGAAGCGATACTTGATCAAAGTCCACAGCGCCGTGATCCCGTCCTTCCACGTGATCTTCTTGCCCTCGTGGTACTCGCGCCCGGTGTAGCTGATGGGCACCTCGTAAATGCGAATGCCGCGCTTGAGCACCTTGGCCGTCACCTCGGGCTCGAACTCGAACCGGCGCGAGCGCAGCCTGAGGGGCTTGATCACCTCTGTGCGGAAGACCTTGTAGCACGTCTCCATGTCACTGAGAATGGTGTCGTAGAGGAGGTTGGTCACGAAGGTCAACACCTTGTTGCCCACCATGTGCCAGAAGAGCATGGCCTTGCGGGGGCCGCCCAGGAAGCGGCTCCCGTAGACCACATCGGCCCGCCCTTCGAGAATGGGCTGAAGGAGCACAGGATACTCGCGCGGGTCGTATTCCAGGTCGGCGTCCTGGATGAGCACGATGTCGCCGGTCACGTGGTCCAAGGCCGTGCGGATGGCTGCGCCCTTCCCCCGGTTGACCGGGTGGTAGAAGACCCGGATGTCCCCCCGTTCGGCCTCCTCGCGGAGGATGCGGCGCGAGTTGTCCGTGGAGCCGTCGTCCACCACCAGGATTTCCTTCTCGACGCCGTCCACGTGGACGGCGCGCACCCGCTTCAGGAGCTCGCGCAACGTTGCCTCCTCGTTGTACACGGGGATGATGATGGAGAGTTTCATGGGACTGGCTTCCTCGCTACAGGGTGTTGGGGGAATTGTGATCATCCCAATACGTTCGCATGTGGTTCGGCCGGAACACGCCCCGTTCGGTGACGATGGCCGTGATGAGTTCAGGCGGCGTCACGTCGAAGGCCGGGTACAGGGCGTCGACGCCGGCCACGGCCGTTGGCTCCGCACCACACCTGAGCACTTCGGCGGGGTCTCGCATCTCGATGGGGATTTCCGCGCCGGAGGGCGTCTCCGGGTCCGGCCCGTCGTATCCCAGCACGTAAAAGGGGATGTCGTAGTGGCGGGCGGCGATGGCGTGTTCCAGGGTGCCCACCTTGTTGGCGATGGAACCGTCCAAGGCGATCCGGTCGGCTGCCGTGATGTACTTGGTGACCATGCCCCGGCCCATGGTGAAGGCGGCCATGGCGTCGGTGATGACCGTCACGGGCACGCCGATCTCCACCGCTTGGCTGGCTGTGAGCCGGGCGCCCTGGAGGTACGGGCGCGTCTCGCAGGCGATCACCTTCACCTGTTTACCCGCGCGCCGGGCGTAGAAGAGCGTGTAGTTGAGGGCAGCGCCGGGATAACAGTGGGTGAGCAGAGAGTCGCCGTCGGCCAACAGCGTGGCCGCGTGGCGCCCACACGCTTCGGCCACGCTGTTGCCCCGCTCGATCTCGCCGTTCACATACGCGAGAATCTGCGCGTGAGCCGGCGCCCCCTGCTCCAGCGCGGCCTCGGCCCGCTCGACGGCGTGGCGCAGTATGTGGTGAACGTCGTCGGCCGTAGGGCGCAGGCTGCGCAGCCGTTCGGCCGCCTCGCGCAGGGCGCGGAGCTGGGCCGAGGCCGGCCGCGTGCGCTCCTGGTGGGCGACTAGGGCCAGGCCAAGCCCGGCCACGTAGGCCAGCGGGGGGCCTCCCTGGACGATCATGGCCTTGATGGCGTGGGCCACGTCGTCCAGAGTGCGACAGACCACGTAGTGTGTCTCGAAGGGATAGCGCCGGCGGTCGAGGACCACAACGGCGTTCCTCTCCTCATCGTAGAAAAGGGTGTTGAACCGGTTTGCCAGGAGCCCTGCTTCGAGTTCACCGGCCGGCATAGGAGATCGCCTCCTCGGGCAGACGTGGTCTCCAGTAGGTGCGCCACCCCTGATTGCGCACCAGCGCGCCGCGTGGCACCTGCACGATCACCAACAGGGCGCCCAACAAGTCACCACACGAGGCTGCCCCGTTGAAGAGGGAGACGGCGAAGGCCACGGCCAGCACCCAGGACGAGATGCTGCTGTTCGCGGCGACCATTCCCATGATCAGCAGGATGGGCCCTAACGAGAGGACCAGAAAGGGCGTCACCATCACGGCCAGAAAGCGACCCCGTGACATGGCGCCCGTGTAGTGGGCGTAGAACATCAGCCGTTGGGGCCAGATGCCCAGGATGATCCTGTCCGAGCGCCAGCCTCCTGGCATCATCAGCGCGTGCAGGAGCTCGTGGAGCCCCACGACGGCCAAGGCCACAGCAAGGGCGGCCAGAGCTTCCCGTGCGCTCACAATCACGACGCGGATGTTGGAGATGGGCAGGCTCCACCAGATTTTGGCCAGCACGAAGGCCACGACCAAGGCGATGGGGAGGGCGAGAAGCTGGAACAGGGCCGGCCCAGGTTCACGTATGGGCGACCACGGCTCCTCCTCCGGCTTGAAGTCGGGCTCATCGGGCACCGGCCCAACGTGGAAACGCATAGGGCACCTCTCCAACCTCTGCGTCTCTGTGGCGTAGTTCGACAGTGAGACGTGTCGAGGGTATACTTCTCTCGCGCTCAGCCGACACTGGTGAGGGTATTGTCCCCATTTTTGGGGATTTGAAAAATCGGTGCATTCCCTTCCGGCGCGGTTCGCCATGTTCGCCTTCCCCCAACCACACCCTGTCTCCACTTCTGCTGTGACCGTGGTACTGGGCATCGCCCAAGATGCCGGGTATCCTCACGTGGGATGTGTTCGGCCCTGTTGTTGGCCGGCCTGGCGGCGGGCTGCGGGCCGGCGCCACGTGGCCTGCCTTGGTCTCGTGGACGAGGCCTCCCGCCGGTGCTGGTTGCTCGACGCCACGCCGGATTTGCCCGCCCAGCTCCATTACGTGCGCCATGGCGTGGCTCGCGCCCCCGTCGAGCTGGCCGGCATTTTCCTCACCCACGGCCACATAGGCCACTACACGGGCCTGATCTACTTGGGCCGGGAGGCCCTGGGCGCCCGCCGGATGCCCGTCTACGCCATGCCCCGCATGGCGGCCTTCCTCCGGGCCAACGCGCCGTGGGGCGGGCTCCTGGAGCTCGGCCACGTGGAGGTGCGCGAGATGGCCCCGGCCCGCCCCGTGCGCTTGGGCCCTTCGCTGAGCGTGACGCCGTTGCCCGTGCCCCACCGGGCCGAGTACACGGAGACGGTGGCCTTTCTCGTCGAAGGCCCCAACGCTCGGCTGCTCTACGCGCCCGACACGGACGGATGGGCATCCTGGTCGCCTTCCTTGGAGGCCGTGCTCACAGGCGTGGACGTGGCCTACGTGGACGGCACCTTCTTCAGCCGCGACGAGCTCGTCGGGCGCAACATAGACGAGGTGCCCCATCCTTCCATTGTGGAGACCCTTCGCCGCCTGCGCACGCTGCCTGCGGACGTGCGCGCCCGCGTGCGCTTCATCCACTTCAACCACACCAACCCTGTGCTGCACGCTCCCCCGTTCGCCCGCTACGTGCTGGCCCCGGCCGGCGTGCGGGCGGCCGTGGAGGGCGAGATCGTGCCCCTCTGAGCGCACGACATTGGGCGTTGCGCGGACGGCTGTTCCCCAGCCCGTGTGACTTCTCACCACGAACGCCAACGGCCCCCATCCCCGCGGCTGCCAAAAGCTGTTCACCCCGTGGAAATCTGAGTATACTTGTTGGTCGGGCCTGCACAAGGGTGTTTTCCCCAGAACAGAGACCACATGCGAGGAGAGAGAACCCGGTGAACCGCATAAAAGTGAACAAGGCCCAGTGGTGGCGCCCTCTGGTTCGGGTCCTGTGGGCCTGGGGGCTGGAATTGGCCATCGTGGCGGTGGGCCTCTGGCTGCGCTATCGTTACGCCGTCAACGCCAACATGGTCGATGATGAGTACTTCGAGGCCCTTGCCCTCCACAACCTCATTCGCACCGGGCTGCCTGTCTTCGAGAGCGGCGCGTTGCACCCGAGAGGCTGGGTGTTCCTCGCCAGCGCTGTGCCGGTGGTGTTCGCCCTGGGCACTACGAAGCTGGCCATGCGCCTGGTGAACCTGCTCTTCGACGCAGCCCTCGTGGCGCTCGTCGTTTACATCGGGCGCCGGCGGTGGCACCGTGTGGTGGGCATGGGCGGTGGCCTCGCCGTGGCCCTGTTGCCCACGCTCATCGAGAACACCCCCAGGGTGCGGTTTTATGGCGCCTTTGTGCTCTTCTCGTTGCTCACCGTTTGGACGGCTTTTCGGGCGTCCCAAGCGCCCAACCACGTCGGCCGGCACATTGCCTTTGCCGTGGCTTTCGGCCTGGCCATCATGGCCCACGAGGAGGCGCTGTTGCTCTACCCGCCCCTGTTGTTGCTCCTGCTCCTTTGGGGTGGCCGTGCCTATTGGCGACGGCGGAGCGCCTGGGGCGCTCACCTGATCATTCTGGCGGTGACGTTGGTGCGCGCCGGCCTGGAGGTGGTGGCGAACCTTCAGGCGCCGGCTTTCATCGGCGTGCAGGGCGAGGCCAAGCCCTACCTGGAGCCCTTTGTCGCTGTGGCGGAGAAATGGATGGTCTATCGAAATGTCTACTTGCAACGGGCGTATTGGCCTGTGACGGCCGCCTTTGTGATCACGTCCGCCTGGTTGTTGGTGGCCCTGTGGGCGCGCGTGAGGTCAGCACGCGCGCGGTTTCCCGGGCTTCTCGCGTTTCTCGTGGTCCCCGTGCTCTGGAGCCTCTTCTTCCTGGTCGTCCTGGCCGGGAGCAACTGGCGGGAGAGCCGCTACACGCTCTTCGTGGAGCCCCTGTGGGCGCTGGCCGCGGCCGCCGGCCTCTGGTGGCTGCTGGAACCACTCTCCCGGCTCAGCCTGCGCCGGGGAGCGTACGCGGTGTGGCTCCTCGCCGTGGGCCTGATGCTGTGGCCCAAGGCGTGGGCTGCCTCCTCCTCGCGCAACGCCGACTACGTCTCCGCCTTCGCCCACGTGGCCGCCGAGCGCCGGCCCGGCGACGTGGTGGGGACACCCTTGATTCACGTCTGCGCCTTCCTGTTGCCCGGCGGGTGTGACTACTACTTGCGGGAGGACGGATACGAGCCCTATGTCATCGAGCGGGCGGGCGTGCTGGTGGACCGGTGGACGGGAAGCCCCCTGCTGAGCACGCCGGAGGAGATGGAACGGCTCATCAGGAGCGCTCCGCGAGTGTGGGTCGTGGCCAATGGCCACCGGCTGGGCACGCGCTACCGCGCGGCCTTCCGACGGCTCCTGCTGGAACAGCTCCGCCTGGAAGCCGAGTACGGGGGAGGGATGCGCGTGGCCGTGGCCGAGGGGTGGCGCCCCCGGCCGGACTACACGGTGATCCGGGAGATGGCCCTGCCGGTGGGCCCCTTCACGCTGGTACGCCTGGAGCGCACGGCGTTGGAGGAGCGGCCGACAGGCTCGTGGCTCCATCTGGTCTTGCACTGGCAGATCCCCAAGGGCTTTCCCCTCAACCTCAACAGCTCGGTCAAGTTGGTCAGCAGCGCGGGGGAGAACCTGACCCAGTCGGATGGCCCGCCGGCCAACGGCCTCGTCCGAACGGGAGAGCGCCCCAACCTCCCGCTGCCCGATTTCAAACAGCTCCGCCTGCCCGACGAGCTGCCGGCCGGCATCTACCGCCTGGAAGTCTCCCTCTACGACCCCACGACGTTGGAGCCGGCCGGCGAGAGCGTGCCCTTCGAGTGGCTGCGCGTCGGGCCGCTGCCCGCGCCGCCCCGCGTGCCTGTGGGCGCTGTCTGGCAGAACGGGCTGGTTCTGGTGGGGCACGGGGAGCTCCCCGACCGCCTGGTGCCCGGAGATGTGGTGAGCGTGACTCTCACGTGGGCGGCACGCCGGCCGGTGGCCGAGGACCTGACGCTCTCTGTCCAGCTCATCGGGCCGGAGGGCAGCCTCGTGGCCCAGGACGATCACCCCCCTCTGCGCGGGTTCTATCCTACGTCCCGCTGGGTGCCCGGGGAAACTGTGCTGGAGGAGACGTACACCCTTGTCCTGCCGGAGGCGCTTCCTCCGGGGCCGTATCGGCTGGTGGTGCTCTGGTACGAGCCGTCCACCCTCCGGCGGGTGCCCGTGGACGCTGGCGACGACGCGCTTGAAGTGGCGCGGTGGACGCGCTGATCAGGCGCGCTCGTCCTTCTCCGGCGGATACCATTCGTGTTCGGCGATGCCCCGGCGGTGGTTGACCAGCCTTGCCCAGACGAAGAGGGCGTCGCCCAAACGGTTGAGGTAGACGCGGGCGTGAGGTGTGATGGGTTCGTGGCGCTCGAGGGTCACCACACGGCGTTCAGCCCGCCGGCAGACCGTGCGCGCCACGTGGAGCCAAGCAGCTGCCGGCGTGCCTCCCGGCAGGATGAAGGCGCGCATGGGCGGAAGCTCCTCCTCGGCCTCGTCGATCCAGCGCTCGAGGCGTGCCACGTCCTCCTGGTCCATCCTGGGCGCCCACGCCGACGCCTTGGTCTCGTCCAGAGGGGTGGCCAAGTCGGCGCCGAGGACGAAGAGATCGCGCTGAACGCGCTCGATTTTCACGGACAGCTCTTCATCCTCCAAGTGAGCCAGCACGGCGCCCAAGAGGGCGTTCAGCTCGTCCACGGCGCCGTAAGCTTCCACGCGGGGATCGTCCTTGGCTACCCGCCGGCCCCCGAAGAGGGCAGTCCGGCCGGCGTCGCCTGTTTTGGTGTAGATGCGAGTCACGTCCTTGCCTCCTCGTCCTCTGTTGTTCAGATCAGCGTGCCCTCGTGGCGCAGCAGAAAGGCTTTCACGTCCATGCCCGCCGAGAAACCCTGTAGCGCCCCCGAGGCGGCCACAACCCGGTGGCAGGGAATGACGATGGGCACCGGGTTCATGGCCAGCGCGCGCCCCACGGCCCGGGCAGCGGCGGGATTGCCAACGGCCCGCGCCAGGGCGCCGTAGGTCACCACACACCCCCAGGGGATTTGGTAGGTCTCCTCCAGGACACGGCGTTGGAAGGGCGTGAGGCCCAGGGCCTCCCAATCCACGGGCACGGTGAACCGGAAGGGTTCCGAGTTCGAGCGGAAGTAGGTGTTCAGCTCGTCCAAGGCTGCCTGGAGGACGATGTGTGCGCCGTGGGCCTCCGCCTCCGCCGGGGGAGGGGCGAGGGGAGCACTGTGGCCGCCGATGTCGATGCGTATCAGCCCTTCCGGGGACGCGCTCACCCACAGCGGGCCAAAGGGAGCCTGAAACCGCGCGTTGGCTGTCGGCTTGGGGTGTGACATAATCCTCGGACTCCTCTCCCCACCGAAGGCGCGGGCTGTGCTGGAGGGGGTGTTGGGCGGGTTTCACCTTCGCGGCACTCCAGTTGTGTTCGGGCCCCAATTATAATACAATCCCGCGCGGAGGCGAAAGCGGCAACGCCTCCGTTTTCCGGTGAGTCCTGTGCTTCTGTGTCCGGCGCTTGTGATGGAGGCAACTTCATGGTGCGCTCGCTCGCCGAATTCATCGCCACGGCAGTGGCCTTCGTGTTGGCCATCACCGTCCACGAGTTCGCCCACGCCTTCGTGGCCGACCGACTGGGTGATCCAACTCCGCGCCGCGAGCGGCGGGTGACCCTCAATCCCCTGGCCCACTTGGACCCCTTGGGCACGATCCTCATCTTCGTGGCCGGCTTCGGGTGGGGCCGGCCGGTGAACGTCAACCCCCGTTATCTGCCGTGGGGCTCGCGGGGCATGGCCCTGGTGGCGGCGGCCGGCCCGCTTTCCAACCTGCTCTTGGCCTGGCTCTTTGCCATGCCGCTGCGCACAGGTGCCGTTTCCTTCACCCCCTTGGGGCGCTCGGTGCTCTTGCCCAGTCTGGGCGAGTTGTACACCACCATCATCTTCATCAACATCTTGTTGGCCGTCTTCAACCTCATTCCGCTGGCTCCCCTCGACGGCGCGAAGGTTGTTCAAGGGTTTCTGCCGTACCCGTATGACGTGAAATTTGAGCGCCTCCAGCAGTATGGTCCCCTTCTGCTGTTGGCCATTATTTTCATCGTGCCCTTCTTCCTGCGCGTGGACGTGTTGGGAATGCTCATTCGGCCGCCCATTGGGTGGATTTTCCGGTGGATGTTGGGGGTGTGAGGGGCTAAGATGAGTGGGTCCGCTGCCCGGCGAGTGTGGTATCGTCTGTGGCAGGGCACCCGGTACTTCGTGGAGCGCCCTTCGGCCGAAGACGAGGCGCTGGCCGCCGAGGTGCTCTCTCCGCCCCTGTTGGAGCTCTACAACCGCATGGCGCCGCGCGACAGGGCCCACGCCGCGCGCGTCTGCCGCGCTCTGCGCCGTTGGGGCGTCGAAGAGCGGACGGTTCTCCAGGCCGCTCTGCTGCACGATGTGGGCAAGGCCGGCGGGGTTCCTTGGATTGCCAGGGTCGTCTACGTGCTCTTGTGCCGTTGGGCCCCGGCCTGCGTCACCCGCCTGGAGCGCTCCGAGAGGCCGCCGGCACTCCTGCGGCCCCTTGTGCGCCTCGCCCGTCACCCGGCGATAGGCGCCGAGCTGGCGGCCCAAGCGGGCGCTCCCGCCGACGTGGTGAGCCTCATCGGGGGGCACCAGGACGGCAGCGGAGTGCCTCCTCGCCTGATGCCGGCCCTGCGGCTCCTGCAACGCGCGGACGAGGCGGCGTGAGCGCGGAGCGTGCGCTGTCGTCGGGGAGATAAGGAGTGATGACATGAAGACAACGATCACCGTCATCGGCACGGGAGCCATTGGCGCCTCCATAGGGTTGGCCCTGAAGGAGGCCAACGTCCCCGTCGAGCTCATCGGCCATGATCGCCTCCTGGAACGGGCCCGACAGGCCAAGGCGTTGGGAGCTTTCGACCGGGTGGAGTGGAATCTCATCCGGGCGGTGGAACCGGCCGATCTCGTTGTGCTCGCCGTGCCACCGAGTGCCGTGCTGCCCACCCTCCAGGCCATTCGGGAGGACCTCCGGCCCGGCACAGTGGTAACCGACACGGTCGAGGTGAAGGCTCCTGTGTTGGCGTGGGCGGCCGAGACGTTGCCCCACAACGTCCACTTCGTGGGTGGGCATCCCTTGGTGCGTGTTGCCGAGACAGGCCCCCAGGCCGCGTGGTCCAACCTCTTCCGGGGGCGGCGCTATTGTGTCGTGCCCGCGCCTGACGCTGACGAGAAGGCCGTGGAGACGGTCGTGCGCCTGGTGCATCACTTGGGGGCGACCCCCTTCTTCCTCGACGCGGCCGAGCACGACGCGCTGGTCACCGGCGTCCACCACCTGCCTGCTCTCACCATCCTGGCCATCGCACGACTGCTGGTGGAGAGCCCCTCCTGGAAGGACTTGGACACCCTGGCCGATGGCCTCTTTGCCCACGTGGCGACATTGGTGGAAATGGCGCCGGCCGACTTGCGTGCCTTCTCCTTCGCCAACCGGGAGCATCTCGTCCACTGGCTCGGCACCCTGCAGGACGAGCTGGGCGAATGGGTTGAGCTGCTCCGAGAGGGGCGAGAGGAGGCGTTCGAGGAGCGCGTCACGGGCGTGCAGGACGCCCTGCAGCGCTGGCGGGAGAGCCAACGCCCGCCCGAGTGGTATCGTCACGCCCGCGAGCGTGCGAGCTGGACGAGGATGTTGGGCTTTCGCCGTTTTCTTCCCGACCGTGACCTGTAATTGGGGGTGGTGGCGTTTGGGAGGAGTATCCCCATGTGATATAATGGGACGTTACGGGCCCGCGGACGGATGAGTGGCAAGATGAGAGTAAGGGCGGGAGGAGGGCAGCATGACACGACAGGACGACGATGGGGCAACGTGGGTCCGAAGACGAGGGAGATGGGCTGAGGCATGGCTGATACGGCTCGGCATCTCTCGGTGGCGTTGAACGCCCAACTCCTCTCACTCCAGCGGGGGTACAGGAACGCCGGGATCTCCAAATACATTTACGGGCTGCTTTCCCACCTGCCGCTGGCCGACAGCACAATCAGGTACACGGTCTACACCCATGAGCGGCGCGGAACGCTGCCCGGCATGCGTCGAGCCCTCACCCGTCTCAACACCCACCGGCCAGCCGTGCGAGTTGTTTGGGAGCAAATGATGTGGCCTCTGTTGTTGGCCCGTGATCCGTCGCCGGCCCACGTGATTCACGGCATGGCCTACGCGCTGCCCCTCGTGCTCTCTGTGCCCTCGGTGGTGACAATTTATGACTTGGCCTTCGTCCGCGTGCCAGATGCCTTTCGGCCCTGGAATCGGCTCTACTTGCGCCTGGTGACGCGCATTTCTGCCCGGAGGGCCGCCCACGTCTGTGTGATCTCGGAGAGCACGGCCGGGGACGTGCTCCGGTGGTTGCACCTTCCCAAGGCGCGTGTGACCGTCGTCTACCCTGGCGTTGACGACCGGTTCGAGCGCCCATCAGAGTCCGAGCTGGCGGCCTTTCGGCAACGGCGCCGCCTGCCCGACCGATACGTGCTCTACTTGGGCACCCTGGAGCCGCGCAAAAACCTCGTGCAGCTCCTGCGGGCTTATGCCCGGCTGGCCGGCAGCGATCCGCACGCCCCCCTGCTCGTCCTGGCCGGCGGCAGAGGGTGGGGCGTGGAGGCTATTTTCGCCGAGGCGGAGCGCCTGAACGTGATGGACCGCGTTCTCTTTCCAGGCTACATCCCGTCTGCCGAACAACCCTACTGGTACGCTGCGGCCGATCTCTTCGTCTACCCGAGTCGCTATGAGGGGTTTGGTATGCCGGTCCTGGAGGCAATGGCCTGTGGCACGCCGGTGGTGACATCGAACACGTCGAGCTTGCCCGAGGTGGTCGGTGATGCCGGCCTGCTGGTGGACCCCGACGACGTGGCCGCCCTGGCCGACGCCCTGGCCGAGATGTTGAGCTCGCCGGAGCGTCGGGCCAGGCTCGGGCGGGCAGCCCGGGAACGCGCGCGGCGCTTCTCGTGGTTGCGGGCAGCACAGCGCCAGGTGGAGGTCTACCGCCGGCTCGCCGCCCGGGAGGAGGATGGCGTATGAGAGCCCTTCGTCGGCCGGAGTACCTGGCCCGTCTGGGCCTGATGGCCGTGGACGTGCTCCTCATCAACGTGGCCTTCGTGATCGCCTACTGGATGCGCTACGTCAAGGAGTGGGGCGGACAGGTGGACCCGGCCTTCCAGGTGCCATACACGCAGTATGTGCCGGTGGCGGCGGTGTTGACCCTCTTGCTCCTCGTTACCCTGACCGTCGAGGGGGTGTACAACCGGCGTCGGGGCATCTCGTTCTTCGAGGAGCTGTATGCCATTCTGAACGCCACCACGACCTCTGTGGTGCTGATGATTGCCATTTTCTTCTTCTACCGCCCTTACTCCTACTCGCGGCTCATCTTCGCCTACGTGGCCGCGCTCACCGTGCTCCTCTTGGGCGCGGCACGCCTGGTGGAGCGCATCGTGCGCCACCAGTTGCGCAAGCGAGGCCTCGGCGTGGTGCGCCTGCTCATCGTGGGCGCCGGGGAACGGGGGCGCACGCTCATGCGCCACATTGTGGCCCATCCCGAGCTGGGGTATCACATTGTGGGCTTCGTGGACGACGACGCCCGGCGCCAACAGGACATCGGGCGCATACGCGCCTTGGGCGACACCTCTCGCCTGCCCGAATTGGTCCAACAGCTCAACGTGGACGAGGTGATCATCACCCTGCCGTGGCAGTATCACCGCAAGATCATGCGCATTCTGGACCAATGTGAGCGGGAGAACGTGCGCAGCCGCATTGTGCCCGACATTTTCCAACTCAGCCTCAGCCACGTCTACTTGGACGAGATCAAGGGCATTCCCCTCATCGGCACACGGGAGCCGGCCTTGCAGGGGTGGAACTTCGCCATCAAGCGCATGATGGACATCGCCATTGCGGGCGCGTTGTTGGTCGTCTTTGCCCCGCTGATGGCCCTGATCGCGCTGCTCATCAAGCTCGACTCGCCGGGGCCGGTGCTCTTCAAGCAGGTGCGCGTGGGCCGCTACGGCCGCCCCTTCACCCTCTACAAGTTTCGCTCCATGTACGCGGACGCGGAGGAACGGCTGGCCGAGCTCCTGCCCTTCAACGAGGCCGACGGCCCGCTCTTCAAGATGCGCCATGACCCCCGCGTGACGCGCGTGGGGCGTTGGCTGCGCCGGTTCAGCCTGGACGAACTGCCCCAACTCTGGAACGTGCTCAAGGGGGACATGAGCCTCATCGGGCCACGGCCGGCCCTCCCCCACGAAGTGGAGCAGTACGAGGCGTGGCACCGCAAGCGACTGGAGGTGCCCCCTGGCCTCACCGGCCTCTGGCAGACGAGCGGGCGCAGTGACATGCCCTTCGAGGAGATGTGCCTGCTCGACATCTACTACGCCGAGCGTTGGTCCCCGTGGCTCGACGCCGTGATCTTCTTCAAGACGATCCCGGCCGTTCTGTTCGGGCGGGGGGCGTATTGAGAGCACGCCCCTCGCGTCTGCGCGCGAAGATGGGCTCCCGCCGTGAGGGAGCCGGCGCCTCCCGTGTCCGTGAACCGAAACACCACGATTGAGGAGGAGGAAGGTATGGACGTGTTGGTTACCCTTCACGATCTCTGGCGCTGGGTCGTGTTGGCGGCGTTCGCCGTCGCCGTTGTGGGCGGCGTGCGCAAGTGGCGTCAAGGTGCCGAGTGGCGCGTGGACGACCGGCGCTGGCCGCTGGTGGCCACTGTGACGCTGGACATCCAAGTGTTGCTGGGCATTCTGATCTGGGCCGGCCAAGCACGGTGGAGCGGCGACCATCCCTTCTTCACCACGTGGCTCCATCCCATCATCATGCTGGCTGCCTTGGCCGTCGCCCACGCCACGCTGAGCCGCAGCCGGCGCCTGCGCGGGCCGGACCGCCACCGCGCCGTGGCCGTGGGGCTTCTGGCTGCCCTGATCATTGTGATCTTGGGCGTGCCCAGGTATGCGTGGCCCACGTGAAGCCCTCGGCCCCCAAGGAGGCATTGCTGGGCCCAACCCCCGGGTGCGATTGACACTCCGGGGGTTGGGAATATAATGGCGCCGCCGGCCCACACATTTCCACGAACGAGGTGATCCATGAGCGCATTTCGCGGCTACTTTGAGGAGTTCCAGGAAGGAATGAGCTTCACCACTCCCCGCCGTACCATCACCGAGGCCGACATCGTCAACTTCGCGGGCGTCTCGGGCGATTTCAACCCCATCCACGTGGACGAGGTCCACGCGGCCGGCACTATGTTCGGCAAGCGCGTGGCCCACGGCCTTCTCGTCCTCGCCGTGGTCTCCGGGCTGTGTACGCAGCTCGGGTTCCTGGGCGAAAAGGTGCAGGCGTTCTTGAGCATGGAGTGGAAGTTCAAGGCACCGGTCTTCATCGGCGACACGGTCTCGGCCCGGCTCGAGGTTGTCGGCCTGCGGCCGCTCCGCCGCTTGGGCGGGGGCGTGGTGACCTTCCGGGCCGATGTGCTCAACCAGGAGGGGCGTGTGGTTCAAACCGGCTCGTGGCAGATTCTCTTCAAGAGCCGGGAGGCAGACGGAGCAGAGGAGTAAGCCTGTGGATGAGGGGCGTGGCACGGCGGTGGCCCTCTTCCTGATCCTGTTGGTCACGTGCGCGGGCACGTATTGGGCCATTCAGACGGTACGTACCGGCGGAACTCTCTTCACTTTCGGGAGCACTGAGATCATCACCCCCACGCCGGGCCAGGTGGTGCCCACGTTCACCCCCTTTATCGGGCTAGCCCCGTCGCCAACGCCCTTCACGCCGGCCACGCCGGTGGTAGCAACGCCCTCGCCGACCCCCCAGCCCCCCATTCAGCCGGCCGTGCCCACGCGCCCGACGGCCGGCCCTACGCCTACTCCTCTGCCGTCCCCCACGCCTCGCCCGGCCGCGTCGCCCACACCGCCCCCGAGCCCCACGCCGGCCTACCTGTTCACCGTGCTCCGCCAGGGACCCGATTACAGCAAAGGGTGTAACGGCTCCTACATCTTCGGCTACATTTACGATGCACAGGGCAATCCCTTGCCCGGCGTGCGCGTTCACGTCTTCGATTACTACGGCAACGACTTTCCCCCCGCCATCTCAAAGGAGGACCCGCCGGGATGGTACGATGTGCTCATCAGCAGCCAGCCGAACACGTGGGTGGTGGAGATCGTGGACGAGGCCGGCAACCGGGTCAGCCCCCAAGTTGAGGTGGTCAACACCGGCCGCTTCGTGGAAGGCCAGGAGGCGTGCTGGCACCGGGTGGACTTTCGCCGCACGCGGTGATCGGCAAGCTTGCCCTCTGGTCTGGCCTCTTGGGCCCAGTCGCCTTTGACAGGAGACGCTACCTACCCGGACTTCACAAACTGGGACACCTTCCGGCCACAGACGGCACAGCGGCCACTCAGGCGTCGGCGCCCTTGGGACGTGGTGGTGTATTCAACGTCGCGCACCGGTTGTTTGGTCCGACACCCTAGGCAGTAGACGCGCACCTCCTCCTCTTGGTCGGCGCCTGCTCCAGTTTCCTCGCCCGGCGCTCCAGGTTGTGTCGGCGGGGCGGCAACCTCGGCGGGCTGAGCGGAGATGTGGAGGGGGATCACATCCCTTGGAGCAGAGGGCTTAAGCCCCCTGCCGGGAACCGGCTCGGGTCCCATGCGGGAGAGAAGCCGCGAGACCACCCACCAACCGGCCATAGCGCCTGTGCTCACGACAACGAGCGTCCACACGCGGCGTATCATGTTGCACTCCTTACTCTCCTCGGTTCAGGGAACGTCTCGCATCTCGCAGGAAGGTTGGGCAGGATGACCTCTGAAATCGGCGTCAAGGGCCTTTGAAACCCTCACATTGTTCATTGTATCGCACCTGGAGTTTCAGGCAATTCCTCTCCGCCTGACAGTGTTTCGTCTAGTTCATCCTCGGTCCGAATGGTGGAACGCCACTTGCCATGAAGGCCCACACTGTGTTAGAATGATGTACGCCCTTCCCGCCTCACACAGAACTCTGGCACTTCGTTCCTTTGACAACGCAGACGCTCAACGGAGAGGCACATTATGGACAAGATCGACCCGACGTGGGAACACTCCCTGCGCACCCGGCCGGAGGCCGAGGTGGATGTGATTGTCCGCACCACTTCCCCCCCGCCAGATGATCCGGCCACGTGGGAGGAACGGGGGTTGCACCTGCGCACCACGTTCACCCTGGTGCCCGGCGTGGCCGTGACAGGCCCCGCGCGTGAGGTGTTGAAACTGCTCGATGAGCCCTGGGTCATCCGTATCGAGCCCGACCGCGAAGTCCGAGCCTGGTGAGTGCCCCCGGGGCCGGCGGCCGGGCCGGTGATCGCACGTGAGGTTTTCCATGAATCCTGACAAGTTGCACCCGCGCCTTCAGGCGGCATTGGAGGTCCGCGCCCGGGCAATCACGGCGCAGGCGGAGCGACGTCTGCCCGTTATCGTCTGCTTTCACCACCCCGATCACGATGTGACCGCTGCTGTCACGAGCGCGCGGCATCGTTTCCGCCTGCTGCCGGCCTTGGCTGTGGAGGCCAACCGCCAGGAAATCGAGGCGTTGACGGAAGAAGAGGCCGTGGCCCTGGTGTGGCTGGACGAGGAAGTGCGCACCTGCTTGGATACCAGCGTGCCGGGCATTCAAGTGCCGGCCGTGTGGGACGTGGGCTTGACCGGAGAAGGCATCGTCATTGCCGTTGTGGACACCGGCATTGACCCCGATCACCCGGACTTGGCCGGCCGTGTGCTCGACATGGCCGATTTCACCGGTGACGGACCGCGTGACCGTGATGGCCACGGCACCCACGTGGCGAGCATCGCGGCCGGCACCGGTCAGGCCAGCGGCGGCCGCTACCGGGGTGTGGCCCCCCGCGCCACGATCCTGAGCGCTAAGGTGCTGCGGAGCAGCACCGCGCCCGGCCGCATGAGCGATGTGATGGCCGGGATCGAGTGGGCCGTTGCCCAAGGGGCTCAGGTGATCAATTTGAGCTTGGGAGGCACAGGGCCCTGTGATGGCACTGACGCCCTCAGCCTCATGTGCGACGCGGCTGCCGAGCGGGGCGTTGTCATCTGCGCGGCCGCCGGCAATGACGGGCCAGCCTGGCGCACTGTGGGCTCTCCGGGATGTGCCCGTAGTGTCATCACCGTGGGCGCCTCCGACCGGGAAGACCGCGTGGCCGACTTCAGCAGCCGGGGGCCCACTGCCGACGGGCGCGTCAAGCCCGACGTTGTCTTCCCCGGCGTGGGCATAGTGGCCGCGAGGGCGGCCAACACGAGCATGGGAACGCCCCTCGACGAGCGCTACACCCGCGCCAGTGGCACCAGCATGGCCACGCCCCACGCCACGGGCACGGCTGCCCTGCTCCTCCAGGCCAACCCGGGCCTTACGCCGGCCCAGATCAAGCGGGCTTTCCAAGAGGTGGCTGTGGACCTCAACTTCAACCCG
>Ga0256839_1002225_pt1 | contig 22068 bp, 22 predicted proteins | sample 354166metaG_FD_185968 | JGI IMG/M metagenome (GOLD analysis project Ga0256839, IMG submission 185968) | Hydrothermal vent microbial communities from Mid Atlantic Ridge, Atlantic Ocean - 354-166 | ecosystem: Environmental > Aquatic > Marine > Hydrothermal vents | place: Atlantic Ocean: Mid... | reverse complement strand
GCTCGACTCCCGGGACGCGGCCGAGCTCCCGGCCGTCCGGGCCCGCGGGATCGAGGCGGTCGCGGTCGATACCATCATGCGGAACCCCGAACGCGCCGCGGAGCTGGCCCGTGCGGTCCTCCGCCTGGCGGGAGTCCGCACATGACCGTCGCCGCCGTGCCGGTGAAGGGACTCGAGGATGCCAAGTCCCGCCTGCTCCCCTCCCTCTCGCCCGAAGCGCGGGCGGAGCTCTGCCTCGCCATGCTGCGGGACGTCCTCGAGGCGCTCGCGGCGGTGCCCGAGATCCGGCGTCGGGTGGTCGTCACGCCGGATCCGGCGGTGGCGGAGCGGGCCCGGGAGCTCGGTGCGGAGGTCCTGCTCGAGCACGGCCGGGGCCTCAACGAGGCCGTCGACGAGGCCGGCGCCACCCTCGTACCCGAGGGCGAGCCCTTTCTCGTGGTCCTCGGCGACGTCGCCGGGGCGCGCCCCCACGAGATCCGCGCCATGCTCGAGGTCGGCCACGAGATCGGGGCGCCCGGGGCCGTTCTCGCTCCCTCCTCCGACGGCGGCACCTGCGCGCTGTTGCGCCAGCCGGCGGCCGCCTTCCCGGGCGCCTTCGGACCGGGCTCGGCCGCGCGGCATCGGGCCATGGCGGCCCGCCTGGGAATCCCGCTCCGGGTGGTGCACCTGCCCTCCCTCGCGCTCGACCTCGACGACGCCGAGGACCTCGAGCGCTTCCTGGCCTCCGAGACCGGGGGTGCCCATACGCGGGCGCTGCTGGAACGCCTCGGGCACCGCCCCGGCGCGCGCGCGACCGGCCCTTGACCGCGAGCGCGTCGGAGCTGCGGCTCCGCGCCATCCCGGGTCTCCCCGAGATCCGACCCGGGGACGACCTGGCCCGGGCCGTGGGCGCCGCGGCCGACCGGGCCGGAATCGCGCTCCGCGAAGGCGTCCTCGTGGTGTGCCAGAAGGTGGTCTCGAAGGCCGAGGGGCGCCTCGTCCGGCTCGGGGAGGTGGCGCCGTCCGGGCGCGCCCGCGTGCTCGCGCGGCAGCTCGGGAAGGATCCGCGGCAGGTGGAGCTCGTGCTCCGGGAGAGCCGGCGCATCGTGCGGTGCGGCCACGGCGTGCTGATCACGGAGACCCGCCACGGCTTCGTGTGCGCCAACGCCGGGGTGGACCTCTCCAACGCCCCGACCGAGGACACGGCGGTCCTCCTGCCGGTGGATCCCGACGCCTCCGCCCGACGCCTGCGGGACGGGCTGCTCGCGGCGGGGCACGGACCGCTCGGCGTGGTCGTCTCCGACACCTTCGGGCGGGCCTGGCGCGAAGGCCTGCTCGATCTCGCGATCGGCTGTGCGGGCCTCGACCCCCTGCGGGACCTGCGCGGCCGCCTCGACCGCCGCGGCCGTCCGCTCGAGGTGACCCGCCCGGCCACGGCGGACCAAGCGGCCGCCGCGGCGGGGATCCTGATGGACAAGGCCCGCGGGACGCCGGCAGTCTTCGTCGAGGGCCTCCGGCCGGAAGGCGACGGAAGCGCCCGCGAGCTCCTGCGGGATCCCGCCCTCGACCTCTTCCGCTAGCGGGTCGCCGCCTAGACCCGGGCGTCGAGGCGCGATCCGGCGAGGCTCGGGTCCACGGGGCGCACGGAGGCTTCGTCCGTCGCCCGACCGAGGGTGACCCGTGCCAGCCTGTCGACCTCGGCGAGGCCCGACGCTGGGGTCGCCGGCTCCACCCCACCCGACTCCGCCCCGCGATCGGGGAAGGGGCCCTGCGGGTGCGTCGCTTCGAGGCGGGCTCCTCCGGGCCGGCCGGCGAGCTCCTCGGCCGTCGTGTCCCGGCGCCCGTCCGCGGCCGCCGGCCCGGGCAGCTCGGTGACCGGAACCGGGGGCGGCGGGAGCGAGGGGCCGGGATCGGGGTATTCGACCGGCTCGAACCCGGCCCGCGGCCGCTCGAAGGGCCCCTCGCCGTTCCGGTCCCCCCGCCCGCCGGAGGCACTTCCCTCTCCGCGAAGGGTCTCCGGCCGACGGCCGTAGACGGGAGTCTCCACCGCCAGGCCCGGAGGAAGCTGTGCGGAGGGGGGGCGCGCGGCGACCTCGGCTCCCCGAACTGCAACGCGACCGACCTCGTCGACGGACATGGGCGTCTCCTCCCGGGGCCCCTCCCGCCACCCCGCGGGCCGCGTCGGGCGACGCCAGGCCGGCAACCGCCGCGGGCGGCCTCAGATGCGGATGTCGATGAGCCGGCCCCGCCCGGTGGGATCAGGGTTTCGCCGCATCGGACCCCGGGGCCCCGGCATGCCCGCGACCGCGGCATCCGCGCCCGGTTCCGCCTGCTGCCGGTCCCGGGTGCCCCGAGCCCCTTCGCCCCGCGACTCCTCGAAGCCGGCGGCTCCCGGTGGCTGGCCGCGGCCTTCCGCCCCGGCCTCTCCGGTCCCGAGCTCGAAGGGCCGGACCGGACGCGCCGCGTCCGCCTCGCGCGGCAGAATCCGCTCGACTCCGGGCGGGCCTGCTCCGACTCCTCCGACTGCCATCGCCGACCCTCCCCTTCCGGCGCCATCCGGTCCATCGGCGAAACGGGGCCTCGACCTGAGGCCGATTCCTCCCAGGGCTTCCCCCGGTCGACCCCGCCCGGGGCATACGCAACGGGCGCCTGCCACCGGCCTGCCGCCGGCATGCGAAGCGGTCGCGACCCCGCCGCGTGCCCGCGACGGGAGCCGACCGGCGCGGGAGCCGGAGGCCGCGGGCGCTCAAGGGGCCGCGGCCGGGACCCGATGGGGGGGCCGAGATCGCGAGCCCTGCCACGGAGGCCCGGACTTGTTCGACCAGGACGCGCTGATGGAGCTCACCGACGGCGACCACGAGCTCCTCCAGGACCTCGTCGAGACCTTCCTCGAGGGCGTGCCGGAGCACCTTCGGCAGATCGAGGAGGGACTGGCCGCAGGAGACCTCGAGGCCGTGCACCGCGCCGCCCACGCGCTCAAGGGCGCGGTGGCCAACTTCTCGGCACCGGGAGCCTTCGAAGCGGCCCGGGCCCTCGACGACGCGGCCCGCGCCGGACGCGCCGGGGAGCTCGCGCCGCGCTTCGAGGAGCTCGTCGCGCAGCTCGACAAGCTCGGCCCGGCCCTCCGGAGCTTCGCGGAATCGCGCTAGGCGCCGCCGCCCGCCGGGAGGTCGCCGCGCGACGGCCCGGTCCCGAGCCACGCGTCGATTCCCTCCCAGAGCGCCTCGATCCCGGTGCCCCGGGTCGCGGAGGTCCATACCGGCTCGGCGAGCTCCGGCCCGAGCACCTCGGCAAAGGCGCGCCGGCGGCGCGCCCGCTCGGCGGAGCGGACCTTGTCGGCCTTGGTCAGGACCACCATCGCCGGCAGTTCCCGTTCGCGCAGCCAGGCCAGGAGACCGAGCTCGTCGTCGCCGAGGTCCCGGCGGGCGTCCTGCAGCAACAGCGCCAGGCGCAGGGACTCCCGTCCGGCCAGGTAGCCCTCGACGAGATCGCGCCACCGGCGTCGCTCCTGCCGCGAGACGCGCGCATATCCGTAGCCGGGCAGGTCGGCCAGGAGGAGATCGCCCCCGGTGCGCCGCACGCGGTAGAGGTGGATCAGCCGGGTCTTCCCCGGCGTCGCGCTCGTGCGGGCGAGGGCCCGGCGACCCGCGAGGCGGTTGAGCAGGCTGGACTTGCCCACGTTGGAGCGCCCGAGGAGCGCCACCTCGGGGACCTCCGGCTCGGGGAGGCCCGCCGGCGAGGCTGCGGCGGCGACGTGCTCCGCCGAGAGCACCCTCACGACCGAAGCGCGGCGCCGAGCCGATCGAGCGCCTCGTCGAGCACGGAGTCGGGCTGCGCGTAGGAGAACCGCAGCCACCCCTCGGCCGCCCTTCCGAAGTCGATTCCGGGAGTGACCGCCACCCCCGCCTCCTCGAGGAGCCGGCTCGCGAGCGAGCGGGAGTCGGCCTCGAAGGGCCGCGCATCCGCGAGCACGTAGAAGGCGCCCTCGGGAACCGTCGGCACGCCGAAGCCGAGCTCCCGGAGCCCCTCGACGATCCGGTCGCGGCGGACCTCGAAGCGCTCCCGCGCCGTCCGAATCGTCGCCTCGCCGTGGCGAAGCGCCGCGATCCCGGCGTGCTGCACGAAGCGGTTCGCGCAGATGAAGAGGTTCTGCTGCATGGTCTGCAGCGGCCGAAGAGCCTCGTCGGGCACCACGGCGTAGCCGAGGCGAAAGCCGGTCATCGCGTAGCGCTTGGAGAAGCCGTCGACCACGAAGGCCCGCTCCGAGTACCTCAGTGCCGAGGGGGCCTCCGTGGGCCCGTACACCAGGCCGTCGTAGATGTGGTCGGCCACGAGCGGCGGTCCGAGGGCGGCGAGCGCCTCGAGCACGTCGGGCGGGATGACGGCACCGGTGGGGTTGGCCGGGGATGCCACCACGATCGCCCGCGTCCGGGGGCCCACCGCCCGCGCGACGCGCTCGGGGTCGGGGATCCACCCGTCGCCGGCCTCGGTCCGGACCAGGATGGGCTCGGCCCCGCAGAATCGGATGAAGTTCGGATAGCAGGGATAGTGGGGCGTTCCGAGGACGACCTCGTCCCCCGGGCCGGCGAGCAGGGCGAATACCAGGAGCATGGCCGGGGAGGTCCCGGCGGTCACGAGCACCTGTTCGGGACGAACCGTGACCCCGGCCCGTACCGAGACGTCCGCCGCGATGGCCTCGCGCAGCTCGGGCAGCCCGAGGCTCCCCGTATAGCGGGTCTCCCGGGCCTCGAGGGCGCGCCGGCATGCCTCGATGGCCTCGGCGGGCGGGGGAAAGTCGGGCTCGCCGATCTCGAGGTGGAGGATCCGGCGCCCCTGCCGCTCGAGCTCGAAGGCCCGCTCCATGAGCTCCATCGCCAGGAAGGGCTCGAGCAGGGCCACCCGTGGGTGGAAGCGGAGCACCGGAGGCGGCATCCGCCGGGGATAGCTTCGCGACTCCGGACCGTCAACGGCTCCGGACGCTCAAGCCATTGGAATTGCATAGCTTTCCCGGGATCTCCGGTTTGACGGGCGGACCCGCGGCTGATACCTTGCTGCGCGCGTGCCGCCCGCCGCCGCTGCCGGGCGCCGGCGGGCGACGCCTGTCCCCGGACCGGGGACAGGGGAAGGCGGGAGCCCGGGCCCGGGGCTTTCGGTGCCGCCGGACCGGCGGCCAGCGGGGTGGATCCTTGAGCAAGGGATGGCAGATCGCGGCGGCCGCGCTCCTCGTGGGCGGCCTGCTCGGCTGGTACGGCGCCACGACCCTCGAGGAGGGGGCGTTCCGGTACTACCAGACGCTGGAGGAGTTCCGGGCCGAGGGAACCCCGGGCGAACGGGCGCGGGTCCACGGCTACGTGGTGTCGGGTTCGATCGCGCGCGACCTCGAGGCGCGTGCCGTGCATTTTCGCATCCAGGCCGAGCCCCCCCATGCCGGCGGGCGCCCCGACGACACGCTGGCGGTGCGCTACGCCTCCCTGGAGGTCCCGGACCTGTTCAAGGATGGGGCCGAGGTCGTGGTGGAGGGCGAGCTCGACCCCTCCGCGGATGCCGGACCGGTCTTCGTGGCGACCAACGTCCTCGCGAAGTGCCCCTCCAAGTTCCAGCCCGACCTCGACCCGGAGACCGCATCGCGGATGCCCTAGGCGCCCACCGGGCCCATCCGGTGCGCAGACCGCACGGTGGCCCGGGGCCTCCGGCGCGGAGGGGGCGCCCGGCGGGCCGGCGGGTGCCCGCCCCCAGGAGGAAGTCGTGTCGGATCTCGGCTACTACGCGCTTCGGCTGGCACTCGTCGTGGCGATCCTCGGCATCGGGGCGGGCCTGGCCGGCGCCCTCCGGGGCCGGGCCGAATGGACGGAGGTGGCGCGGCGTTCGCTGCTGACGCTCCTGGCCCTCACGGGCGTCGCCATGGCGGCGCTCTTCCACGCCTTCGCGACCTTCGACTTCCAGCTCGAATACGTCGCCTCGCACTCGGCCCGCGACATGCCCCTCTTCTACCGGCTGGCGGCGCTGTGGGGCGGCCAGGCGGGTTCGCTGCTCCTGTGGGTGTTCGTGCTCTGCGCCTACGGGGCGGCGGCGGTGGTGATCCACCGCCGCACGGCGGGGCGCCTGCTGCCGTGGGTGACCGTCACGCTGATCGCCAATGCCCTCTTCTTCCTGGTCCTCCTGAACTTCGTCACCAACCCCTTCGAGAAGCTCCCGCCGGACCGGGTGCTCTCCGACGGCGCGGGCCTGAATCCCCTGCTCCAGCACCCCGCCATGATGATCCACCCGGTGATGCTCTACCTGGGCTTCGTGGGCTTCGCCGTGCCCTTCGCCTTCGCGCTCGCCGCCATGATCACGGGAGAACTCGGCACGGCGTGGCTGCGCGCCACGCGCCGCTGGACCCTCTTCCCGTGGCTCTTCCTCTCCGTGGGAATCCTGCTCGGCGGCCGCTGGGCCTACGAGGTGCTCGGCTGGGGCGGCTACTGGGCCTGGGATCCGGTGGAGAACGCCTCGTTCATGCCCTGGCTGGCCGGGACCGCCTACCTGCATTCGGTGATGATCCAGGAGAAGCGCGACATGCTGAAGACCTGGAATCTCGCCCTGATCGGCCTGACCTACACGCTCTGCCTCTTCGGGACCTTCCTCACCCGCAGCGGGGTCGTCTCCTCCGTGCATTCGTTCACGGCCGCCGGCTGGTTCGGCTTCATCTTCCTCGGCTATGTGCTGGTGGCAGCGGCGGTGTTCTTCGGGGTGCTCCTGTACCGGAGGCCGATGCTGCGCAGCGAGCACCGGATCGAGTCGGTGGCCTCCCGGGAATCCATGTTCATCCTGAACAACTGGGTCTTCCTGGCCATCCTGGTGGTGGTCTTCTGGGGAACCCTCTTCCCCGTGTTCTCCGAGTGGTTCACGGATCGCCGGATCCAGGTGGGCCCGGCCTTCTTCAACCGCATGACCGCTCCCCTGGCCCTCCTGCTCCTGCTGCTCACCGGCGTGGGTCCCCTGATCGCGTGGCGGCGGGCCACGCCCGCCAACCTTCGCCGGCAGTTCCTCTGGCCCGCGGCCGCCCTGCTCGCGACGGGCCTGCTGTGCGTGCTCGTCTTCGGCTCCCGGATCGGTGTCTACCAGCTCGGGCTCTTCAGCCTCGGTGCCTTCGTGGCGGCGAGCGTGATCCAGGAGTTCGCGCGCGCCATTGCGGCGCGGATGCGCAACCACGGCGAGGGTCCCTTTGCGGCCCTGCTGACGCTCTTCCGCAAGAACCAACGCCGCTACGGCGGATACGTGGTGCACCTCGGCGTCGTCTTCATCCTGATCGGAGCCGCCGGGGCGGGCTTCAACGAGGAGCGCCTCGAGAATGTCGCCCCCGGCGGAAGCCTCGCGATCCGCGACTACGAGCTTCGCTACCTGACGGCCCGTCCGCTCCCCAACCGCCACTACGGCGGCGCCCAGGCCAGGCTGGCGCTCTTCGAGGACGGCCGCCCCGTCGCGACGCTGGCCCCCGAGAAGCGGATGTACTGGCTGCAGGAGCAGCCGGCGTCGATCCCCTCGATCCGCTCCACCCTGCGGGAGGATCTCTACGTCGTGCTGACCGCGGTCGAGCCGAACGGCTCGGCGACCTTGAAAGTCTACCGCAACCCGCTGGTGAACTGGATCTGGATCGGCGGCATCACCTTCGTCCTGGGGACGCTCGTCACCATGTGGCCGACGCCCGTGCGCGAGGGGACGCGGAGGCGCGAGGGACGGTGAGGATCGGTCGGCCGCTCCTGTCGCTCGCGGTCACCGCCCTCGTGGCCGCAGCGCCGGGTGCGCCTGCGGCCGAGGACCGGACGCCCGAGGCCCACGATGCGGTCCCGGGGGTCCCCGCGATCCCCCGCGGCGACGCCACGATCCGCGGCCGGGTGGTCCACCCGGAGGGCGGGCAGCGGGCCCGGGACCTCGAAGTCGTGCTCTACGCCCTGGGGCCCGAGGGCCCCGGTCTCGAGCGCACCCGCACCGGGCCCGACGGGAGCTTCGCATTCTCCGGCATCTCCGGGGACCCCCGCATCGCCTACCTGCTCGGCGCCCGCTACCGCGGCATGCCCTTCCCGGGTGCCCGGCTCTCCTTCCGCTCGGGGGAGCGCGAGCGGGTGGTCGAGATCCCCATTGCGGAGCCGATCCCGGACGTCTCGCGGCTTTCGGTGGACGAATCCCGCATGCGGATCGAGTGGGTGGCGGGCCGCTTGCTGGTCACCGAGCACCACCGGATCCGGAACCCGAACCCCGCGCCGGTCTACGTGCCGGCCGACTTGCGGGCCGATCACCCGGCCGCCTTCCTGGCGGAGCTGCTTCCGGGTGCGCGCGACTTCTCGATGCCGATGGGCGTGGTGCCCGAGGGCATCGCGCGGGAGGGGCGGAAGCTGCGCTTCTACGGCCCCGTCTATCCCGGTGTCCACGACCTCAGCTTCAGCTACGCGATTCCGCCGGCGCCGGGCGGTCTCTCGCTCGAGAAGTCCTTTGCCGTGCCCACGCCGCGCTTCTCGCTGTGGATCCCGGAGGGTGGTCCGGAGGTGGAGTCGGCGGCGCTCAGCGGTCCCGAGGAGGAGACCCTCGAAGAGCAGCGGTACCGGGTCTTTCGCGCCGAGGGGCTCGGAGCCGGGGCCGAGCTCGCCTTTCGGGTCCGGCTCCCGGACATCGCCCACGATCCGGACCTGCTCGCCCTCCGCGAGCAACGCCTCTTCCTCGAGTACGACGGCGCGGCGCTGCTCGTCCGCGAGCTCTACTCCCTCGAGGTCGCGGGTCGGGGCCATCTGGCGGGCACCGCGGAGGCGCCGCTTCTCCGGATCGAGCTGCCCGAGGACGCCCGCGACCTCCGACTCGGAGAGGGGGCCGCGGCCGTCGGGCTCTCGGCCGCCGGGGATGGCGGCCTCGCGGTCGCCGGCCCGCTGCCACCGGGGCCCTCGACCATCGAGATCGGCTACCGGATTCCGGCGGCGGGCGGACCCATCTCGCTGTCTCGACCGGTTCCCGCGCCCCTGCCGCTGTTCACGGCGTTCATCGCGGACACCGGGCTCGCGGTCGAGACCGACCGCCTGCATCGCAGACGGCCGGTGCGCACCCCCGACCGCACCTACATGCATCTCGAAGCCTTCGAGCTCGAGCCCGGCGAGCGGGTGAACCTCGTCCTGCGACCGCTCCCGGCCCGCCGTGGCCTCTCGGGGCCGCGAGGCCTCGCCGCGGCCCTGGTGCTCGCACTCCCCGTGGCCTTCTTCCTGGCCGGACCCCTGCTCGGCAGCCGGGCGCAGACGATCGCCGCCGAGCCGGCGGAGCCCGCCGCGCGGAGGGAGCGGGAGGCCCTGCTCGCGTCGATCCGCGACCTCGACGAGGACCACGAGACCGGCAAGATCTCGGACGACGACTGGCGCAGCATGCGGGCGGAGCTCCGCGCGCGGGCGGCCCGTCTGCTCGAGGAGGAGCGGCTCGCGCAGGAGCCCGTGCCCGCCCCGGAGCCGGCCGCGCTCCCCTGCCCGCGCTGCGCACACGAGCCCGGTCCGGAGGATCGCTTCTGCTCCCGGTGCGGAGCCGCGCTCGCGCACCCGGGCAGCCGAGCCGCCACGGCGTGAGCCCCACCGCCCGGCCGTCGGCGCTCCGGGCCGTCCGGGTGGAGAAGCGCTTCGGCCACGTTCCCGCGCTTCGCGGGGTGGATCTCGAGCTCCGACCGGGCGCGCTCGTCGCCATCCTGGGGCCGAACGGGGCCGGAAAGACGACCGTCCTGCGGGTTCTCGCGGGCCTCGTCCGCCCGAGCGCCGGCCGCGTGGAGTTCCCGGGCGCCCCCCGCGACCGGCGCCTCGCCCGGGCCCACGTCGGTTACGTCGGGCACGCGACCTTCCTGTACCCCGCCCTCACTGCGCGCGAGAACCTGGTCTTCGCGGCCCGGCTGCACGGCGTCGCCGATCCAGCCCGGCGGGCCGGGGAGCTCCTCGTCGAGGAGGGCCTCGAGGCTGTCGCAGACCGCCCCGCCGGGACATTCTCCCGCGGCATGGCCCAGCGGCTCGCCCTCGCCCGCGGGCGGGTCCACGACCCGGCCTTCCTCCTCCTCGACGAGCCCTGGTCCGGCCTCGATCCGCGGTGGGCGGCGCGACTCGGCGAGCGGCTCGCCGAGCTCCGGCAGGCGGGACGCGGGCTCGCCGTGGTCACCCACGACGTGGGGCGCGCGGCGGAGGTGGCCGACTCCTTCGTGCTCCTCTCGGGTGGCCGGGTCGCGGCGACCCTGCCCGGGCCGTCGGAGCCCGAGGCCCTCGAGGCGGTGCTCCGGGAGTCCGCGGCGGCGTGAACGTCTTTCGGGCGATCCTCTGGAAGGACCTGCTCACCGAATGGCGGCGCCGGGAGCGGGTGCTCTCGATGCTCGTGTTCACCCTGCTCCTGGTCGTGATCTTCCACTTCGCCCTGCCCGGTGGGGCCGGACCGGCCAACCGCGCCGCCGCCCCCGGGCTGCTCTGGGCCGCCACGCTCTTCGCGTCCATCCTCGGCCTCGGACGCTCACTCTCCCCGGAGCTCGAGAACGACGCGCTCTCCGGACTCGCGCTCGTGCCGGGGGACCGCGGCTACGTCCTGCTCGGCAAGGCGACGGCCACCTGGCTCATCCTGCTGGCGGTCGAGGGGGTGCTCGCCGGACTGTTCCTGGCGCTCTTCGAGATCTCCATCGGAGCGCGCGCGGGCGCCCTTCTGGCGGTGCTCGGGCTGGGCACCGGGGGCATCGCCTCCATCGGCACCCTGCTCGCGTCGCTCTCGAGCCGCAGCCGCTTCGGCGAGGTCCTCCTCCCGCTGCTGCTCTTCCCGCTCCTGGTTCCGATCCTGATCGCCGCCGCGGACGCGACCGCGGCGATCCTCGCGGGCGACCCGCCCTCCTCCGGGAGCGTCCGGCTGCTGGTCGTGATCGACGTGGTCTATCTGGTAGTCTCCTTCGTGAGCTTCGAGTACGTCCTCGAGGAGTGACCGGGCGGCCGTCGCCCGCATCGGAGTCATGCAAGGGCCCCCTGCCGACCCCATCGCGCGCGCCGCACGCCGCGCCCTCCCGGCGACGGGGATCGTCCTCGCCGGGCTTACCGTGGTCTACGCCTGGGTGGTCTGGAACGCCCCGCCGGACCGGGTGCAGGGGGTGATCCAGAAGATCCTCTACGTCCACCCCCCGCTCGCCTTCGCCGCCTATCTCGGCTTCCTCATCACCGGCGTGGCCGGGGCGCTCTACCTGGTCCGCCGGGATGACGCCTACGACCGGCTCGCCTCGGCCGCGGCCGAGGTGGGGGTGCTCTTCGCGACTCTGATGCTGATCACCGGCCCGATCTGGGCCCGGGGCACCTGGGGTCGCTGGTGGTCCTGGGACCTCCGCCTCACCCTGACGCTGCTGCTCTGGTTCGTCTACGTGGCCTACCTCCTGCTCCGGACCTTTACCGAGGGAAGCGAGCGGATCGCGCGCTTCGCCGCCGTCTACGGGATTGCCGGTCTCGCGGTGATCCCGCTCAACTACTTCGCGGTGCAGCTCAGCCAGGGCTCCATCCACCCGGAGAACCTCGAGCGGGGAAGCCTCGGCCCGGGCATGGGACTGCCCTTCCTGCTCGGGGTACTCACCACGCTCACCGCGTTCCTCTTCCTGCTCGCCCTGCGCGTGGACGTGGGTGAGCTTCGGGCCCGCGCGCGCGCGCGTCTGGAGCGGGCCTGGGCCCGGGGAGAGGCGGCGTGAGCTACGTGGTGGCGGCCTATGGCATCACCGCCCTCGCGCTCGTGGTCTACGGCCTGCGTCTCGCCCGGGAACGCCGGACGTTGCGGCGGGAACTCGCAATCGAGATGGAATCAAATGGCGGTTGACAACCACCGGGGGCGGGCAGTATAAGCTCCTTAGCCTCCAACGCTTGGCCCGTACTGGGTTTTCTGCCATACCGGATCGCCCTCCTCCCCCTCGGGAAGGCGAGGTGCGCCGGGCCGGCTCTCCGGGTCCGCAAGGAGCTTCGTGGGGGCAGCGGACGACCCAGGTGCGGAACAGGGGGGGCCTCCCGGCCGGTTCTTCCGGCCGGGCGGGGCGCAGTCAGGCTTCGGCGACGCCGCCCCGGGCCCGCCCGGTGCCAGGCCGACGAGGCGGGAACGCGCGGGAGCACGACGCCGGAGGCGCGGCTCCAGGGGCTCTGGAGCTGCCGGCGAGGTGCCGGGCGTCGCAGCGTCCCGGCGACGAGCCGGCACCGGGGACGCGCGGGGAGGGCACCGCGGGGGTGTGCGACCGCGGAGCCCCTTGCGGGGGCGGGGCTGCGGCCGGGATGGCCTGGCTTCCCGATTCGGCGAGGGAGTTCGCCCTGCCTTCGGCACGGGGCTTGCTCCTCGGGTCGACGGGTCCGGCACCGTCCGCCCCGCGCGGGCCGTGAAGCGGCTCGGAGGTTGCAAAGCGAGGTCCCTGTGCGAGGACCCCTCACTCGGCGCCCCCCCGTGGCGGCGCACAGCCAGGGAGGCGATCCAACGGGATGGCCAGCATGAAGCGCGGCGTCGGCTACTGCGAGAACACGGACTGCGAGGACTACGCCAAGGGCGTCTTCCTCCTCAACCACGGCGACACCTTCTACTGCCCGCGCTGCCGACAGCTCGGCAAGGTGGAGAAGGAGCGCGGCTTCTACACCGGGAACTCGGACATCTTCAAGGAGGTCCGGGTCGAGTACAACTTCGACCCCATCAACGGCATCTACCGCGAGATCGCCATCGTCCGCGACGAAAGCCTCTGGGGCCGGAACAACGTCTACACGCTCCAGTCTCCGCTGATCAAGACGGAAAAGCGCGCCCTCAAGGTGGCCGAAGCGATCCTCGCCAACCTCAACCGATACCGCGGGCTGCTCAGCGGGGACGACATCCCGCGCACCACCGAGATCATCCTGTCCTTCGACGAGCCCTTCGAGGAGTTCGCCCGGAAGCTGCACCAGCTCAGCAAGGAGTGGGAGGCCAGCGGGCTGCGCGAAGCGCGGCGCTGACCCGGACGCCGAATCCGACCCGGCCCCGAGCCCGGCCCGTGCGCGAGCCGGGCTCTCGTCGTTCGGGCCCGGGCGCGGCTCAGCTCGGCCGCGGAAGTCCGGACTCCCCCCGCAGCCGCATCCGCAGATCGATGCCCAGGGTCTCGACGATGGCGCCAAGCCCCTGGTGCTCCACCCGCTCCACCGGCCCACCGCCCGACAGGGCCTCGCGAAGCGGAAGCCGATACCACGGCAGAAGCTCCCGGGGCGGACGGGCCGGATCGAACCAGCCCAGGCGCGTCGACTCCGGACCGGTCCGGAGCCCGCCACCCACCGGCCGGCAGAGGTACACCCGCGCCTCGTGGGGCCGGAAGCCCGTCCGGTGGAAGACACCGACGGGCCCGACCACCTCGATGCGGAGGCCCGTCTCCTCCCGCACCTCCCGCCGCAGCGCCGTGAGCTCGTCCTCGCCGGGCTCCGGATGGCCCCCGGGCAGCTCGAGGCCCCGGGGGTCGCTGCGGAGGCCGAGAAGCACCCGACCCCGCTCGTCGCGGATCACCGCCTGGACCACCACCACCGGCTCGCGCTCGGACAGCCGGGGCGACACGAGCCCCCACCAGGCGGTTCGAAGGTGCTCGGGCAGGAGGGCGGCGAGATCGGCCAGCCGCCCCCGCGGGCTCATCCGTCCACGATCTTGTTGAGGGAATACTCGACGATGCCGCGGGCCCCGGCTTCCACGAGCTCGGGGACGATGTCGCGAACCAGCCGCTCCTCGAGCACCGTGTTCACGGCGAACCAGTTCTCGTCGGCGAGGGGCGAGACGGTGGGGTTGACGATCGCGGGCAGGAGCTCGAGCACCTTGGGCAGGGCCTCTCGCGGAACATCCATCATGAGCCCGACCCGGTCCGCCGCGCGGATGGCGCCGAGCAGGAGCATGCGGAGGCGTTCGAGCTTCGAGCGCTTCCACGGATCGCGCAGGGAGGCGCGGTTCGCCACCAGCCGCGGGGTGCTCTCGAGCACCACGTCGATCACCTCGAGGTCGTTGGCCCGAAGGCTCGATCCCGTCTCGGAGACGTCCACGATGGCATCCGCGAGCACCGGTGGCTTGACCTCGGTGGCGCCCCAGGAGAACTCGACCTCCGCGCGAACGCCCCGGTCCTCCAGGTAGCGGCGGGTCAGCCCCACCGCCTCGGTGGCGATCCGCCGGCCCTCGAGGTCCGAGGGGTGGCGGATCTCCGAGCCTCGCTTGACGGCGAGCACCCACCGCACCGGGCGGTAGTTCGGCCAGGGTGCCCGCAGATCGGCGAGCTCGGCCACATCCACCCGGTTCTCCAGCACCCAGTCGAGCCCGGTGATTCCCGCATCCATCACGCCCTGTGCCACGTAGCGGGCCATCTCCTGGGCCCGGATCAGGATGCACTCGAGCTCGGGGTCGTCGATGGCCGGATAGTAGGAGCGCCGGCCGATGCGGACGTCGTAGCCGGCGCGGGCGAGGAGCTGGACCGTCGTCTCCTGGAGGCTGCCCTTGGGCAGACCGAGCCGAAGCCGGCGCTCGCTCACCGCCGGTAGACCTCGGACGGATCGAAGAGGGGGGCTCCCTCGACCACCAGCGATCCACCCTCCGCACGGCGGTGGAAGCAGCTCCGGTGGCCCGTGTGGCAGGCAGCGCCTCCAACCTGGCGGATGCGCACGAGCACGGCGTCGCCATCGCAGTCGACGTAGAGACCCTCGAGCCGCTGGACGTGACCGCTGCGCTCTCCCTTGTGCCAGAGTTCCTGGCGGGAGCGGCTCCAGTAGTGCACCTCACCGGTCTCGAGCGTGCGCCGCAGGGCGAGCTCGTTCATGGCTGCCACCATGAGCACTTCGCCGGTCTCGGCGTCCTGGGCCACCGCCGTGACCAGCCCGCCGCCCTTGGCGAAGTCGATCTGCGCCAGGAGGGCCTCCATGGGGCGGGCAGGCTACCGGTCGGAGAGCTCCGCCGCCAGACGCTCCCGCAGGCCCCGGAGCTCCCCGAAGCGGGGACCGGGGCGGAGCCGGACCAGCCGGCGGCCATCCCGCCCCACGCCCTCGACGACCTGCTCGAGCACCCCGCCCTCGGCCAGGCGATCGAGCGCGCTCCGGAAGGTCACGGGGTTGCGGGCCTCCGGCCGGCGGACCTCCCCCAGGATCCGGGAGCGCTCGAAGGCATCCTCCACCGCCTTCTCGATCTCGCGGCGCGGGCGGCCCTCCGGCAGGAGGGTGGAGACCGCCGAAAAGGCCACGTAGTAGGACTCGAGGATGGCGAGGGTCTGGGCCGCCAGGAAGCGGAAGCTCCGGCGCCCGAGCTCGGTGGCCCGCAGCCGACCGTCCTCCCGCTCGGCCAGCCCGTTGCGCTCGAAGGCATCCACGAAGGCATCCACGTGGGCCGCGAGCACCTCGCCGCGCGGCACGAAGAACTCGAGCTCGAGGAGATCGAGCCAGAAGCCCAGGTCCTCGCGCAGCTCCTTCTCCGAGCGGTCCCGGAGGATCCCCCGGGCCAGGAAGCTCGGTGTCACCAGGTAGTGCAGGATCGAGTTGCGGTAGAAGTCGAGCGCCCGACGCCGCGATTCGTCGAAGTAGAGGATCTCGCCGCGCTCGTCGGAGAGGGCGCGGAGCAGATCGCTTCGCAGGAGGAAGGCGATGGACTCGCGGAAGTCGCCGAGGTCGCGCGCGAGCGCGGGGGTGAAGGGCGCATCCTCCAGCCGGAGCAGATCGACGATCTCGCGCATGCGGGCGACGAGCTCGTCCCGGAAGAGCCCCCGCCGGTCGTCCCCGAGGATGGCGCAGGCGGCCACCGAGGTGGCGTTCACCGCCGTGGCCCAGTTGATGCGCTCCACGATGCGCATCCCCAGCTCCCCGACCACCCTCCGGCGCTCCTCCTCCACCTCGGGGCCGCTGCCCCGGGCGAGGAGGGCTCGCCGCGGTCCGAGGAACTCGGCCAGCGAGATGGGCTCGCCGAAGTTCACGAAGACGCTGCCGAAGCGGCGCTGCAGGTACTTTCGCGCCCGAACCAGCCCGAGAACGCTCTCGTCCTTCTTCTCCGCTCCCTCGAGCTCCTCGATCATCGCCCCCTCCTCCACCAGGCGCTCGTAGGTGATGGCGATGGGGACGACGAAGAGGTCCCGGCGATGGCCCCGGACGAAGGCGTCCACGTTCCAGGAGAGGAAGCCGAGGCGCGGCGCCAGGGTCTTGCCGGTGCGCGAACGGCCGCCCTCGATGAAGAACTCCTGGGTGAAGCCCTCCCTCACCAGGTAGGCCACGTAGGCCCGGAACACGTCCTTGTAGAGCGGCCCGTCGACGTTCCTGCGCAGGAAGAAGGCCCCGGCCCGCCGGAAGATGAAGCCGAAGGGCCCGAAGGCCATGTTCTCCCGGGCGAGGATGTGGGGAGGCACCAGGTGCCGGTTGTAGAAGAGCCAGGACAGGATCAGGAAGTCGAAGTAGGACCGGTGGTTCGGCGCCAGCAGCACGGGGTGCCGGCGGGCGTAGTCGGCCACCTTCTCGATGCCCCGCACCTCGATGGCCGCGAACATGCGGCGGAACACCCAGGTCGCGATGAGGTTCAGGGCGGCCAGGAAGGTGGAGTTCATGTCCGCGGCGATCTCCCGGACGATCCGCCGGGCCAGCTCCTCGGCCGCCTCCACCGAGCGGCCGGAGCTCCGGGCCCAGGCCTCCATGGCGGCCCGCAGACGCGGGTCCGAGAGCACCTCCTCCTCCACCCGGTGACGAGGGCGGAGCGTGGGCCCCGCCACGACCTTCTCCTCCCGGTAGAGGTAGAGCATGATCGAGCGCCGGATCTTCCGCGTGACCGTGACCGGCCCCTCGCCCCGGTGCTCCTCGATGAAGCGGCGCAGGTCGATGGGCTCGCCCATCTTCACGCAGAGGCCCCGGTAGTTGGCGAGGAAGGAGGCGATCTTCGCCAGGTCGCTCGGCCTCTGCCCGGAGCCGTAGGCCAGGTTCAGGTAGCGGCGCTCTGCCCGCGGCCCCTTCCGCCAGAAGAGGGCCACCGGGACCACCGCCACCGGCCGGTCGGCCTTCCAGCTCGAGCGCACCACCTCCTCGACGACGTCGAGATCGCCGCGGCCGAGCTCCACCGCCTCGCGGCGACCGCGGAACCACGAACGCACCCGGGCCGTGCGCAGGAAGAGGAAGATGGACTGGCCCGCCCGCACGAGGTTGCGGGCGTAGTCGAGCCCCTCGCCCCGATCGGCGCGCAGCGAAAGGCGCCGCAGACCCGCCACCCGCCTGAGTCCGCGCCGCAGTGCCTCGAAGAGCGGCCAGTAGTAGTAGAAGTGGATGCCGTTGGCGAAGCCGGAAAGGCGCAGCCCGTGGCGACGGAAGAGCTCGTTCATCAGGAAGTAGTCGAGACGGCTCGCGTAGCGCATCACGTACACCACGGCGCCCTCGTCTTCGAGCTCGCGCAGGCGGGCCACCTGCTCCGGGGGAAGCTCGACGTGCGAGAAGAAACGCCGCGCGAAGAGCCGGAAGAAGAGGTTGAAGCGAGGCGCCATCGCGGAGAGCGGATCGGCCAGCTCCGGGGGTGCCTCGCGCACCGGCGGCGGACCCTCCCCGCGGGAGAACCGACGCCGCGACCGCGGCCGGAGCTCATCGGTACCGGCAGGGATCGGCTCGGGGACGACGGGGGAGGCGGCGCCGGAAGGCGCGGGAGAGGAAGAATCGGACCCGGAGTCACCTGCCATGCCGCCGGTGTATCACGCCCCCCCGAAGCCGGCAACGCGCGCGCCCTCGCGCGTGGAGGCACCGCACGCGGCGGCTCATGGCATCCCGCGACGACCCGCAGCCGCGCCGCCCGCCCACCACCGAACCCGGGCCGCGAAGCGCGGGCCGCGGCACGCGGGAAGCGCGAGAGCTCACCGGAAGAGGATCGTCCGGAGGACCCCGAAGGGCCGGAAGCCGAGCTTGGCGTAGAGTCGCTCGGCGGGCGTGTTTCCCTCGACCACCGCGAGCTGGACGTGGTCCGCGCCCGCATCGAAGGCCTCCGCGACGAGCGCTCGCATGCCTGCCTCGGCCATTCCACGGCGGCGCCAGGCGGGCCAGGTGAACACCCCCTGCACCAGCCATCCCTCGGGGCGCTGCACGTCGGCATAGCCGACGAAGACCACCTGCCCGCCCACCTCGAGCACCCGGGCGCAGGGAAGCCGGCTCCGGACCCAGCGCCGGAAGCCCGCCGGGTCGATCTCGAAGGGATCGGGGCGCCCCTCCTCGCGGAGGCTCGCCCGGGCCGCCTCCACGAGGCGGCCGAGATCGCCCTCCCGCGCCGGGCGGACGCGCGGATCCGCAGCGGGAGCTTCCGCGCCCGCCTCGAGGAGGAGCGCGTTCTCCCGCCGCTCGAGGAGCGAACGGGCGCCGCGGCGGCGCAGACCGTCCCACAGCTCCCGGGCGCCCGCCTCGGGGCTCTTGATGAGGCCGCTTCCGAGGCCAAGGACGAAGGGCACGAAACGCTCGGCGGTTCCCGGCGGATTGCCCGAAGCGAGCGCCACGCCCGGCCGCACCATGGCCACCGCCGAGAGCCGATCGCCCTCGAAGGCCCCGAGTATCTCCGTGTTCAGCGCGTGCCCGCCCCCGCCCCGCGCGACCGCATCGAGGAGCACGAGGTCCTCCCGCGGCGTGCGGCGCACGAACGCCTCGGCGCGCTCGAGCTCGGGGCCCGCGAGCGGGCGCACCGGGCAACCGGCCGCCCGGCTCCACCTCACTCGATCACCGCCAGGACGGCGCCCTCCTCCACGCTCTCACCCTCCCGGACGCGAAGCTCCACCAACCTGCCGCCGCAGGGCGCCTCCACGGGAATCTCCATCTTCATGGATTCGAGGATGATCAGGACCTCCTCCTCGGCCACTTCGTCGCCCACCGACCGCTCGATCTTCCACACGTTCCCCGTGATCGGGGCCTGCACCTCGGTGGCCATGCACCTCCCTCCCGGCCGGCGACCCGGCCCCTCCCCACGGCCGGGGAGGGCCCGCTTCGGCCCACCCGATCCCTGCGGGCCGGGCCGACCGGCCGGGGCCGAGGGTGCCGAGAGCCGGGAAGCGGGGCAAGGAGGCGGCGCGGGGACTGCTACCCTGCGCCATCGGAGGAGAAGATGCTCGAAACCCTGACCCGCGGGTTCACTGCCGCGCGGGAGCGGCTCGCCGGCGTCCGGGAGCTCGACGAGGCCGCCATCGACGAGGCGCTCGCCAGCGTCCGGCGCTCCCTGCTCGAGGCCGACGTCGACTACGCGGTGGTCAAGGACTTCCTGGCCCGGGTGCGCGAGCGGGCGCTCGGCGAGAAGGTCCGCACCCGGGTGCGGGACGCCCGCGGACGCGTCCACCGGATCACGCCGGACCAGCACTTCGTCCGGATCTGCCAGCAGGAGCTCGAGGCCCTGATGGGCCCGGTGGACACCTCCCTCGCCCGGGCCGCCGGCGCCGTCTCGGTGATGCTCGTGGGGCTCCAGGGCGTGGGCAAGACCACCGTGGCCGCGAAGCTCGCCCGCCATCTCCAGGCGAAGGGGCGCCGACCGCTGCTTGTGGCCGCCGATGTCTACCGGCCCGCCGCCGTCGAGCAGCTCGTCGCGCTCGGCGAGCGCATCGGCGTGCCCGTGCACGTGGGGCGCCCCGGGCAGCTGCCGCCAGAGATCTGCGAGGAGGCCCGCGATCGGGTGCGCGGCAGCGATCGCAACGCGGTGGTCTACGACACCGCCGGTCGCCTGGCCGTTGACGAAGAGCTGATGCAGGAGCTCGAGCAGATCCACCGCCGGGTGGCGCCCGCCAACACCCTGCTCGTCTGCGATGCCCTGATGGGCCGGGATGCCGTCAACGTGGCCCGGGAGTTCGCGAGCCGACTGACCCTCGACGGGCTCGTGCTCACCAAGCTCGACGGCGACGCGCGGGGCGGCGCCGCCCTCGCCGTGAAGGCGGTGACCGGTGTCCCGATCAAGTTCCTGGGCACCGGCGAGGCCCTCGACCGCCTCGAGGCCTTCCGACCCGACGGCCTGGCCTCCCGCATCCTGGGCATGGGCGACATCGTGGGGCTGGTGCAGGACTTCGAGCAGGTGGTCGACGAGAAGGAGGCCGAGGAGGACGCCGAGCGCCTGCTGAAGGGCCACTTCGGGCTCGACGACATGCTGAAGCAGCTCAAGACCATCGAGAAGATGGGCCCGCTCAAGGAGATCTTCGCCCGCCTCCCGGGCATGGGCTCGCTCGCCGAACAGGTCGAGGACGACCAGATCAGGCGGGTCGAGGCCCTCATCTACTCCATGACACCGGACGAGCGGCGGCGCCCGGAGATCATCGACCGCAGCCGGGGCACGCGGATCGCCCGCGGCAGCGGCCGAAAGTATTCCGAGGTGCGGGATCTGATCCAGCGCTTCACAAAGATGCGGGAGATGATGGCCTCCCTCGGCAGCGGAGGGCTCGGCCGGCTCGCGGGAGCGGGCCCCGGTGGCGCCGATCCGGCCGCCCTGCTCGGCGGTGGAGGAGGTGGTCGCCGGAGCCAGCCCGCCCGCAACCGGAGCCAGCAGAAGCGCAAGCGCAAGCAGGCGCGGAGGGATCGGAAGCGAAGCCGGCGCCGCTGACCCCGCGGGAAGCCCGGGCCGCCGGAGGACGGTGGTCCGGCCCGGATCCGGCCCGCTAAGCTCGCGCTCCCCCCAGCCCCGCAACCGGGCCGCCGCCCGAGGCCACCCACCTCCGGATCACCCCGGAGCCTCAAGGAGATGGCCCGTCAGGTGGCGGGCCGGACCTGCCGATGGGAAGGGCCTCGATGCAGCACCTCGGCACCTCGACGCGGAAGCACAAGGGCCGCGGTGGGTTGGGGGTCGGGCCCGTCGGGCTGCTCCTCGCCTGCCTCCTGCTGCCCGCTGGCAGCGCGGGAGCTGGGGACGAGGACTTTCCCCGGCCCGACACCATCGCCCCGCAGATCGCCTTCTGGACCCGCATCTACAGCGAAATCGGCACCGACGCCGGGCTCCTCCACGATGCCCGCCACCTCGACGTGGTCTATGAGGTGATCGAGGTCCCCCGGGACCTCCCGAAGCGCGTCCGCGAGCGCCGCATCGACCGCGCCCGCAAGCGGTACCGCGAGGCCCTGCTCCGCCTGGCCCGGTCCCGAAGCGGGGAGCTCGACCCGCTCGAACGGCGGGTGCTCGCCCTCTGGCCCGAGGGCGTCTCCTCGCGGACGCTCCGCGAGGCCGCGAAGCGGATCCGCTTCCAGCGGGGCCAGGCCGACCGCTTCCGCGAGGGCATCATCCGTTCCGGTCGCTACCTCCCCCACATCCGGCAGGTCCTCGCCGAGGAGGGCGTGCCCGACGAGCTCTTCGCCCTCCCCCACGTGGAGTCGTCCTACGATCCGCACGCGCATTCCCACGCCGGTGCGGCCGGACTGTGGCAGTTCACCCGCGGCACGGGCCGTCTCTTCCTGCGCATCGACGAGGCGGTGGACGAGCGCCTCGACCCGTTCGCGGCGACCCACGCCGCCGCCCGCCTCCTTCGGCGCAACCACGACCGGCTCGGGACCTGGCCGCTCGCGATCACGGCCTACAACCACGGCGCCCTCGGGGTGGAGCGCGCGGTGAAGCGGCTCGGAACCCGCGACATCGGCGTCATCGTGGAGCGCTACGACGGCCGGGCCTTCGGCTTCGCCTCCCGGAACTTCTACGCCGAGTTCCTCGCCGCCCTCGACGTGGCCCGCGACGCCGAGCGCCATTTCGGCCCGCTGAGCCTCGAAGCGGCTGCAGAGCTCGAGGCCGTGCCCGTCTCGGACTTCGTTCCGGCCGACGCCCTCGCCCGCGCGCTCGGAGTCGACCTCGGGCTGCTGCGCGCCCACAACCCGGCTCTCCGGCCCCGCGTCTGGCGGGGCGAGAAGCGGATTCCGCCCGGGACGGTGCTGCGGCTTCCCGTCGGGTCGGTCCCGGGAACGCTCGCGGCGGCAGTCGCCTCGCTGCCGGATTCGGCTCGGTTCGATCGCCAGATCCCCGATCGCATCTACCGCGTGCGGCGGGGCGACACCCTGTCCCGGATCGCCCGGCGGACCGGGATCCCCGTGGCGCGGATCATGGCCGCCAACGGCATCCGCAACCGCCACCGCATCCGGGCCGGCCAGAAGCTCGTGCTTCCCGGGATCCCGGCGGCGCGGGCCCACG
>Ga0256839_1002224_pt1 | contig 22069 bp, 18 predicted proteins | sample 354166metaG_FD_185968 | JGI IMG/M metagenome (GOLD analysis project Ga0256839, IMG submission 185968) | Hydrothermal vent microbial communities from Mid Atlantic Ridge, Atlantic Ocean - 354-166 | ecosystem: Environmental > Aquatic > Marine > Hydrothermal vents | place: Atlantic Ocean: Mid... | reverse complement strand
TTGCCCGCACGATCCAGATAGGGCTTGGCCATGAACGAGGCCGCAAACCCGTGTTTGCGCGCTATCCCTTTGACAAACCGTTTAAAAAACACCGCATCGTCCGCTGCCTTGAGCGGATCGTCCCCATGCATCAGGTTGACCTCGAACTGTCCCGCCCCGTTTTCCGAAATCGCCGCATCCACATGCACATCGTGTGCCGCACAAGCATCGTATACATCGGCAAAGAACGCCTCGAACTGGTCCAGCTCATCAATCGAAAGGACCGAATCCCCCTCCAGCCTTTGCCCCGTCACCGGAGAGCGCGGCGAAACCGGACGCCCCTCGGACGGGTCAACCAGATAGAACTCCATCTCCATCGCCGTCACAGCCGTCAATCCGGCGGCCTCGTAGCGCGCCATCACCCCGGCCAGCACCTGACGCGGATCGGCGGGCGAGGCGCTGCCGTCTTCCTGCCACATCCACAGCGGAATCATCGCGCTCGACCGCGTGAGCCAGTCCACCGGCAGTATGCCCCGTCCGGTGGGACGGGCGAACCCGTCGCCATCGCCCGCCTCGAAAACCAGCGGGTTGTCTTCGGTGTCCACCCCCCAGATATCCACGGTCGAGGTCGAAAGCGGCATCCGCGCACCTTCGATTAGCAACTTGCCGGCCTGCGCCACGGGCATTCGTTTCCCGCGCCACACACCGTTCAGGTCGATCACTGCCGCACGCACGCTGGCAACTTCGGGGTTGTTGTCGAGCCACGCGAGCGCCTGTTCGGGTGTCATCTGTTTCTCCTTCGCAAACAGCCGGATTTCTCCAATCGGTATCAACCCTATTGGGTGTGTCAATCCGAATAAAATAATTCAGCACTAAACTACCAGCAAAAATCCGACCGCTGCACCAGGCTTCCAAATAGCAATCCAGCCTCGGCGACACCTGAAATTCCGGTTTGCTTCCTGTCCGGCACATCAAATCAGCCAAATAACGTAGAATATTGAATAACTACAACTAATTCATGAATTTTTCAGATAAAAATTCTATTTGTATAACATATTGACGCTGCTTCTCGAAAATTTTCACAAACTACACGTCCTAATGCGTGCTTTTTCCTCGCGTCTACGCCCACCGTAAATTGCTTTTCCCACTCCCCCTCATATCAAAAACGCCATTTATCCCGCGCGCCAACAGGTCTATCCTCACACAGAATTGGAAGTGGAGACCCAGATGACACACAAACACATGAACCTGCCCAAAACCCCGGCAAACTACACACCACTCACGCCAGTATCTTTCATCCACCGCACGGCGCTAACGTTTCCCGACCATACCGCCATCATCTATGACGACCTGCGCCGCAGCTGGTCCGAGACCTACCGCCGCTGCAAACAGCTTGCCTCGGCCCTGACCCGTGCGGGATTGCAGAAAGGCGATGTTGTCGGCTTTATGGCCACCAATACACCCGAGCTTTACGAGGCCCATTTCGGTGTGCCTATGGCCGGTATGGTATTGAATGCGCTGAATTATCGTCTCGATGCAAAAACGATTGCCTACATCATCGACCACGCCGAAATCAAACTTCTGGTCACCGACCGCGAATTCTCTGCAACCGTCAAAGAGGCCGTGAATCTGGCCAAAGGCACCCCGATCCTGATCGATATTGACGACCCCGCGGCAGATGGAGGCGAGTTGCTCGGCAAGCAGGACTACGAAGCCTTTATCGCCACCGGAGACCCCGATTTCGCCTACTCCGGCCCGAACGACGAGTGGGACACCATTTCCATCAACTACACCTCCGGCACCACCGGCAATCCCAAGGGCGTCGTCTATCACTATCGCGGTGCCTATCTGAACGGGATCGGCAACACGCTGGAGTGGAATATGGGTGCACATCCGATCTATCTGTGGACCCTGCCGATGTTCCACTGCAACGGCTGGTGCTTTCCCTGGACCATAGCTGCAAAAGCCGGCACAAATGTCTGTATTCGCAAGGTAAATGCCGCCAACATCTACAACAGTATCGCCGATCACGGCGCCAATTACCTGTGCGGCGCCCCCATCGTCCTGAGCTTCATGATCAACGCCACGGATGACGAGCGCCGCCCCTTCAACCATCTATGCAAGGTCATGACAGCCGCCGCCCCGCCCCCTGCAACCGTTCTGCAATCCATGCAGGAACAGGGCTTCGACGTCACCCATGTTTACGGGCTGACCGAAACCTACGGCCCTGCTGTCGCCTGCGCCTGGCATCGGGAATGGAATGACCTGCCCATGGGCAAACAGGCCAACCTGAAGGCCCGTCAGGGCGTCTCCTACATGGTCGAGGAAGACACCAAAGTCATCGACCCGAAAACCATGCAGGAAGTCCCGCACGACGGCGAAACCATGGGCGAGGTCATGATGCGCGGCAATATCGTGATGAAAGGCTATCTCGACAATCCCGAAGCCACCGCCGAAGCACTGGCCGACGGCTGGTTCCATTCCGGCGATCTCGGCGTTGTGCATCCCGACGGATACATCCAGCTGCGCGACCGTGCCAAGGACATTATTATTTCCGGCGGCGAGAATATCTCCTCGATCGAGGTCGAGAGCGCCATCTACGCGCACGAGGCCGTCGCGGCCTGCGCCGTCGTCGCCCGTCCCGACGACAAATGGGGCGAAACCCCCTGCGCTTTCATCGAGTTGAAACCCGGCGCGACCGTGGACGAGGCCGAAATCATCACCCACTGCCGCGGTATCCTTGCTGGCTACAAAGTGCCGAAAACGGTGATTTTCCAGGAGGTCCCGAAAACCTCGACCGGCAAGATACAGAAGGTTCCCTTGCGGGAAAAAGCAAAGAACCTGTAACGAAAAAGCCCCGCACTCGGCGGGGCTTTTGCTTTAACGTTGGCCGTAATACAGGCCGACAACATGTTCCGCTTCCGCGAAAAACAACCAGCGCTGCGCAAACAGCCCGACCAGATGAATGGCAATCGCCGCGAAGGCGATGCTCATGCTGTGCGGAAAGAACAGCAGCAACGACGCCGGCAGCAGCGAGCCGAACACCAGCGCGAACAACCGTAGCTTGGCCGCATGCTTGCGCCCGATCACATAGACCATTTCCTTCATCAGATAATTGGTGCCCGAATGCGGCTTTTCCAGCAGGCGCACCTTGCCCAGATTGCCAAGACCGGTCGCCGTCCCCATGTCGGATCCGGTCGCCCCGAAGGCGCGGTCCCCGACCACCCATACGATAACCTGCAGCGGCACCAGCAGCAAAAACAGCAAACCGGCCACATAGGACTGCGCCGCCAGCAAGGCGCCGCCGGCAAGCGCATAAAGCAGGAACATTGCCGGTGTCAGAAAACTGTTCCAGCGCGGGATGGATTTCATCTGCGCATAGATCATCGAGGTGGCAAAAACCGTCAGCAAGGCCGAAGCCGCCGCCAGCAGACCCAGCCAGCCGATGCGCATATCCCAGAAAATCCACAACAGCGCATAGAGCCCGAACAGCCCCATGGTGACAAAGGACAGAACTCCCTCGCGCGAGAGCCAGCTCGAACGCCACTGGCGCAGGGCCTTTATAAACCGCTCGGGATGGCCGAGGTGGAACAGCGACGACAACAGCCCCCCGCCCAGCAGGGCGAAAGCGATGGCGACAAAAACGAAGGCGACGAAACCGGACACGTCCAGAAATCCGAGGCCGAGGAACACCATCAGACCCAACCCGAGGCCGGACATCGTGGTGAAGATGATTACAGAAGGCGCTGGATGCATCAGAGTTTCTCCAGTGTTCGGTCAAGCCAGCCGAGGAAGCCGCCGGCTTCTTCGTCCTGACGTTGCAGGAAGGGAGCGAGAACGTCGATTTCCTCGACATCCGCTTTCGGGCGCGGGGGCAGGTATTTGTTGACCGGCTTGGTGCCCTGCTCGGGCATCAGGTCCATACCGCCACGTTCGGCCACAAGCTTGGAAACATCGCTGTCCGGATCGCCAAGGTCACCGAAGTGCCGCGCGCCGGCCGGGCAGGTGCGCACGCAGGACGGCACGCGATCCCGCTCGGGGATGTTTTCGTTATAGATACGATCCACACACAGGGTGCATTTTTTCATCACCCCTTCCAGCGCATCCATTTCACGCGCGCCGTAAGGGCAGGACCACGCACACAGGCCGCAGCCGATGCAATCGCTCTCGTTCACCAGAACGATGCCGTCCTCGGTGCGTTTGTAGCTCGCACCCGTCGGGCAAACGGTGACGCAGGGCGCGTCCTCGCAATGCAGGCAGGATTTCGGAAAATGCGTGACCTGCGCCGGTTTGTTTTCCTGTTTCACCTCGAAGGAATGCACACGGTTCAGGAACGTGCCGACCGGATTGCCGCCATAGGCATCAACATCCGACAGCGGCGCGCCGTAGTTCGAGGTGTTCCATTCCTTGCACGAAATCACGCAGGCATGGCAGCCGACACAGGTATCGAGATCGATAACAAGGCCGAGCTTCTTGTCGGTGCTTTGGGGGAGTGTTGTCATGTCCATTCCTTCCCGTATTCAACATTTGCAGGGCCTTGACCGACAGGGGATTCCTGCGGCGCAAAGGTGGGTTCGGATTGCAGATTCGGTGGCGGGTCCACACGCTCGATCTTGACGCGCAGGTCAAACCACGCCGCCTGACCCGTTACCGGGTCGGAGTTGTTCCACCGCATCCCGTCGCCTTTGGAGGGCAGCAATTCATGGATCAGATGGTTGAGCAGGAACCCCTTGGTGGTCTCGGGCGCGTTGTTCTGCAACGCCCAGGCCCCCTTGCGTTTCCCGATCGCGTTCCACGTCCAGATGGTCTTGGAATTCAGCGCCTCCATCAGCGCCACCGGCACGGTGATCTCGCCGTGGTGCGACGTGACCCTGGCCCAGTCGCCATCCTTGAACCCGTGTTTTTCCCAGACCTCGGTCGGAACATACAGCGGGTTATGCCCGTGGATCTGGCGCAGCCATGCGTTCTGCGTGCCCCAGCTGTGATACATCGCCATCGGGCGTTGCGTCAGCGCGTGGATCGGGAATTCGTCATTGTCCACAAGGGATTGCTCGAACGGTTCATACCAGATCGGCAGCGGATCCATCGCCATGCGCACCTGTTCGCGCAGATGCTCGGGCGGCTGGATGTCGCCCTTGCCTTCGGCCGCCAGACGGAATTTCTGCATGATTTCCTGATAGACCGTAAACACATAGGGTTGCGGTGAATCAAAGATACCGCGCTCCACGGCCCATTCCTGATAACCGGCATTCCACGGTTTGTAATATGCGGAATCCTCGGGGATGTGGTCGATCCAGAAACCTCCGTTGTCGATATAGGCCTGGATCTGGTTCGGGTTCGGCTCTCCGCGTCCCTTGCCCTTGCCGTCCTTGCCACGGAAACCGGCCAGCGGACCGACCCCCGGACGTCGTTCGTGCATCTGGATATAGTCGGCGTAATCCTTGTATTTCGCCGAGCCGTCCTCGTTCACCATGCCCGGCAGGCCGAGCTTCACACCCAGCTGCAACAGCGTGGTCTGGAAGCCCTGCACATCGCGATCCGGCTCCACCACCGGCCAGCGGATCGAATCCGCCACCGCGTCGGCCTCGCAGATCGGGCGGTCCAGCAGGCTGATACAGTCGTGCCGTTCCAGATAGGTGGTATCCGGCAGAATCAGATCGGCAAAGGCCACCATCTCCGACGAATAGCTGTCGGAATAGATGATATGCGGAATGACATATTCGCCGTTCTCGTCCTTGTCCCGCAGCATGTCCATCACCTGCGAGGTATTCATGGTCGAGTTCCAGCTCATATTCGCCATGAACATGAACAACGTGTCGATTTTATAGGGATCACCGGCATGGGCATTGGAAATCACCATATGCATCAGACCGTGCGGCGACATCGGGTTTTCCCATGTAAACGCCTTGTCGATACGGATCGCCTTGCCGTTTTCATCAAGGCCCAGATCCTCCGGCCCCTGCGGATAGCCCAGATGCGGGCCGTCCAGCGGCTTGCCCGGCGTCACCTTGAAATGCGGCTTCGGATGCGCCGAAACCGGCTTCGGATAGGGCGGTTTGAAACGGAAGCCGCCCGGAACCTCGACCGATCCCAGCAGGATTTGCAGGATGTGCAACGCGCGCGCCGTCTGGAACCCGTTCGAATGCGCCGAAATTCCGCGCATGGAGTGGAACGAGACCGGACGCCCGATCATCTTGTCGTGTTTCTCGCCACGGAAATCGGTCCATGGACGATCGAGAACGATCTCCTCCTCGAAAGCCACCCGTGCCAGTTCCGCCGCGATCTTGCGGATACGGTCGGCCGGAATACCGCAACGCTCGGCCACCGCATCGGGCGTATATTCCTCGCCCAGATACCTGTTGGCCAGCAGCATGAAGGCCGGCGTCGATTTCACACCGTTAACCTCGTATTCACCCTTCATCGCCGGCTTGACACCTTTGGCATCCCACGCGACGGGGGCGTTTTTCACGCGATCCCAGACCAGCTCCTTGCCGTCCGCATCGCGCAGGAACAGACCGAATTCGTCGCTGCTTTCGTCCTGATTAACCAGAAACGGCATGTTGGTATAGCGAATCAGATAGTCGATATCGACGTTGCCGGATTTCAGCAACTCGTGAATCATCGCCAGAATAAACAGCCCGTCGGTGCCCGGCGTAATGCCCACCCACTCGTCGGCAATGGCGTTATAGCCGGAACGGATCGGGTTCACACCGATGACCTTCGCCCCGCGTTTTTTCAGCTTGCCCAGACCGATCTTGATCGGGTTGGAATCGTGATCCTCGGCCACACCGAAGATCATGAACAGCTTGGTATTGCCCCAGTCCGGCGCGCCGAATTCCCAGAAGGCGCCGCCCATCGTATAGATACCGCCAGCCGCCATGTTTACGGAACAGAAGCCGCCATGCGCGGCATAATTCGGCGTGCCGTAGGCCTGTGCCCACCAGCCGGTAAAGCTCTGAGACTGGTCACGGCCCGTGAAAAACGCAAGCTTTTCAGGTGCTTCCTCGCGGATGGGCTTCAACCATCCAGTCGCGATCTCCAGCGCCTCGTCCCAGGAAATCTCCTCGAACTTGCCTTCGCCACGCTCGCCAACCCGTTTCATCGGGGCGCGCAGGCGTGACGGTGCGTAATGCTGCATGATACCGGCGGAGCCCTTGGCGCACAGAACGCCCTGGTTCACCGGATGATCCTTGTTGCCCTCGATATACTTGACCTTGCCATCCTTCATATGGACGTTGATTCCGCAACGGCATGCACACATGTAACATGTGGTGCGGCGGATTTCGTCGCTGACCTCGGGCGAGGTGTCCAGCGCAGGCTGTTGATGAATGGTCATGGTCTGACCGCCCTCCCGTTCAAACGAAACGCCCCTTTAGAAAGGGCGTATATTTATATATGCTAATTTATGATGGTATTCGCGCAAAATGCCAAGTGCGCAAATACGCCCAGCACAAAAAAACTTGCAATTCCCCTATTCGGCCACTGCCGGAGCCTCCGGTGTAACCGCTGCCGCCGCCGCTGCCGCTTCGGCTTCTGCTGCCGCCTGCTCTGCCGCCCGTGCCGCCTCGATTTCCGCGGCAACCAGCGCCCGCGCGGCCTGCAGATAGGCCGGATTCACCAGCGCATCCAGCCCGTCAGGCATTTTTTCCAGCGTCGATTGTGCCACAAGGAATACCGCCAGTTCCTTCAACCGGCGCGAAACGCCTCCACCGAGCCACTCCGCCCCCAGCCGCGCCTCCATCGGCGGAAAGGCAAACCCATCCAGCGTCTTGCGCGCCGCCGCTTCCGTCAGCCCCGACTCGACAGCCAGCACCGGCAGAACCCCTGCCGGATCAGCCTGATACCGTATATTCATCCCGCTCTGCGCTTTCAGAAACAGCGCCAGCACATCCGCGTTTTCATTCCCATAACCCTTGCGCACCACCACCGCGTCAAAGGCATAGCCACCCGCATCGGCCAGATCGTTCAGCGCCGCACCCGCCGATTTCATCCCCGCATAAAGGCTGCCCCAGGCACAGGCCACATCAACCTTGCCCTGCGCCAGCGCCGTTGCCGCCTGTCGCGGCGACATATCCGTCAGTTCCAGCCCCGTAGCATCCACCCCGAGCGCCGAAAGCTGCCGCAACAACCCCGCATGCACCAGCGTGCCGACCGGCAGCGCCACCCGCGCGCCCTCCAACACCGCCGCATTTTCTTTCGTCAGCCCCAACGCCGCATCCGCGACACAGCCAAGGCTGCCCGAATAATCCACAGCAATATCGACAATCTCTACATCCTGCCCCGCCAGCCGCGCCACCAGCACCGGCACCACCCCGAGCGACAGCGCAATATCGATGTCACCTGCCGCCAGCCCCGAGAGCATCGCCCGGCTGTTGTCATACGCCCGCCATTTCACGGTGAAACCGGCATCCTCACCAAAACCACCCGCTTTTCCGGCCAGCACCGGCAAAGGCCACTCGCGGAAATATCCGACATTCAGCACCGCCTGCGCCGTCGCCGCGAAGGGCATCCAGACAATCGCCAGCACGAAAAGAACCAACCGCAAAACAGAATTCATCAAGCAACCTCACCTATGGACAGCGCCACCGTAAGTCGCACCCGCCGCCATTGCAACGCATGCGCGCGGCACACGGTCAGTTAAACCGGTTGTCCCGCGGAAATCCGCGCGGTGCCATCCGGCCCGCCGCAGCGCGTTTGCCGATCCACTCCGCCAGTTCCGTTTCCGTGCGCGTGCGCCCGGCCGGATCCTTCCAGCTCAGCCCCTCGGACAGGTTGAAGGTGCGGGCGTCGGACAACTCGCCATCCTTGTCGGCATATTTCTGCATCCGCACACCCTTGCCGCGCCCCAGTTCCGGCAACTCCGACACGGGGAAGATCAACACCTTGCGGTTCAACCCGACACAGGCAACATGATCGCCCTCGACCGGTCGGCACACCAGCGCCCGCGCGCCGTTCTTGACGTTCAGCACCTGCTTGCCGGTGCGCGTCTGGGCGATCACCTCGTCCTCGTTCACGATAAACCCGTCGCCGGCACTGGACGCCAGCAGCAGCTTGCGCCCCGCCTTGTGGATAAACAGATCGACCAGTTCCGCCTCGTTCGGCAGATCAACGATCAGGCGGATAGGCTCGCCCATCCCCCGCCCGCCCGGCAGGCTGGAACAGGCAATGGTATAGAACCGCCCGTTGCTGCCAAACGCCAGCAGCTTGTCCGTCGTCTCGGCGTGGAACACAAACCGCCCCTCGTCGCCATCCTTGAATTTCAATTCGGAATCGAGCGCGATATGCCCCTTCATCGCCCGCACCCAGCCCATTTTCGAACAGACCACCGTAATCGGCTCCCGCTCGATCATCGCTTCCAGCGGCACCTCCTCGACGTCCGGCGCATCGGCCAGCTCGGTGCGCCGCTCGCCCCCCGGCGCCCCCTTGCCGAATTTCTTGCGTGTCTCGCGCAGCTGCTCGACAATCTTCGCCCATTGCAGATCGTCACTGTCCAGCAGGTCCTCGATCTCCGCCCGCTCGACCAGCAGCGCATCCCGTTCGTTGCGCAGTTCCATTTCCTCAAGCTTGCGCAGGCTGCGCAACCGCATGTTCAGGATCGCCTCGGCCTGCACATCCGACAGTTCGAATTCCGCCATCAACATCGCCTTGGGATCATCCTCGTAACGGATAATCTCGATCACCCGATCGAGGTTGAGGAAGGCAATGATATACCCCTCCAGCACCTCCAGCCGCGCGTCGATCTTGCCCAGCCGGAAACGCGAGCGCCGCAACAACACCTCGCGCCGGTGGTCAATGAAGGCCCGCAGCACCTCTTTCAACGTGGACACAACCGGCACCAGCCCGTCGATCAGCACGTTCATGTTCATCGAAAACCGCGTCTCCAGATCGCTCTGCCGGAACAGGGTCTCCATCAGCACCACCGGATCGACGGTCTTGGCCCGCGGCTCCAGTATCAGGCGGATATCCTCGGCCGATTCATCGCGCACATCGGTCAGGATCGGGATTTTCTTGGCGTTGATCAGCTCGGCAATCTTCTCGATCAGCTTCGACTTCTGCACCTGATAGGGGATCTCCGTGACCACGATCTGCCACTGCCCGCGCCCCAGATCCTCGACCTCCCACTTCGCGCGCAACCGGAACGAGCCGCGACCGGTCTTGTAGGCCTTGAGGATATTCTCGCGCGGCTCCACCAGCACGCCGCCGGTCGGAAAATCCGGCCCCGGAATGTAATCCAGCAAGGTCTCGTCCCGCGCATTCGGCGCCTTGACCAGATGGATCGCCGCATCGCACAACTCGCCGACATTATGCGGCGGAATATTCGTCGCCATGCCCACGGCAATGCCGCTCGACCCGTTGGCCAGCAGGTTCGGGAACTCGGCAGGCAACACCACCGGCTCGGTCAGCGAACCGTCGTAATTGTCGCGAAAATCCACGGAATCCTCGGACAGCCCGACCATCAGAGCCTCGGCCATCTCGGTCATCCGCGCCTCGGTATAGCGCGCGGCAGCCGGATTGTCCCCGTCGATATTGCCGAAGTTCCCCTGCCCGTCCACCAGCGGATAGCGCACGTTGAAATCCTGCGCCAGCCGCGCCAGCGCATCGTAGATCGCCGCATCGCCGTGCGGGTGATAATTACCCATCACGTCGCCGGTAATCTTGGACGACTTGCGATACCGCCCCTTCGGGTCCAGCTTCAGCTCCCGCATGGCATAGAGTATCCGCCGATGCACCGGCTTCAGACCGTCGCGCGCATCCGGCAAGGCACGGTTCATGATCGTCGACAGCGCATAGGTCAGATACCGGTCACCCAGCGCGCGGCGCAACGGTTCCTCCGTAATTACGCCGCCATCAGGTATCTCGGGGGTGTCACTCTTTTTTACCATAGATGTTGTGTATATCGCCGCAAACTTCCGGTCCAGCGCGAAAACGCACATTGCGGCCTTGATCTTACTTAAGTTAGTTAGTATTAACTTATATAAACATTTCCCGGAGACTTAAAATGGCCAAATTTTCCTACCTTCTGAATATCGTCCTGATCGGCTTCATCGGCGTCATGGGCTACAAATTCGTCTATGACGGTAACGTCGCCACCAGCACCGAGGAACGCACCGCCGTGGTTCTGACCTCGGCCGAAAAAGCCGGCGTTCTGGCGGAAATGCGCGGCCTGCTGGAAACCGTCCAGGCCGTCATCGTTGCCGCAACCTCCGACGACATTGCAGCGATCCCCGATCTGGTTACCCCCTACGGCATGATTGCCGTCCAGAATGAATCCGTGCAGCTCGCCGCCAAACTGCCGATCGAGGTCAAAACCATGGGTTACGACGCCCACCGCGCCATGGATACATTGGCCGAGATGGCAAACAACGGCGCCACCGGCAACGAAATCCTCGCCACCCTCGGCGACGCCATGGTCCTTTGCACCACCTGCCACGCCTCCTACCGTTTCGTGGCCGAGGAAGAAATCCTGAACTGATCCCTCCCATCCCTTTCCACATGGGATCCCTGCGCCGGCGAAGACCACCTTCGCCGGCGCTTTTTCTGTAATGTGACCCGCGGCCCCTTCCCCGTCGCGCGCAAATTCTGTATACGGATGGACCAGTCAAACAGGAAAATGCGCATGACCCAGAAATCCATCCTCATTACCGGCTGTTCCAGCGGCATCGGCTATGACGCCGCCCACACCCTGCACAAACGCGGCTGGCGCGTCTTTGCCACCTGCCGCAAGGAGGAGGATTGCGAGCGCCTGCGCAACGAGGGTCTGGAAAGCCTGCGCCTCGACTATCAGGACGAGGAGGGCATGGAAGCCACCGTCACCGAAATCCTGACCCGCACCGGCGGCACGCTGGACGCTCTGTTCAACAACGGCGCCTATGCCATCCCCGGCGCCGTCGAGGACCTGTCCCGCGACGCCCTGCGCGACATTTTCGAAACCAACGTATTCGGCCAGATCGCCCTCGCCAACCGCCTGCTGCCGGTGATGCGCGCACAGGGACACGGACGGATCATCCACAATTCCTCCGTCCTCGGCTTCATCGCCACCCCTTTCCGCGGCTCCTACTGCGCCAGCAAATTCGCGCTCGAGGCCCTGGCCGACGCCCAGCGCATGGAGCATCGCGGCACCGGCATCCATTTCATCCTGATCGAACCCGGCCCGATTCCGACAGATTTCCGCAAAAACGCCGCAATCCAGTTCGAAAAATGGATCGACGTGGAAAACGCCCACCGCCGCGAATTCTACGAAACCACCGTGCGCAAGCGCCTTTATGACACCTCCGGCAAACCGGATATGTTCGAGCTCCCCAGCTCCGCCGTCACCAAAAAACTGATCCACGCTCTGGAATCCCGCAATCCCAAGCCCCGCTACATGGTCACTACCGCGACCTATATCTCCAACTTCCTGCGCCGCATCCTGCCCACCCGCCTGCTCGACGCCTTTCTGGCGCGACAGTAGCACCCTTGGCAGCGCCGCTGCAGCGGCGTAAACAGAAGGCAAAGGAGTAACACATGACCTCGGATCCTCTCTTCCTGCTGGTGGCTGTCGCCGTCCTCGCAACCTTTCTGGTGCTGATGACCGGCGTGCTCGGTTTTGCCAAAGGCGGTAAATTCAACCGGAAATACGGCAACAAACTCATGCGCCTGCGCATCCTGTTGCAGTTCATCGCCGTTCTGGCCATCCTGTTGTTCGTCTGGATCCGTCGCGGAGGCTGACATGGTCGTCCTGAACAAAATCTACACCCGCACAGGGGACGCCGGCGACACGGCGCTCGGCAACGGCACCCGTGTTTCCAAAACCGACGCCCGCGTCAACGCCTATGGCACGGTGGACGAAACCAACGCCACCGTCGGTCTTGCCCGTCTGCACGCCGATGGCGACATCGACGCCGCCCTTGCCCGCATCCAGAACGACCTGTTCGACCTCGGCGCCGACCTCTGCCGCCCCGACATGGCCAGCGATGCAACGGCCGAATACCCCCCGCTGCGCATGGTCCCGTCGCAAATCGAGCGTCTGGAATCCGAAATCGACGCCATGAACGCCGACCTTTCCCCCTTGCGCAGCTTCATCCTGCCGGGCGGCTCGCCGCTTGCCGCGCACCTCCACCTCTGCCGCACCGTTTCACGCCGCGCCGAACGTCTGGCCGTGGAAATGCTTGACGGCGGCGATGTAAACACCGCCGCCGTCAAATATCTCAACCGCCTCTCCGACTGGTTCTTCGTCGCCGCCCGAGTCGCCAACAACAATGGCACCGATGATGTCCTCTGGGTGCCCGGCGCCAACCGCTAGGGCGTAGACCTATACAAACAGCGCCGCACGCACCGCATCCGCCAGCACCTGCTCGCCCGCCGCATTCAGATGCGTATCGCTTGCCCCCTGATGCCACGCGGCCCAGTCCCCCTGCGCCACCTGCCCCGCCACGATCAACCCGCGCATATAGGCATAGGTATCGACATAGGGCACACCCGCTGCCATGGCCGCCGCACGCTGTTCAACCCGCACGGCGCCCCGCAAACTCTGCTCCGCATCCGGCGTATCACCGGCGCTGGCAAAATTCAGGTAATGCGAGCCGATCACCGCCACCTCGCCGGCCCCCGCCGCCTGCAGTGCCTGCACCCAGCGCAGGATATTCTCGCGCGTATCGATCGAAACCACATCCCCGACTGCCGGCACCACCGACAACGGCGCATCCAGCGTCAGCACATCCGCCGCGATCCCGATCACCTTCCGTGTCTCGCCACCGACCCGGATATAACCGCCGACCGCCATCTTGCCGACATCGCCAACAGCGAAACTCGACGCCGTATCCGCCACCGAGACAACCGTATCCACATCGTTCGACCCGGCATAGGTCGTTGCCACATCCGGCACCCCTTTCGCCAGAAACCCCGAAACCTGCGCCAGCATCTGGGCCGAGCTTTCACCCGAGCCACCGTCGTTACGCACCGCCAGCGGCGCGGCAACACCCGCCGCGACCCGCGCCGGATAAAAATCCGCCGCCGCCAGACCGAAGGACACATTGAACGTATGGCTGTCCCCCTCTGCCGCATACAGCCGCGCGAACGGCGCCTGCGTCAGCCGCTTCTCCAGCGCCACATCCCCGCACACCACGGCGATCTCCGCCAGATAGCCGTCCAGCCCGCGCAATACCTGATCCGGATAACCGCCCAGCCCGACATGCATCGGCACCGCCGCCGCAATCTGCATCAACTGGTCGTCGGTCTGCACGCCCCCGTCATCGACCCACGACCGCCCGTTCGCATCCGCCCCGAAAAACGTCCGGTATTCCACATTGCCCGCCAGTGCCAGCGTCGAGGTCTCCGTATCCGCCACCACTCCGTCGCCGGTCACAAAACGGAACCCCGCCCCGCTGGTCGTATACATGGCAAACCGGTCCGGTCCGGCATTATCCACCATGAACAGATACCGCTGCTCCGTCGAATCCGCCGCATTCAACGTATAGCGCGCATAGACATGGATCGCCGAAGGGTCATAGGGAAACGCCGCCGTCGCCATCGCCACGCCAAAATCCCGCGCTGCCGACAAATCCAGCCCCTTGACCGGATCCACCAGCCACGGGTCGGCCCCGTAAACCGTCAGCTTTGCCTGCGGATCCCCGTCAAATGCATTGGCCGGAGTCGCACCGTCATTCACCACCATCCGCCCGCCGGAAAAATCAATGGCAAACCCGTCCCGCGCGCCCAAAACGGAAAACACGTCAAAGCCGCGGTCGGGCAGCAACGCCCGCCCCAGCCCCATTTTCAGCGATACCTGCATCACCAGAGCGCCACCAGATCACCCGCCGTCGTGCCGGTCAGCAACACCCTGTCCGCCCGCACCGGCAACACGCCCACCGGCACCGATCTGAACACTACCGGCACCGTGTCCCCCGCCATATGCACCGCCACATCGCCGGACGTGCCCACATAAATCGAGCGCGTCGTCACCGCCAGATCATCCACATCGCTCGGCACCACTGCCACCGCCTCGCGCGCCGGAGATTCCAGCCCGCCCATCATGTTCCGATACGTATCAACAGCCATAGGTTTTCCTTTCAACACAGCCAGACCGCCTGCACCGCAGGCCTGCCAAATTCACTTCTCTCGGGATTTTCGGGACCGGCCCGCACCTCGGCGATTCCGGTTCTCGCAACCTCTTTTAGCCGCATTTTGTTAAAATTCGGTTTATTTTCCGGTGATTTTTCCAGGTGACGCCAAGTTCTTCTTGCAGTGCAGCATTTCCCCTGCTTCACTCTGCCAGCCTTAAACCGGTCGATTCTGACGAACAAAGTCGTTTTTTCGCTACATTTCTGCGGAAAACCCGATAAAAACCGGACCAACGATCCCCTTTTCGGGGCAACAACTGGAGATACGCGAATTATGAAGGTGCTAGTGCCCGTGAAACGTGTGATCGACTATAACGTGAAAGTCCGCGTCAAAGCAGACGGAAGCGGTGTCGATCTGGCAAACGTCAAAATGTCGATGAACCCCTTCGACGAAATCGCCGTCGAGGAAGCCATCCGCCTGAAAGAGGCCGGAAAAGCCGAGGAAATCGTCGCCGTCTCCATCGGCGTCAAGCAGAGCCAGGAAACCCTGCGCACAGCGCTGGCCATGGGCGCCGACCGCGCCATCCTGATCACCGCGACCGAGGACGTGCACACAGACATCGAACCCCTCGCCGTTGCCAAACTGCTGAAAGCCGTGATTGACGAGGAAAAACCCGATCTTGTCCTCGCCGGAAAACAGGCGATCGACAATGATATGAACGCCACGGGCCAGATGCTCTCGGCCTTGCTTGGCTGGTCGCAGGCCACTTTTGCCTCCGAAATCGACATCGACGGCGACAGCGCCGTGGTCACGCGCGAGGTTGACGGCGGCCTGCAGACCATCAAGGTCAAAATGCCGGCCATCGTCACCGTCGATTTGCGCCTGAACGAGCCGCGCTACGCCAGCCTGCCCAACATCATGAAGGCCAAGCGCAAACCGCTCGAGGAAAAAACGCCTGCCGATTACGGCGTTGACACCACACCGCGCCTGAGCGTCCTGAAAACCGAAGAGCCGGCCACCCGTTCCGCCGGCGTCATGGTTGCCGACGTGGCCGAACTTGTTGCAAAACTCAAAGACGAAGCGGGGGTCCTCTGATGGCTGTTCTTCTCCTTGCCGAAATCACCGGTGCCGAACTCTCGATCGACCAGACCGCCAAAGCGGTCACCGCCGCCAAGGCACTCGGCGATGTCACCGTTCTGTGTGCCTCCGCCGGTTGCGCCGACGCCGCTGCCGAAGCGGCAAAAATCGAAGGTGTGACCAAAGTCCTCTGCGCCGATGATCCATCTTACGGAAACGGTCTGGCAGAACCGGTCGCCGCATTGATTGTTTCGCTCGCCGGCGACTATGAGCATATCGTTGCGCCGGCAACCGCGTCGGGCAAAAACATCCTGCCGCGCGTCGCGGCCCTGCTGGATGTCATGGTGATCTCCGATATTACCGGCGTAGTCGATGCCAACACTTTCGAGCGCCCGATCTATGCCGGCAACGCTATCCAGACGGTGCAGACATCGGATGCGAAAAAGGTCATCACCATCCGCACTGCCGGTTTCGATGCCGCCCCCTCCAGCGGTTCGGCCAGTGTCGAGACTATCTCCGCCGCCGAAAACCCCGGCCTGTCGGAATGGGTCGAGGACAAGGTGCAGGAATCCGACCGCCCCGAACTCACTTCCGCCAAAACCGTCGTTTCCGGTGGTCGCGGTGTCGGCTCCGAGGAAAACTTCGCGATCATCGAGAAGCTGGCCGACAAGCTCGGCGCCGCCGTCGGAGCCTCCCGCGCCGCCGTCGATTCCGGCTTTGCCCCGAACGACTGGCAGGTCGGGCAGACCGGCAAGGTCGTGGCACCCGACCTCTATATCGCCATCGGTATCTCGGGCGCGATCCAGCACCTTGCAGGCATGAAAGACTCGAAAGTCATCGTTGCCATCAACAAGGACGAGGAAGCCCCGATCTTCCAGGTTGCCGACTACGGTCTGGTCGCCGACCTGTTCGACGCCGTGCCGGAGCTTGAAAAAGCCCTCGGCTAACCCGAAAATCTCCCGAACGGCCCGCCCCTGTGGCGGGCCTTTCTATTTTCCGCCCGACAGCGCCTGCGCCTGCGCATCCAGCAGCAATTCCCGCAACGCTTCCGATACCGCCGCCGCCACCTGTGCATGCACCCCGCGCGTCATCCATGCGGAATCGCGCGCGCCGGAAAACCCCGTCACCTTGCCACGCTTCACAGCAATCGGCACCCGCACCACGCGATCAACCCGCCCGTGCAATACATCGACCATTTCTTCGCTCACCAACCCGCCTTTCCGACCGCTCCCCGTCATATCAAGCCACAAAAGCACCTTTTTCGTTTCGATATCCTCCAGCAACTCCAGCATGCGCGCCACCCAGGCCGACTTCTGCTCCGCCACAACCATCCGGTAGGCCGCTTCATCCGTCGCCTGCAGTTTCCGCATCAGTGCCGGCACATATTTGTAGTCGTCAAACTCCACATCCGGAAACAACGCCCGCAAACTCTCCGAAACCCCGCGCAAGCGCGTGTTCCGGCGCGGAAATACCGAATACATCCGGTTCGACAGCGCCACCGGATCCATTGCCTGCACCACGCAGGCCTCGGCATTCGAGCAAGCCTCCAGCAGCACCGGATCTTTCAGAAAAAAACCCGGTCCGGCACTCGGCGTGCCCCAGTTCACACAGGGAATATGGATATACTTCTGCACAATTTTCGGAAAAGGCGTCGAGACAAATTTCCCGAACGGCTCCGACCCGCCGATAAATGCCACATAGGCCCGCTTCAAATTCGGTCGCGGCCCCCTGAAAATCTGCTTGCTGCGCCCGAAACGGTACAAATCCACCTCCCCGATCTGGTCGATGGCAATGCCATAGCCCATATCACCCTCCTGCGTTGTCCACCGGCCCCTCCGGTCACAAACAGGCTGGCCGATTCCCGTTAAGCGCAGGTTAACAGCACACGATAAACCGGTTGCGCCGCCCCCTCTCCAGGGCCTATGTTGAGCGCAACACGACAGGTCGGGAGAACACCTCATGGATATCAGATCGGTTGGCATCATCGGCGCGGGCCAGATGGGCAACGGCATTGCGCATGTTTTCGCACTTGCTGGCTACGACGTTGTTATCAATGACGTTTCCGAAGAGGCCATGAACAAGGCCCTCGACACGATCACCGGCAATATCGGCCGTCAGGTTGCCAAGGGCAAGCTGTCGCAAGCCGAGCAGGACGCGGCCATGGCCCGCATCCGCACCACCACCGACCTTGTCGAAATCGGCCAAACCGATCTGGTGATCGAGGCGGCCACAGAAAATGAATCGATAAAACACAAGATATTCGAATCCCTCGCCCCGCATCTCGGCGAGAACACCATCCTGACCTCGAACACCTCGTCGATTTCCATCACCCGCCTGGCCGCCGCCACCGACCGGCCGGAAAAATTCATGGGCTTCCACTTCATGAATCCGGTGCCGGTAATGCAGCTGGTCGAACTGATCCGCGGCATTGCCACCGATGACGAAACCTACCAGACCCTGAAACAGGTCGTCGCCGATCTGGGCAAAACCTCCGCCAGCGCCGAGGATTTCCCCGCCTTCATCGTCAATCGCATCCTGATGCCGATGATAAACGAGGCCGTCTATACCCTCTACGAGGGCGTCGGCACGGTCGAAAGCATCGACACATCGCTGAAGCTCGGTGCCAACCATCCGATGGGTCCGCTGGAACTGGCCGACTTCATCGGGCTGGACACCTGCCTTGCAATCATGAACGTGCTGCATGACGGGCTGGCGGATACAAAATACCGCCCCTGCCCGCTTCTGGTGAAATATGTGGAGGCCGGATGGCTGGGCCGCAAAACCAAGCGCGGTTTCTACGACTATCGCGGTGAAACGCCGGTGCCGACCCGTTAGGCCAGCGTTTTATTACCCATTTCAAGGTACTTCTTGCGTCGCGCCGCGCGGATGTCGTCCGGCTCGACCCCGTCGAACTCCGCCAGCATTTCGGCAATTGCCGCCCCCACGGCTTCGACCGTCTCGCCACGATGACGCTGTGCGCCGCCCTTCGGTTCCGGAATAATCCGGTCAGCGACGCCAAGCTGCAACAGGTCCTGCGCGGTCAGCCGCAAGGCCTCCGCTGCCTCTCGCATCTTCTCGGCATCCTTCCACAGGATCGAGGCACAGCCCTCCGGCGAAATCACCGAATAGATCGAATGTTCCAGCATCGCCAGCCGGTCACCGGTGGCAAAGGCCACCGCCCCGCCGGAGCCGCCCTCGCCGATAATCACCGAGATCAGCGGCACCTTCACATTCAGACATTTCTCGGTCGAGCGCGCAATCGCCTCGGACTGCCCGCGTTCCTCGGCGCCTTTTCCGGGGTAGGCGCCCGGCGTATCCACCAGCGTGATGATAGGCAGACCGAAACGGTCCGCGAGGTCCATCAGCCGGATCGCCTTGCGATAGCCCTCTGGTCGCGCCATGCCGAAATTCCGTTCGATCCGCGACTGCGTATCGTTACCCTTTTCATGCCCGATCACCATCACCGGCTGGTCGTTGAACCGCGCCAGACCGCCCATGACCGCATGGTCGTCGGCAAAGTTCCGGTCCCCCGCCAGCGGCGTGTAGTCGGTGAACAGCTCCTCGATATAATCCTTGCAGTGCGGGCGGTTGGGATGACGTGCTACCTGACATTTCTGCCAGGGCGTCAGGTTTTCATACAGCTTTTCCAGCATCTCCGCCGACTTCGCGTCGAGCGCCGCCGCCTCGTCGCTGACATCCATCTCTTCGCTGGCACGGGCGAGCGCACGCAATTCCTCGGCCTTGCCTTCGATTTCGGCCAGCGGTTTTTCAAATTCGAGATAGTTGTGCATCGTCGCGCCCCATTGTGACTCTGACGCCATATATGGCGTCAGGGCCAACAGATTGCAACGGTAAAGCGGGCGGGATCAGCCTTCGATCAGTTCCGCCTGTTTCACGATCACCTGCGCCTGCCGGATGGAGGCAAGGTCCACCAGACGCCCCTTGTAGACCGCCGCGCCCTGCCCCTCGGCCTCGGCCTGTTTCATGGCCGCAAGGATCTCGCGCGCCTCGGTGATCTGCGTCTCGGACGGCGTGAACACCTCGTTGGCCAGTGCCACCTGTTTCGGGTGGATAGCCCATTTGCCAACCATACCCAGCGTCGCGGAGCGCCGCGCCTGCGCGGTAAAGCCTGCGTCGTCGGAAAAATCCCCGAACGGCCCGTCCACCGGCAACAGGCCATGCGTGCGACAGGCGGCAACGATCGCGACAATCGGCGCGTGCCACGGATCACCCCAATGTTTCTGCCCGTCCGGCGTCAGCATATAGTAATTCTCCTGCGTGCCGCCGATTCCCGTGGTCTGCATCCCCATCGAGGCCGCGTAATCCGCCGCGCCCAGACTCATCGCCACCATACGCGGGCTGGCCGCCGCGATTTCCTCCACATGTGCCAGACCGGCCGCCGTTTCGATAATCACCTCGAAGTCGATCTTCTTGCTACGCCCTTTGGCCATCTCCACCGCGCTCACCAGCGCATCGACGGCATAGATATCGCCCGCATTGCCAACCTTGGGAATCATGATCTGGTCCAGCCGCTCGCCCGCCTGTTCCAGCAATTGCACCACGTCCTGATACCAGAATTCCGTATCCAGCCCGTTGATCCGCACCGACAGGGTCTTGTTCCCCCAGTCGATTTCGTTCACCGCCTTGATAATATTCACCCGCGCCTCGGCCTTGTCCGCCGGCGACACCGAATCCTCCAGATCGAGGTTGATCACATCGGCCGCGCTCGCCGCCATCTTCTCGAAAATCGCGGGGCGCGAACCCGGGCCGAACAGCTGGCAACGGTTGGGGCGGGAAGGCGAAGCGGGCTGGACCTTGAAACTCATGGGAAAATCCTCGGCGTAATGATGTTGCGTATACCTGCGCATACTCATCACAATATTACGCACCCGTGTCAACCGGAAATGCTGCACCTGCGAAGGTTATTCCGCAAACCCTTCGGCTCCCAGCTCCCCCGCCTTGCGCGCGACATGTATGACATAAAGCGCCGTCACCACTGCCAGCGCCGAGGATCCCAGCATCATATAGATCAACGGATAGGCCCCGCTCTCGGGCGTCAGCAGCGTTCCCGCGATTGCCGACAGGGCCGAACCGCCACCGATCATCACCGCGCCACCCAGCCCCGAGGCGCTCCCCGCCAGATGCGGACGCACCGAAACAATCCCCGCATTGGCATTGGGCAGGGTCATCCCGTTCCCCACCCCGACCAGCGCCATCGTGCCGAAGAAGGATATCGGATGTTGCAGCCCCGCCAGAAACAGCACCAGCGTCACCAGCATACCGAAGGTGGACACCGCGCTCCCCGCCAGCATCATATTGTTCAACCCGACCCGTGCCGAAAACCGTCCCGACAGGAAATTCCCGAGCATATAACCCGCCGAAATAAACGCGAAATACATCCCCAGACTGGCCGGATTCAGCCCCAGCACCACCGTCGCCACGAACGGCGCCCCGCCCAGAAAGGCAAAAAACGCGCCCGAGGCAAACCCCGCCGACAGCGCATATCCCCAGAACCGGCGCGAGCGCACCAGTTCGGGATAGGCACGAAACTGCACCCCGAAATTGAGCGATTTCAAGGCATTCGTCTCGCCCAGATCGGCCCAGATCAGCCCCCAGACCACCACCCCGAACAACAGCACCAATCCGAAAGAGGCATGCCAGCCATAGGTTTCCTCAAGAAAACCGCCCAGTATCGGCCCCAGCATCGGCACCAGCGACATCCCCATGGTGATATAGCCGATCTTGCTCGCCGCCTCGTTCGGCGGCACCATATCGCGCACAATCGCCCGCGACAGCACCATTCCCGCCGCCACGGTCGCCTGCATCATGCGGAACACCATGAAAACCGCGATGTTCGGTGCCAGCAACGTCCCCGCCGTCGCAAACAGGAAAATCCCCAGAGACGCCAGCAAAACCCGCCGCCGCCCGAACCGGTCCGACAACGGCCCGATCACCAGTTGCAACACCGCCGTCA